>ERZ894232.1292-NODE-1292-length-24813-cov-49.425277_pt1 | contig 24813 bp, 16 predicted proteins | sample MGYA00380296_ERZ894232 | MGnify/ENA primary metagenome ERZ894232 (study PRJEB32331, sample SAMN06328433) | human gut metagenome | biome: human gut microbiome; feature: stool | host: Homo sapiens | collected 2014-08-14 ... | reverse complement strand
TGGTAAGTCTATCTTACATCAGTTTGAAGGTTTACACAAACTTTGGGATACTCCCGATTCCTGCTTCACCACCTTGTATCCCAGTCCCCGCACGGTCTGAATCTGGAAATCCGTGCAGTCCTTAAAACGCTCTCTCAGCCGGTTAATATGGACGTCCACAGCCCGTTACTCGGAGGAAGAGTCCATCCCCCAGATTTCATCCATCAGCTGTCTTCTGGTGAAGATTTTATTGGGGTAGGCCATCAGCTTATAGAGAAGATAGAATTCCTTCTGGGGCAGCAGGGAGACCTCCTTGCCGCAGCGGACTGTCAGGGCGTCATAGTCCAGAGTCGTATTGCCGCAGACAATTTTCCGTTCAGTGGAAATGCGGGCTCTTTTTAGAAGAGCGCCTACGCGGAGCACCATTTCATTGACATCAATGGGTTTTACCATATAGTCGTCAGTTCCTGCCCAGAAACCTCTCTGCTTGTCCTCGAACTGAGCCTTGGCAGTGATAATCAGAATCGGCATCGTATATCCGTGTTCTCTTAAGGTTTCAATCAGCTCATATCCATCCATTCCAGGCATCATAATATCAGAAATAATCAGATCGATATATTCTGTATCCAGGATTTCGAGGGCGGACATGCCGTTTTCTGCCGGTATGGCACAGTATCCGCTGTGTGACAGAACAGTACAGAACAGATTTCTCAGTTTCCTGTCATCTTCAACTACAAGAATATTGAACATCAGTTTCACCTCTCTTTGCTGCTTTGCAGGGCAGCTGTTTTCCTTCTGATGGGAACAGTATAGCACAGGAATGTTAACTTTCCATAAACAGAGACACAAAAGTTTCAAGGTTAGTTTATATTCAGTTTAAAGAGGGTTTAAATTCAATTTAAGGAGAAATGGTATACTGCTTCTCAGAATAGATGAGAGGAGAAGCGTTATGGATAAAAAGAACCTGAATCGGGAATGGCTGCTTCGGATGGCAGAGCGCCTGATGAAAAAGAAGAAAATAGTGATTCCGGCAGCTCTGGTTTTTATAGCGGCGGCGGCCTTCACACTAGGCAGAGGAGGAAAGGGGCCGGAAGGAAAGCCAGAAGACATGGGCCGGCAGATGAATGTGACGGCTGTGTCAGCAGAGCCTCCGGGCACAGGAAGCATTGAACTGGAGACAGCCGTAACAGGAACCATAGAGCCGTCAGATGTGGTTTACCTTTATGCAAGGGCGGCAGGAGACGTAACCTCTGTTCTGGTCAAGGCAGGCGATACCGTGGAGGCGGGGCAGCTTTTAGCTGTGATTGATACAAAGCAGGTGGAATCTGCTGAAAATGCCATGGAGTCCGCCAGGCTTTCCTATGAGTCTGCTCAGAGCACACTGAGCCGCCAGGAGCTTTTATATGCGGGGGGAGATATTTCAGAACAGGAATATGAACAGTATCAGAATCAGGCAGAGTCTTCGCGGCTGGCCTATGAGTCCGCTAAAATGTCCTATGAGAACCAGGTGGAATACAGCAATATTACGGCGCCTGTTTCAGGGGTAATAGAAAGCTGCAGTATCGAAGCATTTGACCATATATCGGCCAACGAACAGCTGTGTGTGATTTCAGGAGAAGGAGCCCAGACATTAAAATTCAAGGTGACAGAGAGAATCGCCGGGAATTTGACTGCCGGCGACGAACTGAGAGTGGAAAAGGATGGAGAAACCTACAGCGGCTCGATTACAGAGGTGAGCGGTATGGCAGACGCCTCCACAGGCCTGTTTGAAGTGAAGGGAAGCATAAATGGAGCAGACTCTGTGGCGTCGGGAAGTGTGGTGAAGATTTATCTTGTTTCTGACAGAGCAGAGAACGTGATGACGGTTCCTGTGGATGAGGTTTACTTTGACGGAGGAGTGGGAAACGTTTACCTTTACCAGGATGGAACGGTACACAAGCAGCAGGTGGAGGTGGGAATTTTTGATTCCAGCCTGGCTGAAATTCAGTCGGGGCTGACGGAGTCGGACCTGGTAATCAGTACCTGGAGCTCAGAACTTTACGAGGGAAGTACAGTAAAGCTTAAAAATGAGAAAACAGACGAACAGCCAGACAGGCAGCAGACAGAAAGTGCAGGGGAGCCGCTGGATCCGATGCCGGAGCCATAGCATAGGAGGAAGATCATGGGAATTACAAAATTTGTTCTGAAACGTCCGGTGACTGTTATTATGACGCTTCTGTGCCTGCTGGTATTTGGCATCTCATCGGTATTTCACGCTTCGTTAGAGCAGATGCCGGAGATGGAAACGCCGATGATGACGATTATGGCGCGCTGCGAGGGAGCCGGACCGGAGGATATCAGCGAGCTGGTAACAGAACCCATAGAGGATGCCGTCAGCACCCTGGAGGGCGTAAAAAGCATTAGTTCCTCTTCCAGCGACGGATCTGCCAGGATTATGCTGGAGTATGATTATGGAACTGACATGGATGAGGCGTATAATGAACTGACTAAAAAAATGAGCAGCCTGGAACGCCAGCTTCCGGAGGACATGGACACGCCGACAGTCATGGAAATGGGCCAGAATGCAGGAACGTCCATGATGCTGTCCATCAGCCATAAAACGGAGACGGATCTGTACAGCTATGCGGAACAGAAGATTGTGCCTGAGCTTGAAAAAATTGCTTCTGTAGCTTCTGTGGAGGCTATGGGAGGAACCTCAGAATATATCCAGGTGGAGCTGAACCGGGAAAAGATGGATCAGTATAAAGTGACCATGTCCCAGATTTCTTCGGCAATCCAGAATGCGAACGTCTCCCTTCCTTCCGGCGATACGATTTCCGGGAATCTAGAGCTGTCTGTCACCACCTCTCTGGAAACGTCGGATCTGGAGGAGTTAAAGAATGTCCCTGTCACTGCCTCCACCGGGGAGATTATCCGTCTGCAGGATGTGGCAGAGACCATGGCGCTGTCGGTCATTATTTCTATGATCATTATTTTCCTGTTTTTTGGAGATTTAAAAGCCTCTTTGATTGTAGGAAGCTCCATTCCCACGTCGATCCTGCTGTCTCTGATTGCCATAACCGCAGCAGGCTTTTCGCTGAACGTCATTACCATGAGCGCCCTGGTTCTCGGAGTGGGAATGATGGTGGATAACTCTATTGTAGTTCTGGAAAGCTGTTTTCGGGCGGCAGAGTCAAACCGGGATAAGGGGATTTTCGGATATGCCAAGGCCGCTCTTCTGGGAAGCAATCAGGTGCTGGCCTCCATTATCGGAGGTACTGCCACTACCTGCGTAGTATTTCTTCCCCTGGCGGCGGTTCAGGGCATGTCGGGCCAGATGTTCGGCCCTCTGGGTTACACGGTCGTATTCTGTATGCTGGCTTCGCTGCTGTCGGCAATTACAGTCGTGCCTCTTTGCTACGTGATGTATAAGCCCCAGGAAAAATCAAAAGCCTTTATGTCAAGGCCGGTGGAACGTCTCCAGAACTTCTATAGAAAAGTCATGAAAAAACTGCTCCGCCACAAGGGGCGGGTAATGGCCGTCTCAGCCACCATGCTGGCAGCGACGTTCTATCTGGCTTCTGGAATGAGAAGCGAGCTGATCATCTCAGATGATACAGGCCAGATCAATATAGAGATAGAGACGCGCCCGGGACTGCTTGAAGAGAAGACAGACGACGCCCTGGCCCGGATTGAGGAGATAGTATCTTCGGATGAAAATGTAGAGTCCTATATGCTCCGCTACCAGAACCAGAGCGGTTCAGTTACAGCTTATCTGAAAGACGATAGGACAGAGGATACGGATCAGCTGGCAGAACAGTGGCAGCAGGAGCTGTCAGATATCGAAAATATCAGCGCAGAGGTTACGGCAGGCAGTTCTATGAGTTTTATGCAGAGAACGCGGGGATATGAGACGATTCTGACAGGAACGGATTACGAAGAGCTGAAGGAAGTGAGCGATCAGATTGTGTCAGAGTTAATCAGCCGCGACGATGTGCTCAACATTCATTCATCTTTTGAAAATAACGCTCCCATTGTATCCATTGACGTGGATCCTCTGATGGCCAGCAGAAAGGGGCTGACAGCCTCTTCCATCGGCTCTGCTGTAAACCAGACGCTCAGTGGAATGACAGCGGCAGTATTGACTGTGGACGGAGAGGATCTTGACGTAAAGGTGGAATTTCCGGAAGGAGAGTATGCGACCATTGATCAGATGAAAAATATAATCCTGACAGCGGGAGACGGAACAGCCACAGCTTTGACTGATGTAGCGGATATTGTGTATAAGGACAGTCCGTCATCCATCAGCAGGGAGGACAAAGCGTTTAAAGTCACCATTACCGGAGAATACACAGGAGAGGATACCTCAGCCCAGATAGACAGCGAGGTGATTGCCCCTAACCTGACAGGAACCATCAAAAAGGGAACTAACAGCATGAACCGTATGATGAATGAAGAGTTCTCTTCCCTGTACCAGGCCATTGCAGTGGCAGTATTTCTGATTTTTGTCGTTATGGCGGCCCAGTTTGAGTCGGTGAAGTTTTCGTTTATGGTCATGACAACCATCCCCTTCAGCCTGATTGGCTCATTTGGATTTCTGAAGCTGACAGGGGTGTCCATGAGCATGACGTCTATTCTAGGATTCCTGATTCTGGTGGGAACGGTTGTCAACAACGGAATTCTTTATGTAGATACAGTGAACCAGTACCGGATGGAAATGGACATGGAAACAGCTATGATAGAAGCCGGGGCCACCCGCCTGAGGCCGATGCTGATGACCAGCCTTACAACCATTCTGGGCATGATTCCAATGGCCGCCGCCATGGGAAGCAGCGGTTCCACAACCCAGGGACTGGCGATAGTAGATATTGGCGGCCTGACAGTAGGACTGTTTGTGGCTCTTTTCATGCTGCCGGTGTACTACGGGCTGATGAACCGGAAGCCAAGAGAGATAAACGAGGACTGGGATATTGATTAAAAGCAGAAGGAGTGAAAGGACAATGAAAAAATGGTGGATACAAAAAACAGCCCTGGCAGCAGGCCTGACAGCGGCCTTTCATATCTGCTCTCCGCTTCAGGCCTGGGCGGCCAGTCCGCCGTTCGCCTATACGGAGGAAGAATGGGCTGCAATCCGTGACAATAAATTGGAGTTTGAAGAAATTGACAAGCGGATCCATGAATACAATACCACAGTAAGGCAGAATGAAATCAGCTATAAAGATTACCAGGGAAAGGACAGCAGTGAAATTGCGCAGGAATACTATGACGCAGCGGAGGAGATTTATGACAGCCAGCCGGATCTGGATCCAGATTCTTCTTCCTACGCGTCGGCTCTGGCTTCCTATATCAATAATGAGCAGAGAGCGGAAAGTCTGAAAGAATCGGGAGACGCCAGCGTGGAGGATGAGGACACTGTGAAATGGAGCTATACCCAGGCGGAAAAGAAGCTGGTCAGACAGGCACAGTCTCTGATGATTTCCTACTGGATCAGTGTGGAGAAGCTGTCATCCTTAGAACAGGAGCTTCTGGAAGCAGAAAACAGCGAGGAATCGGTAAAGAGAAAGCTTGCCGCAGGAATGGCTGTCCAATCTGAGGTATTGACGGCAGAGCAGACGGTGCTGAATCTGAAATCAGAAATTACTTCCGAACAGAGCAGCCTGAAGGAGACAAAAACCAGCCTCATCCTTATGCTGGGATGGAATGAGGGAGATTCAGTAGAAATAGGAAGCCTTCCGGAGCCGGATCCTGCTGCCATAGCGGGCATCAGCCTGGAGACCGATATCGAACAGGCGCTGGAGAATAATTACGACTTGAAAATTTTGGGCAGGCAGCTTAAGAATGCACATTCCAGCACAACAGAGGCATCTGTCAGGGAAACGCTGACAAGCGGGCGTCAGGCCGTCCGGGCGAATGTAACAATGGCTTATCAAAATCTTCTTCTTGCAGAAAATCAGTATGAACAGGCTGCCAAGGCGCAGTCCCTGAAAGAGCAGTCCCTGGAAACGGCAAAGAGAAAGCAGGAGGCCGGGCTTCTGAGCGCCAACAGCCTGGCGTCAGCCGTAAGCGCCTGTGAGACGGCCGAGTCATCGAAACGGATCGCTGCCTATCAGCTTCTTTTTGCCAAACTGGAATATGACTGGGCAGTGGCAGGACTGGCAGCAGTATCCTGATGCTTTTGAAAAAGAGAGGAGGAGCGTTCCATTGAAGAAAAAACAGAAAGTACGAAACAGATGGCTGACAGGCAGCCTGATTTTCCTTACCCTGTCTGCCTCCTTTCCCGCCCAGGCGGCCAGGTCTCCGGAGGTGACAGAGACAGAGCTGCTGCGCTCCGGGGAGGGGGACGAGGCAGAGCTGGAGGGACCGGGACTGGGGGAAAATGGAGAAGAAAAGGAAACAGAAGACGGGGAGACGGATTCCTTTACAGAGGAGGAACTGACAGACTCCCTGATAGAGTACGGGGAGCTGGAGGAACTGCTGAAACGCGGAAATGCTTCCCTGAAATCGGCAGTCAGCCAGTATGACACCAATCTGGAAATTTATCAGGAGGCATTAGAGGTCCTCTCATTCGCAAAGCAGGAGATGAAGGAATACGCAGAGGAACTGGAGAATGAAAATGGAAGCCCGGAACTGATTGCCCAGTACCAGATGAATGAAAGCCAGCTGGGGGCCTCTGTGGCGCAGATGAACCGCACTGTCAGGAAGCTGACAGGGGCGAGCGGAACGAAATCCCTGAAATCTTCCGTCAATGCCATGGTAAAGACAGCCCAGACTGTGATGTGCAGCTATAACCAGATGAGGGATCAGAGGAGATTAGCGGAAAAACAGGAGGAAAACGCCAGAGCTTCCTATGAAAAGGCACAGACAATGGCAGAAGCGGGAATGCTTACAGAACAGGAACTTCTGGAAGCAGAGCAGAGCCTTCTGACAGCCCAGATTTCTCTTCAGTCAGCAGAAAAAAGCGAATCTTCCATGAAGGCGCGGCTGTCTCTCTTAATAGGGAGGAATCCAGATAGCACAGAGATTGGAGAGATTCCGCCTGCCAATGTGGATTTTATGGATACGGTTGTCCTGGAGGACGACAAAAAGCTGGCAGTGACCAGTGATTCGGAGATCCAGGCCCTCAGAAGAAGTTCTTCTTCAGGCAGCAGCGCTGAAGCAGAGCTGAAATCACGTCAGGTAACAGAGGCGAAAAGCCGGAAGAATCTGGAAATGGATACGCTTTACAATGAGATGACTGCGAAACTACAGGCTTTTCAGGCAGCAGAAAGCAGCTATGAAGCGGCAGAGAAAAATTACGGCGCTCTTCAGGTTAAATATCAGTCTGGCCTTCTCTCAAGGCAGGAGTATCTCAAAGGGGAGGTTTCCTATCTCCAGCAGAAAAATTCCTTTAAGCAGGCTGAGCGGGAGCTGAGCCAGGCGATTGCGGCTTATCAATGGGAAATAAAAGGCGTCTGAGAGAAGGAGCACAGCAAAAACAGCAAAGCAAAAACGACAAAACAAAAACCACACTGCGGGGAAAAATCCTACAGTGTGGTTTAATTAAATATTCAGAGAAAATCAAATTTAATTTTCACTTCCTGCAAAGGCGACAAAGGTTTCCTGAAGCTCCTTCAGGCCCTTTTTGACGCTTTTGCTCTCGTCAGCCCCTGAGGTATCTAACACAAAGGTTTCGCTTCCGCAGAATCCGAGAACAGTATAATCCTCTAAAGAGGAGTAGCTGTCGTCCCCGTAAACGGAGATGGAAAACATAAAGCCGGATCCGTCTCTTTCATAATCATCCTGATCGTACACTTCCAGTCCCTGCTCCGTGGGGAGTACGACGCATTTCCCGGTCCAGCGCTCCGGAACCACAAAAGAAAAATCATCAGTGACAATTTTAGAACCGGTCATGGGAATCGCTTCATTGGAAGCCGCCTCCACAACGTCGGAAGAGAGAGTCTGCAGAGCAGTCTGCGGTTCAGCTCCAAAGGCTGTAACTGTATAAGAAAGAGTCAGCGCAAGAGCGCAGGCAAAAGTTTTCAAACCCATAGTAAGAACCTCCTATCTGTCTTTATTCTATCACAGGAAGGAATATTTGTCATTAAAAAAATTGTAATCAAATATTCACAGAATATTCATAAACAGAAGGACAGCTGCTTACGCCATTTCCCTGGAAACGGCGGCCTCCTCTGCACATTCCCTTTCCAGATTCTTCTGGGCGGTAGCCAGCATCAGCTTGATTCGGTTCAGCTGGTTGACCTCGCTGGCGCCTGGATCATAGTCCACGGCAATGATATTTGCCTCTGGATGGGAAGCTCTCAGCTCCTTGATCACGCCCTTGCCTACAATATGGTTCGGCAGGCAGCCGAATGGCTGAGTGCAGATAATGTTGTTTGTGCCGCTGTGAATCAGCTCCAGCATCTCGCCGGTTAAGAACCAGCCCTCTCCGGTCTGATTGCCCAGGGACACATAGGATTTGGCCATGGCGGCCAGATCGTGGATTCGGGCAGGAGGCGTAAAGTGGACGCTCTTTTCCAGCTCTTTTCTGGCTGTGCGCCGGAAGTATTCCAGAAGCTGGATGGCCGCGTTGCAGAGCCAGGCGGTCGATTTCTTTCCTCCCAGATTTTCAGCCTTAAAGTTCGAGTTGTAGAAACAGTAGAGGAGGAAGTCTAAGAGATCCGGCATAACTGCCTCCGCGCCCTCGCTTTCCAGCAAGTCTACCACATGGTTGTTGGCCAGGGGCGAGAATTTTACCAGAATTTCTCCTACGATTCCCACCTTCGGCTTCACCACATTTTTTCTGGGAAGAGCGTCAAAATCAGAGATAATGGCTCTGAGATTATTTCCGAACTCCTTCATGGACGGTTTTTTCCGGCTCAGGGACTGGATACACGTCTCCTTCCATTTCTGGTGCAGAGCGTTGGCGCTTCCTGGCTTGGCCTCGTAGGGGCGGGTGGCGTAGAGCACTCTCATAAAGATATCGCCGTACACAACCGCCTGCATGGCCTTGATGACCATAGGAAGAGTGAAGGAAAAGCCTGGATTGGTCTCCATGCCGTTGGCATTCAGGGAGATCACGGGAATCTGCGGCATTCCGGCCTTCTCCAGAGCGCGCCTGATAAAACCGATGTAGTTGGAAGCGCGGCAGCCGCCTCCTGTCTGGGACATAATCACAGCCGTGCGGTTTAAATCGTACTTTCCTGAAAGCAGGGCGTCCATAATCTGTCCCACCACAATCAGGGACGGATAGCAGGCGTCGTTATTGACGTATTTTAATCCAGTGTCCACAGCGGTTCTGTCTGAATTCTGCAGTACCTCCAGCCGGTAGCCGCAGCTTCGGATGGCCGCCTCCACCAGATCAAAGTGGATGGGGGACATCTGCGGACATAAAATGGTGTAGTCCTTTTTCATCTCTTTTGTAAAGAGAACGCGGTTATAGGCGCTTGATACTACAGGCTTGTCATAGTTCTTCCTTTCACGGACGCGGATGGCTGAAATCAGAGAACGGATTCTGATTCTGGCCGCCCCCAGGTTATTGACCTCGTCGATCTTTAAGCAGGTGTAGATTTTGCCGGAACGGGTGAGGATATCGTTTACCTGATCTGTAGTCACGGCGTCCAGCCCGCAGCCGAAGGAATTCAGCTGGATTAAATCCAGGTTTTTCCGTGTTTTTACGAAATTGGCGGCAGCGTAGAGGCGGGAGTGGTACATCCACTGGTCTGTGACAATCAGCGGCCGCTCCACATGGCCCAGATGGGACACGGAATCCTCTGTCAGAACGGCAAAGCCGTAGGAGGCGATCAGCTCCGGAATGCCGTGGTTGATCTCCGGATCCACATGGTAGGGGCGTCCGGCCAGAACGATGCCATGGCGGTTGTTTTCCTCTAACCACCGCAGAGTCTCCTCACCCTTCCTCTTCATATCCTCTCTGGAAGCAATCAGCTCCGCCCAGGCCTTATCGGCAGCATCCAGGATCTCCTGCTCTGGAATCTGGAACTGTTCTGTAAATTCCTTTACAAGAGCTTTGGAGAGAACTTCCTTGTTTGTGAAGGCCATAAACGGGTTGCGGAACAGGATCTTATCGCCGTGAAGCTCTTCCACATTGTTCTTGATGTTTTCCGCATAGGAGGTAACCATAGGGCAGTTGTAATGGTTTCCCGCCTCAGGCGTCTCATTTCTTTCATAAGGAATGCACGGATAGAATATGTACGTTACGCCTTGTTTAATCAGCCACTCTACATGGCCGTGGGCCAGTTTAGCCGGATAGCACTCCGATTCGCTGGGAATGGATTCAATGCCCAGCTCGTAGAGCTTTCTGGTAGACTGAGGGGAGAGAATGGTCCGAAATCCCAGCTCTTTGAAAAATACAGCCCAGAACGGATAATTTTCATACAGGTTTAACACCCTGGGAATTCCCACGGTTCCCCGCTCTGCCACATCGGCGGTCAGAGGCTCATAGTCAAACATCCGGTGGTATTTGTAATCGAACAGGTTTGGAATGTCGGCCTTCTTTTTGGCGTGTCCCAACCCTCGTTCACAGCGGTTTCCTGTAACGAACTGGCGTCCTCCGTCAAAGCGGTTGATGGTCAGGACACAGTGGTTAGTGCAGCCCTGGCATCTTGTCATACTGGTTTTGTAGGACAGATTTAAAATTTTCTCCATGGGGAGCATGGTGGTCTTTTTGGAAGCGTCGTACCGCTCTCTGGCGATGAGGGCAGCGCCGAAGGCACCCATAATACCGGCAATATCCGGCCGGACCGCCTCGCAGCCTGAAATTTTCTCAAAGCTTCTGAGGACTGCGTCGTTGTAGAAGGTTCCGCCCTGAACTACCACATGGCTGCCCAGATCCGAGGCGTTTGTGATTTTAATTACCTTAAATAAAGCGTTTTTGATGACAGAGTAGGCCAGGCCTGCGGAGATATCGGCGACAGACGCGCCCTCCTTCTGCGCCTGCTTTACATTGGAATTCATGAATACCGTACATCGTGTTCCCAGATCCGTGGGAGTTTTTGCAAACAGGGCCTCCTTTGCAAAATCAATGACGCTGTAGTTCAGTGATTTTGCAAAGGTCTCGATAAAGGAACCGCAGCCGGAAGAGCATGCCTCGTTCAGCTGCACGCTGTCTACCGTGCCGTCCTTAATGCGGATACACTTCATATCCTGGCCTCCGATGTCCAGGATGCAGTCCACGTCCGGCTCAAAGAAGGCGGCGGCGTAGTAGTGGGAGATAGTCTCCACCTCCCCCTCATCCAGCATGAAAGCGGCCTTTAACAGGGCTTCTCCATAGCCGGTGGAGCAGGAGTAGACAATGTGGGCTTCCTCAGGAAGCTCTTTCTGGATCTCCGACATGGCCCGGATGGCAGTAGCCAGAGGACTTCCGTTGTTATTGCTGTAAAAATGGTAGAGCAGAGTTCCGTCCTCTCCTACCAGAGCCACCTTGGTGGTAGTGGATCCGGCGTCGATTCCCAAGAAGCAGTCTCCCTTGTAATCCCGCAGGTTTCCTTTTCTGACGCAGTGGCTGGCGTGGCGGGCCTGGAACTTCTCATAGGCCTCCTGGTTTTCAAACAGCGGCTCCATGCGCTTCACCTCAGCGTCCATCTGAATTCCCTCAGACAGACGGCGGATGAGCGCCTGGGCGTCCATTTTTACTTCCTGGCGGGAGTTCATGGCCGCGCCTACGGCTGCAAACAGATGGGAGTGATCCGGAGCGATAATCTGATCCGGCCCCAGATTCAGAGTTCTGATAAAAGCGGCCCGAAGCTCGGAGAGAAAGTGAAGAGGCCCTCCCAGAAAAGCGACGTTTCCGCGGATTGGCTTTCCGCAGGCCAGGCCGCTGATAGTCTGGTTGACAACTGCCTGAAAAATGGAAGCGGCCAGATCTTCTCTGGTAGCGCCCTCGTTGATCAGAGGCTGGATGTCTGATTTGGCAAATACGCCGCAGCGGGCGGCAATCGGGTAGATCGCCTTGTAATTTTTGGCATACTCGTTCAGACCAGAGGCGTCCGTCTGCAGCAGAGACGCCATCTGATCGATAAAGGAACCGGTTCCCCCCGCGCAGATGCCATTCATGCGCTGATCGATTCCTCCTGTGAAATAGATAATTTTGGCATCCTCTCCGCCCAGCTCAATGGCCACGTCCGTCTGCGGCGCATAGTCCTGAAGCGAGGATGCGACTGCTACGACCTCCTGAACAAACGGAACCTCCAGGCGGGAGGAAAGCGTAAGTCCGCCGGAGCCGGTGATCACAGGATAAAGCTCCATTTCCCCCAGAGCCTCGACGGCCCGCTTAAGAAGCAGGGCCAGCGTCTCCTGGATATTGGCAAAGTGGCGCTCGTAGTCAGCGAACAGAATACTGCCGCTGTCGTCAATGATTGCAACTTTTACGGTTGTGGAACCGATGTCGATTCCCAGTCTCTTACAGGATTTCATATATCAAACCGGGGTAAGTCCCCGTCCCTCCTTTGTAGTACAGGTTTATTCGGCCATAGTTTAACATAGAATAGGAAAGAATACAATTGATCAGGTGCGTTAAAATCCTGTAAAAAAACGTCGAAAATCATTAAAAATGCACGAAGAAATAAGATGGCTACAATTCATTTGACAAAGACATCGGCTAAATTTATAATAATGAATTAACGAGCAATGAATCATAAAGAGAGAGCAGGAAACGAGATGAAATTTTTAAGAAAACTGGAAAGGAACTTTGGAAAATACGCAGTTCCAAATCTGATGTACTACATTATTCTGATGTACGGCGCGGGAATTGTCATTGATCTGGTGATGCCCGGACTGTATTATCAGTACCTCTGCTTGGACGCAGCCGCTATTTTGAGAGGCCAGGTGTGGAGACTTGTCACATTTTTAATCTGTCCGCCGTCTTCAGGTATTTTCTTTAACCTGATCGCCATGTTTTTGTACTATTCGCTGGGAACGACGCTGGAACGGGTATGGGGAACCTTCCGCTTTAACCTGTACTTTTTCTCAGGCATTCTGTTCCACATTATCGCAGCTTTCGTGATCTACTTTTTAATGGGGGTATCGGTGCCGCTGACACCGTTTTATCTGAATAACTCTCTGTTTCTCGCTTTTGCGGCTACGTTTCCGCAGATGCAGTTCTATCTGTATGGGCTGCTGCCTATCCGGGCGTACTGGCTGGGAATTTTTATTGGGGCAGAATTTTTGTATGAATTTCTGTTTGGAGGCCTGATTGCCAGGATCTGTATCGGCCTGGCTCTGCTGAATTTTGTGATTTTCTTTATGATGACAAGAAATTACAGCAAAATCAGCCCCAGGGAGATTAAGAGAAAACAGAAATTCAAGTCGGATATGAAGACGGCCCAGGCAGAAAAAATCAGGCTGACCCACCATAAGTGCGCTGTCTGCGGAAGAACAGAGAAGGACGATCCGAATCTGGAGTTCCGCTATTGTTCCAAGTGCGAGGGAAACCTGGAATACTGTATGGATCACCTCTATACGCATAAGCATGTGACAAAGGAGGATTTGGAATAATCGTTTTGCAGAAGGGGACAGGAAAAACGGGGGAAACCAGTTGAAGAAGCCGGCAATGGGGAGCCGGCTGGATACAGGAGGAATTAACAAGATGAAGAAAACAAAAATTATCTGTACCATGGGCCCAAACACCAATGACAGAGAGCTGATGAAGCAGCTGGCTTTAAACGGCATGGATGTGGCCCGCTTTAATTTCTCTCACGGTGATTACGAGGAGCACATGGGGAGGTTTAAGATTCTTGAGAGCGTAAGGGAGGAGCTGGATCTTCCCATCGCGGCGCTTTTAGACACAAAGGGACCGGAGATTCGAACTGGAAGTTTAAAGGACGGAAAGAAAGTCACTCTGAAAGAGGGCGATCTCTATACGCTGACTACCGAGGAGACGGTAGGCGATCATACGAGAGGTTTTATTAATTACGCAGGTCTTCCCGCAGACGTAAAGCCGGGAAACCAGATCCTTATCGACGACGGCCTGATTGAGCTGGACGTTGAGGAGGTAAAAGGAAACGACATTGTCTGCCGCGTAAAAAACGGCGGAGAGCTGGGTGAAAAAAAGGGCGTTAACGTACCGAATGTAAAAATTAATCTGCCGGCTCTGACGGACAAGGATAAAGAAGATATTCTGTTTGGAATCCAGGCGGGCTTCGACTATATTGCGGCCTCCTTTGTGCGCAATGCAGGGGCGATCCGCGAAATTAAGGAGATTTTGGAGAAGCATGGCTCCAGAATGCTGGTCATTGCTAAAATTGAGAACGCAGAGGGAATTGAAAATCTGGATTCCATTCTGGAGGAATGCGACGGAATTATGGTGGCCCGCGGCGACATGGGCGTGGAAATTCCTGCAGAGAAGGTTCCCCATATTCAGAAGCTGATCATCAAAAAATGCAATAAGGCGTGCAAACCGGTTATCACGGCGACTCAGATGCTGGATTCCATGATCCGCAACCCAAGGCCGACCCGCGCCGAGGTGACAGATGTGGCTAACGCCGTCTATGACGGCACAGACGCGGTGATGCTTTCAGGAGAGACTGCCATGGGCCGCTACCCGGTGGAGGCTGTCAGGATGATGGCGCAGATTGTGGAGGACTCGGAGAAGTATCTGGACTATGCCTCCTACCGCCAGAGAAGAGTCAGCCAGGAGAATCAGAAGAATATTTCCAATGCAGTATGTTATTCGTCTGTAGCGACTGCCCATGATTTAGGGGCGGCGGCTATCGTGGCTCCGTCTGTCAGCGGATTTACTGCCAGGATGCTGTCCAAGTGGCGTCCCAGCGCTACGATTGTGGGACTTTCTCCCAGCATGACTACTGTGCGCCAGATGCAGCTTTACTGGGGCGTAAAGCCCTTCCACGCCAAACGTGCAGATTCCACAGACGTTTTAGTATATTCTTCTATTGAGCTGTTAAAGGAGAAGGGAATCGTAAAATCAGGGGATGTAGTTGTGGCCACAGCAGGCGTTGTGACATATGCGAACCGGCATTCGCCGGCAGCCAACACGAACATTATGCGCGTGGTCGAGGTGGACTAGAGAGAAGAGACAGGGGAAGACAGGGAGAAACAGAATGGAAAAGAAACCGTTTGTAACACTGGAACAGTTAAAAGAGATTACAAAGACATATAAAACGCCGTTTCATCTGTACGATGAGAAGGGAATCAGGGAGAATGCGGAGCGCTTAAAGAGAGCGTTTTCCTGGAATAAGGGATTTCGCGAGTATTTTGCCGTAAAGGCAACTCCTAACCCTTTTATCATTGATATTTTAAAGAAGTTAGACTGCGGCGTGGACTGCTCCTCCATGACGGAGCTGATGATGGCTGAGGCTATGGGATACGATGGAAAGAAGATTATGTTTTCCTCCAACGATACCCCGGCGGAAGAATTTCAGATGGCAGACCGACTGGGAGCGGTGATTAACCTGGACGATATCACTCATATTGAATTTCTGGAGAAGGCAGTGGGCCATATTCCGGAGACCATCAGCTGCCGCTACAATCCAGGCGGACTGTTTAAAATCAGCAACGACATTATGGATAATCCGGGAGACGCCAAGTACGGCATGACCACAGATCAGATGTTTGAGGCATTCCGCATTTTAAAGGAAAAGGGAGCGAAGCGCTTTGGAATCCACGCGTTCTTAGCCAGCAATACTGTGACCAACGAGTATTATCCTATGCTTGCCAAGGTGCTGTTTGAGCTGGCAGTACGCCTGAAGGAGGAGACGGGAGCTGAAATTGCCTTCATCAATCTCTCCGGAGGGATCGGTATTCCATACCGCCCGGACCAGGAACCTAACGATATTTTTGTGATCGGAGAGGGCGTAAGAAAGGTGTACGAGGAGATTCTCGTTCCAGCTGGAATGGGAGACGTGGCTCTGTATACAGAGCTGGGCCGTTTTATGCTGGGGCCCTACGGCTGTCTGGTGACAACCGCCATTCATGAAAAGCATACGCATAAGGAGTATATCGGAGTGGACGCCTGTGCGGTAAATCTCATGCGCCCTGCGATGTACGGCGCATACCACCATATTACCGTCATGGGAAAGGAGGACGCGCCCTGCGACCATAAATATGATATTGCAGGTTCTCTCTGTGAGAATAACGACAAGTTTGCCATTGACAGGATGCTGCCGAAGATTGACATGGGGGATCTGCTGGTGATTCACGATACAGGGGCCCATGGTTTTTCCATGGGATATAATTATAATGGAAAGCTTCGTTCCGCAGAGCTTCTGTTAAAGGAAGACAAATCGGTGCAGATGATCCGCCGGGCAGAGACGCCGAAGGACTATTTTGCTACCTTTGACTTCTGCGATTTATTCCAAAATGTGAAATAAGGGCCTCTGAAACGCCTATAATGCAGGAAGAGCGTATTTTATTGCATAGGAAGATACGATCTTAAGAAAATCTTCATAATTTATTCAAAGAGTATACAAACATTTTCGGGAGAACCGTGCTATACTAAAACCATAATAAATGCACGATACAAAAGTAATAAAAACCTTTTAAGCTTTTTGAAATTCCGAAAATCCTAACGAAAAAATCCCTGCACCGAAAGGTGCAGGGATTTTTTCGTTCACAGAAAAGTGATGATTTCTGCTGAAACGCAAGTTCGGATTATCAGACTGCATTTCCCAGCCTGATAAGCTGGATGGATGCGTTGGTAAAGGTACTGTCGGCAGTGACAGGTACCAGGGAAATGGACGCCGTGCCGGTTACGTTCAGAATGATGGACGCAGACAGGGAGGCAGTGCCTGTACTCATAGGCGTGCTTCCGGAAGTGCGGCTGCCTGGAATGGAGACGCCGGTGTTTCGAAGCTCCACAGTCACAGTCTTGTGGGCGGCCGCATCTGTGGCTGTGACTGAGTAGAGGATCTGGTAGATACCAGGTCTGACAATAGAGAAGACGCCGGTACCTGCGGTGTGGGTGATGGAGGTTCCGGCCTGAACCGGGTTTGTATTAAAAATCAGAGGCAGTCCGGCGTCCTCCGGTTCCTGTGCAGGAACATGGACGGAGTGAAGAAGCTCTGCGGCTGGAGCAGAACCGGCAGGCCCCATCGGTCCGGTCGGCCCGGTCGCACCGGCAGATCCGGTTAATCCCATTGGCCCAGTTGGCCCGGCAGGCCCGGTTGCTCCGGTAGAACCGGCAGGTCCCATCGGCCCGGTCGCTCCGATAGGTCCGGTTAATCCCATCGGCCCGGTTGGTCCCGCAGGTCCGGTTGCTCCGGCAGGCCCAGTCGCTCCCATCGGCCCAGCCGCTCCAGTCGGTCCGGCAGGCCCCTGGCTTCCCTGAGGTCCCATCGGTCCCTGAATTCCCTGTACGCCGTCAGCGCCGGCTGCGCCCTGAGGTCCTTCTGGCCCTACAGGCCCCTGAGGTCCGGCAGGGCCTTCCGGGCCGGTACCGCCCTGTGGAATCGTAAAATTTAGAACCGGGCGGCAGGGAGTGCCGCTGTTGTGCACGGCGGCGGCTGTTCCAGGCTGCCCTGTGATGGTCTGGCCTATGGCGACAGGGGAAGAGCAGTGTTCCGGTAAAACCGGGGAAGGAATACAGGAAGGCGGACATGGGAAGCCGCAGGAATAAGAAGTTTCATTGCATGGATAACACATAAGATTTGTCCTTTTCAGGTTGTTTTACTATACTATATGCAGGGATGTACTTTTTGACAGTCCGGTGAAATAAGGGAGAAAAAGAGCTTTCATAAAACAAAAACCGCCTTTCCGTCACTGGACGGAAAAGCGGCCTTTTGCAGATATTGAATGTTTGATTCAGATAGTTAGATTCCCTCGGCGATCTCATAGAGGAGGCGCTCAGAATCATCCCATCCCAGGCAGGGATCTGTGATGGATTTTCCATAGCAGTGTTCGCCCACCTTCTGGGATCCCGGCTCTAAGTAGCTCTCAATCATCACGCCCTTCACAAAGTCGCGGATGTCAGAGGAGTGGCGGCGGGAATGGAGCACCTCCTTAACAATACGAATCTGCTCCATATACTGCTTGTTGGAGTTGGAGTGGTTCGCGTCCACAATGCAGGCAGGATTCTTCAGATTTCTCTCTGCATAGAGCTCGTGGAGCAGCTTCAGATCCTCGTAATGGTAGTTGGGCAGGCACTGGTCATGTTTATTGACAGCGCCGCGCAGAATGCAGTGAGTCAGAGGATTTCCCTCTGTCTTTACCTCCCAGCTTCTGTAGATAAACTCGTGGCCGTGCTGGGCAGCGTGAACTGCGTTGAGCATAACGGAGAGAGCGCCGCTGGTGGGGTTTTTCATGCCCACGGGCACGTCAATGCCGCTGGATACAAGGCGGTGCTGCTGATTCTCTACAGAGCGGGCGCCTACGGCGATGTAGGACATAACGTCGGAAAGATACGTTAAGTTTTCCGGATAAAGCATCTCGTCAGCTGTGGAGAAGCCGGTTTCCTCGATTACCCGCATGTGAAGCTTTCTGATGGCAATGAGGCCCTCATAGAGATTGGGCTTCTGCTCCGGGTTGGGCTGATGGAGCAGGCCCTTGTAGCCGTCTCCAGTAGTTCTCGGCTTATTGGTGTAGATTCTGGGAATCAGAATCAGCTTGTCCTTTACTTTTTCCTGCACCTTGGTCAGACGGGACACGTACTCGCAGACAGAGTCCTCCCGATCAGCGGAGCAGGGGCCGATGATAACGAGAAATTTATCGCTTTTTCCTGTAAACACGTCCTTAATGGCCTCGTCTTTTTTTGCTTTTTCTGCTGCCAGAGCCGGGGCCAGCGGAAACTGCGCCCTGATCTCATCTGGAGTTGGAAGCTTGCTGACATATTCAAATCCCATGGTATAATCCTCCTGAAAATAGATAAATATTCATGTTTAAATACGAATGTGTGTGTGGCTACATTATAATATAGAAATCACGCTTCGGCAAGGTCTGAGAGTGGGAAAATGCAGAATTTATGCATAAATATAAAAACAATATGTTTTCTATGCATGGCGCCGGAGGATAAATTGACGGATATGACACAAAATTGTAAAATTTAGTTAACAAAATAGGGCAGGAAGCTTGACGGAAGAGAAGATTCATATTAGAATAGGATGGAATAAAACCATACAGGTTTTACTTTTCAGCATGATTCAAAAAATTTTTTTAAATTTTTTGAAATAGATGCAATAAAACAAAAGTCTGTTGCATTAACTAATTGAACGGATGAAAATGATTTCTGTTTCTGGCAGACAGAAGGTATACACGAACACATATCAAGTTACTCGAAATTCCTTGATGCATTACACCCCGTTACATGTATCCTTCTAAAGCAGTACAGAAAATTTTCAAATACAGGCGGCAGCATCCAACCAATCCGCCGCCTGTAGGCGAATAAAAAAGACCGGTCTGAGATATCAGCTCCGGTCTTTTTTATTCGCCTTTTCTTTGTTTAAAAGAGTTGACATTTCATGGAAAACGCGATATAAAAGTCACTGCACAAGGGGGAGAAACGACATGAAAATGGAAAATGATTTAGGGCGGGACGATATCCGCCTTTTAGTGATGCGGATCGCGCTTCCATCCATGCTGGCTCAGTTTGTCAGCGTACTCTACAGCGTGGTAGACCGCATGTATATAGGAAATATTCCGGAGATAGGGGAGACGGCCCTGGCGGGAGTCGGCGTCTGCGGGCCTATTGTCACTCTGATTACAGCCTTTGGTTCCCTGGTGGGAATCGGAGGAGCGCCGCTTATGAGCATCCGCCTGGGAGAAAAGGATGAGAAGGGAGCTTCCCAGATTTTGGCCAACTGCTTTCTGCTGCTTTCTGTGATCTCAGTTGTCATCACCGCTCTGTCTCTGCTCATGAAAAATAAGCTGTTAGTCTGGTTCGGAGCCAGCCCTGCTATTTTTCCCTATGCAGACGATTACATTACGATTTATCTGCTGGGGACGATTTTTGCCCTGCTGTCCATAGGAATGAATCAGTTTATCATCTGCCAGGGCTTTGCCAAGACAGCCATGAAATCGGTCGTACTGGGAGCAGTGGTCAACATTGTCCTGGATCCTGTATTTATTTTTGCCTGCGGCATGGGCGTAAGGGGAGGGGCATTGGCCACTGTGCTGTCCCAGATGGCTTCGGCGGGATACGTGCTTTTATTTTTATTTGGAAAAAAGGTTCCCGTGCCCATTACCTTCGGCGGCTATCAGTGGAGAATCATGAAGCGGGTGATTCTGCTGGGACTGTCTCCGTTTCTAATCATAGCATTTGACAATGTGCTGATTATTGCCATGAACGCCTCGCTGCAGCATTTTGGAGGGGCGGAGGGGGATATGCTTCTCACTTGCAACACGATTGTCCAGAGCTTTATGCTGATGGTGACTATGCCTTTAGGAGGAATTACAGGCGGAACCCAGACGATTCTGGGCTATAATTTTGGAGCCAGACGGTCTGACAGGGTGCTGGCCGCCCAGCAGTATATTGTGATTCTGTCAATGGCGTTTACAGCAGTGATGTTTGTCATTGCCCAGACTGTACCCCACTATTTTGTCCAGATCTTTACAAGGGATCCGGAATATGTGGAGCTGACTGTGAGGGCGATCCGGATCTTTACTCTGGGAATTATTCCTCTGGCAGTCCAGTATGAGATTGTGGACGGCTACACAGGCATGGGAATCGCGCCGATAGCAATTTCCTTGTCAACGGTGAGAAAAACCCTGTATCTTCTGGGCGTTGTCCTGATTCCCATGTTTTTCAGCGTGGAGGCAGTGTTCTATACAGAGCCGATTTCTGATTTTCTGGGAACGGCAGTGAGCATTACCGTGTATCTGATGACTATGAAGAAAATTTTAAGGCGCAGGGAAAATGGGGAGCTGTAGGAGACTCCTTTGGAGTGCGGATTTGAGCTGACACAAGTCGCAGAGCCTTATCTGGCGGAGAATATGGGAAGTCCAGACTAGGGCAGGAGTCCCTGCTCCTGGTAGAAACGTTCAGCTCCCGGGTGGAGCGGTATGGGAAGTTCACTGTACATGAAGCCGTCTTCAGACATAGGCTTCAGGAGAACCTGTTTTTTTCCAAGGGGCTCTCGTCTGGAATAGAGGATAGAAGTCAGCTTATAGACCAGCTCTTCATCCAGGCTGTCGTCCACACAGATTAGGCATTTCACGCCAAAGGAGTCTATATCTTCCGCTTGTCCCTCATAGGTTCCGGCAGGAATTCTGGTCGGATAATAGAAGTTGTTTTCAGACAGAATCTGGTTCAGTTCGCTGGCTGTGTACTTTAAAAGTCTTGACGGAGTCTGGACAGAAAGATTATACAGCCCTTCTATGGGAGTTCCGGCAAAGCCGTGAACAGCGTCCAGAGTACCTTTTAAAACCTCCTCCGCTCCGTAGCCAATGCCTCCCTGTGTTTCAATTTCTGTGTTTTCCCGGGTTATGTCAAACAGGTCGAAGACAATGCGGGCGGAGAGATCCGTGTTGGATGCCTCTGGACCTACAGAGACGCGTTTTCCTTTCAGATCATGCACATAAAACAGGGAAGAAGAGTTCAGAGCCATCCAGTTGGAAATACTGGAATAGACAGCTCCGATAGTTCGAAGTCCTGTCTGAGGGTCAGTTGAAAATTCGTGAGTTCCATGAAAGGCCGCATAGGCCGCATCACCGCTGACAAGGCCCAGATCAATCTGTCCGTCGCTCAGCATCTGGATGTTGGTGTAGGAGCCGTTGGAGGCACATATATTAACATGGATATGGTGGGAGGTGGTTTCAATGGCCTCGGCGATGGCCTCGCCGGCTGGGTACATGCTTCCTCCGCTGTCGGCTGTCCCGATAGTGAGAACAGTGATCGCGCCGGCCGACGGTTCCGTACTGCTGGAGAGGGAAGCGGAACGGCCAGTCAGCGAGCAGGAACAGAGAAGCAGAGCCGCGGTAAAGATACCTATGGCAGTGCGGGCAGATATAAACCTGGGATGTCTCGGATGGTTCAATGGGGTCCTCCTGTTTTTATGGCAGAACAGTTATGAAAAATAGATTTTTTCTGCTCTGCTGTAAGGTGAAATATTATTCATAATTATAACATAAAATTAACATTCAGAAAAGGAAAAACAGGATTCAGGATAAATGTTATGTGATTTCCTGTAAAGACAAAGGAAAAAACAGAAAAAAGAGAATCAGGAAATCGCGTCGAAGTCAAAAGGAGCGTCCACAGCCATACAGACGGCCGCGGGCGCTCCTCTATCTACTGACGATATCAGACAGAATATGGATTCAATATTTATTTCCCTATGATTCCACCGAAAACAGAGAGGAAAATCGGATTGTAGATGTCGTCAATGATGACGGCGAAAGATGGGTACAGTACCCAGGCAACATTATGCCAGCCATAGGCATCCATAACAGCTTTCTCGTTTGCAACGGCATTCGGGCCGGAGCCGCAGCCCCATCCGCAGTTTCCGGCAGCCATGACAGCGGCGCCGTAGTCGCGTCCAAACATGTTGTAGGAGATAAAGATGGCAAACAGGGCCATTAATACTGCCTGAACGAGAAGGATAATTCCCATCTGTCCCGCAACAGGAGCCAGAGCCGTAATATCAATGGTCATCAGAACCAGAGCCAGGTACAGCTCGAGGAACATGTGCTCGATGGCATCCACCTCAGGAGTGTAGAACTTGATGTTCAATGCCTCCATCACATTCCTTGCGATAGCGCCGGCGAAGAGGCAGCCGATGAATTTCGGCATCTCGATCATCGGAATGTTGTCAAGGATACAGTAGATTGGCATTCCGAGAGCGGCAACCAGCAGACACATGGCAAACATGGAAATCATGCGGCTGTTGTTTAAGGGGATTACTTCGCCTGTCTTTGCGGACTCCGGCTTGTCATTAGGGTCAGCCTTTAATTTGTGGCGTGTGATCAGGAAGGCAGCTACAGGACCGCCGATTAAGGAACCCATGATATTTCCGCAGGTTCCGGCTGCTACGCCGATGGTTGTGGCGTTGGGAGCGCCCCACTCCTCGAAGATTGCGCCGAAGGCAGATGCAGTTCCCACGCCGCCGGACATGGCTGATGAGGAGCACTGAAGGGCCAGCAGCGGGTGAAGGCCGATGGCATTTCCCACCAGTACGCCGACAATATCCTGCAAGGTGATTAAAAGACATGCGGCGACGGCAATCATGATGCACAGTTTGCCTCCGGCATGTTTAATCATTTTCAGGCTGAAACCGAAGCCGACACACAGGAAAAACAGGTTCTGACAGAGATCCTGCATAATTTTCGTATCAAAGGAGACGCCGATAATTCCTGCGCCTTTGATGACAGACACGATGATGGAAAAGATGATTCCTGACACAACAGGAGCGGGGATTGCATACTTGCGCAGAAGCGCAGAATGTGCAACGATCGCGCGGCCTGCAAAGATAACGATGGCCGCGAAGCCCAGGGTGGTCAGATACTCGAACTTGAACGACGCCATAGCGCCGTCAGCAGCGGGAGTATATGTACCGAAATAGCTTAAAATAGCTTCCATAAACAACAGTTTCCTCCGTTCTTTTAATATTATAAATATGTTAAATATTTATAAACGTAGTATAAAGAAACAGAAAACGAAAGTCAATTTATGTAATTAATGACAGGTTTTTGTAACTAAAGTACATGGCAGGAGCAGGTATATTTGATGGAAGGCCGACCGCCGGTCTGATAATCCACGGAGCTTATAATCTCCCCCATCTCCAGCATATAGTTCACGTAACGGCGGATGGTAATGCGGGACAGGCATACCTGTTCGGCAATCTGCTCGCTGGAAAAGAACTCTCCGGGCCGGTTTTGCAGGAAATTCCGGATCAGATTCAGTGTGGTTTCGCTTAAGCCCTTGGCAAGTTCCGTCTGAAAGGAGGAGGAGGACGGCTGCATATGAGAGAGCAGCCTGTCAATCTCTGCCTGATTTAGCTCAGGAGAGCCGTCCAGGCAGCTTCTGGTCTGCGCAAAGCGGGAGAGGGCCTGGCGAAATCTTGACCGTTCAAAGGGCTTAACCAGATAGTCCAGCACGCCTCGGGAGAGCAGCTCCTGGACAATGGCAGAGTCGCTGGCAGAGGTGACCATGATAACAGAGGGCGCCTTTCCCATGCTGTGCAGCCGGTCAATAAATTCTTTTCCGGTCATCAGTGGCATGTAGTAGTCCAGGATAATCAGATCCGCCTCCTCTCTGCTCAGCCAGGAAAGCGCATCCTGACCGGATTTAAAGCTCTGCTTTACAGAAAAGGAGGGCTCCAACTCCACATACTGGCGGTTGATAGAAGCCACCATTGGATCATCCTCTACGATAATTACTGAATACATGTTTCGTTCTCCTTCCGTGTGAAGGCGAGGGTTATTATCGTTCCCTCCCCTTCCTCTGTCTCAATGGTAAGTTCGCCGCCGCGGCGGGCGGCAATTTCCTTTATCAGGAACAGACCGAGGCCTCTGTTGTCTCCCTTTGTGGAAATACCTTTGTCGCAGATACGCCCCGCCAGCTCCCTGCAGATACCACGCCCTGTGTCCTCGCAGACAATCAGGTTAAAATCCCTCCGGCAGAAAAGGGAGAGTTTGATTTCCTTTATGGCCCTGTGTGCATTGGCCGGGTCTGCCAGCTCCTCCACGGCATTTTCCAGGAGATTTCCCACTGCAGTAATCATTTCCTCGCTGGGAATCAGCAAATCGTGCTCCAGGCAGATACTGTCAGGGGAGAGGGACAGGCGGATGCCAAGCTCCGCCGCGTGCATCATTTTTCCGATAATCAGGGCACAGATGGAAGATACGCGGATGCGCTCGGCAGTTTCTCTGACTGCCTGGCTGGATACAAGGCTGCTGTTCATGATAAAGGTGATAGCCTTTTTTGTTTCTCCTCGTATTATAAAGTAGTAGTGTTTATAGACCCTCTCCAAGGTCTGTATG
>ERZ894232.1286-NODE-1286-length-24863-cov-8.719163_pt1 | contig 24863 bp, 18 predicted proteins | sample MGYA00380296_ERZ894232 | MGnify/ENA primary metagenome ERZ894232 (study PRJEB32331, sample SAMN06328433) | human gut metagenome | biome: human gut microbiome; feature: stool | host: Homo sapiens | collected 2014-08-14 ... | reverse complement strand
CTATTTACCCCTAGTAGAACTAGGGGTTTTGTTAAGCTAAAGCACCCAAAAATAAAACCCTGCTGACCGAAGCCAGCAGGGTTTTCGTACAACCTGTGATTTTGTTTTGCTTAAAATTAGATAGGCAGAGATTTGCCCGCTTTTTTCCAATCATGGAATTCAGCAGCTGCTGTAAACAGTGCGTCTGTGGAAGAGTTCAGACCTGTTTCGCAAGAGTCCTGAACAACGCCGATGATGAAACCTATACCTACAACCTGCATTGCGATGTCGTTACCGATACCGAACAGGGAGCAAGCCAGAGGGATCAGCAGCAGGGAACCGCCGGCAACACCGGAAGCACCACATGCGGAGATTGCTGCTACGAAGCTCAGCAGGATCTTCATTGCCAGAGGAACTTCCAGACCTACTGTGTTTACGCATGCCAGTGTCATAACTGTGATTGTGATCGCTGCACCACCCATGTTGATAGTTGCACCCAGAGGAATGGAGATGGAGTAGTTGTCTTCATCCAGACCCAGAGATTCGCACAGAGACATGTTAACAGGGATGTTCGCAGCAGAGCTTCTTGTAAAGAAAGCTGTTACAAAAGATTCTCTCAGACATTTGAATACCAGTTTGTAAGGGTTCTGTTTGATCTGTGTGAACACGATGATAGGGTTCAGAATCAGAGCAACAAAAGCCATACAACCAACCAGGATAGCCAGCAGTCTGCCGTATTCTACGAAGATTTCCAGACCGTTTGTGGAAACTGTTGTGAATACCAGACCCATGATACCGAAAGGAGCGAAGCTGATTACCCATCTAACTGCCTGAGAAACAGCTTCAGAGAAATCGAACAGTGCTTTCTTTGTTGTATCAGCTGCAGCTTTCAGAGCCAGACCGAAGATAACAGCCCAAGCCAGAATACCCAGGTAGTTCGCATTAACGATGGAACCCAGGGGGTTAGCAACCAGGTTCAGCAGCAGGTTTGTGAATACTTCACCGATGCCGCCAGCTGCTTCGTAACCTTCAGCAGCTGCAACGTCGCCCAGAGGCAGTGTGATGTGAATGAAATGGCAAGCGATTACTGCTACTACCGCAGACAGGAATGTACCTACCAGATACAGGATAACAACACGACCCATGGTTTTGCCGCCGCCTTCGTTACCGCAAGCCAGAGCTGCAATTACCAGGAAAAATACCAGTACAGGCGCGATTGCTTTCAGAGCGCTTACAAACAGAGTACCCAGAATGCCGATTCCTGTTACGCCAGGAATAGCCAGACCCAAGATAGCACCCACAATCAAGCCACAAATAATACGTTTTACTAAGCTAATGCTATTCCACTTTCTAAGAATGTTTGTCATGATTATGATTCTCCTATTAAATTATAAATGTTCAATATTGCGTTTTGTCAGGTTGTACGAACTTAATATTGAAAGTATTTTTGCCTCCCCTTTTATTGGCAGCAACCAAATACTTTTTCACAAAGCTTTTTACCTGTCGGTGTTACAGCCAGACCGCCTTCTGCTGTTTCTTTCAGTGTAGAAGACATAGCGTCACCGATTTTCTTCATTGCAATAATGACTTCGTCAGCAGGAATTGCGCTTTCAATGCCTGCCAGAGCCAGTTCAGCCGCAACAAAAGCATTGGCAACACCGGCTGCATTTCTCTTGATGCAGGGGATTTCCACCAGACCTGCAACGGGGTCACATACCAGACCCAGAATATTTTTCAATGCGATGGCGCATGCATGTTCACACATTTTAGGTGTGCCACCACAGATTTCTACGATAGCAGCCGCCGCCATAGCGCTTGCCGCACCGCATTCTGCCTGACAGCCACCTGCTGCACCAGCAATGCTAGCGTTGTTTGCAATGACCATACCCACAGCGGATGCTGTGAACAGCGCCATTACCACGTCTTCGTTAGGAATGTTTCTGCTTTCGGAAATGGTCAGCAGAGCGGAAGGCAAAATACCACAGCTGCCCGCAGTAGGAGCCGCAACAATTCTGCCCATACAAGCATTGGTCTGAGAAACAGCCAGTGCTTTTGTCATGGCATCCCCAAAGATTTTACCGCAGATGTTTCTGTTTTCCTGTACTGCGCGCATCATTTTGTATGCATCGCCGCCAGTCAAACCACTTGCGGAACGTTTGTCGGGATCCAGACCTTCCTGTACAGATTCACGCATAACCTCCAAAGAGCGTTCCATCTGCGCATACAGAGCTTCTTCTGTACTTTCAGTAGCTTCTGCCTGTTCACGCAGAATAATTTTGGAAAGAGGTTCGTTCGCCTGTGTTGCTGTTGCAACCAAATCTGCCAAAGAATCGTATTTGAACATAGTTTCACCTCTCTCCTTAAATTGCTTTCAGAATGGTGCAGGAGAAAATATGAGGATTTTCCAGAATTGCATCCTGCACGGATTCATTGATATCACCATCGATTTCGATGGTCATAACAGCCGTACCGCCCTTATGGTCTCTGCACAGAGAGAAACCATGAACGTTTACGCCTTTTTCTGCCAAGATTTTTGTAACCACCGCAATCATACCTGGAATATCCTGATGAGGAATTACCAGTGTATCAGATTTCCCGTTAATGGAAACTGCGGTACCGTTGATTTTATTGATGACAATGTTACCGCCGCCAACAGAAGCACCCTGTACCTGCGCAGTTCTGCCTGTCGTATCTTCCAGTGTGATTTCTGCTGTATTGGGGTGAGCACCATCGATATCTGCTTCTTCAAATTCGAATGTCAGACCTTCTTCTTTTGCCACATCCATGCTGACACGAATGCGGGCATCATCTGTATCCATCCCCAAAATACCTGCAATGACAGCTTTATCTGTACCGTGGCCTTTATATGTTTTCGCAAAGGAACCACTGAAACGGATATGTGCTTTCACAGGTGTTCCACCCAAGATGGATCGTGCATACTTACCAATGCGCACAGCACCGGCTGTATGGGAACTGGACGGGCCGATCATGATCGGGCCGATAATGTCAAATGCCTGTAACATAATATCCTCCCCTATTCGTTCTTTTCCGTAAATCTTAAAGTTTTTTTAAAATCTTAAGATTTTGGTCACTACAATTATATATGATAAAATTCTACAAAGTCAATAGAAATAGCAAAAAAAGTTTACAACAGAAGGACATTTTAACACATTGCTCAAACATTTGTCTTTGTGCAAAAGACATTGCAAGAATTTTTATGATTTCTACTAAAAATGCCGCAGCTTTTTTGCCAATTCTCCTAAAATTATAAACTTATTTAATTTTACCAATTTATTTTTTCTATTGTTTCATAAAATTCATTGGTGCTTTTTTACTGCAATAAAAAAGTGATAAAACCAAAATACCTGATTTTATCACTTTTTTCGTTCAGAATTATTCTTTTACAACGTCATCTTTGGGCAAAAGTACATGCAGTACAATTGCTACAACAGCAGCAGGTACAATACCGGAACCGCCAAAGATCAGCTGCAATGCCTGAGGCGCTTTGGCCAAGACAGCGCTGTTTGCACCAATACCATACCCAACGCCCAGTGCTACTGACAGAATGGTCAGGTTTCTGGGTGTCATAGGTTCTTTTGTTACCAGCTGGATACCGCTGACTACGATAGAGGAGAACATCATAACCGCAGCACCGCCCAAAACAGCCTGAGGCATGATGGAAACCAACGCACCCAGTTTCGGAATCAGACCGCAAAGGATCAGGAATACAGCCCCGGTAGCCAGTGCCATACGGTTAACAACTTTTGTCATGGCAACCAGACCAACGTTCTGGCTGAAAGAAGTGTTAGGCAGTACACCAAAAATAGCAGCGAAAGTGGAACCCAGACCGTCGCAGATAACACCGCCGGACAGTTCTTTGTCAGTCGCTTCTCTGCCCATACCGCCTTCCATAACGCCGGAAATATCACCAACAGTTTCTACGGCTGTTACAACAAACATAATCAATACAGGCACAATGGCTCTCCAGTCAAAAATGATCTTAACTGGCATCAGCGCAGGAACCGCAAACCAGCTTGCTTCTTTTACTTTATCCCAGTTCAGTACCCAAGCTTTTGTGTATTCCACACCATCTGCTGTTACGCCTGTTGTAGGCAGAACAAATCCCATAATAAAAGCAACAATATAACCGGCAATAATACCGATCAGAATGGAAGATGTGCTGGTAAAACCTTTTGTACCATGTTTTACAATCAGAATTACAACCAGTACAAATGTTGCCAGCAGCAAGTTTTCGATGGAGCCGTAGTCTGCCGCACCGCTGCCGCCGCCAAAGGAACCGATACCAACGGAAATCAGAGACAGACCGATGGACAATACAACAGTACCTGTAACAACAGGCGGGAAAAATCTACGCAGGGGTTTCAGGAAAAATCCCAGTACGCCTTCCATCAAACCACCAATAATAGATGCACCCATAATGGCACCATAGGCAATCACACCGCCGCCCATATTGGCAACTACGCTGTTAAATACGCCGATAAAGCCGGAACTTGTCCCCATGATAATAGGAACTTTCCCTCCGACAGGGCCAATGGCAAAAAGCTGAAGCAATGTTACCAGACCCTCAACCAGCATGTCATTTTGCAGCAGACTGACCTGCAAATCCGCAAATTCACGGCCAACACCCAGGCCGCAAGCCCCTGTGATGATCAGCAGTGGTGTCAGGTTCCCTACAAACATGGCAAGTACATGCTGCAGTCCCAGGGGAATTGCCTGACGCAGAGGCATTTTTCCTTCAAAGGAATATGCCGTTCCAGATAAAACTTTTGTGTCTTTCATAGTCCTCTTCCCTCACATACCTTTTACTTGAATTTTTACCAAAGCTCATTTTATTTTATTTTTCGACAAATGTAAACACTTGTCATTAAAAAATCCTGTTTTTATTTTCCCACAAGCATGAATTCTTAACCTTTGATAGGGCATATCCCCTTTTCCGTAATCAGAAAATCGCCTTTTTGATCGAACGACTCTGCCGGAATTTCATCCAACATCAATTTTTCTCTGCAAATCACGACACGAACGCCAGTACATTTTTCCAAATATCTATCATAATATCCGCCGCCATATCCCAATCGGTTACCTTTTTTGTCGCAGGAAAGACACGGCAGGACAATCAGATCAATCTGTTCCGGCATCAGCACTTTGCAGCCTGCTTTCGGTTCCATAATACCGAATTTTCCTTCTTCCAAGTCTTCTTCTTTGGTAATGACACACGCCTCCATCTGACCTTTTTCCAGGCATCTTGGCACTGCAACCTGCTTTCCGCCGCTCCATGCATGCTGAATGATAGAACGGGTATTGATTTCCGTCGGTGTACTGACAAAACAAAATATGCTTCCCGCTTTTTGAAAGACTTCCATGCCACATAAGAATTCCGAAATTTTTTGGCTGGCTTCCTCATGATATTCCTTGGGAAGAGACTCCAGCCTTTTGCGGACTTCCTCTCGACACTGTTTTTTTCGCAGCTTTTTGTCCATGTTTCACCCTCCTTAATGATATAAAAGAATCCAAAACACCTTTGTGTTTTGGATTCCTCTTTCTTTATGCAGCAGATTTCTGCAGTTCCAGAGCCACTTTTTCTTCTCTCCGGCGCAGAATGCCGCTCATGCATTTCAAATATACCAATACAGATACCCCTGCGCTGATCAGGTCAACGGCGGGTTCTGCAAAAAAGACATTTTCGATCCCAAAGAGCAAAGGGAAAATCATCATGGCCGCAAAATAGAGCATCTTTCTGAATGTAGAAAGAGTGATGGCATAACGTACAGCTGACAAACCAGTAAAGCCATCCACAATGGTATACTGCACAGCCAAAGGCAAAATCATCAGTGTCATGATCTTGATAGCCTTTACAGATAAGTCCATATAAAAGGCATCATTTGTAAACAGTCTTACAAAATAAGGTGAGAAAACGTGTGCCACCAACATCATCACAGCAGTAAAGATCAGGCAAAGAAATAATGTATACTTCTGCCCGCCCCTTACACGATCCATCTGACAGGCACCATAGTTAAATCCCAAAATAGGCTGTGTAGCACCAGTCATACCACCCATGGGCAGTGTAACCATCAGGAAAAAGCTCTGTGCGATGGTATGGCAGGTTACCAGCTGGTCACCATATCCAGGGCCGCCATAATGCTGCAATACCATGTTCATGGCAATGATCAAGCCGCTGTCCAATGCGACAATGATAAACGGGGAAAGCCCTGTCAGCAAAATACGAAACATCAGTGTCCGGTTATAGCCGCCAAAGGTAATGCGTACTGGCGGTCTTCTGCCAAAAAGGAACAGCAGTACAAAAGCACAAGACACCATCTGCGCAATAACCGTTGCCACAGCCGCACCAGCTACACCCATATCAAATCCAAAAATAAACACAGGGTCAAGAACAATGTTTGTGACTGCGCCTACAACAACAGACATCATAGCGATTTTCGAATATCCCTGACAGATGATGAACGTATTCATGCCCATGGACAATATGGCAAAAATACTGCCTGCCGCATAAATGGTCATATAAGTGTTGGCATAAGGAAAAGTCACTTCACTGGCACCAAAAAGCATCAACAAGGGCTGCTTGAACAATATAACCAGCAGTGTGATCACAACTGCCATGACAATCATCATCAAAAAGCAGTTGGCCATGATCTGAGAGGCACCCTTTCGGTCATTCTCCCCCATTTTGATACTCATCAAAGGAGAGCCGCCAATGCCAACCCACATAGAAAAGGAAGTGATGAGGGTAACAATTGGCCCACAGATCCCAACGCCAGCCAGAGCCGTTGCGCCAATCTCTGGAATATTCCCAATGAAAATTCTGTCCACAATACTGTAAAGGACATTGATAAACTGTGCCAGCATTGCCGGTATTGCAAGACGTACTACCAGACCTCCCATGCTGTCTGTTCCAAGGTTATTCTCTCTGCGCATACAGCTCCCTCCATTCCTGATTTTTCCAATAGAAACGGATAAAACATAACATATTCCCATATATGAAGTCAACCATTTTTCCAAAAACAAACATGCCTATTCCTGCTGAAAGATATCATGGTTTATCCACGAAAATTGGTGAAATTCCTTTTGGAGTTCTCCTTGACTTTTTATGTCCCACCCCTTATAATGATATAGCATTCACGGAATGCTTCGTTTGATACACTAACGCTAACAAGGGTATATTCTTGTTAGCGTTTTTTTGCAAGGAGGATTTTATGGAAAACAACACATTTCTGGAAGGAAAAATTGCTGCGCCCCTGATTCGTTTTGCAATCCCGCTGATGATGTCGCTGGTACTTCAGGCTTTGTACGGCGGCGTTGACTTGATGGTCGTGGGAAAATTCGGTACCACCGCAAGCATTTCCGCTGTTGCTACTGGCGGACAGGTCATGCAGGCGGCAACCGTCATTATAACCGGCCTGACCATGGGTGTAACGGTACTGCTGGGGCAAGCCATCGGCGCGAAAAAACCGGAAGAAGCAGCTCATATTGTTGCCGGACAGATCAAACTTTTCACCTGTATCGCTTTGATGATTACTGTTGTTCTGGTTTGTTTTGCAAAACAAGCATCCCTGCTGATGCATGTTCCAGAAGAAGCACTGCCCGAAACCATTACATACATTCGTATTTGTGCTTCCGGTATGATCTTCATCACAGCCTATAACTCTGTCAGCGGTATTTTCCGTGGCATGGGCAATTCCAGATCGCCATTTTTGTTTGTATTGATCGCCTGCACCATCAATATCATTCTGGATCTGGTTTTTGTAGGACTGCTTCATATGTCCACAGCAGGCGCGGCACTGGCAACAGTCATTGCACAGGCAAGCAGCTTTTTCTTCTCCATTATCTATATGAAATACACCAAAAAGCATCGCCTGCCTTTCCGCCTGAAGCTTTCTGACTTCAAACAAAAAGGCGCTGTCCGCAGAATCATTTCTTTGGGTCTGCCTATTGCCGCACAGGATTTCCAGGTGACTGTATCCTTTTTGATCATTACATCTATCCTCAACTCTCTGGGGGTTGTTGCTTCTGCCAGCGTCGGCATCGCGGAAAAACTTTTTGTTTTCCTTGCGCTGGTACCCATGAGTTTTATGTCTGCCCTTTCCGCTTTTGTTGCGCAGAACGTCGGGGCAAACAATATCAGCCGCGCCACAAAGGCATTCTTTGTAGCGGTAAGAATCTCCTTCTGCTGTGGATTTATGGTGTTCCTGCTGACATTCCTGCAAGGGGATTTTCTGGCGTCTATCTTTACCAATGACCCAGAAATTATCGCATCCACCCAGTTGTATCTGAAAAGCTGTTCCTTTGAATATCTGCTGACAGCTATCAACTTCTGTATGCTGGGATATTTCAACGGCAGAGGCAGAACAAAATTTGTTTTGCTCCAAGGGGTTTTAACCGTATTCCTGGTACGTATCCCCCTTTCCTACTTCCTCAGCCGTCTGCCTGGTACCAACCTGCTCATCATCGGTATTGCCGTACCCATGTCCGCACTTTTTGAACTGCTTTTGTGTATCGGTTTCTTTATCAAGTTACAGAAAGAAAAGAAAGTGGTCATGCCCTAAACATCGAAAATATAGAAGGCAAGAAATTCTTCAGAATTTCTTGCCTTTTTTGCATTCCAAAATATTGAAACTTTTGCTGATGTTTTCCTTCAATGTCATTTCTAAAAATTTTGTCCTGCTCTGATTTTCTTTTGCATATCAACAACTGATGTTTCTGCAACCACTGCTTTCCGCATCTGTTTATCCCATTCCATGGACAAATGACCGAAATAGTTTACTGCTTCCCTCAGGGGAACGTAAATTTTCCCGTTGATATTCTGACAGGGAATACTTGTAGACAGTGCGTTATTTTTAATGGTGCCATTCTTGTAAGTCAAATTCTTAGAATTTCCATACTGAGTAGACAAAATGGTGTTCCAGTCCTCCAGAGATACCTGCAAAGTACCATTGGCGTCAATAAACGCGTTCTGGAAAACATACACATCTTCATTCAACACCATTCCAAGTTCATTGATCTCTTTCAAATCTACGCCACGCATCATATCAAAGACATCATAATTATAATAGGTTTCATACATCCTTTGCAGTCTTTGCACAATCTGTTCCATAATTTCAGGTGAAACAGAAACAACCTCTTCCGTTCTAACGCGCTTTCCCGTGTCCGGATCTGTGGATAAATGTTCTACCTCAAGTTTATTTTGCCGCTCATACACGAGATAGCGCTTCTTTGCCACAGCACCCGAATTTTCATTTTCAAACAACGTGATATCATAATCACTTTCCCCATAACCAAGTTCTGCCGTTTTTCCGGTTTTCCACCACTGTTCCCATAAATCGCAGAATTCTTTCACAGATGACGGCTGGGTAATATAAAGATGCCTATAATCCGCTATACAAAGCGCTTGCGGCAAATCATTCTGGGGAACTTGTGCTGTTTCCCCATGTGCCGTTGTCGGCAACAGCAGCCCCACTACACAGCAAAGCAAAAAAATCCTCTTTTTCATACACTATCCCCCGTTCTTGCAAATTGCCAAAAACTTCCTTTTTTCCAGCATATCGAAGTTTTTTAAAAAATACAATCAAAAAGCGACAATCTTACGTTTCTTGTAAGAATTGCCGCTTTTTCTTTTTTATGCGCTTTCTTCCTCATAGGGTACGATAACCCAATGACACTCCCGACACACATAGGCTTCACATCTAGGACCTGTCATATTATGGGTCGTCAGAGAAATATCGCCAATTTTAGAAGCTGTAATAAACATCTTTTTCAGTGCTCTGGTATAGATCACTTCTCTTGCACTGTTGATCCAGCCTTTTTCCATTTCCTTTCCACATTTCGGACAATTCATAAAATGCCCCCTTTAGAACAGGCTCAGCTGATTGGTTTCGGGAATGCCGTTCAAAACGCCGTTTTCTTTCAGCAAATCAATGAGGGAACGTCCCAAAGAAGTCCGTTCTTTCAGTTCCTCAATGGTATGGAACTCCCCTGCTTCTCTGCCGTCCACAATGCTTTGTGCCGCATTGGTACCCAGACCCTGCAAGGAGTTAAAGGGCGGGATAAGCCCTTCTTCCGTTACAATGAATTTTCTGGAGTCGGATTTATACAGGTCAATGGGCAGGAATTTGAATCCGCGGGCATAAAATTCCACGATCAATTCCAGAACCGTCATTTTTGCCTTATCTTTTGCCGTTGCCTCCATACCTTTGGCATGGATTTCCCGCATGGCAGCTTTCGCAACATCCATGCCCTTACACATACAGCTATAATCAAAATCATCGCAGGCACGCACGGTGAAATATGTTGCGTAGTATGCTTCGGGATAATTGATCTTGAAATAAGCAATACGGAACGCCATCATCACATATGCCGCCGCATGGGCTTTGGGGAACATATACTTGATCTTCTGGCAGGATTCGATGTACCAATCTGGTACATTTGCCGCTTTCATATCCGCAATGTCCTCATCGGTGAGCCCTTTCCCCTTTCTGACTTTCTCCATGATCTTAAAGGATTTCTTTTTATCCACACCTTTATTGATGAGGTAGATCATGATACTGTCACGGGTAGAGATGGTTTCTTTCAGGGTAATGGTGCCGTTTTCAATCAACGTCTGGGCATTGCCCAGCCATACGTCCGTACCATGGGACAAACCAGAAATACGAAGCAAGTCCGCAAAGGTTTTCGGTTTCGTATCCAGCAGCATACCACGTACGAATTTTGTACCAAATTCCGGGATACCCAAAGTCCCTGTTTCACAGCCGATATCCTCTGCTGTAACCCCCAACGCCTCTGGGGATTCAAAAAGGGACATGGTTGCCGGATCGCCCAGAGGTACCGTCTGGGGATTGACGCCCGTCAAATCGTAAAGCATACGAATGACGGTGGGATCGTCGTGCCCCAGCAAGTCCAGCTTCAGCAAACGACCGCTGATGGAATGATAGTCAAAATGTGTGGTTGTAACTGTGGAATTCACATCGTTTGCCGGACGCTGAATGGGACAAAATTCATAGATATTATGGTCACTGGGTACAACCATCAGACCACCTGGGTGCTGACCTGTGGTACGTTTGACACCAGTGCATCCATTCATCAGACGGGTAATCTCCGCATTATGGGCTGTGATTTCCCGTTCATCAAAGTATTTCTTTACAAAACCATAAGCCGTTTTATCCGCCAAAGTACCAATGGTACCGGCTTTAAATACATGCCCTACACCGAACAATTCTTCCGTATAGGCATGGGCTGTCTGCTGATATTCCCCAGAGAAGTTCAGGTCAATATCTGGTTCTTTATCCCCTTCAAAGCCTAAGAATGTCTGGAAGGGAATGTCATGCCCATCTTTATGCATGAGTGTGCCGCATTTGGGGCAGTTCATATCAGGCATATCACATCCGCTGGCTTCTTCCATGGCAAAGGATTTCACCAGTTCAGAATCAAAGTCTGAATATTTACAATTGGGGCAGACATAATGGGGCGGCAAAGAGTTTACTTCCGTAATCCCTGCCATATTTGCCGCAAAGGAAGAACCTACGGAACCACGGGAACCAACCAGATACCCGTCAGCCACAGATTTCCATACCAGTTTCTGAGCAATGATATAAAGCACCGCATAACCGTTGCTGATGATGGAGTTCAGTTCTGTTTCTAAACGCTCCTGCACCAGCGGCGGCAAGGGATCACCGTAAATGGAATGTGCTTTATCCATGCAAATCTGCCGCAGCTGTTCATCGGCGCCCTCAATTTTGGGAGGGAATGTTTCATCCGGAATGGGCTTGATCTTTTCAATCTGGTCAGCAATAAGATTGGTGTTGGTAATGACAACCTCTCTTGCTCTTTCTTCGCCCAGATAGTCAAATTCCGCCAGCATTTCGTCTGTTGTTCTGAAATACAGAGGCGGCTGATTATCCGCATCAGAGAAACCTTCTGCTGCCATGATGATTTTACGGAATGCCGCATCATCAGGGTCAATGAAATGAACGTCACAAGTTGCTACAACAGGCTTTCCATAAGTTTCGCCCAGTTCCACAATCTTTCTGTTCATATTTTTGATATCTTCCATGGAGTGGATATTTTCCACTCTGGGAGAGTCAATCATAAATTTATTGTTGCCCAAAGGCTGGATTTCCAGATAATCATAGAAATGTACCAGTTCTTCAATACGTTGTTTGGGCTCGCCGTCCAAAAGGGCACGATACAATTCCCCTGCTTCGCAGGCACTGCCCAAAATCAATCCTTCCCGCATCTGCATGAATTTGCTTTTGGGAATTCTGGGACGACGGAAGAAATAATCAATATGCGCCATGGAAACCAGTTCGTACAGATTCCGCAGACCTGTATAGTTCTTCACCAGAATGATTGCATGGTATGCACGAAGTTTTTTATAGTTCACAGTGCGGCTGGCAAGAACATTGATTTCATCCAAAGTGAAAATTTTCTTTTCTGCCAGCATATCCAAGAATTTAATAAATACTTCTGCCGTTGCTTCTGCGTCGTTGACAGCACGATGATGTCCATTGAGGGTTACGCCCAAGTGTTCACAAACAATATCCAGTTTGTGTTTATTCAGTTCCGGCAACAATGCTCTTGCCAGTTCTAAGGTGTCCACAATGGTATGATGAAGCTCACCCAATCCGGCTCTTTCTGCCGCAATGCGGATAAAGCCTGTATCGAAAGAAGCATTGTGCGCCACCAGCACCGTATCCTCACAGAATTTCAAAAATTCCGGCAGAACATTTTCAATGGTAGGCGCGTCTTTTACCATATCGTCGGTGATACCTGTCAATTTTGTGATTTCCGCGGAAATAGGGCGCTGAGGATTGACGAAAGTACTGAAACGGTCAATGATTTTCCCGTCTGCTACCTTTACAGCACCAATTTCCGTAATCATTTCTTTTTCCTTGGAAAGCCCCGTGGTTTCAATATCGAATACCACATAGGTATCATCCAGATTCTGTCCTCTGGGGGAGAATACTGCATTGCCCAAGTCATCAATGAGGTAGGCTTCTACACCATAAATAACTTTCAAATCAGATTTATCTGCCGCGTTCATGGCATCCGGGAAGGCCTGTACCACACCATGGTCAGTGATGGCAATGGCTTTATGCCCCCAATCAATGGCACGTTTGATATACGTTTTCACAGGTGTTACGCCGTCCATGCTGCTCATCTGGGTATGAAGATGCAGTTCCACACGTTTTTCCTCAGCTGTATCCATACGAGGAGGCGGCGCCTGTGCCGTCATGATGGCTTTTGCCATGATGTTGATTTCCTTGGCGTATTTATCAAACTGCACTTCCCCCTGCACGCGGAGATAAGCATCTTTTTTGATCTTATCTTTCAGTTCATTGTCGAAAACAGACCGTTTTACAAAGAATTTTACCGTTGTGGAATCGGACTTATCTGTAATATCAAAAGAAACAATGTATTTTTCCCCTTTGATTTCTCTGGGTTCGATATTGAAAATATTCCCTTCCACAATGACAGATTCCCCTGGAATTTTCGTATCTACAATCTTCACAGGGGTACCAGTAAATTCTTTGCCAAAGAGGATGCCTCTGGAAACGGCTTCGCTGACCGCTCCCACTTCCGCAGAAACTTTCGCCTGTTCTGCCGCCTGTGTAGCAGAAGCAATCTGCTGAAGGAGTTCCTCTGTTTTTGTCCGCTGTTCCTGTTCCATACGGGCACGGTCTTCCTCACTGCTCTGAACGTTTTTGAACTGCACAGACATAGCCAGTCCTGTTTCTTCCTGCACCAGCTTTGCCACAGCATCATCCAGTTTTTTCTGGGACAGATAATAAGCCATGTTATGCTTAACAAAAATCTGCATCTTGCCATCCTGATAATCCCAGTCCGCATCGGAAATAACGCCGCTGCAAACTTTGCTCTGGGCTGCCACATGGTTACGGATGGTATCCCAGAACTCTGCCAGAACCGCCTTGGGTTCTTTATCCATCAACTGATATTTCGGGAAAATATGCACTTCTTTCACGCCGGGAAGCCGCTGCATCATTTCTTTCCGCAGTTTTTCCCAGTACAAAGGCGGAATGACTTCATCTGCCGCAATCTCTGTCACAATTTCCCGCTCCTTCCGGTGGATGGTCAAAGAAAGCACCGTTGTTTCCCGAAACACTTCCTGCAAAGGGGCGGAAAGAGAAACCTTATCAAATACCAACGGAAATTTTTTCGCTGTCATATCGCCCCTCCTTTCCGATTATTTTCCAAATCACAGTTTATCAATTTCTTCCATCAAAGCGTCTACCAGCTGGCTTTCGTCCACTTTGCGGATGAGTTCACCCTTTTTGAACAGAATGCCAACGCCATTGCCGCCAGCAATACCGATATCCGCTTCTTTCGCTTCCCCAGGGCCATTTACCACGCAGCCCATAACCGCCACTTTGATGTCCTTCTTGATGGAAGCACATTTCTGTTCCACTTCATTTGCAATGGAAATCAAGTCAATCTGTGTTCTGCCGCAAGTAGGACAGGAAATCAGTTCAATGCCAAATTTCCGCAGACCCAGACATTTCAAAATTTCTTTGGCTGCCCGGACTTCTTCCACAGGGTCACCAGTCAAAGATACACGGATGGTATTGCCAATGCCCATAGCCAAAATAGCACCAATACCTACTGCGGATTTAATGGTACCAATATAAACAGTTCCCGCTTCTGTAATACCCACATGGATGGGATAAGGAATGCTTTCGGACAGAATACGATAAGCTTCCAGAGAGAAAGGCACATCAGAAGCCTTAATGGAAACCACAATGTCATGGAAATCATATTTTTCCAGAATTTTTACATGTTTCAGGGCACTTTCTACCAATCCCTGAGGGGTGACGCCGCCATATTTTTCTACCAGTTCTTTTTCCAGAGAACCACTGTTTACGCCAATACGGATGGGGATATGTTTTTCTTTCGCCATTTCCACCACCTGACGGATACGGTCTTCATCGCCGATATTGCCGGGGTTGATACGAACTTTATCAATGCCCAGTTCCATGACACGCAGTGCCAGACGATAATCAAAGTGGATATCTGCTACCAGAGGAATATGAATCTGTTTTTTGATTTCACCAATGGCATCTGCCGCTTTCATATCAGGCACTGCCACACGCACCAGTTCACAGCCTGCTGCTTCCAGCGCATGAATCTGCGCCACAGTAGCTGCCACATCTCTGGTATCTGTATTACACATGGACTGGATGACAACAGGATTGCCGCCGCCTAATTTCAAATTGCCAACCTGTACGGTTCTTGTTTCCGTTCTCTGCATATCTGCACTCCCTTTTATGTATTCAAATCAATATTTCGCTATGGTATAGTATAGCACAATCCGAAAAAACAGACCACACAAAACCAGCCAAAACAACAGCCTTCCCCTTGTGCAAAAAAGCTGAATGCACAAAAAAAGGAACAGGAAAAATTTCCTGCTCCTTTTTTATAAGGTATTAGAATGTTTTTCGTCGGCTTACATGTAACCGCCCATGCCGCCACCCATACCAGCATCAGGCATAGCAGGTGCTTTGGAAGGCAGTTCTGCAACGACTGCTTCTGTTGTCAGGAATGTGGAAGCAACGGAAGTTGCATTCTGCAGTGCGCTTCTGGTTACTTTTGCAGGGTCCAGAATACCAGCGTCTACCATTTCCACATATTCTTCTGTCAGGGCATTGAAACCAACGCCTTCTGCCATTTCTTTTACTTTGTTTACGATAACGGAGCCTTCCAGACCTGCGTTTTCAACAATCTGACGCAGAGGAGCTTCCAGTGCTTTCACTACAATATCCGCACCTGTTTTTTCATCGCCTGTCAGGTCAGCACATGCTGCTTTTACTTTTTCTACTGCATGGATCAGTGCTGTACCGCCACCAGCTACGATACCTTCTTCCACAGCGGCTCTGGTAGCTGCCAGTGCATCTTCCATACGCAGTTTCTTTTCTTTCATTTCTGTTTCGGTAGCTGCACCAACTTTGATAACTGCTACGCCGCCGCACAGTTTTGCCAGTCTTTCCTGCAGTTTTTCTCTGTCGAAATCGGATTCTGTTTCTTCGATGCCTCTGCGGATCTGCATGATTCTAGCATCGATTTCATCTTTTCTGCCTGCGCCGTCAGCGATGATAGTCAGGTCTTTTTCTACACGAACAGTTTTTGCATGACCCAACATATCCAGAGTTGCGTCTTTCAGGTCAATGCCCAGTTCATCAGAAATAACCTGTGCGCCTGTCAGTGCTGCGATATCAGCCAGCTGTGCTTTTCTTCTTTCACCATAGCCAGGAGCTTTCACAGCAACACATGTGAATGTACCTCTCAGTTTGTTCAGTACCAGTGTAGCCAATGCTTCGCCTTCTACGTCTTCCGCGATAATCAGCACTTTGCCGCCTGTCTGCATAATCTGTTCCAGAATGGGAACCAGTTCCTGAATGTTGGAGATTTTCTTATCTGTCAGCAGGATATAAGGATCTTCCAGAACAGCTACCATTTTATCCATATCTGTGCACATGTAAGCGGACAGATAACCTTTATCGAACTGCATACCTTCTACCAGATCCAGTTCTGTTTTCATTGTTTTGGATTCTTCTACTGTGATAACGCCATCGTTTGTTACTTTTTCCATAGCGTCAGCGATCATGTTGCCGACTTCTTCGTCACCAGCGGAAATTGCTGCAACGTTTGCGATATGTTTCTTAGTAGTAACAGCCTGACTCATTTTCTTGATTTCTGCAACAGCTGCGTCAGTTGCTTTCTGCATACCTTTTCTCAGGATAATTGCATTTGCGCCTGCTGCGATGTTTTTCAGACCTTCCTGGATCATAGCCTGTGCCAGAACAGTTGCTGTTGTAGTACCGTCACCGGCTACATCGTTTGTCTGTGTTGCAACTTCTTTTACCAGCTGTGCCCCCATGTTTTCATAGGGATCTTCCAGTTCGATGTCCTTTGCAATGGTTACACCATCATTTGTGATCAAAGGAGATGTGAATTTTCTGTCCAGAACTACGTTACGACCTTTGGGGCCCAGTGTAACTTTTACGGTATTTGCCAGTTTGTCAACACCGGCTGCCATTGCATTTCTTGCATCGGTGCTGTATTTAATTTCTTTTGCCATATTCAATAACGCCTCCTAAATATTGAGAAGTTTTAAAATCAGTCTTTTACAATTGCCAGAATATCATTCTGACGCATTACTAAATATTCTTCCCCTTCAAATTTGATCTGAGTAGCACCGTATCTGGGGAAAATAACGCGGTCGCCTTCTTTCAGAACCATTTCTACATTTACATCGCCAACCAGTCCGCCGGGGCCTACTGCCACAACGATAGCTTCCTGGGGTTTTTCCTGAGAAGAAGAAGTCAGAATCAAACCGGATTTTGTGGTTTCTTCTGCTTCTAACTGTTTCAATACAACTTTATCTCCTAATGGTGCAAGTTTCATATTATTCTGCCTCCTTGTATTCTTGTTGTTAGCACTCATCCAAACCGAGTGCTAATTTCTGTTACTATATTAGCTATTTTCCAAGGAATATTCAAATCCTATATAAGATATTATTCTTGGAAATTGAGAAATATACAGAAAAAACCGAAGAAATTCAAGAGAAAAACTAATTTTTGCTCTCGATTTCTCCAGTTTTCTTTCATTTACTTAATTTTTAAGAAAAATGAGACAATTTTAAGAAAATTTTCTTTATTTCACCTGTTCCCGATCCAGCTGGTCAATGGCTGCCGCTGCGGACAGAGCCGCTACCAGACCTTCTCCAACAGCTTTTGCGATCTGATAAGGAGCGCCTGTGCAGTCCCCTGCCGCATAAACACGAGGCAGGTTTGTTTCCATCTTGCGGTTTACCACAATATTTTTACCTTCTGTTTCCAGACCGAAGAGCAGGCTTTCGGGAGGCATAGAGTTTTTCGCAAAGAAAATGCCATCACAACCCAGTGTTTCATCTGCCAATTCCAGACCTGTCACACGGTCATTTTCTCCAAGAACGGCTTTCGGCTTGCCGTTAACTACTTTTACATTGTCCTTCAAAGACATAACGGGCTGGTAAAGAGGCACATACAGCACTTCAGAGCAAATATCTGCCAAGAAGTTTGCTTCCGCTTCCCCTTCTTCGTTTTCTGCTACCACAACGACTTTTTTGCCGCGATAGAGCATACCGTCGCAGGTTGCGCAGTAGCTAACACCTTTGCCCAGATATTCCATCTCTCCGGCAATGCCTTTGCTTTTGCTCAGACCTGTTGCCAGGATGATGGCTTTTGCCTGAATGAATTCATTTTCCGCATTGATCATATAGGAGTCACCCATGGACATAATCTGACTGATACGGGCTTCTTTGAATTCAACGCCATTTTTCACGGCATGGGCATAGAACGTATTCAACAGTTCTTCCCCGCCCATATCGGGCAGACCAAGGTAGTTGTCCACTTTTTCTGCCGCGAAGAGCAAAGAGCTATCCAGACTTCTGCCAAAAATTGTTACGGTTTTATTTCTCTGACGGCAGTTCAGCGCCGCGGATAAAGCAGCAGGGCCGCCGCCAATGATTGCTACGTCTAACACAAGCATTCCTCCTTCATATAAAAACAGGATAACCAAATGATGTTCTTTCATAATGCGAAAATCCCGAATTTCGAACAACTGATAAGGAATCGGCGGATTCCATGGAGCAAATACCTTGAAACCCGCCTTTCCCTAACTACCGTTGTTCATTTTCATAGTATGTGTCCACCGTTCATTGGGAACCGATTTGGACACTTGATTTCGGATTTTCTCTCATTGAGAATATCACAAAGTTATCCTATTTGCAATGTACTTATTTCTGTTCTGCTCTTGCAGCAATAATTTTCTTCTGGATTTCCATAGGAGCTTCTTCGTAACGTTCGAAGTGATGTCTGTAATCACCACGGCTCTGTGTCAAAGAACGCAGGTCTGTTGCGTATTTGTGCATTTCTGCTGTGGGAACTTCCGCAACGATGCATTTCTTATTGCCAACAGCATCCATGCTCAGGATACGACCACGACGTTTGTTAATGTCGCCCATGATATCGCCCATGTATTTTTCAGGAATCAAAACTTCCACATGTTCGATGGGTTCCAGAATAGTCGGTTTCGCCTGAGGAACACCTTCCTTGAATGCCACAGATGTTGCCATCTTGAAGGCCATTTCGGAGGAGTCAACAGGATGGTAAGAACCATCTGTCAATGTTGCTTTCAGACCAACTACGGGGTAACCAGCCAGTACACCAGACTGTACGCATTCCTGCAAACCTTTTTCTACTGCGGGGAAGTACTGTTTGGGTACGGAACCACCGAAGATCTTTTCTTCAAATACATAAGGTACAGACAAATCGCCGCTGGGTTCGAATTCCATAACAACGTCACCGAACTGACCATGACCGCCAGACTGTTTCTTATATCTGCCACGTACAGAAGTTTTGGATTTAATGGTTTCACGATAAGGGATGATAGGATCTTTCAGTTCCACTTCGATCTTATATTTGTTTTTCAGTTTATTGACCATAACATCCAGCTGCTGTTCGCCGATACCATAGATCAATGTCTGTTTTGTTTCTTTATTCACTTCCATCTTGATGGTAGGATCTTCTTCACGGATCTTGGAAAGAGCTGCGGACAGTTTGTCTTCATCGCCTTTGCCTTTCGGCTGGATTGCCATGCACAGAACGGATTCAGGCAGGCTGATCTTAGGAATAACGATGTTTGCTTCTTTCAAAGACAGCGTATCCTGTGTGGAAGTGTTGGACAATTTTGCCAGAGCGCCGATGTCACCGGAGTGCAGTTCAGATACTTCGATCTGTTCTTTACCTCTGATAACATACAGGTGACCAACCTTTTCCACTGTATCTTTTTCTTCGTTATAAACGCTCATGGAAGCGTCCAGTTTACCAGTCATAACTCTGAACAGGTTCAGACGGCCGATATAAGGGTCTGCGATGGTTTTGAATACAAATGCAGAGAATCTTTCGTCGTCTGTGGAGCAGTAAACTACTTTTTCACCATTGTGGAACGCATGGAAGTTAGGTTTTGCTTCGTTTGCGGGAGGTGTAAAGCGAACGATGGTATTCAGAAGCAGTTTTACACCATAGCCCAGTGTAGCGGAACCACACATTACGGGAGCGATGGTATTGTTTTCGATACCATATTTCAGACCATCGTAGATTTCTTCTTCTGTCAGTTCAATGTCATTGAAGAATTTTTCCATGAGTTCGTCGCTGCTTTCTGCTGCAACTTCTACCAGCATGGAACGCAGAACTTCTACTTCGTCCTTTTTATCTTCAGGCATTTCGCAGGGCTGCAGTTTGCCGTCTACTTTCTTTCTGGCATCTCTCTTGATCAGATTGATGAAGCCAACGAATTTGCCATCTGCATCATTGAAAGGAATCTGCAAAGGTGCAACGGATTTACCGAATTTCACACGCATGTCTGCCAGTGTACGTTCAAAGTCCGCATTTTCATCGTCCATCTGGTTTACAAAGAAAATACGAGGCAGATGCATTTCTTCGGTATATTCCCATGCTTTTTCAGTACCAACTTCTACGCCGGATTTTGCGGAAACCATGATCAGGGCTGTATCCGCTACGCTCATAGCCAGTTTGGATTCAGCCACGAAGTCAAAATAACCAGGTGTATCCAAGAAGTTGATCTTTGTATCCTGCCATTCTACCGGCAGTACGGATGTACTGATAGATACCTTACGGCGAATTTCTTCTGGATCGTAGTCACTAACGGTATTGCCTTCGTCCACTTTTCCGAATCTTTTTGTTGCTCCGGAATAGAACAGCGCTGCTTCGGCATAAGTGGTTTTCCCGGAACCGCTGTGACCCAATAGTACTACGTTTCTCACCTTATCTGCTGCGTAACTTTTCATACTGATACCTCCCTTGGTATTGAATAATCGGACAAGTCGCCCGTCAGTTTCATGTATACAGTATTATATAGTATTTACACAATATACATATCAATATAAATACGGCACTTGTTACGATTTCCCTTTATTTTTTATAAAAAAACTTTCTCTTTGGAGGATAGCATAAAATAACCATCAGAATTCGTGATAGACATTGTGTATTTTTTTCATAAATATTTATACCTGTGGCTGACGAAAAGGCACACCGAAATAATCCGCAATGGATTTTGCCAGCGCTTTGGCAATCTGATCAATATTCTCTTTGATCCACTGGGCATCCTCCACATTGTCGTGATACCCTACTTCCACCAATACTGCCGGCGCATTGGTACGGCGCAATTCCCGCAGTGTTGCCGTTGCCACAGACTGCACTTTTTCCCCATCAGGGTAAACCTGCTTCATATTTTCTGTGACAATATCCGCCATTTCTCTCCCATAAGGGCTGTTATAAAAATAATACGCATCTACACCTTGCAATTTTCCTGCCAGACTTTCCGGTGCTGCATTGGAATGAATAGCAAAATGCAGGTCATAATTTCCTGCATTGGAAGCGGCAATGGCTTCCCCCAGACTCATTTCCGGCCGATTTCTCGTAAATTCAATACCCGATGCCAGCAAATAAGGCTCCATGGCATCGGCAATGAGATTGGTGATCTCCTCCTCTGTTCCGCCGTTTACATACAGATTATACTCCTGCAAAGAAGGACTCAGATAAACACGCGGCATCCTCATTCCGCCTTTCTTTCTGTTCTCTTTTCTTATGTATTCAGTTTTTTAGGGATTTGTGCCTGTATCCATGAAAAAAAGCCCTTTGCCATGTTTTCACACAGCAAAAGGCTTTTTCTCGTTTTTATTAAACAACGGGCATGATTGCTTCGTCGTGATAATTCTTTTCTGTTCTGTTTTCGTTCAGAACTACCTGCGCAATATTCATTGCATGGTCGGAAACACGTTCCAGATTGCCCAGCATTTCCAGGAAATGGATACCGGAGTTTACATTACATTCCGCATTGGACAGACGGTCGATATGGCTTACGCGGAGTTTCTTTTCCAGTGCGTCAACCTGTTCTTCCAGTACAGCGGTTTTCATGGCATAGGTAATATCGTTGTTTTCCAATGCTTTCAGCGCATTTTCGTAACTTGCCAATGTTACCTTTGTCATTTCGCTCAATTCTTCCAACGCCATATTGGAGAATGTAATATCTTCTCTTTCCATTTCTTCTGCCAGTTCGGCGATATTTTCCGCATGGTCACCCACACGTTCCATATCACTGATGGTATTCAACAGGGAAGTAACTGTCTGATTGTCTTTTTCACTGATCTGCAAAGTACACAGTTTGATCAGATATTCGGAAATACTGTCGCAAACCTTATCCACAACATTTTCACGCTGTTTTACTTCTTCGATCTTATCGTGATCTTTCTTAATCAGCGCATCAAAAGAGTTCTGCAGGTTTTCCAGCGCAATACGGCCCAGACGCAGTGTTTCCAGTTTTGCGCCTTCTACTGCCAGGCTAGGTGTTTCCAGAATACGTTTGTCCAGGTGAACCAGCTGACTTTCGTCTTTGCGTTCGATTTCCTGTACATGGTTGATTTTCTTTGCGATCTTGATAATGATATTAGACAAGGGAATTACCATCAAAGTTGTACCAATATTGAAGATTGTGTGGATCGCACTGATCTGTGTCTGAGTAATGATCTCGCTGCCCATAGCGGGATTGAGAACAGTAAAGTACACGATCGCTACGATACTGAATACGATGGTACCAGTAATATTAAACATCAGGTGCATGTAACCAACACATTTTGCTGTTTTTGTAGCGCCAATACCACTGATCAGAGCGGTTACACAAGTACCGATATTCTGACCCATGATGATATATACTGCCGCATTGAAAGGCACCAAACCGGAAGCCGCCAAGGACAGCAGAATACCCTGAGATGCAGAGGAGCTCTGGATAATGGCTGTTACAAAAGCACCAGCAAAAATACCCAGCAGAGGGTTTGTGCCCAGTGTTACAAACATGGAACGGAAAGCTTCGGAATCACGCAGAGGTTCTACGGAAGATGACATGCTTTCGATACCAATAAACAACACACCAAAACCAATTACAATAGAAGCGATTTCTTTCCGACGGGCGTTTTTACCGCTCATCATCAAGATTACACCCAGCATAACTGCCAGAGGTGCAATGGTTGCAGGGCTGAACATCTTCGCCCATTCGGAACTGGATACCAGCCAGCCTGTTACAGTTGTACCAATGTTGGCACCCATGATAACACTCATGGCCTGTGTCAGGTTCATCAAACCAGCATTTACAAAACCAACGACCATAACGGTTGTTGCGGAGGAACTCTGTACAATGGCTGTTACCAATGCGCCCAGAGCAATCCCCATCAATTTGTTCTGTGTCAGTGCTTCCAAAATACTCTTCATTTTGGAGCCGGCGGCGTTCTGAAGACCCTGCGCCATGATGCTCATGCCGTAGATAAACAAAGCCAGACCGCCAATAAACGGAATAATCATTTGTGCGTAATTCATCGCTGCCTCCCATAAATTTTTCTTATAGAACATAACCCTTGTTTATATACCATCAAACATGATACCACAAACAATGGTTCCATGCAATTACAAAATGCGACAAATAGCAGTTTTTGAAAATATATACAAAATCTTTATTCAGCTTCGTTCTTTCTTTGATTAATTGGCAATTTCGCTCCTAAAATAGTACCGCCGCCAGCCACATATTCCCCGTCATAAAGCACCAGTGCCTGTCCCGGTGTAATGGCTCTCTGGGGCTCATCAAAGGTACATTCCAGCAAGTCCTCCCCTACCATACGCACAGTACAGTCCGCCATTTTGTGGCTGTAACGGATTTTTCCGCGGAAACGCATGCAGTCTGTAAATTCCGGCACAGACATGCAGTTGATCTGGTTTGCATATACAGTTCTGGAGAAAAGGGTTTCGTTATCACAAAGGATGACTTCATTCTTATCCACATCCAAACCATATACATACATGGGTTTACCAAAAGCAATGCCCAGACCTTTCCGCTGTCCAACGGTATAATAGATCAGACCTTTATGCTGTCCCAATATGTTTCCTTCCATATCTACGAAATTTCCCGGGCAATGATTTTTGCCTCTTTCCCGTTCCAAAAAGGCGCCGTAATCTCCATCAGGGATGAAACAGATATCCTGACTATCGCTTTTCTTAGCGATAAAGTCATCAATATTGGCAGCGATTTTCCGGATTTCATCCTTTTCATAGGAACCAACAGGCATCAATGTTCTTGCAAGCTGGTCCTGTGTCAGACGATACAGCGCATACGTCTGATCTTTTGTTGCTGTCACAGACGCTTTGATGGAGTATCTCCCTGTCACAGGATGTTTTTCAATACGGGCATAATGTCCCGTTGCAATATAATCTGCCCCAATTTTGTTGGCATAATCCAGCAAAGCTGCCCATTTTACATGACGGTTGCAGGCAATGCAAGGATTGGGAGTCATACCTCTTTCATAGCTGTTGATAAAGTAATCCACTACGTTTTCGCGGAATTCTTTTCTAAAGTCCAAAACATGGAATTCAATTCCCAGCTTTTCCGCCACATGGGAAGCATCTTTCACAGCAGAAAGATTCCCACAGCCTTCTGTTTCTCCCGGCTCCTGCCACATACCCATGGTAACACCGATCACTTCATATCCTTCTTCTTTTAGCAAATAAGCAGCCGTAGAACTATCTACACCGCCAGACATTCCGATAATTACTTTTCCTTTTGACAATGGTTTCACCGACCTTATGTTATTTTCGTTTTTCGTTTCTCATGGTACCATATTCCCCACAGGGAAACAAGGCTTTCCTTCTCTTTCCAAATACAGAAAAAGTCCGATGCTCCCGAATGAACTGCTCCAGATTGTGCGGACAGCACAAAAAGGCCTCTATGTAGGAAAATAT
>ERZ894232.1280-NODE-1280-length-24965-cov-6.633922_pt1 | contig 24965 bp, 21 predicted proteins | sample MGYA00380296_ERZ894232 | MGnify/ENA primary metagenome ERZ894232 (study PRJEB32331, sample SAMN06328433) | human gut metagenome | biome: human gut microbiome; feature: stool | host: Homo sapiens | collected 2014-08-14 ... | reverse complement strand
TTTCCGATAGAAACCGTTGTTTTTAAAGGTAATGTTTTTAAAAAAGGTATGACAGTCAGAATAACCACGATGCAGAAAAAGGTTTTTCAGGGAGAGTTTGTCGGTAAAAACGATATGGACATAATATGTATTCTTACAAAGGACCATATAATAGCGCATGAAATTAGAAAAATTACCGATATGGTATCGGTTGATGATAAAACAGCAGATGACAGAGGTGTATTATGAATAAAATATTTATTCCGGAAGGATATAAATGTCCGCTGACCATATATGAAATGCAGAGGGCAATTGATTTTGTAAAAAAGGTTTTTCCCTATCATTTAAGCAGTGAGCTGAATTTAAAAAGAGTTTCGGCGCCGCTTTTTGTTGACGAGGCTTCGGGCCTTAACGACAATCTTAACGGATATGAAAGGCCTGTTTCATTTGACGTTCCTGCCGCAGGGGAAAATTGCCAGGTAGTACATTCGCTTGCTAAGTGGAAACGCTATGCCCTTAAAAGATATGATTTCTATGAGGGAAAAGGACTTTATACGGACATGAACGCCATAAGGCGAGACGAAGAGTTGGACAATATACACTCTGTATATGTCGACCAGTGGGATTGGGAAAAAATTATAAGAAGAGAAGACAGAAACATCGAGTATCTTAAAGAAACGGTACGAAAAATAGTATATGCCATATATGATACATGGGGACAGCTTAAAAATGAGTTCCCGGTTTTATCAACAAATATTTCCGAGGATATTACGTTTATAACAACACAGGAACTGGAGGATATGTATCCCGACCTTACGCCTTCCGAAAGAGAGACGGAAATAGTAAAGAAACATAAGACGGTATTTCTTATGAAGATAGGCGGAGCGCTTAAATCGGGCAAACCCCATGACGGAAGAGCGCCCGACTATGACGACTGGGAGCTTAACGGAGATATACTTTTCTGGAACGAGCTGTTAGGAAGAGCGTTTGAGGTTTCGTCAATGGGAATAAGAGTAGATGAAGAATCCCTTGACAGGCAGCTTACAATATCGGGCTGCAATGACAGAAGGGGACTTCCTTTCCATAAGGCTCTTTTAAACGGTGAACTTCCCCTTACAATGGGCGGCGGAATAGGTCAGTCCAGACTTTGTATGTTAATGATAGGAACGGCGCATATAGGCGAAGTTCATGCCAGCATGTGGGATGAAAAAACAAGAGAAGAATGTGACAAGGCAGGAATAATGCTTTTATAAAGTGCGGAGACAGTATACGGTTTTGTATGCTGTCTTTTTTTATTGACAAATTTAAATGTCGGATGTACAATTGTATTAATTGATTAATACATAAATACAAAAGCGCAAAATATGAACGGGGGTATTCTATGAAAGACAGATTTGCCGTGATAGGAGCGGCGGCATTACTGATGATAAGCGGCTGTGTATATACAGACACAGCGAAAAAGATTGATAAGGAAGAAGAAAAAGAGATTGAAAACGACTTTAAAGAGTTTGAAGACATGTTTGCCGACAGCATGGGAGAGGTAGATTGGGCTGTTGAATTATTCGGAAGCTATGAAGAAGGAAAAGGCAAAAAGCTGAAAATATCAAAAACAGGAGGTGAAAACGAATACAATAATGCAAAAGATAATGAAGCTACTCAGATAAACGATGTGGATAATTTTATAGAAAGCATAAAGATAGACAACTGGAATAAGGTTGATATGCTTCCGGAAGAATTGGAAACAGAGTATGTCTATATGGTAGAGCAGGAGGCAACCGATACGCTTTTGCAGGACAATAGCGGCATATATACGGAAATATGCAGGATTACAACATATAAGGACTCTGAATATGTTACGGTCGACGCACTTACAGATTATATGCTAAAGGGAAATTTGACCGATGTTATACCTGAAAGTTGGTTTATTTCCGTATACAAAGTACCTGAGGAAACAGCGGACTATTTAAGAAATTAAAGAAGTGGAAAATATGAATTTTAAGAGGATTGCGGCAGCGGCAGGAGCTGTTTTAATGATTTCTTCAAGTGCGTTTGCGGCAGAGGTTGACGTAAACAAGAGAAAAGATGATTTGAATTATCTTTATGACACTCTTAAGGAGGTGCATCCGAATATATTTTATAATAATGACGAAGAAATATTTTCGGAAAGAATTTCGGAAATAGAAAAGAAACTGCCGTACGACAGTGATACGGAATTTATGCTTGATTTGCAGTCGCTTGTTTCACTTGTGGGGGATTCGCATACATCGTTGACAATAAGCATGGACGACGCCGATGTTTTTCCTGTGAATATGACCAAGTATGACGGAAAATGGACTTTAACTCTTGCTCCTGAGGAATATAAAGAATGCGTCGGAATGAGGGTAGATACGATAGCAGAATATTCGGTTGATGCTCTTTGTCAAAAGTTTGCCTATATTTTCAGCGCTGATAATAAAGAAGTATTGGAATATAGATTTTCAAAAAATTTCTATGTAGATGATTTTCTTTCGTATTTGGGAGTAAAAAAACATGGAGAGCCTCTTAAAATACAGGGACATGATGATAACGGAAAAAAATATGAAATGACAGTAAATTCTGTTTCCATACAAAGCATATCCGATGTTAAGCTGGCAAAACTGTCGGATATGCGTACCGCTGTACCGGCTACGGAATATAACGGAGAGTATTACTCATCAAAGCCCTTAAATAACAGTGCATATTATATACAATATAATAAATGCGACGTAGACCCGGATTTTCCGATAGACAAATTTGAGGACAAGGTAAAGAATGAATTAAACAGCGGAAACTACAGCCAAATAATCATTGATATGAGGAACAACGGCGGCGGTTCCGACGGAGTTATACAAAATACTCTGAAAATAATTAAAGACTATGCAGACAAAAACGGTTCGGAAATATATGGTTTAATCGGAGAACGCACATTTTCTTCGGCAATAATTAACAGTGTGATGATCAAAGAAATGGGCGGATATTTAGTAGGCGTTCCTACAGGAGGAAGTGTAAACCATTTCGGTGCGGTAAAAGGATTTAAATTGCCGAACAGCGGACTAAAAGTCGGATACTCAACGAAAATGATATGGCTTTCCGATTTTATGGACGATGCCCAAGGCTATGACATAGAGGCGTTACAGCCTGATTTAGTTGTTTATGAAAGCATTGAAGATTACATTAACGGAATAGATACGGTTGTTGAAACTGTGCTTGCAAAACCGGAAATAAAAGAGTATGAAACGGGAAAACAGCTGTATATGACAAGAGGCGGACTTGTTACGGAGCTTTATAAACTGTCGGGAGACAGTATGAATACATATCCCGATGTGGAATTTTACGATGTATTTCCGTTTTCCGAAACATATAAACCGATTTGCTGGGCGGTTAAAAACGGAATAGCAGTAGGGGACGGAACAGAAATGTTTTTACCTGCAAAGAAAATAACAAGAGAAGAGGCTGCCGTAATAATTGACAGATTTTTAGATTATATGAAAATCGAGAAAACAAATAGCAAGGAAATAGCGTATGAGGGAGTAAGCGACTGGGCGTCTGCTTCGGTAAATAATATTGTATCTATGGGAATAATGGAGACCGAAAGCGGAGATTTTAAAGCCAAAGACAATATAACCAAAGACTGTGGAATTACGGACAGGGTTTCCGAAATAATCGGGAAAAGCCGATAATGGATTAAAATGATTTTTAAATACATAAAACGATATTATAAAATTAAACGGACGTCGTTATTAAGACGTCCGCTTTTATTTTATTCTTCCTCGCTCATTTCCTCTATGAGTTTATTTTTCAAATCCAAAAGCTTATCGGATAAATCTACGGGAACATTATGAGGGTTTGCCAGTCTTCTGTGCTCATCCCAAAGAGTATTCAGCTCTTTCTGACAATATGCCCTTATATCGGTTACGCATGGAGAGTTATACACACATTCTCCGTTTATAAACACGGGAACGAGCAATTCTCTGATTGAATATTCACCGGGGTGAAGAACCATTTTCTTCCATACTGCGGTGTGGTCGAAAAGTTTAACCTTTTTGTCCTCGCTGTAAACCTCGTCGTCAAGGCATATAAGATCCGCTTTGATTTTACCGGTTGCCTTATCATAGAAACGGAGTACCTTTTTGATACCGGGATTTGTAACCTTAGACGGGTTGTTGCTGAGTTTTATTTTCGGTATAAAATTGCCGTTTTCATCGCTTTCTGCCGCCAGCTTATATACGCCGCCGAACGAAGGACAATCATCGGATGTAATAAGCTTTGTACCTACTCCCCAGTTGTTTATTTTTGCGCCTTGGAGCTTCAGGCTCATTATAAGATATTCGTCCAAATCACTGGATGCAGTTATTTTAGCGTCTGTAAATCCTGCTTCGTCAAGCATTTTTCTTGCTTTTTTGGAAAGGTAAGCAAGGTCTCCGCTGTCAAGCCTTATACCGTAATTTTTCAGTTCTATTCCTGCGTCTTTCATTTCCTGAAATACCTTTATGGCGTTGGGTACTCCGGAACGGAGCGTATCATAGGTATCTACAAGGAAAGTACAGGCATCGGGGAACGTCTTTGCATAATGTCTGAATGCTTCTATTTCGGACGGGAAGCTCATAACCCAGCTGTGGGCATGGGTACCCAGTATAGGCACACCGAACATTTTTCCTGTCAGAACGTTACTTGTTCCGGCACATCCGCCTATTATTGCCGCTCTGGCGCCGTATGTGCCTGCGTCGGGTCCCTGCGCGCGACGAAGACCGAATTCCATAATGGGGTCTCCCCCTGCCGCCCATACTACTCTGGCAGCTTTTGTCGCAATAAGAGACTGATGGTTGATTATATTAAGCAGCGCCGCCTCTATAATCTGCGCTTCCATAATGGGAGCTTTTACTCTTACGAGCGGTTCTGTAGGAAATACTATTGTTCCTTCCGGTATGGCGTATATGTCTCCCGTAAATTTGAAGTCTTTCAGATAATTTAAAAAATCATTTGAAAATGTATTCATTGAACGGAGATATTCAATATCGCTGTCGGAAAATTTTAAATTTTTAATATAATCTATTACCTGTTCAAGCCCGGCAGTAATGGCAAAGCCGTTTCCGGACGGATTTATACGGTAAAATACGTCGAATACAACAGTTTTGTCATTGCCGGCATTAAAATAACCCTGCATCATGGTAAGCTCATAAAAGTCAGTAAGCAATGACATTGTTTCAAAATTCATTTGTAAAACATCCCTTCTTTTGTATATAGCTTCAATTATACACCATTATAAAGAGAAATAGTATAAAAAATTGATAAAAAATTTTTTTCGGAACCATATCCGACTGATAGATTTGATTAATTTATAAGAATTAAAAAATCTATGTGATAAAAAACCGCGGTACGGAATTATATACAAGTATTTCGGGAATTATATAAATTATCCGATAGTATTGCCGATGCCATGTGTTGTATATGTTTTATAAGGGTAACTGTGAAATGCAGTAAGAAAGATTATCTGCATGTTTAAAATCGACTGTAAAACAGATGAAGATTTTAAATATTTAAGTCTTTACAAAGAATATCGGTTAATGTATAATACCTAAGTATCGGAATATTAATAATTCCTAATTTTATATCTAAACGCTTTGATGCGGACAGTAAATATACTTGGTTAAGATTCAGCGAGTACGGGACGGTGAAAGCCGTATGCTTCATGTATATTGAAAATCACCGCGGAGCGGCTCGGCGAAATAAAAGTAGCTTGAGACGTTTCCCTACGTTATAGGGGCATGTATAATTATTGTTATACGGTTCGAGGTGGACGTTTTTATTAACGTCAAATCAGGTGGTACCGCGGAGAGTAAAGGCTCATTCGTCCTGTCAGGGAGATGAGCCTTTTTTATTTTATCGAAAAACAGTTTGGAGGTATTCGGATGTTATACGAAAAAGTGTCCACAGACCTTAATTTCGTGGACAGAGAGCAGAAGGTTCTGGAATTTTGGAAACAGAACGAGATTTTTAAGAAGAGCATAAAATTAAGAGAGGGAAATCCCAGATTTACATGGATAGAAGGCCCTCCCACAGCTAACGGAAAGCCTCATATCGGACATGTTGAGACAAGATCGATAAAAGACCTTATACTCCGTTACAGAGTTATGAAGGGTTATGACGTTCTCAGAAAAGGCGGTTGGGATACTCACGGTCTTCCCGTAGAGCTTGAGGTTGAAAAACAGCTTGGCATAAGCGGAAAGCCTCAGATTGAAAACTACGGTGTAGAGCCTTTCATTAAAAAATGTAAGGAAAGCGTATGGAAGTACAGCAACGAATGGGAAAAGATGAGCGACCGTGTCGCTTTCTGGGCAGACATGGACGACCCCTATGTAACATACCACGATACTTATATCGAGTCCGAATGGTGGGCTCTTAAGAAAATATGGGAAAAGGGACTCCTCTATAAAGGACATAAAGTAGTGCCTTATTGCCCCAGATGCGGAACAGCCCTTTCAAGCCACGAGGTAGCGCAGGGATATAAAGATGTTAAGGAAGTTTCCGTATATGCTAAGTTCCCTGTCGTAGGAAAAGAAAACGAATATATCCTTGCATGGACAACAACTCCTTGGACTCTTCCTTCTAACGTTGCGCTTGTTGTAAACGCACATGAGGATTACTGCAAGGTAAGCTATAAGGGAGAAATACTTATTTTTGCAAAAGCTCTTGTAGAGCCGCTTCTTAAAGAAGATTATGAAATAATCGAAACGTTTAAGGGCGCTGATTTACAGGGAACAAGATATAAATGTCTTTTCGATTTCCTTGAGGATGACCCTACAGGATTCTATGTTGTAACTGACGACTATGTAACTCTTACAGACGGTACCGGAGTTGTTCATACAGCGCCTGCATTCGGTGAAGACGACTACAGAGTCGGACGCGTTTTCGGACTTCCTTTCCGTCAGTATGTTGATACGCAGGGTAACTTCACATCTGAAGTAACTCCTTGGGCAGGTAAATTTGTAAAAGACTGTGATAAACAGATAATCAAATATCTTGAAGAAAACGGACTTCTTTTTGCGGCAGTACCTTTTGAACATAGTTATCCGTTCTGCTGGAGATGCGATACGCCGCTTCTTTACTACGCAAGAAGCACATGGTTTATCGAAATGACAAAGGTTAGAGATAAGCTTGTTGCAAATAACGAAACAATAGAATGGTATCCCGATAACGTAAAACACGGACGTTTCGGAAACTTCATCGAAAATGTTATAGACTGGGGATTAAGCCGTGAGCGTTACTGGGGAACTCCGCTGCCTGTATGGGAATGTGAATGCGGATATTTCCATACTATCGGAAGTGTGGAAGAACTCAGAAGTATGTCGGATGACTGCCCCGAAGAGCTTGAACTTCATAAGCCGTACATTGACGCAGTTCATATTAAATGTCCTAAATGCGGAAAACAGATGACTCGTGTTCCCGAAGTTATAGACTGCTGGTTCGATTCGGGTTCCGCTCCTTTTGCTCAGTGGCATTATCCGTTTGAAAACAAGGACATCTTTGAAAAGAGATTCCCCGCAGACTTCATAGCGGAGGCAGTTGACCAGACAAGAGGCTGGTTCTACTCTATGCTTGCGGTATCTACCCTTGTATTTGACGAGCCTTCATATAAAAACTGTATATCAATGGGACATGTCCTTGATAAGTTCGGTATCAAGATGAGCAAGCATAAGGGCAACGTCGTAGACCCTTGGGACGTAATGAATAAGCAGGGCGCAGACGCAATACGTTGGTATTTCTATGTGAATTCCGCACCCTGGCTGCCATGCCGTTTTGATGATGAAGCAGTTGACGATTCACAGAGAAAGTTCATGGGAACATTCTGGAATACTTATGCTTTCTATGTGCTTTATGCAAATATTGATAATTTCAATCCTATGGAGCATAAGCTTGAATATGATAAGCTTCCTCCTATGGATAAATGGATTCTTTCAAAGCTCCAGACTCTTGTTAAATATGTTGATAACTGCCTGTTCACATATAAGATTACAGAGCCTGCAAGAGCGCTCCAGTCATTTGTTGACGATATGAGTAACTGGTATGTAAGAAGAAGCCGTGAACGTTTCTGGGCAAGCGGAATGCCTCAGGATAAGGTTAACGCATATATGACTCTTTATACGGTGCTTTCAACACTGGCTAAGGTTTCGGCTCCGTTTACACCGTATATTGCCGAGGAAATCTACAGAAACATAGTTGTTAAGGTTGACAATTCGGTTCCCGAAAGCGTACATCTTTGCGATTTCCCCGAAGCTGTTGAGGAATGGATAGACAAAGAACTTGAAGAAAACATGGATCTTGTACTTGACATAGTCGTACTCGGACGTGCTGCAAGAAATGAAGCTAACATCAAGAACAGACAGCCTATCGGAACAATGTTTGTAAGAGCAGAAAGAGCGCTCCCCGAAATGTATGCCGGTATCGTTCTTGATGAGCTGAATGTAAAGAAGATAGAGTTCACAGATGATGTTGAAGGATTTGTAACATATAAATTCAAACCTCAGCTTCGTACACTTGGCCCTAAATACGGTAAGCTTGTACCTAAAATCGGCGCAGCGCTCGGTGAAGCTGACGGAACAGCGCTTATGAACGAGCTTAAGGCCAACGGCAAGGTAAAACTTGTTATTGACGGAACAGAGGTTGAGCTTGAAGAAAGCGATCTTCTTATTGATACAGCTCAGAAAGAAGGACATGTATCGGTAGAGAATAACGGAGTAACGGTTGTTCTTGATACAAACCTGTCGGAAGAGCTTATCGAAGAAGGATTTGTAAGAGAAATCGTAAGCAAAATCCAGACTATGCGTAAGGAAGCCGGTTTCGAGGTGCTTGACAGAATAGTTGTTTACCATAAGGACAGCGAAAAGGTTTCAGGCGTAATAGAACGCAATAAAGAAAGCATTATGGGCGACGTTCTCGCTCTGGAAATGACAGAGGGCGAAGGCGAAGGCTATACAAAAGAATGGAATATAAACGGTGAAAAAGTAACTCTTACAGTAAAGAAAAACTAAATGAGTATAGGAAAGCCGTCCTTATGGGCGGCTTTTTGGTTAAAGGGGAAAGAAGATATGTGATCCGTTTTCATTATGTGTACCATTGACTTCAATATGATAATGGGGGAGATTTAAAGGCTGTGAACTGGAGGTATGAGCCCTGTCTTCTTTAGCTACACCTCCGGGAGTAGCTTTAGCCGCAGCATTAGCCAATCGCTTTGCAACACCTTTATTTATGCAGTATACATCTTCTTTTCCAAGAACTTCTTCCAGAGCTTCGTTGAATGATATTTCTTCTTTTATTATTACTCCGCCGCCAATACCTTCATTTCTCCTACATTTAAAATATTCTGCGTTATTATTTTTTTTACTGAGGGCGACGGCGTATGCTGCCGCGAAAGCCTTAGCTACATTTGTTCTGACTGTTGACTTTTTACTTGTTACGGCGTCACTTGCCAGATTCTGAATTTCTTCCGTTTTATTATATAAACGCTTTATTTCGCTAAAACTATAATCATAATCTGATGCAGAAGTAAAGTATAATCCAAGAAGCAGAGCAAGTAGATCCAGTATTGGAATCGGACCGTCAAGCGAACCGAGAGTACCTATGCCGGCTGCAAGTTCGGCAATTTTACCAACAGTTGTTTTTATCCCGGCAGATGATAATAGGGATACAACTTTAGAAACAGATATGTATGTCGATGGTATATCTTCTTCCGAAGGATAAGTACCGTGTTCATTGTAGTAGTCATAGTAATATTTAGCTAGTTCGTCCAAAGCTTTAAGCTCTTCTTTAAGTTCTGCGATTTCTTCAAAAGTTTCTGTATTGTCTGATATATCATCTGATAAGCATTCTGCGTAAGTATCAGGATTTGACATGGAGCTTGTAACGGCAAATACAGGGCAAGCGGTCTGCAAAACCATTATTATAGAAATAATTAAGCTGATAAATATTTTCAATTTGTTTCTCATAATTTAACCTCCCGATTAATAAATTTCTGTGTCTGATGTGAAAGAGTCGGTTTCTATTAATTTCCCGTCTTTATATGCTTTTACTTTTGCATCCATATAATATGAACCTTTCGATGACAGTTTTTTAGTTTCGTAAAACTTAAAAGAAGTTTTGTCAATATATAACGTATCATTCCAAGTTTTTATCGGAGTTGAAGAACCGGACTTCATCAGTTTAACTGTTACTTTAATATAATCCGGTTCATTATTTGACTTAGGCATAATCCGTATTTTTGCCTTTGCAGTAGAGCCGTCAATATTAAATGTATATGATACGTTATAAATGGAAATAAAGTAAGGCGCAACAGTGTCGGCAGGTGGAGAAGCAAAGACCGTTACTGCGCCGCTGAACGCCATAAGCATGGCTAAATAGATACTAAATAATTTTTTCATAAAATACCTCCCTTAAATTTGTATTCAATTATAATAATCCATAAAAAAATAAAATATGACATGTTTTTACAAGAAAAAATAAAAACAGCAGAATTTAAATTCTGCTGTTATAATTTACTTATAGATAATATATTTTTGCTGCTCCGAAAAAATATCAAGGGTACCAAATGATAAAATATCGTTTAATGACAGTTCTATTGTTTTTTTAGGAGGACCCCAAACATATTTCCATTCATCACTTAGCCATTCGCTGTATATTTCAACAAACTCGCCGTTATTTATATTCCTATCTATTATGGAATATAATAAATTTAAAAACAAACTGGCATTTATTAAGTGTTCTAAAGCCTTTTTATCTGTTATTTCCAAGCCCATATCAAGCTGTTCCTTTATGCTCTTAACATGATTTGGATCGTGAAACGAATTAACGGATAGTATATAATAATATTTATTTCTGAAAGTTCCTTTAAAATAGGCTTTTTCACTTTCGTGAAGATAGACACCTCCAAAACATGAATTTGAAAGAACTGAAGAATATTTTTTTAACAGAGTTTTGTTTATGAAACTATATTTTTCAAGGTCGTTTAAATCATATACACCGGTTTCTGTTACAAGACCTTTAAAGTGTTCCATATCTACTTTTCTTGGGAAAAAGATAAAAGAAAATAAACTCATAGTGTTCACCTCATAAAATAGTATATTTTGTCCTTTCATATATAATAATCTAAATATTTGGCATTTATGACAGGTCAATCATAATTATAATATATACTTTCAGCAATTCTTTTCATTTCCTCCAAATCTAAATGTCCTCTTAATATAAAAATGTTATCACTTTGGAGCCAACAAATATCCACGCTCTTATCATTTAAAGACCAAAATGCTAAATATTCATCGTTTAAAGTAAATTCGCCTGATTGCTCTGCTTCATTATCCAAGTGTATTTTTGTGCTGTCAGCAGGCGTATATGTCATATAGATGACATTATTTTTATTGTCTTCAAAGCATATAACGGTTTCTTGAAAATCTTTGTTTATATCTATGTAAGAAAGTTTGTAGTCATTAGGAATATATGAAGGCAGCCATACATTACTTTTCTTTGCAGGCGTAATATCTGAGCTGTTCGGCTCAAGTTCTATATAATCCTCCTTGAATTTAGAGATAAAGTTATCAAATTTATATTTGAAAGCAGAGACGTTTTTATATGAAAATACTCCTATAATTATAATAGCGACAACAAATATTGAGCATACTTTGGTAAATCGATTTAAAGAACTATAGAAAAGACGTTTCTTTTTATTTAGTTCTTCGCACCTAATCAATTCGTTCAATTTATTTTGAAGATGTTCCGGAATTTCAAAGTCAGAGCTTTCGTTATCAAGTTTTGAAAATTCATCATCAGCTAATTTTTGCCCGACATATTTCATTGACATCTCTGCCTGAGAATGTATTATATCTTTATATAATTTATCATCGTCATGCATATTATTTTTCTGCCTCCTTTTTTGCTATTATTTTTACAAGTCGTTGTTTTGCTCTTAGTATTCTTTGGGATACCGTATTTTCTTTTACAGATAGTAGTTCTGAAATTTCCTTTATATTTAAATCTAAGTAATACCTCATTATTATTAAATCTTTGTCTGTATTGCTAAGTTCAGATAATGCGCATTTTAAAAGGATTTTTAAGTCTGTATTTACTATAATACTATCAACAGATAACTCATTTATATTAAAATCAATTATATTTTCATTAAATTCCATGCAGTTATATAGTTTTTCTTTGTTATATATTTTTAAAGAGGTTGTCTTAACAATAGTATATAAGTAGTTACGTGTCTCGGCAGAGTCTAAATCTTTTATTTTATTATAGTTTTTTGAAATTATATAAAATGACTCTTGAAGAGCGTCTTCCTGTAACTTTGGATCGTGTATAATTTTACTTATATAATAAAATAATTGTCGATTGTATTTTTGAAATAAATAAGCGATACTATCTTGGCTTTCAACGGGTATACTACAAAATAACATTTATATCAATCCTTAATATTTAAATTGGAAAACTTTTGATGTGTTAATGTGTTTTAAATACAAACATATAGATTATATACCTTATTTTTTTATCTACAATAGAAAATTAATAAAGATATGGCTTATTAAGAAATTTTTAGAAAATTTTTTAACCCGGACTTCGCATTTCGTGGCTTTTTATGGTATAGTAAATCTATATAAACTTATCTTTGGAGGGGTATTTATGAACAAAAAAGCGTTGGCTCTTTTTGCGGCTGTGTTGACGGCAGGCTCGTCGGTTTGCGTTTCGGCTGCGGAAATTTTTTCGGATATAAACGACGTGCCTTGGGGAGGCGCTCAGGCATATATAAACAGCGTATACGGAAACGGTCTTATGGTAGGAGATGTTGACGAAAACGGAAAAAGAGTTTTCAGAGCAAAGGAAAATATATCATATAATGAGCTTGTTCAGCTTGTTTATAACCTGTCGGAAGATACTGCCGATAATGATACAATAAATAAATGGGCAGAAGAAATGAGGAAAAACAATATTCCCAAATGGGCGTATAACAGCGTTTCGTATGCTTTGGAAAACGATATAATAACACGTACAAACATATCCTCATTTATGAATATGGATGGAACTGCAAGAAGCGCCACAAGGGAAGATACCGCATATATTTTCGGAAGATTTTTGGAAAATGAAGGAGTAAAGGCTTCTGCGGCTGTTAAAAACTTTGCGGATAAAAACAAAATATCCGCTGTATGTGCGCCTTATGTAGATTTGCTTTCAAGTATTGATATACTTGTCGGGGACGAAAATAATAATTTTAATCCGAATAATACGGTAAACAGAGCGGAAACTGCGGTAATAGCCACAAAAACCAATAATTTTTTGAAGGATAGGAAAAGCGATCCTGTCCATGAAGATAAAACAGGCAGCGACTATTCGGGTTATATAAATAATGTTACGGAAGATTCTTTCATGCTCTATACTTTTGACGGAGAAAGCGTTATTCTTGATAGGGCGTGGGATTCCCAGTTTTATCTCGACGGAGAGAAAACCGACACAAGGGCAATTTATTCTCTCACATCAAACGGAATACTCGTAAAAGCAGACGTATATGTTAATTCCGATAATGTTGCAATGGAAATATATTGTACAAGAGAAGGTATCGAAGGCGAGGTAACGGGTATTGGACATAAAGAGGGAGACTACAAAAGAGGAAGCAGAAAAATACCCTATTCTTTTGATACCGTTACGATTACATATACAAACGGATTGAGCAGATCGTATAGAATAGATGAGGATACGTCTTTCTACTATGATGATGAGGAAATAGACGTTGTGGAATTTCAGAAACTTATAGGAAAGTCGCTTCCCGACAATGCGGAATTGGAAATATATGAGCCTGACGAGGACGAAGATGACGAGAGCTATCTCCCTGTTTACGGAGAGGCGGACGCAGAGTTTAATGACGAGTACTATGTATATCCCCAGACAAGGATAAAGGAATTGCGTCTTCATACTGTAATGCTTGAAAATGCGGTTATATCTTCTATTAATAATGAAGAAATAACGGTTCTTGACGAGGAAGGAAAGGAATATGAATATAAGCTTGCCGACGGAGCGAGATTTTATGTTGACGGCAAGAAAGAAAGAATAACGGATTTCAAAAAGGCTGTGAAGATGGATTTGTCGAATGTTAAAATTAAATATGACAATGACGGATATGTTACGCATCTTTATGCCGAAGAGTAAAAATAAGATAAACCGAGAATTTTATCGAGACGGTAAGGTTCTCGGTTTTTTAGTCGCGCGATTCCGCATTTGTAATAATTAAGAATATAAAAACCTCCCTTTTTGAATTTATAGAGGGAGGTATACTCATAGATAGCAACTGCTCAATATATTAGAGTTTACAGGGAATGATTATAGTAATCTATTATCTGACCGTTTTCGTTATAAAACGTAATATTTCCTATGTTAACGGGTAGGACGATAGCAAATGGCTTGTTACTGTCAATGTCAATTAATTGTACGGTATTTCCGTCGTCTATTTCGAGTCGATTAATCTTTTGATTATTCATAGAAATGAATGCACATTCGTCGAAATTTTCTACTGTGTATTTTGCAATGTAATCTTCCGTTTCTGTTATATCGCCGCCGCCGCGGAAAAAATATCCGAAGGATAACCCCGGTCTGTTTACATAAACGGAAAATGTGTGGTCATTCTTATCTTTGGGATAAGAAATAAATGCTGCCATGGTATCGGAAATACTTCCGTCAATTGACCAATCTTTTGGGATTTTTTGTGATTTGCGGATGTCTGTTTCTAAATTACTTGCCTTTACGCCTATATCATTGTTAACATAAAGAAACCCGATAAATAAAAGACATATAATAATAACACCTAATAATATTTTCGGAAATTTTTTCATATAATTCATACTCCTCCGTCAAATCACAATATTATTTACTTTATCTTATCATATATTTTTAAATCATTCAATGTACATTGTTTTATAGCTTTTCGGTAATATAAAAATCGGCTGAGATTGATTTGTACACGGTTTTATGCTATATTAAAATTTAAAGTATTGAAAAAAATACTTTATAAAATGCTTGTATCGACATATATAATCAAAGGATATGATTTTCCGAATTTCGACGTACTGATATGTTATACTGCATAATTATAAAGGGTTAACTGCAAAAAGGCTTTGCGAAAATTTTGTATGGCTTAATTCATGTTTCGACAGTTATCAACATTAACGGGTCGGAATATGAATGTAGATAATGCGGTTATCCTAAAGAGGAAGGAGTTTTTTTAATGAAAAAATATTTTGCTGTGTTTATGGCGGCTTTAATGTCATTGGGAACGGCGGTAAGCGTCAGCGCCGCTTCTTTCAGCGACATAAATAATGTACCGTGGGAGGGCGCTAAAGAATATATAAATAAGGTAGCCGACCTCGGACTTATGGTAGGGGATACGGATAAATCGGGAAATAAAGTTTTCAGAGCAAAAGACAGAATTACATACTGTGAAGCTATGCAGCTTGCCTACAGTGTTCTTGAGAAAACGGGAAGTTTGGAAACAAGCGAAAACACAGTTTCCAAGTGGACAGATGCCATGAAAAAGGCTGATATACCGCAGTGGGCATATACGGCTGTTGCATACGGTCTGGAAAGCGGAATTGTATCAACAAATGATATTGAAATATTTATTAAAGATGACGGTACTAACAGGGATTCTACAAGAGAAAATGTTGCTGTGATTTTCGGAAAGGCGCTCAGCCATATTTCTAAGGTAAACACTTCGGCGGAACTCAGCTTTAAGGACAAGGCTGAAATAACGGCGACAAGCGTACCGTATATAGACCTTTTGGCAAGACTGGGAATACTTGTCGGCGACAGCGACGGCAACTTTAATCCGAAAAATTATATAAACAGAGCTGAAATGGCTGTAATAGCCTCTAAGTCTTACGAAAAGATAAACGAGCTGAAAAAGTCGGAAGAAAAGCCCGAAACACCGGCAACACAGGATTTTTCGGGAACGATAATTTTAACTGACGACGGCTCGGACAACAAAACCATAGCGGTAAGCGAGAACGAAACGGGAAAAACCGCTACATTTACACTTAATTCATCAACACCCGTAATTACCGAAGATGGAAAGACAAAGAAATACGAAGATATAACAGTCGGAGATATGGTTACGGTAACAACGGCCAACGGGGTTGTGGTATCTGTCAGAATACTTGTTGATAATGAAAACATCGATGAAGACAAAAAAGATGACGATGTTCTCGAAGGATATCTCAATAATATAACAAGCAGGGTTATAACGTTCGATACGGAAGACGGCGAACAGAAAAGGTATGAATTTTCGTCAAATCCCAGAATTACCCTTAACGGCGGACTTGTATCTAAGGACGACCTTTATGAGTATGTAGTGGACAGAAATACTCTTTTTATTAAAGTAACCCTTGACAAAAACGGAGAAGTCGATTCCTTAAGCGCGGAATTCAGCGATGTTGAGGGGGAACTTACCAATATTAAAGACGGAGATTTATACATCAAAAGCGAATATGCCGACAAGAAAAAGACAGTAAAGGTTACTATGTCAAATGACTGCGAGATATATCTTGATGATGAGAAAATAAGCGAGTCAAAAGCCGAAGACCTCTTTGATGATAAGGATGGCGGATATTATGCAAAGGCGGAAGTAGATAATTTTAATAAAGCTACAAAGGTAGAGATATTCCGTGATACATATACCGAAGGGGAGCTGAAAAAAATAAGCTCATCTTCAATTGAAATAAAAACGAGCTTCGGAAGAACAGTAGAGTTTGATATAGACGATGACGCCGAATTTGTTTTAAACGGAGGGGAATCGACCTATAAGAAAATAAAAAATGCTCTGGAGGATGCCGACCTGCTTGTAACGCTGGAATTTGATGACGACGATGTTGTAACGAAAGTCAGAGCTCAGATGAAAGAAATAAAAGGCGAGCTGAAAGCTGCGGATAATAAAAAAATAGTTATTGTAGATGAAGATGATAACAGAATGTCTCTGGAGTATGACAGAGATATAGAGTGTAAGTTTGACGGTGAAAAGGTTACATATTCTAAGTTCCAGAAACTCTACAAGGATGCGGAGAGCAAGGTCGTAGCGAAAGCGGAATTGGATGATAACGGAGCTGTTACAAAGATATCCGCATATCAGGGTTCCGAAAGCGAAGGAACTGTCGTAAGCATATCCAGCAGCGAAATAACATTTGAGGACGCAGCCGGAATAGAGCATAATTATAAGGTTGAACCGGCTGCAAGGGGTTATATTAACGAAGAAGAACTTTTCCCTGCCTCAAAGGTGCTTGACTATGCAAGAGAGGACGGAGCGCATGTCAGAGTTACGTTCAGCAGCAGAGGATATGTAAACAGAATATTCATTACATTAGAAGAATAAAGGTGTGTGATTTATATGAGATATGAAGGAGCAGTATACAGACCGCCCAGTGAGGCAGGAAGCCTTATAATACAGATGACAATAGGATGTGCCAGAAATACATGCAGGTTCTGCAACATGTATAAGGCGAAAAATTTCAGAATTCGTCCTATGGAAGACGTAGTGGAAGACCTGGTTATGGCGAGAAAATATTATAAAGACTACCTTGTAAGAAGGGTATTCCTTGCCGACGGCGATGCCCTCATTTGTAAAACAGAGGATTTGCTTTATATCATGGGAGAAGTAAAGAGACTTTTTCCCGAAAACGAGAGAATTACAATGTACGGAGCTCCAAAGGACGTACTTCTTAAAAGCCATGAGGAGCTTGTAAAATTGAGAGAAGCCGGACTTGAAATGGTATATGTGGGAGCAGAGTCGGGAGATAACGACGTTTTGGAGTATGTAAAAAAAGGCGCTACACATGAGGAAATAGCCGAAGCCGGAAGAAAACTGAAAGAGGCTGGTATAAAAGTATCCGTAACGCTTATATCCGGACTTGGCGGTAAGAAATATTTGGAAAGCCATGCCATAAACTCGGCGAAACTTATAAGTGAAATGAAACCGGATTATGTCGGCTTCCTTACATTGCTTTTGGAAAGCGGAGCGCCGATGTACGAAGAACTGAGAGACGGAAAATTCAATTATCTTACTCCGCCGGAGGTTTTTGAGGAACTTAAGCTGTTTATTAAAAATGTTGATTCAGAGGGTACTGTTTTCCGTTCTAACCATGCTTCCAATTATATTTCTCTCGGCGGAACGTTTAACAAGGACAATGAAAAACTGCTCAAACAGATAGAGCAGGCGGAAAAGAAAAATGTTTATAAGCCGGAATACTACAGAGGACTGTAAGAGAGGGTAATTTGCAATGACTTATATCGGTTATTTGGCTGCCGCAATAATATTCGCAACGGTATGGGCTATGTTTGCAACGGGTCGCAGAAGCTGGCTTGTTACGGCTTTTTGGGCTTTTATAGCGTTGGTTACGGCTATGGGTGTAAAAAGAGGTCTTGAAATAAACGGACTGTGTCTTTGTATAGCCGTTTTTGAAACTATAATGAGCATAAGAGCCACATACGGAATAATAATATGGAACCAGAATTTTAAAGATAAGGGCGTTGTACTGCCGATAGTCATTTATCTCATTACAGCGATGCTGACAGGCTATTGTATTATACAAATACAAAAACTCGGATATGTGCCTGATATTATGGGTGTTAACAGAGAAATGGGCTTTATTCGCAAATTAATAAATACAGTTTTTGTTCTGGCTGTTTCCATTCCGCCGGCGTATGTGGGACTTCTTCGCTTTGAAAGATTTTTTTCCAACAAAACGGAGCTTATATTGCTTAACTGCAAATTTTATACAAGCAGTCTCGCAAACGGAGGAATGTTTAAGGGATACTATATGTATGGGATAAATAACGGTGTGAAACATTATTTCAGGGTTACCAAAAGAATGTATTTTATGCTCAGATTTGAGGACAGGCTGAAGCTTAATCTGTATAAAGATTTGAGAGGAAATATGTTTGCCGTAGAAAATCCGTGTCCCAAAGCGCTTGAACATGTTGCCGGCAGGGATATACGCATGGCTAAAAACATAGCAATGTCCGCTGTTGTATACATTATAATAATGATAGTAATGTTATAGAAATAAAAAATATCGGAATCCAAGTAAGGATTTCGATATTTTTTATTTTGTATCAATAGTATTTACTGTTATGGCATATACTCTTTTAGGGAGGATATGCCATGAATATGAAAATCTTAAAAAAATATATAGTGATGTTCCAGTGCTTTGTACTGATATGCATTGCGGCTGTCCCGTTTGCGGTTTCAAGAGGTATAAAGCTTCCTTTTAATAATATAACAAAGGAGAAAAAAACGGGAGAGGTAAAATATACGCCGTCTGTTTCATATACTGTCGGCGGTGAAAAAATGGACGAGTACATAAAAGGCGTTGTTGCGGCTGAAATGCCAGCTTCATTTCCGATTGAAGCGCTAAAGGCGCAGTCCGTGGCTTCAAGAACGTATGCGGTCAGAGCCGTTGAAAACGCAGATAAGGAGCTTAACCCGTCAGATATAGGACAGGCGTTTATAACTGTTGACAAAATGAAAGAAAATTGGGGAGAAAACTTTGAAACGTACTATGCTAAAATATGTGAAGCGGTAGATTCAACACAAGGAGAGATTATGAAATATGACGGAGAGCCTATACTTGCGGTTTTCCACTCCACCAGTGCGGGAGAAACAGAAAAAGCAGGGAATATATGGAATTATGATCTGCCTTATTTGGAAAGCACCGACAGCCTGGGCGATACATACGCTCCTAATTACCAAACGACAAAAACAATGTCAGAGGAGGAAATAATATCATCTATAAAGGCAAAGTATCCTGATTTTCAGGCTAATGTAGGAGAACTTTTCGAATCCATTGTGATAAAAGAGAGAAGCGAAGCCGGTTATATTACAAAAATCAGTGTCGGAAATATGGAATTTACAGGTAAACAGCTTAGAGAGGCTCTCGGACTGAGAAGTACTAACTTTACGGTTACAAAAACCGAGGACGGTATCGGATTTACTACAAAAGGGTTCGGACACGGAGCCGGAATGAGCCAATACGGCGCAAAGTATATGGCGGAAAACGGTTCGGACTATAAAAATATTCTTAATCACTATTATAAAAATATAGTCATTGACAGGCTTTAATAAAAAAGCGTTTTCATATATTTGAAAACGCTTTTTGACATTACTTTATACTGTATTTATCCCATGCTGTCGCCAGTTCTTTTGCTGCTTCTTCCGGATTTTCAGCTCCTGCTACGGCTGATACTATAAAAAATCCTTCAACTCCCGTTGCCGCAAGCTGAGGAATATCATTAATTGTTACGCCGCCGCCGACTACAACTGGAATGGGACTTAATTCCGAAAGTTTTTTAAGGTCGTCAAAACTTCTGGTGATTATTTTTCCGTCAATATCCTGTCCGCAGTTGGGCTTCGTAATGGATTCATGGAGAGGACCTGCACCGAAATAATCAATATTGCTTACATCTGTGGTTTTTATATAGTCAAATAATTCATGGGCTCTTGCCGAAAGACCTATTACAGAGTCTTCGCCGAGGTATTTTCTGCATATATCTACGGGGATATCTGTCTGACCTACATGTATACCGTCTACTTTTATCCCGAGTTCCCTTGCCGCCAGTACAACGTCAAGGCGATCGTCAACGAGCAGGGCGATTTCGTCTGATTTTCCTGCTTCTGCAATTATATCGGCAGACTTTTTTACAAGATTTATCATTTCAATTGCGGAGGCTTCCTTTGAGCGTATCTGTATACATGTGAAGCCTGCATCAACTACTGCTTTTATCATGCGTTCAACCGGTCTGCCGTTCGTGTTTTCAGGGCCTACTACAAAGTATTTTGAAATATCAAGTTTTTCTTTTACATACATTTTATATGTCCCCCCTCAGTTTTCTGCTATTTCAAACGGATTCGAGGCTATATCTTCGGGAGACGCCATGTAGAGTTCATCTATAAACTGTACATAGAAACTGCCCGGTCCCTGCACTTTTTCTTCCGCTCTTTTTCCTGCAAGATTATATACTGCGGTTGCTGTAAGAGCGGCTATAAATGGCGAAGCAGCTGTCGCATATACGGCAGTAACCCCTCCGAGAGAACATCCGCAGCCGGTAACCATTTCCATAAATTTAGAACCGCCGTGCGAATAGACGACTGTTGTTCCGTCGGTAACAAGATCTGTTTCTCCCGATACGGCTACGGCGCCTCCGGTATATTTTGCAAGAGCTTTTGCGGCTTCCTTTGCGGCTGTTACTGTGTCCGTAGAATCGACGCCTCGTACATTTGAACTTTCCGCTCCTCCGTTCAGTTCCCAAAGACCGGCAAGGGCTATGATTTCCGAAGCGTTTCCTCTTATTATTGTAGGTTTGTATTCTTTAAACTGCTTAAGAAGGCTTGTACGGAGGTCGCCTATTCCTATTGCCACAGGGTCGAGTACCCACGGTTTTCCTGCCTCATGGAGAGCCTTTGCCGTACGGGGAAGAGTTTCTTCGTATATCGGCATAAGCGTTCCGACGTTTATATATGTTGCGCCTCCCGCATTTGCAAGAAATTCGCCTTCGTCGGGAAGATATACCATAGCTGCGGAGCCGCCGACTGCCAGCTGGGCGTTTGCCACAAAGTTGATAGTTACCGAATTTGTTATTGAGCCGGCCATCGGATTTGAACTTTTTACTTTTTTAACCGCTTCAATTACTTGACTTTTGATTTCTTCGTTAGTGTACATTTTTTTGCCTCCTCTGCAATCGCAAAAATTTAATTTTGAGAAAACTGTGTAGTAAAAAAGGCGCCTGCCCTTCGGCAAGCACCTTTTGATTTGTTAGTTGATTTTACGTTGCTTCCCTACGACAGTTTTAACTGACAGGTTCAAAGGGTCAGGTTTTACCTTCTCAACCCGCAGGGAAATAATCCCGTTGAGTCCCCCCACAAACTTATTCTGTTTTTATTATCCTAGCACTTAATTTGTTACATGTCAATCAATGATATATAACGATGATTAGAAATGAATTGCGGTAATAATATGAATATTTATTTTGCAAGCATCATTCTGTCGTTTGAGAGTTCTTCTCCGCTGGCTTCCGTAAATTTTATCAATAAATCGTCAACCGTAAGTTTTTTCTTTTCTTCGCCTGCCACGTCATATATTACTTTTCCGTTATTCATCATTATCAGCCTGTTTCCTATAGCAATAGCGTCTTTCATATTGTGCGTTACCATAAGCGTCGTAAGATTGTTTTCGGAAACAAGTTCTTCCGTAAGAGAGAGAACCTTTGCGGCTGTTTTTGGGTCAAGAGCAGCTGTATGTTCGTCTAAAAGCAAAAGCTTCGGCTTTTTAAGCGTAGCCATAAGAAGCGTAAGAGCCTGTCTTTGACCGCCTGAAAGGAGACCGACTTTACTGGACATTCTGTCTTCAAGACCAAGGCCGAGCCTTGCCAGAGCCTCTCTGTAGCCGTCTTTTTCAGATGATTTTATACCCCAGCCAAGGCCTCTTTTTTTGCCCCTTCTGAAAGCAAGGGCAAGATTTTCCTGTATTTCCATTCCTGCCGCTGTTCCGAGCATAGGGTCCTGGAACACTCGACCGATATATTTTGCACGTTTGTACTCGGGGTCTCTGGAAATGTTCACGCCGTCTATTTCTATTTTACCGGAGTCGATAGGGTATACGCCGGCTATCATATTAAGAGTTGTACTTTTTCCGGCTCCGTTACCTCCGATTACCGTTACAAAATCACCTTCATTAAGATGCAGATTTATTCCGTTCAGAGCCTTCTTTTCATTTATCGTACCTTTATTAAAGGTCTTTTTTACATTTATAATATCAAGCATTGTCGTCATCTCCTTCACTGTAAGCCTTTTTAGCAGCCATTTTTCGGGATATTGTAGGTATACACAAAGCGAGGGCAACTATTACTGCCGATATAAGTTTCATATCGTTTGCGTTAAGACCGAGATAGAGGACAACTGCTCTGATAATAAAGTATATTACTGCGCCTACTGCTGCGGAAATAAGTTTCACACCGAAGTTGATGAAATGTTTAAATAAAACCTCGCCTATTATTATGGCGGCAAGAGCTATTACGATAGCGCCCTGTCCCATACCTATATCCGCATATTTTTGCATCTGGGCTACAAATGCACCGGAAAGAGCAACAAGACCGTTGGAAAGCATGAGGGCCAGAAGCTTTGTATTATTTGTATTTACACCGAGGGCGCGTATCATGGTTTCGTTGTTTCCCGTAGCTCTTAAAGCGCTTCCTATTTCCGTACCGAAGAACCAGTACATTATAAAAATAATTATTGCCACAACAACTACTCCTACGACAAGAGACGCCTGAGATTGCGTTAATCCGAGCTTCTGAATAATAGGAGACGCTGTTTCCACAACTGTATTTCCCGTACGTCCCACAAAGCTGCTTATAATAGTTTCTTCATTGAGAAGAGGAAGGTTGCTTTTTCCGCCGAGTATCCTGAGGTTGATTGACCAGAGAGAAAGCTGCGTCAGGATTCCGGCAAGGATTGCGGGAATATTGAAAAATGTATGGAGTATGCCTGTTACAGCGCCGGCAAGGAGACCGGCTCCGACTGCGAGAACAGTAGCGACAACAGGATTTACCCCGTTTATGATAAGTATGGCGCATGTACAGCCGCCGAGTGCAAAGCTGCCGTCAACCGTAAGGTCGGCTATATCAAGAAGCTTGTATGTAATATATACGCCCAGAGCCATAATACCCCAGAGTATTCCCTGTCCTGTAGCGCCCAGGAGAGATGTTAAAAGATTGCTCATAATTTAAAACCTGCTTTCTAAATATTTCAGGCGAAATGGTATAAAAAACCAAATGCCTTTAAATACGCAAAAGGCTGAGCCGTTTATAACGGCTCAGCTTATTTCAAAGATTTACGTTACTGGATAGCTGATAAGTCAACATTAAGTTTTGCTGCGATTTCTTCATTGACTGTAAGTTCATATTCATCACTGGGCTGATACTGTATAGGCATCTCTGCCGGATTCTTTCCGTTTACGAGTATATCAACAGCCATTTCGCCTGCCATGTAACCGAGTTTGTAGTAATCTATTCCGTATGTTGCGAGACCTCCGGCTTCAACCATTCCGCTTTCACCGCATATAACGGGGAGTCCGTTGTCTGTTGCAATCATTGATACTGTAGCCATACCGTTTGCTATTGTGTTGTCTGTGGGGGCAAATATAACGTCTACCTTGCCTACCATGGATTCTACAACAGTCTGTATTTCGTTTGTGCTTGATACTGTAAAGTCAGTAGCTTCAAGACCGAGTTCCGTACATGCTTCCCTTGCCAATTCAGCCTGTATTGAAGAGTTGGACTCGGCTGAGCAGTAGAGGATACCTACTTTGGAAGCATCGGGGAAAAGATCCTTAAGCAGTTTTATCTGCTCCGATATGGGAGTAAGGTCAGAGGTTCCCGTAACATTTCCGCCGGGAGCTTCGTTTGAAGCTACAAGACCGCTTGCGGCAGGGTCTGTAACAGCTGAAAGAACAATGGGAATATCTTTTGTCATGCCGGCTACAGCCTGGGCTGCGGGCGTTGCTATTGCATAAATAAGGTCGTTTCCGTCGTTAACGAGCTTTTCCGCTATTGTCTGGCATGTAGGCTGGTCGTTTGAAGCATTCTGCTGGTCAACTTCGTATTTTATTCCGGAAGCGTCGAGAGCGTCAATAAATCCCTGATTTGTTTTATCTAACGCAGTATGCTGTGTAAGCTGGAGTACGCCGATTTTATATGTTTTGCCGTCGGCTGCTTCTGCCTGTTCGTTGTTTGCAGTGTCTGTCTGTTCTGATGAATTGTCGGAACTTCCGCAGGCTGTAAGAGCAAGAGCGGCTGTTACGGCAATTGCGGCTCTGAGAAATTTCTTCATAGTTATTACCTCCTGGTATTTTATTAAATTAATCATTTTTTTGCTTAACGATTATCTCAAATTATAC
>ERZ894232.1243-NODE-1243-length-25771-cov-10.877353_pt1 | contig 25771 bp, 24 predicted proteins | sample MGYA00380296_ERZ894232 | MGnify/ENA primary metagenome ERZ894232 (study PRJEB32331, sample SAMN06328433) | human gut metagenome | biome: human gut microbiome; feature: stool | host: Homo sapiens | collected 2014-08-14 ... | reverse complement strand
GATCCATGTGACCATCCCGAACTCGGGAACATTTTCGGTTATCTATAAGCGCTGATACACAGACTGTCAGCGCTGGCCCCGGCTGCCTCAGACAGTCCGGGCCGGCGCTGGTCAAAGTTAGATTCAAAGGAAACGGGGATAAAGGAATGAAGTCTGTGAGTATGAAAGAAGCTGTGTTTTTATTAGATTGAATTCAGACTGGAGGTTAATTCTTCCTGCCAGTTTTATATATTTTCCATCATAGTACATATAGGATGAAATTATAGGGGAAAAACAAATGAGTGAAAAATTAAGAAGAACGAAAAAGAAAATGGAACACTGGAAGGTCGTCACTTTTTTACTGATCGCATACGATTTCCTGGCAGTGATTTTATCATATTTTGCAGCGTTATGGCTGCGGTTTGACTGTAATTTTAGTGATATTGAATTGCCGTATTTACAGGTGTATTATCACACAATTCTGATCTATGCCGTATTCTGCATCATTGTGTTCTGGTGCTTCCGGCTTTATAAGAGTATCTGGCGGTTTGCCAGTTATTCAGAGCTTCTCAGAATGATCTGTGCCACAGCAGTCACAAGTATAGTGTATACAATATCCGTAACCGGCTTTATTTTACGGATGCCTGTATCCTATTATCTGTCCGGTCTTCTGATTCAGTTCACATTGACACTGGGAGTCCGTTTTTCCTATCGTTTTATCCTGCTTTTAAGAGCGAAAAAGGATGATGCCGGGATTGAAAAGAGGGTTATGCTGATCGGTGCCGGAAACGCAGGCCAGATGATCCTGCGCGACATTAGAAATACAAAAGAAATCGATGAGAAGGTTTATTGTTTTATCGATGATGATGAGAATAAATGGGACAGATACATCGATGATGTGCCTGTTTTTGGCGGAAGAGACCGCATTATGGAGGCGGTGGATAAATTCAAAATTGAGAAAATATACGTTGCGCTTCCAAGCGCCAGGCCGGAGGATAAGAGAGAAATCCTCAGGATCTGCAATGAAACCTCCTGCGAGCTGATGAACCTTCCGGGAATGTATCAGCTGTATACAGGACAGGTATCCGTCAGCAAGATGAAGCCCATTCAGATTGAAGACCTGCTGGGCCGCGACCCCATAAAGACGGATATGAAGGACGTTTTTGCATACATAACCGGAAAGGTCGTTCTGGTAACAGGAGTGGGCTCTATTGGTTCTGAGCTTGCAAGACAGATCGCAGCCCACAGTCCGAAGCATTTGATCCTGTTTGACGTCTATGAAAATAATGCCTATGACATACAGCTGGAGCTGAGAAAGAAATTTCCAAACCTGAAGCTGGATACCATCATCGGTTCTGTCCGGGACAGCAGAAAGATATTCCAGATTTTTGAGGAATACAGACCTGATATCGTATACCATGCGGCCGCTCATAAGCATGTACCCCTGATGGAGGACAGCCCCTGTGAGGCGATTAAAAATAATGTAATGGGAACCTATAAGACAGCCTACGCTGCCATGGCCCATGGCTGTAAGCGTTTTGTCCTGATCAGTACGGACAAGGCGGTAAACCCGACCAATATCATGGGAGCCTCCAAGCGCCTGTGCGAAATGATCATCCAGGCCTTTGACGCCAAGATAAAGGAAGGAAAAGCCTACGAAATCCCCCAGTTATTTACCCACGGAATGAGTGAGGTAATCACAGCGCCGCAGCTGGTTGAAGATTTAAAGACCACAAAAACGGAATTCGTGGCAGTACGCTTCGGCAATGTACTGGGAAGCAACGGCTCAGTAGTTCCGCTCTTTAAAAAGCAGATTGAAGCCGGAGGCCCGGTTACAGTTACCCACCCAGATATTGTCCGGTATTTTATGACCATTCCTGAGGCAGTAAGCCTTGTCCTACTTGCAGGAACCTATGCAAAGGGAGGAGAGATCTTCGTTCTGGATATGGGAGAACCCGTAAAAATCGACACTCTGGCCCGGAATCTGATCCGTTTATCCGGTTATACGCCGGATGTAGATATAAAGCTGCAGTACACCGGCCTCAGGAGCGGAGAAAAGCTCTTTGAAGAAAAGCTCATGGCAGAAGAGGGCTTAAAAAAGACACAAAATAAGCTGATCCACATCGGCTGCCCGATTCCCTTTGATATCGAGGAGTTTTTACAGCAGCTGGACGAGCTTCTGGAGGCTGCTTATAAAAATAAGGATGATATGAGGGAGAGAGTAAAAAGTATAGTGACTACGTATCATCCGGCTAATTCATAAAGAGATACAAAGGATGCAGGAATCGAATTGTCGCCCTGTCGCATTTGAGGATGGATCTGTCATAAAGGGAAGGCACAGCTTACGGGTCGAATAAACCGGTGAGATGGCGGAGCCTGCCCTTTTGGCAGATACAGGAATGGAGCTATAAATGTCCAATTGGTATGCAGTTCAGGTAACAACAGGAAAAGAAGAGGAAACAGCCTGTATGTGCAGGCGCGTCATAGATTCAGAGATACTGCAGGAGTGTTTTACCCCCAAGGGAGAGCGAATGCGGCGATATGAAGGGGCATGGCATAAAGAGAAGAAAATACTGTTTCCCGGATATTTGTTTTTTATAACAGATGCGGTAGAACAGCTTTATTTTGAACTGAAAAAGATTCCGGAGCTGACAAAGATCCTGGGAGACGGAACCACCTTTGTATCCCTGGAGCAGGACGAGGTTTCACTTCTCAAGCAGATGGGCGGAGAAGAACATATCGCCTATATGTCTTCGGGCTATATCGAAGGCGATAAAATTATCATAACAGAAGGCCCTTTAAAGAATTTGGAAGGAACCATACGAAAACTTGACCGCCATAAGCGTACGGCAGTTGTCCAGATAAAAATGATGGGACAACTGCGGGATGTGGTTATGGGGGTGGAGATTGTAAGGAAGATATAAACACAGGAAGAGGGAACAGAAGAATGGAACAGAAGAAAAAGGAAAATTGCAGACAGTTTGTACCGTTTGAATCAAAAGTATGGCTGAGTTCGCCTACCATGCATGGTCTGGAATTAGAGTATATAAAGAAAGCCTATGATACAAACTGGATGTCTACAGTGGGAGAAAATATCAACGAGGCGGAACGGTTAGCCTGTGAAAAAATTGGCTGCAAATATGCAGTCGGCTTATCTGCAGGAACAGCAGCACTTCATATGGCGGTAAAGCTGGCAGGAATAAAGCCAGGCGATCGGGTATTCTGTTCCGACATGACTTTTGATGCAACGGTAAATCCGGTTGTATATGAAGGAGGCGTTCCCGTCTTTATTGATACAGAGTACGACACCTGGAATATGGATCCCGTTGCTCTGGAAAAAGCCTTTGAACTGTATCCGGACGTGAAGGTCGTAGTTGTGGCACATTTATACGGAACACCGGGAAAGGTGGATGAAATCCGAGAAATCTGCAAACGCCATGGAGCTGTGATTATCGAGGATGCAGCGGAATCTCTGGGAGCGACCTATAAAGGAGTACAGACCGGAACCTTTGGAGATTACAACGCAATCTCCTTTAATGGAAATAAGATTATTACCGGTTCTTCCGGCGGAATGCTTTTGACAGATGATCTGGAGGCAGCCAGCAAGGTGAGAAAATGGTCTACTCAGTCCAGAGAAAATGCTCCGTGGTATCAGCATGAAGAGCTTGGTTATAACTATCGTATGAGTAATGTGATCGCCGGAGTCGTGCGGGGGCAGTTCCCCTATCTGGAAGAACATATTACACAGAAGAAAGCGATTTATGAACGGTATAAAGAGGGATTTAAGGGACTTCCTGTAAGTATGAATCCTTATGATAAAGCCAATAGTGAACCTAATTTCTGGCTGTCCTGTCTTTTAATCGAGCCGGAAGCCATGTGTAAACAGGTACGTGGAGAACAGGAGGCACTCTATGTGCCGGAGGCAGGAAAGACCTGTCCCACAGAGATTCTGGAAACACTGGCCAGCTATAATGCAGAGGGCCGTCCAATCTGGAAACCGATGCATATGCAGCCGATTTACCGGATGAATGGTTTTGTTACCAGAGAAGGAAACGGACGGGCAAAAACAAATGCCTATATTGCAGGCGGAGCAGTGGGAATGGATGGAAAACCGTTGGATGTGGGAATGGATTTGTTCCACAGAGGTCTGTGTCTGCCCAGTGATAATAAGATGACAGAGGAAGAACAGAGAGTAGTCATTGAGATGATTAGAAGCTGTTTTGAGTAAATGGCATTTAAGGATAATGAGAATGAAAAAAAGAAAAAAGAGTTTTTATGAAAGATATATCAAACGTCCGCAGGATTTCTGCTGTGCGCTGGCAGCTATTATTGTTCTTTCGCCAGTTATGGCAGTGACGGCTGTGCTGGTGCGAATTAAATTGGGATCGCCGGTGATCTTTAAGCAGGAAAGACCGGGGCTTCATGGTAAGATATTTACACTGTATAAATTTCGCTCTATGACGGATGCGAAAGATAAGGATGGAAATCTTCTTCCGGACGATGTGCGTCTAACAAAATTTGGAAAAATGCTTCGGTCAACCAGCTTAGATGAATTACCGGAACTGATCAATATGCTGAAGGGAGATATGTCTGTAGTGGGGCCAAGACCGCTTCTGGTAAGATATCTTCCTTTGTATAATGAACATCAGGCCAGAAGACACGAGGTAAGACCGGGATTTACAGGATATGCGCAGGTTAATGGCCGCAATGCGATTACATGGGAAGAAAAGTTTGAAAAAGATGTTTACTATGTGGATCACATCACATTTTTAGGGGATTGGAAGATTATTTTTCAGACTTTAAAAACTGTAATCAAGAGAGAAGGAATCAGTTCGGGTTCATCAGTTACGATGGAAGAGTTTAAGGGGAGTAAAACCATAGAGACTGGCTGCAGTGAGAGGTCATGTATATGAAAAAATTAGCAATTATTGGTGCCAGCGGCCATGGAAAAGTAATTGCAGATATTGCAAAAAAAAATGGATATACAGACATAGTTTTTCTGGATGACAATGAAGATGTGCATGAATGCGGAGGCTATTCAGTAATTGGAAAAAGTTCAGAAGCTGGACGTTTGAATGCCGATTTAATCATTGGAATTGGCAATGCAGAGATTCGGAAGCGGATACAGGAGTCTGTTTCCAAAGAAAGGCTGGCAACGCTTATTCATCCGGCAGCAGTTGTTGCAGAGGATGTAGTATTAGGTGCAGGAACCGTGGTTATGGCTGGTGCAGTAATCAATTCAGGAGCACGGATAGGAAGTGGATGCATTATCAATACCTGTTCTTCTGTAGATCACGACTGTATATTGGGAGACTATGTTCATATTGCAGTAGGAAGTCATTTATGCGGAACGGTCATTGTTGGCAGTCAAACATGGATTGGTGCAGGAGCGATAGTAAGTAATAATATGTCTGTGTGTTCAAATTGCATGATTGGTGCAGGAGCAGTGATAGTTAAAAATATTGAAGAGTCAGGAATATATATTGGAGTTCCAGCAAGGAGTATTTAATTAATGAAGGTAATGATTTTGGCCAATAATGATGTAGGGTTGTACCAATTTAGAAAAGAATTAATTGAAGAACTATTAAAAAAATATGAGGTGGTTATATCATTACCAGATGGTGATTTTATAAAACAATTAGAAAATATAGGATGTAAATTTATACATACCCCTGTGGATCGCAGGGGTATCAATCCAATTCGAGATTTGAAACTATTTTTTAAATATTATAAAATCCTTAGAAATGAAAATCCCGACTTGGTTATTACATACACAATTAAACCGAATGTTTACGGAGGATTTGCGTGTCGGTTATTGAAGATTCCTTATGCAGTAAATATTACGGGATTAGGTACTGCATTTGAAAATGGTGGTGTTTTAAAAAGAATTGTGACTGTAATGAATAAAGTAGGATGTAAAAAAGCAAAGGTTGTTTTTTTTGAAAATGAAGAAAACAGACAAATCTTTATAAAAGAAAAGATTGTTAAAGAAAGTCAGACATACAGATTAAATGGAGCAGGAGTTAATCTTGAAAAATATCAGGTGGCACCGTATCCCAATGGTGAAAGAGTTAAATTTCTTTTTATGGGGCGAATTATGGCAGAAAAGGGAATTGATGAATTGTTTGAGGCTATGAAAAAATTAGTTTCAGAGGGATTTAACTGCGAATTAGATCTGCTTGGCTTTCCAGAAGAGGATTATAAAGAAAAAATTGAACGATATGAAGAGGAAGGATGGCTTCATTACTATGGATATCAAAAAGATGTTAGGCCATATATAGAAAGATGCCATTGTTTTGTTCTTCCATCTTGGCATGAAGGAATGGCTAATACCAATTTAGAGTGTGCAGCTATGGGGAGGCCGGTGATTACTAGTAGTATACATGGGTGTATGGAGGCTGTGGAAGATGGTGTGAGCGGATATCTTTGTGAAAAGCAGAATATGGATTCTCTTTATCAGATGATGAAAAAATTCATTGCACTTTCAGACAAAGAGCATAAAGCTATGGGATTGGCTGGACGAGAACATATGGAAAAGTTTTTTGATAAAAAGATCGTAATTGAAAGAACAATGTCAAAATTATAAGTGCATGGAATGTTGTGGATTGTAGAAATAAACAATCATTTACGTAGAAAAATATTACGATGATATAATGTGCGAATTGAGTTAATGTTTAAATGTTTTCACTTTATTTATAATATCGAGGTGATTTTTAAATTAGTTAAACTCAATTGAGAGATGTTTTTTGATATTCCAAATAATAGTATAGTTATTTGGGACTCATGTAAAAAATTATGGAGAGTTGCAGCATTACATTGGAGGTAAAAATGAAGAGTAAACCATTAATTAGCATAATAGTGCCTGTATTTAATGCTGAAGAATATATAACACAGTGCCTTGATAGTATTTTGAATCAGACATATGAATATTTGGAGATATTATGTATTAATGATGGATCATGTGATAATAGTATTAACATTTTAAATCAATATAAAAATAGAGATTCCAGAGTTGTAATAATTGATAAGCAGAATGAAGGAATTTCAGCGACAAGAAATATCGGATTGAAAGAAGCAAAAGGCGAGTACGTAATGTTCGTTGATGCCGATGATTGGATTGATCCATATACTTGCGAAAAAGCACTTGTGACTTTGGATAAAAACAAAGCAGATATTGTGATGTGGTCGTATGTAAGTGAGTATGGTTCATCAAATGCTCCTAAAAGAATATTCCCAGACAATCGCATATTCGAGAGATGGGATGTTTTGAACGAGTTGCATCGCAGATTTATCGGTATTGTAGGTGAGGAACTCAAGCATCCGGAATTGGCAGATGCAATTTGTCCAGTGTGGGGGAAGTTGTATAAGCGAGATCTAATTGTACAAAGTGATGCAGAATTTATTGACCTTGCAGAGATTGGAACTTATGAAGATGGTATGTTTAACTTGATGATCTTTTTTTATGCAAACAAAGTGGTTTATTTAAATCAGTGCTTGTACCATTATCGGAGAAATAACGCAAGTTCAGTGACCTCTGTTTATAGAGAAAAACTGTTTGGATGTTGGCAGAATTTGCATCAAAGGATGGAACAGTATATACAGGAAAAGAATCTTCCAACAATTTACAATGATGCATTACAAAATAGAATTGCATTAAGTTTATTAGGCTTAGGATTAAATATTGTTAGTTCAGACTATAGTATGAGAAAAAAGATAGCTCTTCTTCAGGAGATATTAAAAAATGAACGATATAGAAGAGCTTATAAAGAATTAGATTTTTCTTTCTTTCCGATTCATTGGAAAGTGTTTTATAGTTTTGCAACTTATAGATTTACTCTTGGGGTATATATACTACTATTGGTAATAAGGAAAATTATTTATGGATAAGACATTAGAAAAGCCTTTATTTAGCATTATTATTCCAATTTATAACGTGGAACAATATTTGAAGGAATGTGTTGATAGTATACGAAATCAAACCTTTTTTGACTGTGAGATTATTTTGGTTGATGATGGTTCTCCAGATATGTGTCCTAAAATTTGTGACAAATATGCTGAAATTGATACTCGAATCCATGTAATTCATAAAGAGAATGGCGGATTGAGCAGTGCCAGAAATTGTGGCGTAGAATCTGCACATGGTGAGTATATTATTTTTGTGGATAGCGACGATTATTGGAATGATAATGAAGCTTTGAATAAGCTTGCAATGAAAATTAGAGAACAGAAATGTGTTGATATTTTGGTTTTCAACAATATTGATTATTCATGTTTGACGGGTGAAAAAATTGTATGTAATCGAGAATATAATGTTAATTTGTTGGAAAATAGTTCAAAGGAGGATGTATTAAAGTATGTTTTTGAAAGTGGGGTGTTTCCTGGTGCTGCGTGGGTTACTGTAACACGCAGAAAATTTCTTGAAGAAAACAAGATTTCTTTTATTGAAGGAATCAAGGCAGAGGATATAGATTGGTTATTAAATGTTTTTCTGAATGCGGAAAAGTTCGCTGCTATTAATAGTGCATTTTATGTTTATCGAAAATATAGAGGTGGATCAATTACAGGGACAGCTGATATCAAATCAGTTATGGATATATTATATACTTTAGAAATCTGGATAAAAAGACTTAATGGAAAAAAGTATGAAGTCATAAAGAATAATGCGTTAGGATATTTGTGTAATCATTATATGTGTGCAGTTCTAATATATGATAATTTGTCAGAAGAGCAAAAGGTATATTGTAAAGAGAAATTAAAGAATTACCAATTTATTGTGAATTATTCACCATCGGTATTAGTTAGAATTTTTGGACATATGCCAATTTGTGTGCTAAGTAAGATGCTTAATTTGTATAGAAAAAGGCGTAGGTTTTAAAAATGAGGGGGATTTAAGTGAAAGTTTTAGTTATATCTGCGGAAGTTTGGCGAAATGATAAGAATGGTGGAAATGTTCTTTCCAATATTTTTGGAGATACTGGATATGAATTTGCTCAGATATATTGCAATCCGGGAAATCCATCTAATCATTTATGTAAGCGGTATTATCAGATGACAGATTCAATGATGATAAATGCCATTTTTCACAAATCGAAACCAGGAAAATTGCTTAATTATCAAGAATTTCCTTGTGATGAAAATGAAGTTGTTGAAGAAAAAGCAGAGCAGGAGAATCGCTCTTTTTACGACTTCTTTAGAAGTCATCGTTTGGAAGTATTTTATATTATACGTTCTATTATATGGAAACTTGCAAAGTGGGATACACAGGAATTGCGTGAATTTATTGAGAGTTATAATCCGGATATAATATTTGCTCCCTGTTATGCATCTCATGAAATGTTAGCTATTGATAGAATGGCAAAGCAATTGGCTAAAGTTCCAATGATATCGTATATATCAGATGATAATTATGGCTTAAGACAGTTTCGGATATCTCCGTTGTATTGGATAAATCGATTTGTTTTGCGCAGAAATATGCGGAAAACATTTAAAATGTATGATCTGGTTTATACAATGACAGATGAACAGAAGCAGGAGTATGAAAAAGCACTACATTGTAAGATGAAGATTTTACGGAAAAGTGGGGATTTTAAAACAGTACCTGAAAAAAAAATTGTTAATAAACCAATACGCATGATTTATGCTGGGGGAATTTATGTTGGAAGATGGAAAACTCTTGCTAAAATTGCAGAAGCAATTAGAGAAATAAATAAAGATGGAATCAAAGTTGTATTAGATATTTATACAGGAAATACATTAACAGAAAGACAAAAAGTGTTGTTGAACGATGGAATCAATTGTAGAGTCCATAAAAGCATTTCTTTAAATGAATTAAAGAAGGAGTATGCAGAGAGTGATATTGCATTGCATGTAGAATCGTTTGAGTTAAAGTACAAATTATTATCACGCATTTCTTTCTCAACAAAGATTATTGATTGTTTATCGAGCGGCTGTGCAACGATGGCAATATGTTGGAATCAGCACTCAGGATATATTTATTTAAAGAAACATGATATCGCAATATGTGTGGATGCTGTTGATAAAATATCTAATATAATTAAAAATCTTATCCGTAATCCAGAGCAGATTATTGATTACGCAGATAAGGCCAGGGAATTTGGGTTGAAACATCATCAGCAAGAGTATATAAAGAAGGAGTTTATGACAGATCTTGAGTCTTATATGACGGAGTAATTATGAAGATATTACAGATAAATGCAGTGTATGGAGTAGGATCTACTGGTCGAATGACAATGGAATTACATGAATATATGCTTCGACAAGGCATGGATTCTTATGTGGCATGCTCAAAAGGGATTGATTCTAGTGATTTACGGCAGATATGTATTGGTAATTCTGTGGATACTAAGTTTCATTCTTTGATGGCTAGATTAACTGGTTTTCAGGGATATTGTTCAAAAAAAGCAACAATTGATCTGTTAAAAAAAATCGATGAATTGCATCCAGATATTGTTCAACTGGGGAATCTGCATTCAAATTATGTAAATGTTAGAATGCTGTTGGATTACTTAGGTAAGCATGATATTGCAACGGTTATTGTACTTCATGATTGCTGGTTTTATACTGGAAAATGCACCCACTATACGGTAGATATGTGCAATAGATGGAAACATCAATGCGGTAAGTGCCCAAGATTGAAAAAGGATATTCCGAGCTGGTATTTTGATCGTACAACTAAAATGTTAGAAGATAAAGCTATGTGCTTTAAGAATATTAAAAAGTTAGGTGTTATTGGCGTATCAGAGTGGATTGTTTCTGAGGCTAGAAAGTCTATATTAAAGGATGCTACTATAATAAAGTGTATCCATAATTGGATTGACACAGATTTATTTAAACCGGATTACACCGGAGCATCTAAGATAAGAAAAAAACTAAACTTGGAAGACAAAAAAGTAATTTTAGGTGTTTCTAATGTATGGAGTGATGCAAAGGGATTGAAAACTTTTTTGGAGCTGTCAAAATTGTTAGATAAAAAAGAAATTATCCTTTTAGTTGGAAAAATTGAGGGAAGAGATTTGCCAAAAAACATAATTAATATACCACCCACAAGTCATGTGGAGGATTTGGTGGGATATTATACACTTGCAGATGTATTTTTGCAACTTTCGCCAGAGGAGACCTTTGGCAAGGTTGTTATTGAAGCTATGTCTTGTGGAACGCCTGTTATAGCAGTCAACTCGACTGCTAATCCAGAGTTAATATCTGATAAAAACGGATATATATGTGAAGTTTGTGATGTTGCCGATATCAAGAAGAAGATAGATTTAATAGATAAAAATTTATTGGATACATATCAAATATTATGTAGAGAATATGTTAAAAGCAATTTTAGAATGAAGGCTCAAATGGAAAAATATGTTGCACTATATAAAGACCTTCTCAATTGATATTTAAGAGGTGTCGAATGGTTTATTATATTAATATATTTTTGGAAATAATACTGGCGATGATATTGTTATATGGAGTACTTGATAATTCACAATTGCTTGCGCAAAAAGTAATGTCATCAGAAAGAAAGAAATGGTATTGCATTATATCGGGGGGGGTATGGATTCTAATATCTGGCTTAAGAGGACTCAGTGTAGGAGCAGATACCTATACATATTACTATTCATATCTGAAAGTTAAAAATATGAGTTTTGATGAGTTGTTTCAAAATGTACTCGTTAAACTTGTATATAATACAGGCAATAGGGATCCTGGATATGACTTGTTCGTAAAATTAACACAAATTATATCAGAAGATTATCAGGTTTTCCTGATGATTATTGCATTTATTTTTATGATCCCATTTATGATATGGGTTTGGCGTGAGTCTATGAATCCGCTAATTAGTTTTGTGCTTTATTCCAGTCTGTTTTATGCTTTTTTTTCTATTACAGGTATTCGTCAGACGATTTCCACAGCATTAGTTGTACTGATTGGAGATAGATTTATAAAGGAGCGTAAGTTAATCCCGTTTTTAATAGTTTCTTTTGTCGCTTCACTCATACATATGTCGTCACTTGTGTTTGTCCCTTTTTATTTTTTATCAAGGGTTAAAATTCGGCAAAAAACAGTTGTTTTGGCAGGATTAGTATGTGCAACTAGTTTTGTGTTTAAGAGTCAATTAAAAAATATATTTATTTCTATTTCAGGATATGAAGATTACTCTGCAGCATATATGGGGGCTGGGACATCTACATTTACATTTTTGTTACTAATGTTGTTTGTGTTAAGTATTTTTGCATACAGACGAGATAAATATATAGAGGAAAATCAGAGATTCTATATCGCTTTGTACCTAGCAATGTTTTTCGTTCCGTTGACTTGGTTGAATCCGAGTGCTATGCGTATCGTTCAGTACTTTTCGATTTATCTAGTTCTGTTAATACCAGAAATGGTAGAAGCAGTATTTTATGAAAAGAGTAAGAAAGTTGTAACGATTATTATAGTAGGTGCATTGGTGTTTTTTCTATTTAAGAGCAACCCTCAATATGTATTTTTTATTGCAAATAAATAATATTGTAGATATAAAACAAATTAAGTATGTATGGGGATTTTGATAGAGGTAGGATGATATGAAAAATTATAAACATATTTCATGTGTAGTTTTGAATTATAAAAAATATGACGAAACATTGGCTTGTGTTGATTCCATACGAAATCAACAATATCAAAATTATTCAATTGTAATTGTAGAAAATGGATCAAAAAACGAATCTTGGAAAATATTAAATGAGAAATATGCAAAGTCGGAAGATGTTTTTTTGATAAAAAGTGATGATAATTTAGGATTTGCAAAAGGGAATAATTTAGGAATAGATTATGCGCATGATATATTAAAAGCAGACATTATTTTTGTAGTTAATAGTGATGTTGTTTTGCTACCAAACCTCTTTCTGAATATTAATAATGTAAGCGATTGCAAATATGGAGTTATATCTCCAATGGTTTTTACGGCTGACGGAACAACACTTCAAAATCCAGCGGTAAACACTGATAATATATATCTTTTTATCGATTATTTAGTTCGACATCTTTATATTGGACGTTTTTTGCAATTACCAATTATTGGCTGGATGTATTCTCTATATCAATGTCGAAAAAAAAATGTGTGTAATTCAGCTCAGACAAAAGAAAAAAAAAGATACTTTTTACAGGGCTGTTCGTATTTTTTAATGCCGCAATTTTTTAAGTATTATAGACACTTATACCCAAATACTTTTTTATATTGGGAAGAAGTTAATCTTTTGGTTATGTTAGACAAGGTAGGTTTAGAAGCAGGTCTTTTAAATGATTCATATGTTATCCATAAGGAAAAATCATCGACAAAAGAACTATTTAAGAAAAACTTTGATAAATGGGTATTAAAATGTAGCATGGATAGTTATAAAAAATCAAAACAAATGTTTGAAGAAGATTACCATACAATTAAAAATAAGTATTTTGTTTAACGAGGAGAAGAATAAAATGCAACCTTATAAAGTAGATATACCAGTATATTTAAATTTTTTTTGTAGACCCGATACATTTCAATATGTGTTTAATGCAGTACGCGAGGCACGGCCTTCGATGCTGTTTTTATCTTGTGATGGTGCGCGAGAGAATCGCAAAGACGATGAACAGAATATAAAAAAATGTCAGGAAATTGCAGAACAAATAGACTGGGAATGTACAGTATATAAAAATTACTCAGAGAAAAATCTTGGGTGTGGAATGAGGATGTATACTGGGATTTCATGGGCATTTGAATATGTAGACCGATTAATCATACTTGAAGATGATTGCGTACCTTCTCAAGATTGTTTTATTTTTTTTGAAGAGCTATTAGAAAAATATTTAAATGATGAACGAATTAATATGATATGTGGAATGAATAATATTGGTACATGGGATAAAAATGGAACAAGCTATTTTTTTGCTAAAACTGGTTCTTGTTGGGGATGGGCTACATGGAAGAGAGCATGGAAAAACGTAGAGTATGATATGCCATACATGGAAGATAAAAATGTGAGAAGATTATTCCGAAAGTCGGTTACACCAAAGGGGTATGGAGACAAATTATTGAAATTGGGAGATTATCGTTACGCTGAATTTCAAAATATCGGAAAGCTTAGTGCATGGACATTTCAGCATGGTATGTCTAGATGGTTGAATTCACAATTAATAATAGTTCCTGCTCGAAATATGATAACAAATGTTGGATTAACAGGGGATTCAACACATGCTCTAAACGATATTAGAAAATTGCCCAAAGCAACACAGCGTTTGTTTAATATGGAAATATATCCGCTTGAGTTCCCACTAATACATCCAAAGTATATAATTGATGATGCGGATTATGCACATAATGTTGGTATTGTGATGGGAGGGGTTGGAATTCAAAAATATTTACAAAGAATTGAGGGAATAGTAAGAAGAATAATATTTTCAGAAAAAGGAGAGATAGGCAAAGCAATTAAACGAAAGATAGGGCGGTGGTGGAATGAAAATAAAAGAAAGTATTAAAAAAAATAAACAACTATTTTTGCTATACATGAAAATAAATAATGGATTGCTAGGAAACAATAGGATTTCGGTCAAAGGAAATATATTTAATGCAAAAAATGCGAGAATAAAGAACACTCGTATTACAGTTAAAGGCAAAAATAACACAATTGAAATTGATGATGGATCATATCTTGTTAATTGTAATATTACTATATTAGGAAATAATAATAGATTAGTAATTGGTAAAAAGGTTATTTCTAAAGGTGTTTTGATAAATATTGAAGATAATAATAATTTAATTATTATACAAGACAATACTACAATTGAAAAGAATACAGAGTTAGCTGCTATAGAGGGGACAAGTATAATGATAGGAAAAGATTGCATGTTGTCTAGTGATATTAGAATTTGTACTGGTGATAGCCATTCATTGGTTGATTTAAATGGCAAAAGAGTAAATCCTTCGCAAAATATTGTTATAGGAAATCATGTTTGGATTGGCGTGAGAGCTATGATAAACAAAGGAATAGTTATTGCAGATCATTGTACAATAGGTTCATTATCAATGTTAGCCGGACATAAATTTGAAGAACCTTATTCTGTGATTGTTGGGATACCAGCTAAAGTGATTAAATGTGGAATTGACTGGAGTAGAGAAAGATTATGATTTTTTTATCGTTTATTTTACCCATATACAATGTTGAAAAATATCTTTCGACTTGTTTGGATTCGTTATATATACAGAATATTTGTGAAGATGAGTATGAAATCATATGTGTGATTGATGGTAGTCCTGATAATAGTGCGAATGTTGTGGAGCAGTACCAGAAACAACATACAAATATTCAATTAATCAATATTGAAAATGGTGGTGTAAGTAGAGCTCGAAATATCGGTCTTAAGTATGCAAAGGGAAAGTATATCTGGTTTGTAGATCCAGATGATTATATCAAACCTAATAGTTTGAAATACATTATAAAGTCTATTCAAAATAATAGTGTGGATATTTGTAATGTATCTTTTGAGAGTGTGTCAGAGGATAGTAATATTTTGGAGGACGATAAAATAATTGATTTTAAAGTGAAAAAGGTTCCCCAACAGCTTGGAAGCTGTTGTTGCCACATTGTAAAGAAAGATATTGTAGCAACAATAAATGAAAATTTACACTATGGAGAAGATTATTTGTGGGAATTCGAAACCTGTGCGTTATCAAAGAATCAAATAACAATTTTTCCGGCAGTTTATTATTATCGTCAAAGGAGTAACTCTGCAATGCACAGTAAGAGTAAGGAAAACGTAGCATGTCATATCGAAGATATGCATAAATTAGCCTTATGTTATAAAAATTATATTAATATAAAAGAATATGAGCAGTTGAAGGATAATATTGAAGATAGAATTGGGCTTAGTGTTCAGGCAATTATTGATTTAATGCTTCGAAATAAATATGGAAAGGCAGAAATTAAGACGATGATTAATACTTTGAAAACAGAAAATATTTATCCATATAAGCCACTATGGTTCCTTGTAAAACCACATAGATCAATCAAACATTTTTTGATGAATTGTTATTTGTTTTGCTTGAGAAGTGAAAGATTTGTAAACTTGATGGAGCAACTAAGGAGATGATATAATAATGAACCCTAAAGTTAGTATAATTGTTCCGGTATATAACGTTGAACTATATCTACGAAGATGCATTAATTCGCTTTTGCGTCAAACCTATGCTCATATTGAAATCATTCTTGTGGATGATGGATCAACGGATAGCAGTGGATTGATATGCGATGAATATTTAAATATAGATAATAGAATTGTGGTTATTCATAAAAAGAATGGCGGATTAAGTTCTGCGCGTAATGCTGGTTTAGAAATTGCCTCTGGAGAGTATATTGGTTTTTTGGACAGTGATGATTGGGCTAGAACTGAGATGTTTGAATTTCTTTTGTTTCTTATTACAGAGGCTAATGCTGATATAGTGCAGTGTGGATTAACGGTATTTTATGAAGATCAAGAGCCAAGTGAGTATGTGAAGCAAAATGTTATAAGAGAACCAATTATTCATATGTCAGCGATTGAAGCTTACAAACAGTTATATGGGCTTGACGTGAATAAGGGAATCAATTTTTTATCTTGGAACAAGCTTTATAAAAGAGAGTTGTTTAATATTTTACGTTTTTCAGAGGGAAAAGATAATGAGGATGTTATTATGACCTCTAAGATACTTACATTATGTAGTAAAATAACAATCTCTAATACACCAATGGTATTTTATATGCAGCGAAAAAATAGCATTATGGGAGAGCAAAAAAATAATAAATACAAAATGTTAAGTTCACATTGTTATGCATATTTGGATGTGTATGATTTCTATGTTGAGAAAAATATAGAGAAGAGAAACGGAATTGTTAATTACATTAGTTATACAGTTTGTTCTCTTATAAAGCTTGGGCTTACAGATATAGTTTATAGAAAAAATATAAAACATGTGCTTATTGCTGTACGAAAAAGAAAATGTGAAAGAGAGAAAAACATTTCCATATTTAATAAAAGCATTTTTATAATTTTGAAATTTATAAGATAAAAGGATAGGTTACTGATAAATCCTATCCTATAATGTGAAATAATATGTGGTTGAATGTTTTGATAGAATTTGAAATTATGGGGGTGAACAAAGGTGAGCAAAAATAAACAAATTATTATTAATATTATGGCAAACATTTTTGCTATGCTTGTTAGTACAGGAATTAATTTTTTTCTTACGCCGTTTATTACAAGAACGATTGGTGTGGAAGCTTATGGTTTTGTTCCTTTGGCGGGAAATTTTGTGAGTTATGTTGCTATAATAACTACAGCATTTAATTCTATGGGAGGTCGTTTTATTACGGTATCTTTGCAGAGAAAAAATTATAAGGAGGCCAAGGAGTATTTTTCGACAATATTCTTTATGGATCTTGGCCTTGCTGTTGTTGTTAGCATAATTTTTACTCTTATATTGGGGTTTTTAACTAAATTAATACAAATTCCTTCTAGAATGACGGTGGATGTAGTAATGCTTTTTGTACTATCATTCATATCAGCAGTCTTTAGCTTAATAATGAATGTTTTTGCTGTAGCAACATTTTGTAAAAATAGATTAGATTTAAAATCAATTATAAGTATAATAAGCACATTTGTACGGTTGATAGTGTTGGTAGTTTTGTTTCAATTATTTCCAACCAAAGTTTATTTTATAGGAATTGCAAATATTTCAGTGAATTTGGTTGAAGGCATATCTAATTACATAATTCAGAAAAGAATTATGCCAGAACTTCAAATTGACAAAAAAGATTTTAATAAGCTACATATTAGAACACTTTTTGAATCAGGTATATGGAACTCAGTGAGCCAGTTAAGTAGCATTCTTATGACAGGATTAGATCTACTTGTTGCCAATATATTTCTTAACCCGATTGATTCTGGAATATTGAGTATTGCAAAAATAATGCCCAATTTGCTTTATACAGGAATTGCACTAATTGTAACGTCATTTGGACCTCAGTTTGTGATTGATTATGCAAAGGGTGGAGGTTCAAGAACTCTGCTTGAAACAATGAATTTTTCAGCTAAGTTAATAAGCTTTTTTAGCGTTATTCCGGTTGCTGGATTTATTGGATTTGGAAAAGATTTTTTTCAATTATGGATACCAGAGCAGAATGCAAATATACTTTTTTCACTTGCTGTATTAACAATGATTGGAGATGCAGTATCTTATCCTGTAAAAGCTTTTGATAATATTTTTGCTGCAGTTAATAAGTTGAGGTGGCCAGCAATTGTAACATTGGTATGTGGTTTATTAAATGTTGCATTAATGATTCCGCTTTTAAAATATACCAATTTGGGGTTATATGCAGTGGCGGGAACAAGTACATTTTTGCTTGTAGTGAAAGATATTTTTTTCAAAATCCCATATATTGCGCGGATTGTCAATATAAATCCATTATATTTTTTAAAATATATTTTACAATATGCAATAAGTGCGGTTGTTATTATTGTAATATCAGTTTGCGTAAGGAATATTATTCCTGTTTCTAGCTGGCTTATTTTGATTGTTGATGCAAGTATAGTAGCGGTTTTTTCGTTCTTCATTAACTATTTTTTATTTTTTGAGAAAACTAAACGGATTATTTTAAAAAATAAATTAAGAGAGAAATTTGGGAGGAACTTATGAATAAAAATATTGCTGTAGCTGGAACTGGATATGTGGGTTTATCCATTGCAACACTGTTAGCCCAATACAATAAGGTGGTAGCAGTTGATATTATTCCTGAAAAAGTAGAGGTGATTAATCAAAGAAAATCACCTATTCAGGATGAATACATAGAAAAATATTTAGCCGAAAAAAGCTTGAATCTGACTGCAACACTGGATGCAGAGGAAGCGTATAAAGATGCAGATTTTGTAGTGATTGCTGCACCTACGAATTACGACAGCAAGAAAAACTTTTTTGATACCAGTGCAGTAGAAGCGGTAATCAAACTGGTAATTCAGTATAATCCAGATGCAATCATGGTAATCAAATCAACAATTCCCGTTGGATTTACAGCCAGTGTCAGAGAAAAATACCATTGTGACAATATTATCTTTAGTCCGGAGTTTTTACGAGAATCAAAAGCGCTGTATGATAATCTTTATCCATCCAGAATCATTGTTGGAACGGATGTGGAAAACGCCAGACTGGTAAAAGCAGCAAATACATTTGCCGGACTTTTACAGGAAGGGGCAATTAAAGAGAATATTGATACCTTAATTATGGGATTTACCGAAGCAGAAGCGGTAAAACTATTTGCAAATACATATCTTGCTTTGCGTGTGTCCTATTTTAATGAGTTGGATACTTACGCAGAGATGAAAGGATTGAATACACAGCAAATTATTAACGGCGTATGTTTGGATCCACGAATTGGTTCCCACTACAACAATCCCTCCTTTGGATATGGTGGTTACTGTCTTCCGAAGGATACGAAGCAGCTTTTGGCTAACTATGAAGATGTACCACAGAATATGATGTCAGCTATTGTGGAGAGTAATCGTACTCGGAAAGATTTTATTGCTGATCGTGTACTTGCTATGGCGGGTTATTATGACTATTACAATCGTGGAGATTACTCGGCAGATCAGGAAAAGGAATGTGTCATTGGTGTTTACCGTTTGACAATGAAATCCAATTCTGATAATTTCCGCCAGTCCTCTATTCAGGGAGTGATGAAGCGTATTAAGGCGAAAGGTGCGACTGTGATTATTTACGAGCCAACTTTGGAAGATGGAAGCACATTTTTTGGAAGCAGGGTAGTAAATGATCTTGAAAAATTTAAAGAAAAGAGTCTGGTAATTATTGCAAACCGTTACGACTCCTGTTTGGATGATGTATTAGAAAAGGTTTATACGCGAGATTTATACGGTAGAGATTAATATATTTTGGGTAATAATAGAAAAGAGGCAAGTAAAATGAGCACATTTAAAGACAAAACCTTATTAATCACTGGTGGCACCGGTTCGTTCGGCAATGCCGTTTTAAACGGTTTTTTAAACACAGATATCGGAGAAATTCGTATCTTTTCCAGAGATGAAAAGAAGCAGGACGATATGCGCCATGATTTTCAGGCCAGAATGCCAGAAGTAGCAGATAAGATTAAATTCTACATCGGAGATGTCCGGGATTTGGCATCTGTGAAGAATGCAATGCATGGGGTGGACTATATTTTCCATGCAGCAGCGTTAAAGCAGGTTCCATCCTGCGAGTTTTTCCCTCTGGAAGCAGTAAAAACAAATGTAATAGGAACCGACAATGTGCTGACAGCGGCCATTGACGAGGGAGTAAAGGCTGTGATCTGCCTGTCTACGGACAAGGCTGCCTATCCGGTTAATGCTATGGGAACCTCCAAGGCTATGATGGAAAAGGTAATTGTGGCCAAGTCCCGAACCGTATCTCCTGAGAAAACCAAAATATGCTGTACCAGATATGGAAATGTTATGTGTTCCCGCGGCTCCGTTATCCCGCTGTGGATCGAGCAGATCAAATCCGGAAAACCTATTACGATTACAGAACCGGAGATGACCCGATTTATCATGAGTCTGGAGGAAGCAGTAGATCTGGTGATTTTCGCCTTCCAAAATGGCGAGAGTGGTGATATTATGGTACAGAAGGCTCCGGCCTGCACTATTGGTGTTCTGGCTCAGGCTGTAAGGGAACTGTTCCACTCAGAGGATGAGATCAAGGTGATCGGTATCCGCCATGGAGAGAAGATGTATGAAACCCTTCTGACCAATGAGGAATGTTCCCACGCAGTTGATATGGGGAATTTCTACAGAGTTCCCTGTGACAAGCGCGGCTTGAATTATGATAAGTATTTTAAAGAAGGAGATACTGAGAGAACAAAATTGACGGAGTTTAACTCTAACAATACTCAGCTGCTTACGGTGGAACAGGTGAAGGAAAAGCTTCTGACTCTTCAGTATATCAGAGATGAAATAGCGGCCTGGAACGAATCTAAGCAGTAAATATGTTTGAATGGATTTTTTTTATCAAATTTTTATTATTCATAATCGACCCTGGTCACAGGCAGAAACGATCTGCCTTACAGGGATAGCTGTGGTGATGGCGGTGCTTCTGATTTGGTGCATCCGTCATCACCGTATGAAAGTGTCACAGGCTGTGGCGCTGTTTTTGCTGATTTTGTTTTTGGAAATAGTGGCGGCGTCTACTATTTTAACGAGAAGACCGGGCGTGAGGAGCTATAAGCTGATACCGTTCTGGTCATGGTATGGAGTGATTGTTGAGGGAGATATTTCGCTTTTATTGGAAAATATCCTTAATTGTCTTTTATTGATGCCTGCAGGTTTTCTATTACCATTTATTTGTAATCATAAAGTTCGGCTTCACAGGGGATTGCTGTTTGGACTTTTTATATCATCTGTAATTGAAATCTGCCAGCTTGTATTAAAACGTGGATTATTTGAATGGGATGATATCATTCACAATAGCTTAGGCTGTATGCTTGGCTGTTTATTGGCGAATTGGGTATGGGAAAGAATTAGTAGATGGAAAAGTATAGTTGATTAAGGCAGGGAGAGATTATGGCAATTTTAGAAGAGAGAGTACATTCTTTTGTAAAAAAATCTTCTTCTGTGGAACATGGGGAAAGAGTAGTTTGCAAAATTACACGCAGTGATGTTGCAGCATTAAATAAAACCATAGAATCTAAAATCAGGCAGAATGAGAGGGAACGGGCCGCAAGTATGCATGCTGCGGCTAAGTGTATTGTAGGCATAAGATAGAATCATAGAAGTAAAACGGAACATTGAGAAGCTATATAGTTTGATGCACATATAGCTTCTTTTTCTTACTATAAATTTTTAGAACTCAGGAGGAATCAAGCTAAATGAACATATTAATCACTGGTGCAAAAGGCTTTGTAGGTAAAAATCTGACAGCCGCTTTGGAAACGATCCGTGATGGAAAGGACAGAACGCGGCCTGCTTTGGAGATAGGTCAGATTTATCAGTATGATGTAGATACAGCTCCAGAGCTTCTGGACAAATATTGTCAGGATGCGGATTTTGTCTTTAATCTTGCAGGAGTGAACCGTCCGAAGGATAATTCAGAATTTATGGAGGGGAATTTTGGCTTTGCAGATACACTGCTTGCGACTTTAAAAAAGCATGGAAATACCTGTCCGGTGATGCTGGCTTCTTCCATTCAGGCTACCCTTCTGGGACGCTATGCGGATTCGGATTACGGAAGGTCTAAACTGGCAGGAGAAGAGCTGTTTTTCAGATATGGTGAAGAAACTGGCGCGCGTGTATTAGTATACCGTTTCCCAAACCTGTTTGGAAAATGGGGACGGCCTAATTATAATTCTGCAGTTGCTACCTTCTGCAATAATTATGCGAATGATTTGCCAATTCAGGTAAATGATCCCTCTGTGGAACTGGAGCTGCTTTATATTGACGATCTGATAGCGGAAATGCTGGATGGACTGGAAGGAAAGGAGCATCATTGTGAATTTGAGGGGGTAGAGGCAATTGGTCAGGAAAATGGACGATACTGCTATGTGCCAGTTACTCATAAAGTGACCCTTGGAGAGATCGTACAGCTTCTGGCTTCTTTTAAGGCACAGACGAAAACGCTGGTGCTGCCCCGGATTCCGGAGGGCTCATTTGCGAAGAAGCTGTATTCTACCTATCTTTCCTATTTGCCGGAGAATGCTGTAAGGTTTGAGCTGAAGATGAATTGTGATGACAGGGGCAGCTTCACAGAGCTGATAAAGACAATGGACTGCGGTCAGTTTTCTGTAAATATCAGCAAGCCGGGTATTACGAAAGGACAGCATTGGCATCACAGCAAGTGGGAATTTTTTATTGTAGTTTCCGGCCATGGGCTGATTCAGGAGCGCCGTATTGGGCTGGATGAAAATGGAAATCCTTATCCGGTACGCAATTTTGAGGTGTCGGGAGATAAGATTGAGGCAGTTCATATGCTGCCGGGATATACTCACAATATCATTAATCTGTCTGACACAGAAAATCTGGTGACAGTTATGTGGGCAAATGAATCCTTTGACCCGTCACATCCGGATACTTTTTTTGAACCTGTAGAGTAAAAGAGGGAGGCACAACATGGAGATAAAAACAAATTATTCAGATATTTCATTTCAGGATAACGGAAAGCTAAAGCTGCTTATTATTGTAGGAACCCGTCCGGAAATTATCCGCCTTGGTGCGGTGATCAATAAGTGCCGGAAGTATTTTGACTGTATTCTTGCTCATACGGGACAGAATTATGATTATAATTTAAATGGAATCTTTTTTCACGATCTGAAGCTGGATAACCCGGATGTATATATGGATGCGGTAGGAGATGATCTGGGGGCGACAGTAGGAAATATTATTAATTGTTCCTATAAGCTGATGAATCAGATTAAACCGGATGCTCTGCTGATTCTGGGAGACACGAATTCCTGTCTGTCCGCGATAGCAGCAAAGAGGCTGCATATTCCTATTTTCCATATGGAAGCAGGAAACAGGTGTAAGGATGAGTGTCTGCCGGAAGAAACAAACCGCCGGATCGTGGACATTATTTCAGATGTAAATCTGGCATATTCAGAGCATGCCAGAAAGTACCTCCATGAGTGCGGGCTGCCGAAGGAGAGGGTATATGTAACAGGTTCTCCCATGGCAGAGGTGCTGCATCAGAATCTGGATGAGATTAAGGAGTCGGATATTTTGAAAAAGCTGGGACTGGAACCCAGACGGTATATACTCCTTTCTGCTCACCGGGAGGAGAATATTGATACAGAGAAAAATTTTATTTCTCTGTTTACGGCAATCAATAAGATGGCTGAAAAATATGATATGCCGATTCTTTATTCCTGCCATCCCCGTTCCAGAAATCGTCTGGCAGCTTCGGGCTTTGAGCTGGATAAGCGGGTGATTCAGCATGAGCCGCTGGGCTTCCATGATTATAATCATCTGCAGATGAATGCATTTGCGGTGGTTTCTGATTCAGGAACACTGCCGGAGGAAAGCAGCTTTTTTACCTCTCAGGGTTATCCTTTCCCGGCAGTGTGCATCCGCACTTCTACAGAGCGTCCGGAGGCGTTGGATAAGGCCTGTTTTGTCCTTGCAGGAATTGATGAAAAGTCCCTGCTTCAGGCGGTAGATACTGCAGTACAGATGAATCAGGACGGAGATTATGGAATTCCTGTTCCGGATTATGTGGAAGAGAATGTAAGTACCAAGGTAGTGAAAATTATCCAGAGCTATACAGGTGTTGTAAATAAAATGGTTTGGAGAAAAATGTAAGAAAAGAGGAAAACAAATGGGAAAATATTTTGGAACTGACGGCTTCCGCGGAGAAGCAAATGTAACCTTAACCGTAGAACACGCATACAAAATCGGCCGTTTTATCGGCTGGTACTATGGAAAGTCACGTCTGGACAAGCGCAGTAAAATTGTAATTGGAAAGGACACGCGCCGTTCTTCCTATATGTTTGAGTATGCATTGGCTTCCGGACTGACAGCCTCAGGCGCAGACGCATATCTTCTCCATGTGACGACCACTCCCAGCGTATCCTATGTGGTCCGCACCGGAGATTTTGACTGCGGAATTATGATTTCTGCCAGCCACAACCCATACTATGACAACGGAATCAAGCTGATCAATTACTATGGGGAAAAGATGGAGGAAGAGGTTCTTTTACAGATTGAAGATTATCTGGATGGAAAGAGAGAGGAGCTTCCTTTTGCAACAAGAGATCATATTGGGCGTACTATTGACCATGCGATTGGAAGAAATCAGTATATTGGTTACCTCATTTCCCTGGCAACCCGTTCCTATAAGGGTATGAAAGTGGGACTGGACTGTGCCAACGGCAGCTCCTGGATGATTGCAAAAAGCGTATTTGATGCACTGGGAGCAAAAACCTATGTGATTAATAATGAGCCCGACGGAACCAATATCAATATGAACTGCGGTTCTACTCACATCCAGGTGCTGCAGGAGTATGTGAAGGAAAATCAGCTTGATATGGGTTTTGCCTTTGATGGAGATGCAGACCGCTGTATCTGTGTGGATGAAAATGGAAATGTGGTAGACGGCGACCGGATTATCTACATTTATGGACGTTATTTAAAGGAAAGAGGAAAGCTGGCGGGCAATAAGGTTGTTACTACGGTTATGTCCAATTTCGGCCTGTATAAAGCATTGGATGAGATCGGGATTGAGTATGAAAAGACGGCTGTGGGCGATAAGTATGTATATGAAAATATGAATGAAAACGGCTACCGCATCGGCGGTGAGCAGTCCGGTCATATTATTTTCCGTAAATATGCGACTACTGGAGACGGAATCCTGACAGCAATCAAGATGATGGAGGTAGTTCTGGAAAAGAAAACCACCCTTGGAAAGCTGGCAGAGCCGGTAGTGATGTATCCTCAGGTACTGAAAAATGTCCGTGTAAAGGATAAGGCGCTGGCTCAGGCAGATGAGGCAGTTCAGGCAGCTGTGAAAAAGGCTGCAGATGCCCTTGGAAATGACGGCCGGATCCTGGTGAGAGAAAGCGGTACAGAGCCATTGATCCGTGTGATGGTGGAGGCCATGGACAGGACGCTTTGTGAGGAATATGTGGATTCTGTGATCGAGGTTTTAAAAGCACAGGGTCATGCAGAGTAAAATAGATTGAATTGTGAGGAGAGATGCGTATGTGCGGAATCGTTGGATTTATAGGAAATCATCAGGCGGCCCCGATCCTTCTGGACGGAT
>ERZ894232.1242-NODE-1242-length-25781-cov-7.641647_pt1 | contig 25781 bp, 45 predicted proteins | sample MGYA00380296_ERZ894232 | MGnify/ENA primary metagenome ERZ894232 (study PRJEB32331, sample SAMN06328433) | human gut metagenome | biome: human gut microbiome; feature: stool | host: Homo sapiens | collected 2014-08-14 ... | reverse complement strand
AATCAGGAGGGTACTTATGAAAGACCATTTACACCAGCCATTATTATTTAATCCAGCAATATATAACAGCTCAGATGGTAAACAGCACATCAATTACAAATATATAACCATGCCACAGACTATGCTTGTATACGCCATAGACAACACCACCGGCTCTGCAAGTAGGAAAGTATCCACTCTTATTCCATGCTCTAGTGCAGAATGGATAATAGGATATAATAAGAATAACAGCCGTTCTTCCTTCTACTGTATTGGACCAGTAAGCAGACGTTTTGACTATACTTTTGGAGAGTTTGATTATTATTTTGGAATTCGTTTTGCGGATAAAGGCTGTTATTTTGCACCATCCGTTGATGACAGCGTGCTTCCAGCTTCAATTGCCAATCAGGTATTTGAATACGAACCTGCCACAGAGTCTTTTGAATACAGACTTATATCTGAATTAATCCAAGCCAAAGATTTTGACGGACAGCTTGAAGCTTTAATATGTTTCCTTAATGTCAGCAAGAAATATATAGCTGTCCCTGACAATATCATACATATGGCTAATGAGATAAAGAAAGCTTCCGGCAATATTCATATATCTGATTTATCCGAAATGTCAGGGTACTCTGAACGGCACATTAACAGATTATTCAAATCGGCATATGGTGCAGGTCCTAAAGATTACTGCAAGAATATCAGATTTCAGAAAATCATATCTGATATTATAAATGACCCATACAAAGAAAACAGCGATTATATTGCCAATGCCGGATATTCTGACCAGGCACATTTCCAGAGGGAATTCAAGGCTTACACAGGCATTACACCTAGAACTTTTATTAAGGAATTAACCGCATAATATATTATATAACTATACTGTCAATTAAATTACCTGACTGAATTTTTCAGAGTTATAAAATATGCGTGGTGTTTACCGCCATCCAGACGATAAGCACCACGCATATTTATTTCTACACAAAATCAGACATAACAGTATTGCTTATATCTATGCCTCTGTCTGTAAGTGCTATTCTTGTACCATTCTGCCACAAAAGACCTTTTGCTATATTATCTTTTATCTGCTCTTTATATACACTGTATATATCTTTTCCAAATATATCTTTAAAATCGCATATATCAATCCCAGCAGACTTTCTTAAACCAAGAAACATATATTCAGCCATCTCATCTTCCAGCGTGAGAACCTCTATATTTTCTTTAAGGTCCTGACAGTTATTATTTATTTCTAAAGAATTCTTAAGAGTCTCTTGGATATTCTTTATATTTTCCACAATACACTCTTTATTGCTTTCTTTATTATCAGCATATTCCACACATAATGCCTTAATATAATTATTAATATCGCTGATGTTAGTATACCTTTTATGATTACATAATGAAGCTGCACCAATTCCAAAACCGATATAATCGGTTCTATCCCAATATTTAAGATTATGCTTACATTCATAACCTGCCTTGGCATAATTGGATATTTCGTATCTTTCATAACCTGCCTGACCTAATATCTCTTTAGTAAGTGCATACATTTTCCTGTCGTCATCATCATCAGGAATATCCGGATAATTGTCTATGTTATCATACAGCCTTGTGCCTTCTTCTATTATAAGACTGTATACAGATATATGCTCTGTATTAAGTGATACAGCCTCCTTTAGCACTCTGGTAAAGCTTTCTATGGTCTGACCCGGAAGTGCTGACATAAGGTCTATATTGATATTAGTAAAGCCTGCATTCCTTGCTATGGCAAGGCTGTTCTTAAACTGTTCAAATGTATGAATTCTTCCAAGCATACGAAGCTCTTTATCATCAGTGCTCTGCAATCCAAAGCTTATTCTGTTAATCCCAGCTTCCCTGTAAATGTATGCTTTTTCACTATTTATTGTACCTGGATTACATTCTATTGTTATCTCTGCATTGCCATCAACACGATATCTTTGCTTTACAGCCTCTAATATATCTTTAATATATTCAGCATTTATTGCTGACGGAGTTCCACCACCGATAAATATTGAAGTTACATTTTTATCAAGACCAGCCTCACTTAATGCTATCTCATTAATTAAAGCTTTAACATAACTGCTTTTCGTCTTATCATCTGCTGGTGCAGATAAGAAATCACAATATATACATTTTTGCATACAAAAGGGGATATGTATATATATCCCCAGTTCGTTATTATTCTTCATCTAACTTTAATACACTCATAAATGCTTTCTGTGGTATCTCTACGTTACCAATCTGACGCATTCTCTTCTTTCCTTCCTTCTGCTTTTCAAGAAGCTTCTTCTTACGGGAAATATCACCACCGTAACACTTGGCAAGTACATCCTTACGAAGTGCCTTAACAGTTTCCCTTGCTATAACCCTGCTTCCGATGGCCGCCTGAATAGGAATCTCAAACTGCTGTCTAGGAATTTCCTGCTTAAGCTTCTCGCACATCTTTCTTCCACGTTCCTCCGCACTTCCTGCAAATACAATAAATGAAAGTGCATCCACTTCTTCCTTGTTGATAAGAATATCAAGCTTAACAAGGTTAGACCTCTCATATCCCTTCATTTCATAGTCAAATGAAGCGTAACCTCTTGAGCGTGACTTTAACGCATCAAAGAAGTCATATATTATCTCATTAAGCGGAAGGTCATACTTAAGCAGTGCTCTTGTCTGTTCTATATATTCCATACCGTTGTATACACCACGGCGTTCCTGGCAAAGTTTCATAATAGGTCCAACAAATTCGGTTGTAACCATAATCTCAGCACTTACCATAGGTTCTTCCATATAGTCTATCTCTGATGGATCAGGCATATTAGACGGATTAGTAAGGTCTATAACTTCACCATTAGTCTTATGGACTTTATATATAACACCCGGTGCTGTTGTTACAAGGTCAAGGTTATATTCTCTTTCAAGTCTTTCCTGTATAATCTCAAGATGTAAAAGCCCTAAGAAACCACATCTGAAACCAAAGCCAAGTGCTATAGATGTCTCTGGCTCAAACTGGAGAGAAGCATCATTAAGCTGAAGCTTCTCCAATGCTTCTCTTAAATCCTGATATTTTGCACCGTCCGCCGGATACAGACCACAGTATACCATAGGATTGACCTTCTTATAACCAGGAAGCGGTTCTGCTACTGGTCTGTCATTATCTGTAACAGTGTCACCAACTCTTGTATCCTGAACATTTTTGATACTTGCTGTAATATATCCAACCATACCTGCACTTAATTCATCGCAAGGTATGAACTGACCAGCTCCGAAGTAACCTACCTCAACTACTTCTTCTACTGCTCCGGTTGCCATCATTCTTATCTTAGTACCCTTCTTTACAGTACCCTCTACTATTCTTACAAATATAATAACACCCTTATATGCATCGTATAATGAGTCAAATATAAGTGCAGATAAAGGATTAGCTGCATCACCTGTAGGTGCTGGTATTTTCTTTACTATCTGTTCAAGAACTTCCTCGATATTAATGCCATTTTTCGCTGAAATTAACGGAGCGTCCTGAGCCTCTATTCCGATAATATCCTCAATCTCATCTTTAACTCTGTCTGGTTCTGCACTTGGAAGATCAATCTTATTAATAACAGGAAATACCTCTAAGTCGTGGTCAAGTGCAAGATATACATTGGCAAGTGTCTGTGCCTCTATGCCCTGTGCCGCATCTACTACAAGTACAGCACCATCACAAGCCGCAAGTGCCCTTGATACCTCATAGTTAAAGTCAACGTGACCCGGAGTATCAATAAGATTAAATATATATTCTTCGCCGTCCTGGGCCCTGTATACAGTTCTTACTGTCTGTGACTTTATTGTAATTCCTCTCTCCCTCTCGATATCCATATTATCAAGAACCTGCTCCTGCATTTCCCTGCTTGTAAGGAGTCCTGTCTTTTCTATAATTCTGTCGGCAAGAGTTGACTTGCCGTGGTCAATATGTGCTATAATACAAAAATTTCTTATGTTCTTCTGATTAATTACTGCCATTCGTATAACCTGCCTGTTCTAAGTATTTCATAATTCCATCAGCTATAAGCTTAGCTGTATTGTCTATATCTGTTGTTACAAGTTTATTATCCTTACTGCTGTACATATTGCCTAACTCTATTATACAGCTCGCTACTTTGCTGTGCTGGTTCAGGTAATAATCTTTGCTCTTATTATCAGGAGTACCCGTATTCACTCCCGATAAGCTTACATCTACTCCATTTAACTCTTCCATAATATCACTTGCAAGGCTTTTAGAGTTAGATGGTGAAGATGTATGAATCCATGCACTTATTCCCTTACTGCTTCCTGACTTATCAGTAATATCCCTATGAAATGACACAAGTGCCGCTGCTTTGGCGTTATTGCATATCTCTATACGCTTGGTATAATCCACCGATGTATCAGTTGTTCTTGTCATAACAACTGTAACGCCAGCACTTTCAAGCTCATTCTTAACGCTGTCAGCTAAAGATAACATCTGTGTCTTTTCATAGTTAGTTCCGTCGTACTGTCCTGTATCACTTCCACCGTGAGGAGCATCTATACAGACTATTGCCTTAGACGACCAGTTAATTGTCTTATTATTACTTTCTTTGTTATTATCCTCATTGTTCTGCAAAAGCCCATCATCAGTTACCTCATCTGATGTTGTCTTTCCTATATTCATAATTGTCCTTATAGAAGCTCCACAGTCAATATATAACATTACGGCAAATATTAATATAGCTGCTAATGAAGCCACTCCGAATATTCTGTCCCACTTAAATGATGTATTATTCTTATTATTCATTATTATCTCTCCAATCCATACCCTTTCTATTTTCTTAGAATACAAGCGGATTGTCAAGTAAAATGTTTAACAGCTTCTCACCATTTCTCTTTTTAATCTCTTTATAATCTTCTTTTCAAGTCTTGATATATATGACTGCGATATTCCAAGCATATCAGCGACCTCTTTTTGTGTCTTTTCCTCTCCATCTTTATCACTAAGACCATATCTTAAATCGACTATAATTCTCTCCCTCTCAGACAAATTGCCAATCGCCCTCTTTAATGCTTTCATCTCAACCTCATTTTCAAGGTCTTTATAACACACATCATCTTCAGTTCCAAGAATATCAGATAACAAAAGTTCATTGCCATCCCAGTCAACATTGAGTGGTTCATCAATTGACACCTCTGCTTTTACCTTGCTATTTCTTCTAAGATACATAAGAATTTCATTCTCTATACATCTTGAAGCATAAGTTGCAAGCTTTATATTCTTATCCCTGTCATATGAATTAATTGCCTTTATAAGACCTATTGTGCCAATTGATATAAGGTCCTCTACTCCAACACCTGTATTATCAAATTTCTTGGCTATGTATACAACAAGTCTTAAGTTATGTTCTATAAGCATTTTCTTAGCATAATCGTCATTATCAGTCTTTAACATTGCCAGCACATTTTTCTCCTCCTCAATATCAAGCGGTGCTGGCAGCACCTCTGTACCTCCTATATAATGAACTTCTCTTGTCCCCATCATATAAAAATTCTTAATAGAAGGTACCACCTTAAGCTGAAAACGATCTGCAACTGCCACTTTAATCACTATCTTACTCCTCTTTTCTACGGTGCTTTCTTTTGTCTTTACAGGAATACGAAAGCACCGCCGACATACCCTGTTTATTATTGCATCATATGTCCCGTGACGCTTTTGGGGGTGCATATGATGAGCATCTTTGTGCTCATTATTGCATCATATGTCCATTAATAAGTGCCTGATATTCCCCTGCCTGTGATACGCATACCTCTGACAATCCTATAAGCACATTTTTATAAGCTTTCGTCTTAACATCATTGGATATGTATATGTAATCTGCTGTAATTACCTCTATCATTCCTGTGTCCATACCTACACTCCTGTATGGAATAAGATGATATCTTATTCTGCTGTAATCATTTATCTTAGAAAGAACCTTGTCAAAACATTTCTTATCCATAACATTTACTGGTTTATTACAATAATAATCACTAAGCTGGTTTCCAGTGTCTATCATTCCCTTTAATGTAATACGTTCGTCCCCAATAACCACTGTTACTACATATATCTGCATTTTTCTATTGAGCTTCTCTTTGCTTCGTACCAGTATGATGAGCATAAGATACGCCACGACTGCATATATAACCAACTGCCTGTTGTTTATCATTATATTCTTTATTACAAAGCCAACATATGTATAGTACACGAGTAAATGTATCGCACCGCCAAGAAATACTGCTATGCCAATCATTACCGCTACGCCTTTTAACAAGTCCTTTATATAACTCCTTATAGCAAACCAATTAATCTTTCCTGAACTTCCCTTGATAATATTTAATGGACTATTAATTATCATAAGCATTAATCCAGTGATGATTAAATATGTGCACCAATTAACGAAAAGCCTATACTCATCCGGAATACATATTGCAATGACTGACCATATTGCCCCCAAAGTGGAAGAAAGCAGCAGACGGGACAGTGATGTATGATAATGCATTATTTTGTTTACCATAACCATAACAATCAAATCCATACAATAATTAATTCCAAATAATACATCAATGTATATTACAATTCACTCTCACCTCCATTGCACAATCAGGTATACCCTGCATAATAGTTTACAGAAAATGCTTTCCTGCAACGAAAATAAGTATACATAAAAGAAGGGATTTTGTCAATGAAAATTTTTGTATTTCTTTTCAAACAAGAAAGGCAGCCTGGAATTGACTGCCTTTTTGTGCTTCAAATCAATATTATTTCTTTTCTGGAACGATTTCCAGCCAGTAATTGTCAGGGTCGTTGATGAAATAGATGCCCATTTCTGGATTCTCAAAACAGATGCAGCCCATTTCTTTGTGTTTTTCATGAGCGGCATCGTAATCTGCAACGGTGAAAGCCAGATGGAATTCGTTTTCACCCAGGTTATAAGGCTCTTTTCTGTCACGAAGCCATGTCAGTTCCAGCTGAAAATCTGTTACGCCGTCTCCCAGATAAACCAGTTTCCAGCTGCCGTCAGGCGCTTCTTTCCGGCGTACTTCCTTCAGACCCAGAGCTGCTTCGTAGAAAGCCATGCTTTTTTCCAGATCCAGAACGTTATAATTATAGTGATTGAATACAAATTTCATGTTTTTCCTCCTTTGTATCAGTGGTGGTCATGATGGTGGTCATGTCCGCAACCACAGTCATGATCGTGGTGATGATGTTCGTGGTGGTCATGTCCACAACCACAATCATGGTCATGGTGATGATGTTCGTGGTCGTGTCCGCATCCGCAGTCGTGATCGTGATGATGTTCATGAGCGTGTTCTGTCAGGGACTGATAATGGTTATCCTGGAATACCATACCCACTTTGTCTACGATCAGTGCTTTCTGTTCCAGAGAAGAAGCGGAGTCGATGGCGTTTGTGACCATTTCCATGACTTCAGATACACTGTAAATAGGAGGCAGTGCGCCCATCAAAGTCTGCATTGCGATTTTTCTTGTCTGCACAGGCAGTGTTTCCAGAGAACTGCGTGTTTTCTGGATAAAATCAGCAAAGAGTTCTTTCTTTTCTTCTTCTGTTGCCACGGGCAGATCTTCCGGTAGATGGAACTGGAATAATTCGTCATTGAGATCGCCGAAGAAGCATTCCCGAATGAAATCTTCTGTCATGAGGACTTTCTGGGTGTCTTCTGCGAAGTCAGCAAATGTATTCACCTTCTGCAAAAGTTCGTATTCTTCTTTGCCAATGGCGTTTGCTTTGTCAATAACAGGTTCTACGGCCTGTTCCAGCTGTTCGTTCAGAGTATCCAGATAAGCTTCCCGTTCGGTTTCATCCAGTTCGCCTGTCAAAAATTCGCAGACGGTATGATACAGGTCGCTGTATGTAGCGTTGCTTTCTGTCAGGTCTGTAAAGCTGTATGTCAGGTAGAACAGCAGAATCAGAGAGTTCAAGTCATGAAGGATACAGGAGAAATATTCTTCCACATCCTGCAAGCTTTCCAGAACCACTTTCAAATCTTCGTAAAGATTGCTCAGTTCCTCATCTTCCATTTTATGAGGCATGAGCATGCGTTTTTCGCCCAGCCATGTGGCAACTTCGCCGAAGTATTTGCCATACAGGGGATTGGTTTCGGGGCAGCAGAAGCCTTCAAAAGCGCGAAGGGATTTTTCAATAAATTCTTTGCTTTCACCTGCAAAGGCTGCTTCCAGACTCTGGGTGATGGTGTCGTAATATTTATCACGCGCCATATGCAAAGGCAGGCATTTCAAAATCTGGCCCATGTAGTTTTTCTGTTCCAGCAGGTTGTTGCCGCTTTCCATAAAAGCGTGGCAGTCCGCAAAGAACAAAGACCAGTCGATTTTTTCTACTTCAATGCCTTCTTCTTTATATTTGCGCAGGGCAACCTGATCGCTGACCAGTGTGGAATAGAGATTCCACTGGGAGAAGTAGCTGTAAACGGTTTCATAGATGGATAACAGTTCTTCTTTTTTTGCCATGCAGGCTTCCAGAGCAGCTGCGCGGTCTTCCTGTTCGCCTTCCAGAAGGTCTTCCAGAGACAGAAGGTAGGAACGGATGTCTTTTTTGATAGCCAGCAAATCTTCATGTATGGTGTAAGGCAAAGGCGCATCGCCTTTTTCCACATCTTCCATGGCGCTCATGAGCATCAGCAGTAAACTGCCAACTGCCTGTTCATAAATATAATCTGCGGAAAGTTGTTTGATTTTTTCTTCCAAAGCTGTTGTCTGCAAAGGGCAGGACTCCTTTCTTTTCATATCGCATTTCATTATAAAGGAAAATAAAAAAATAGTCAAAACTATTGAAAAATCAATACTTTTCAAATATAAAGTTGCAAAATAGTTGCATCACTGCAAAAAAGCATGTTCAAAATATTTATTTATGGTATCTGTTACTTCCTGATCTTTATCTTCCATAATATGCTGATATACTCGTTTGAGCATGTCATCTGAACTATGTCCCATGCGTTTCATTGCGTATTTTGTTGGAACATTGTTGGCCAGCATCATTGATGCGTAGTAGTGTCGCAGGGAATGAAAAGTGTTATGCTCAATGCCAGTTTTTTTTACGAGCAATCCATATTTAATTGAGATAAGAGATGGATTTAATGATACAAGAAAACTATTTTGTGATTTACCTTTCATAGCGTCCTTCAAATCAGGAATGAGAAAGTCCGGTAAAGGAATGGTCCTTCTGCCAGATTTTGTTTTTGGGGATTTAATTACCCATTTTTTATCTGGTGTAAATACCATGCTATGTTTAATTTCCACAATATTTTTTTGAAAATCAAAATCTGAAATTTTCAATGCGGAAATTTCGCTGCGTCGAAGTCCCAAGCCCAGGGCAAGTTTAATGGCGAGGGAAAGCTCGGCGTTGTTACTGTTTTTTAATAAGATTTTAATTGCTTCTTCAGTTGGGATAGAGATTTCCTCCGAATCATCCTGTGGATAAGACAGTCTTAACCGGAAATCTGGTGCAAAAACCTTCAAAACAGAAGAAAGAAAAGCATAAGTTGTTTTTAATGATGATGCAGCATATTGTGTGGACTGCATGTTGACTTCTTTTTGTATATCATTATTTGTCAGTTTATTGATCTGAATCTTTCGGATCAATGGAAAATGATGTTCGTAATTTGACCAATAACCACATAATGTTGCAGGAGAGAGTATATCCTTTTTCATTTCGATATAGTTCTCCATGGCTTTTTCTACCGTAAGGGTGGTGGTTTTGCCTTTACGATTGGCCTTGAAATCTTCCGCCATCCGGACGACTTCTGACTTTTTGTCAGCGGTAAACCTTTCGTAGATCCTTTTCTCCTTTCCATCAATGGTTTCCGTGTGACTATATACCAGTATAGTCCAGGTTCCGGCTTTTGTTTTCTTTGCTTGAGCCATAAAAAAAGACCTCCTTTATTCTATACAAACAAGGCGGTCTATGATATAATACGATAAGACGAGGTTGTATTATATATGACCGCCGATCCTCGTTCCTGCGCCAACAGGGACGGGGATCATTTTTTTTATTTTACCATTAGAACATTTGTTCTGTAAATCCATAAAGGAAACAAAAAAAGTTGCATTTTTTGTGCAGGTTTTTCACCAATTAGGATTGAAACATGTATCGCACGGAGAGAAACCAAGAGCAAAGGCATTTCCTTGATCCATAATACGGCACCCTGTTTTTGGACAATTGGAACGATGATATGTCCATGAATCAATATCAACGATAACGGCATTTTCATTGTAATATGAACCATTGTTTTTTATTTCGTCATTTTCAAATTTTTGGTTAAGATATGAGTTATAGTATGCTTTTGCATTTTTTCTTGATTCCTCATACATTTCTGAAAGCTGGGCAATACGGAAGGCACAAAAGACATTGCCTCCAATACTGATAAGCAAAAGGATTAAGAGCAGCATTGTTGTTTTCTTTGTTTTTTTATTTTGTGGTGGTGTTACATCTATGTTGTTTTTAGAAATATCTATGGTTTCATTAAGGGGTGCAATGGTTGTTTCTTCTATTTTTCTCTCTTTGCTTGGAATAAAGAGAGATTTTCTTTTTAAGTAGTAAATAAAAATGAGGATGAGTGATGCACAGACAAACATTGTTGAAATAACATAGCCAATCATTTCTTCGGTTAAATCATAAAGGAAGAATACTAAAGTAAATATATTCATTAATAAAACGAATGCGATTGAAATATTATTGAGATACCATCCAAGCGGTTTATATTTTATAAGAAAGTAGCATGTGTTGGACAATAGTAATATTAGAATCACATAAAGAATGATGCTTATAATATTTCCTGTATCTGCTGACAAAGTGGACATGATAAAATGTCTTATACATGACAGTACAGATAGTGGGAGAATTGTATAGGCATAAAATTGATGAAATGCCATCGGTGTAGTTTCTTTGTCTGTATAAAATTTTTGTCGTTTCTTTTTGTTTGTGTTCGGTTGATTTTGGTTACTGCGGATAAAGAAGAACAAACTGATAGAAAACAAAATAATTGCAATGAGAATTGGTATAAAAGTTTCCATATTAGCCTCCTGATTTTAATTTTATGCAAGTTAAGCTGGTACGTGAGGGGAACCATGCATAGTTGAAAACCATAATAGAATTGCTGGTATCATCAAGATAAGAAATGCGCAAACAATTAAATGAAAATGCTTATCTTCTTTAGCGTATAATGCCAGTTTCCATGAATTTATTACAGTTCCAGATTTTACTATCATATGAATACCACATGCAAAGAACAAAAATGAAAGGAATACACATACTAGACAACCACCGATTATTAAAAATATTGACAATGGTGATTTTATTATCAGACCGAGTATCATGTCAAAATTGCCAATAAATGATATGAGGAAAACAGGAAACATAAAAGCAATAATAAAATTTAATATTCTAACATAAGCAGTATTTAACCATTTATCACACAAGTACTCATGATCTTCTTTTGTATGAACATACAATAGGTGAGATTCTCCATTTTCATCGTAAAACGTAACAGTGTCAAGTGTTTCATTATAAATTGCTTTGTATTCTTTCATAATAATGCCCCCTTTTGTTTGAGTGTAGCACAAGGGCAAAGGAATGTGATGTGGATAAGTGGAAAAAAGGGAAAACCGGAAGAACAAACAAAAATGATGCTTCATAATTGGTGAAAACGTACATGGAAAAGCATAAGAAAAAATGATATATTGAGAAAAACACGAACGTATGTTCTTATTTGGGGGTGTACTATGGAAGAAGAATACAGGAAAGCAATTATCAATATGGTAAAGGAAATTAGGGATATAGGGATTTTGAAACAAATATACACATACATAAAGGTCAAAAAAAAATAAGCGTTTTTCACGCTTATTTTTTTTGTACCAAACCTTGGGCAAATTGTTGGATAACTTTCTTCCCGTCCTCGTCTAATTCCCAGTATGTACGAAGGAATTGTTTGATAAATTCGTCATCACTACAATCAATTTCCGCAAGGATTTTTGTAAATTCATCTTCTGGAAGTTCCGGCAAAAACATTTCTCCATTTCCATTTTCCAAAAAATCAGGATTCACATTTAATTTTTCATAAATAGTCTGTTTATTTCTTTCTGTTAAAACAGCTCGACCAGTTTCTAAGGCACTGATGGCTGTCTGTTTAATATTTAGAAGTGTTGCAAAATCCTTTTGTGACATTCCTAATTCTTTACGGATTTTTTTTAAACGCTCGTTCAAAATATCACCTCCTGTAATCAGGATAGCAATAATTATTATTTTTGTCAATTAAAATAGTAAAAATGAATTGACAAATAGCAATTATTATTATATTATTGCATTAAGAAAAGCAATCATTATTAAAGGAGGCGAGAACATGAATAAAAAAGAGGATCTGCAAAATATGGCAAACATTATGGAAGAACTAGAAGGAAATGCACAGCAAATGGTTGCCGCAATGGCAAGTGTTCTGCTGTCCTATCAGAGAATGCAGCAGGAAAAAGCAAGCTAAAGTCATAGGACATGGTATAGAAGGGAAAGGAGAATCAACATGATCATTGAAAGACAGGTAGAAGCAAAAATGAAGGACGATGAAGATTTCGCTTACTTCGTAACGGAATCTCTTTTGAAATTTTTTAAAAAGGACTGGGGGGACACGGCGGCTTATGACGAGGAAGGACCGGAGCCGGAAGACCCATACAGAACGGGAGCGTTTTACTACCATGACGGGGATTGGATCAAAATCCTGTGCAAGGGCAGGGAAACGAAAGTGACATTTGCCAGAGGGGAGGCAAAAAGCCCCAGCAAGCGCCAGCAGTTAAACGAGCTGCTCTATCAACATTCGATGGAATCGCAGGTTTTCTACATGGACTTGCTGATGCTTTTGCATAAAGAAGCGGAAGAAAATCACACCTGGTGAACAGAGAGCAAAAGTCAGGAAAGAAGGCGAAAGAAGATGGAAGAATCAAAGGAAAGACATCTGATTTTTGAAAATGAAATCCTCCGCAACAGAGCGGAGGATGGTTTCAGAATGTACGAGAATGCACAAAGGCAGGAGCAGAGATGGAAAAAAATCTGCGGTTATGTTGTGGCGGCGTGTATGAATTGTGTCGTTTTGTCATGGATTTACCACAGAAAGAAATGAGAAGCCCGAAGGGAAAAAGATAACCATTGGAATTAGTCTTTAGGTTTGATCTGATTTGCAATGAAATAAAGGATACATTCAAAAGTATTCCTATCTTTCAAGTGCAGCCAAGCACAGTTTTCAGAGCAATTTTTCTGTGTAATTGGACAAATTTTATCAAAAATTCTCTCCATGAAAATCACCTCCTTTCGGTTGTGATTTTCGGGCTTCTCTTTCTGATTATATCAAAAACCATGGAAAGAGCGAAAGGTTAAAAAGGAATGATGTGAAATGCCAAAACTGCGGGAGCGACCAGACCAAAAGGTCTACAACAATTTAACACTAAAATTAAAAAGTGGGATGCTCCTACGGGGGCTGAACCACAAAGAAACGGCCAGCAAATGCCGCATGAGCTACTCCACCTTCAATGTGCGACTGGCGAAACCGGAAACATGGACGGTGGGGGAGCTGGTGAAGATCAGCGAAGTGCTGGGGCTGCCGTTGAATGAATTGTTTTGATAAAGAGCAGGGGTGTAAATCTTTTGTGCAATAGTCAACGAACACCTTCCTTAAAACATCGAAATAAAGAACAATAACCCTGCACCCCTGCTTTTTATATAAGGTGGGTCATTAGCAAGGATGGGAAAATCAACATGGACAAGGAAAAAGAACTGAAAGTAGAAAGAAAAGTTATTATGTTCGGCATTTTTGTAATGGGTTTTCATTTTGCCCAAAGAAATCCAGAAACAGGGAAAATCCTTTTTTATGAAAATCCGCCGGAAATCAATGATACAGGCGTGAAGTGGTCTGAAGAAGGAAAGGATTTTTACGGAAAAGCAGACTATATTTTCCAAGAAACAGACTTTGACAAATTCAATATTTGTTTGTTGGATGTGTGGGTAATGCTCAATGCTTTTTACAAATAAAGAAAACGAGGGTGGTTATTCTGTGATGAAAAAATTCAATGAAAATTTCACCAGAGCCGATGCGGAGGCTATGGGGCTTATGGTTGGAAGTAAGATACAGTACATCAAGCCAATGGAAAACAACCAAAACAGAAAGATCATTAAAAATGGGACTGTGTACCAGCTCTGGAAAAGTCATTTCATCGTCATTTGGGACAAGGGCGGATGGAAAGAAACTTTTCCTTATGAGCTTATCGAAAGCGGAAAAATCAAGATCAAGGGGTGATCCGATGAATTTTGGCATAGTGTTGATGTGTTTATTGATTATGGGGCTAGCTGGGGCGTGCATCTTCCTTTTGGGAGAAAGAGAGCGTTACAGACGGCACTTGGAACAAAACAGAGGCATGATCCGAAAATACAGAGGATGACCGGCAGCCGCGGGAAATCCCCGCGGCTTTTTTTGAAGGAGGGAAAACAGATGACAGCACTGGCATTACCGAAGAAAAAGAAATACGGAAAGATAGACACAAGCGGTCTGGCGTTTCCGAAAACAAAGCGGAAAAAAGAGCGGCAGAACCATGGGAAAAACATTTTGCAGCAGGAAAAAGAATGCTACATCACAGGTTATATGGGAGAAAACTTACATAAGCACCATATTTTCTTTGGCAGTGGGCAAAGGGATATATCTGAAAGAATGGGTTTTTGGGTATATCTGCGGCATGATTGGCACGAGGCAGAATACGGGGTACATGGCAGGGACGGTCACGAGTTGGATTTACGGCTGAAAAGAGTTTGCCAGAGAAAATTTGAGGAAACCCACAGCAGGGAGGAATTCATGGCATTGATCGGGAGGAACTACCTTGACTAGAGCAGAGGTCAGCTGTAAGGGATGCAAAGAGCGGTATGAAAAATGCCATGAAAAGTGTCCCAGATACCGGAAGTGGAAAGAGTTATGGGAAAAAGAAAAAGAATGGAACCGACAGAAAAATGCTGCTTTATTTGATGGATACAGCAGTCGTCGGAAGGCTATTAAGAGTGCAGCGAAAATAAAATAAGCCGTCCTTTTGGCGGGCGAAAAGCCCGGAATCACTCCTTCGGGCGGGAAAGGTTAAGCAGGGGGCTCCTTTCCCGTCCGCCAAAGGGACGGCTTTCGGCACTGTGACGGGCAATAATGCACCCCGAATAGAAACGGGGACGCCGTAGGCGGCTTTGCGAAGCAAAGTGCTTGACCACTGCACCCCGAAGAAAAACGGGGACGCCGTAGGCGGCTTTGCGAAGCAAAGTGCTTGACCATGCCCGAAGGCTTCTTTCATATTCATACAAACAAGGGCAGGCGGAGGGATGCCGCCTGTCCGTCAGAGTGCCGAAGGGAGGAAAATATGGAACATATATTGTCATTAAGTTACGGAAAAGATAGTCTGGCATGTTTGGGCGCCATTGAAGAATTAGGGTGGCCACTGGATAGGATTGTTCATGCAGAAGTATGGGCAACAGATACAATTCCGGCAGACTTGCCTCCGATGGTGGAATTTAAGAAAAAGGCGGATCAGGTGATAAAAGAACGCTGGGGAATTGAAGTGGAACATATTAAGGGAAGCAACACATTTGAAAGTTGTTTTTATTTTAAGCGTGGTAGAACAGGAAGAAAAACGAAGTTTGCTGGGACAATATACGGCTGGCCTATGCAAAGGGGACAGTGGTGCTTGCAACAGTTAAAACTACCATCTTTTCATGCTCAAAAAGATTCTATTCAGTATGTTGGAATTGCCGCAGACGAACAGGAAAGATTCCATAATTTAACCGAAATAAAAAAATCACCTCTAGTTGCTATTGGATGGGGCGAGCAGCGGTGCCGTCAGTGGTGTGAAGAAAATGGGTTGCTTAGTCCTATCTATACGACGGCTACGCGTGGAGGCTGTTGGTTCTGCCATAATCAAGGCATTGAGCAGCTTCGGATTTTAAGAAAAAATTACCCGGAGTTATGGAAATTGATGCTGAAATGGGACGAGGACAGCCCAGTAACCTTTCATGCAGACGGGAAAACCGTGCATGACTTTGAAAAGAGATTTCATGCAGAAGATTTGAAACTGATTCCCACGGATCAGACGTTTCGATGGGAAATGGTGATTGGTGAACTTAGGAAAAATCAGTTGAATTTATTTGATGCTGGTTTGGTTTAGGTTAAGGAGGTAAAGCACGATGGAAAGAAAACAGATCACGGAATTGAACAGCTTATCCAGAAAAGGCACACGGAAGCGGTCTATGGTGGAGCTGCTGTTTTGTATGCTGCGGGCTGGGAAGTGAAAGGAGAATAGAAATGAAAGAATATTATGTCGAACTACATGTATGCTTGTCTGTGGAAGCTGAAAATTTTGATGAAGCGGAAAAAGAGGCTGAGGCACAACTTATGGATTGTGATGGATTTGAAGATTGCACGGTTACATCTTCTTATGAAGTGTAAACCATTTTCGCAAGTGCAGGAAAATGATAGGAGGTAAATTATGACAAATTTGGAGTATGCAAAATCGGAATTAGACCGAATTGGAAAGGATGACGAAGGGTATCAGGACTTAATGAATAATCATATTTTAGAGATTATTGAAGTTTTTTCAAGACAAGGACATTCAGGATTTTCTGCTTCTTATGCAATTAATGTTTTAGAACGTCTTTTACGTTATAAGCCTTTGTCAGCACTGACTGGGGATGATGATGAATGGGAAAAGAGCATATCTGGAAACTGGCAAAACAAAAGATGTTTCAGTGTCTTTAAAGATAAGGATGGGAATGTTTACGACATTGATTCTGTCGTATGTTCTGACAATGGTGGTATTACTTGGTTTTCAAGCAATAGATTCCGGAAAAAAGTGACGTTTCCTTACTATCCTCCTACTGATCCAGAGAGAGTGTATATCAGATATACAGAAGATGTTCCGCCTGGTTTTACAAGTGATGAATATGAAATCATTACCGATAAGCCGGAGGAAATAAAAAAACTGTATGAACAAAAAAGAAAAGAATTTGACGGGAAATAATTTTTCAAAATTGATATGTGAGGAATAAGTGATGGAAAAGGAGCTGCGGAAAGAACTGTTCAATTATTACGATTTTATATATAACCCTAAGAACGTGAGAAACTGCAAAGAGTGTCCAGAAAATAGCGGATTTACAGAGGGACCCAATGGAAATAGACTTCCATGCGGGCAGTATAACTGCTGGGTAGAATTGAGTGTGAGAGCTGGTGAAAACAATGGTTGAAGGGAAGCAGACCCGCCCCAGTGATCCAGAGGAGCTGATACGGCTTTCTGCAAAATTGGAACTGCTGCCATGTTACTACTGCGGCGGAGAAGGGAAACTGCATGAGGTCAATGTGTATGGAAATGTGATGCTTGGTATCCAATGCGAAAATTGTGGAAGGTTTGTAATGCACAGAGGAGCTAAGCTGGAATATGTAAGAAAACCCTTTCATACAGAAAAAAGTTTGGTTGCAGTACCTATCAAGGATGCGAAAGAACGATGTGCCTTGGAGTGGAATTTCCTTCCCGAAATATTGGGGCCCAGTACAATAAATGAAATCACAAACAGAGGGGACTGGAAAGAATGGACAAGGTAAAGCGTGCCTTGCTAGGTGACCGGAAGGCACAGGCGGAGCTGACCAAGAAAGGACGCAAACTGCCTTGTCATGTGTGCGGAAAAAAGGCAGAGAGCATGTTTCGGGAAGGGTTATTCGTCATTATATGCTCTGACGAATACTGTAACTGCCTTTGTGTGGCGGAGCCTGTCCGGTCCATGGCTATTCGGAAATGGAACGAGCGGGCGGAGATACTGACACCGGAGGAAATAAGGAGATTGGAGGAAATGGAATGAGCATTAAAGTCCCAGCATGTATAAAAGAAAAAATGCACAGAATTGCAAAAATGCATAAAAAAGCTGCTGACCTAATGGATGAAGTTGAGGAATGGCTTGAAGCAAGAGGAATAGATACTAGTGTTAACGGTCTGAGAGACGGAGCAGGAATTGGCCTTGAAGAATTGGAGTATGGAAACGATCAAGTAGATGAAATCTGTGAACGAATAGAAAATTTTGAAACGTGGCAACCAGAAGATATATTTACAGGGAGATAAGAAAATGAAATATGAAAGAGCCTGTCGGATACTTGACCCGGTGACCAGAGAAAATGAAATCTGGCACATGAGCGAAGAAGATCGGAAAAAGACGTTGGACGAAGCCTGTATGGTTGCTTTGGGTGTGCTGCGTGGTACGGACGAAAATTTCACGACCCGCGGTGACATGATCCGTTCCATGAGTAATGAAGAACTGGCGGATTTCATTTGCAGAATTGCCATTGAGGATGATTGCTATTCTTGCCCAGTGAAAGGGTGTTTTGCCCTAACAGAAGGACGGAAGGGACCAAAAGGCTGTGAGAAGTGGTTGAGAGAGATTATCAAGAAAGGAGAAAAATTATGAGTTTGAATGTTAAGCGAATTTTGCAAGAAGCTTGTTGAATGTTTGAAGGAGAGCGGCATGATCCATCAGAAAATCAAAGGAAATGTCGTTGAAACAAAAATCAAATACTGTTTATTTCCAATCGAGGAGGGGAAAGAATGAACAAAGTCATTTTAATGGGGCGGCTGACAAAGGACCCCGAAATCAGATATACAGGCATAGGAGAGCCTATCGCGATCGCCAGATATACCATTGCGGTGAGCCGGCCATATAAGAAAGACGGGCAGACGCAGGCGGATTTTATCAACGTTGTAAGCTACCGGAAGGCTGCGGAGTTCATCGAAAAATATTTCAAAAAAGGTCAGATGATAGCCATTGTTGGGCGGCTGCAGGTGCGAAGCTGGGACGATTCCGAAGGCAAAAGACACTGGTCAACGGAAGTCATCACGGACGAAATCCATTTTGCAGGCGAAAAAAATGAAGCACCACAGGCGGCGCCATCAGCACCGCAGACAGCACCGGCGGCGCCACAGTCTGGGGTATATCCGCCTGCCGACGATGGATTCTATCCCGTTGATCCCAGTATTGAGGATGATGACTTACCGTTCTAGGAGGTGTGAAAAATGCGTAGTTTGATTTTAGCCTTGGGAGAAATGGCCAAGCTGGAACAGGAGCGGGCGGCGGAGGTGCATCCGCCCTTTGCTTCCGCCCATGAAGGCTATGCACATATCCAAGAGGAAACAGAAGAAGCAAAAGCCGAACTGGACTACATAGAAGTGCAAACGGGCATTTTATGGGGAGAAATCAAAAGAAAAGGCATCGGGCTGGAAGCAGTTGACCGGATAGAGGATGCAGCACTGCGGGGCGCTGCGGAGCTGGTGCAGCTGGCGGGGGTCTGCCGGAAGTACAAAGAGAGTGCGGTAGGGTTTCCAAAGCCGGAACGGCCAAGGGAAATAGACGAAAGTATTATAAAAAGATTGATTAGAACGGGTCAGATTTGATGATAAAGAAAGGGGAAAATCAACATGGACTTAAAATCATATCAGGCTGAATGGGGTGTGAGCTAATGGAAGGATTGAACACTTTTTTTTACTATGCCTCTGCCATTGGTATTGCTGGTACTGTTTGTTTTTTAGTTTGCCTATATCTTTTAAAGAAATCCATTGAAAGGAACAGAGAGGCAAACCAAAAGATCTCATACTATGTAGTGGAAAATATAAGGTTACAGGCTGAAAATATAAGATTGAGGACATTCAGCAAACAGCCGCATATAAAAACAGTATATTCCGGAGGAAACAAGGAAGTGTTTTTCTGTGGACTGGAAGGACAGGCACGGAAGGACAGATATAAACAGCTTGTGAAGCTGCTGCATCCAGACAACGGCGGGGACAAGCAGTTATTTCAAAAAATGCTGGAAGAATACGGAAGGTAGTGAGCATTTTGGAAAACAACATCAGGAAATGGAGGAAAAAGCGTAACATTACCCTGGAAAAAATGGGAAAGATACTGGGAATTTGCGGTGATACTGTAAGATACATGGAGCTTTTCACCAAAAAGAAACCGCAACAGTACAGACTGGAAAAGATGGCGGAAGTTCTGCGGGTTTCCGTGGATGATCTTTGGAAGGAGTGACAAAATATGATGGAAGTTTTTACAAAAGTTGAAAGAGGATACTGGCAGGACGAGTTTATTCTCGAATTGACACCGGAACAGAAGTTTTTCTATCTGTATTTGATGACAAATAACAAGGTGAATACGTTGGGGGCTTATGTTTTTCCGTTGACCATGTCAACGGTAGAGTTGGGTTACAACAAAGAAACCGTATTGAAGCTGTTAGACCATTTTGCTCAGGTTGGCAAAATCATCTGGGACGAAACCACGAAAGAAGTATTCCTTCTAAACTGGCCAAAGAGAAACTGGAACAGAAAAACAGCGACGCTGCGGGCATTGAAAAAGGATTTTGACGCACTGAAAAGCCCAATGTTACGGGAAAAAATCTCTGCTCTGCTTTCTGCGTTTTCTGACGGAGAAGCTATTGACGATACAGAGGAACAAAAAGGAACAAATGGGAACAATGAGAAACAAAAAGAAACAAACGGGAACAACGGGGACATTTTGGCTGGGAGAATAGAGAATAGAGAAAAGAGAATAGAGAATAGAGAAAAAGAAAAAGAAAAAGAGGACGGGGGAACGGTTTTCGACGCTGCCGCGGCTTTTGAAATATTTTACAAGGCATACCCAAACAAGAAAAATGTCAAAACTGCCCGTACTCGTTGGGAGAAAATGAAAGTGACGCCGGAGTTATACAGAGAAATCATGGAAGGGCTGAAACGAGCAAAGAACAGCCAGGAATGGACCAAGGACGACAGCGCATACATTCCGCACCCTGCCACATGGCTCAACGGGGAAGGATGGAAAAACGAGTATAAACCATTACGACAGGCAGCCGCACCAAAGGCACCGGACGGAAATATGCCTGATCCACTGGCGGAACGTCGGCGGATGATGGGAGGCGGCGCGGTATGATTTATTCAGCGGCAACAGAACGGGCGCTCTTATGCTGTATGCTCATGGACGTGGAAACGGCCAGAAACGCGGCTGGTATGCTACTTGAGGATGATTTTTATTTATCACAGAACAGAGATGTTTTCCGTGCCATCGCGGCGCTGGTAGAAAAAAATATGGTTCCTGATTTGCCTATAATTTCGGCGGAGCTGAACCGGCAAGGGACGGCGGAACGAGTGGGCATGGATACCCTGTCACAGATCGCCACGGCAGAGGGTACTACTATCAACGCAAATAAATACATAGCTGACTTACAGGAAATGGGCTGGATGCGGCGCTGCGGTGCCAAAGGACAGGCGCTCACGGAGGCGGCGAACAAGGGAAACGCGGAAGCTATATACAGTCTTTTGGACGAGCTGAAAGGCGATAACGTCAAAGGGGATGTACCCCAAAACGCGGCGGAAATCATGGCCGGATATGTGCGGGAGTTAGACGAAAACAGGAAGAACGGAAACAAGCTGAACGGGCTTTCCAGTGGGTTTGTTGACGTTGACATGTATCTTGGTGGGTTGTGCAAGGGGGATTTGCTGATCCTTGCCGCCCGTCCTTCCATGGGGAAAACAGCCCTTGCCGGGGATTTCCTGCGGAACGTGGCAAGGAAGCTGCCGGAAAATGCGGTAAGCGTGTTTTTCTCGCTGGAAATGGACAGAAAACGCATTGTTTCCCGTCTGTACTGCGGTGACACGGGGGCAAACAACGTGGTTTTTTCCATCCATGGCGGCAACAACGTAGAATGGGCTGATTTTCTGGAAAACCTGTCCAAAGAGGGCAGCAGGTTTGAGAAAATGGCGGAAAAAATCATCATCGACGACCGGCCGGGGCTGGCGGTTACGGAAATGCGGAAGGTGCTGCATGGACTGAAAAGCCGGGGAAAAGAAGTGGCTTTTGTGGTCATTGACTATATCCAGCTGATCGCGGCAAGAGGAGAAAACAGAAATCAGGAATTGAGCAAGGTTTCTGCTGGGTTAAAAAATATAGCCCGTGAATTTAACTGTCCTGTCATGGCATTATCACAGCTTTCCCGATTGTGTGAAATGCGGGCAGACCACAGACCGATGCTGTCCGACCTGCGGGAATCCGGCGCCATTGAGCAGGACGCCGATGTGGTTATGTTTTTGTACCGTGACGAATACTATTTCCCTGATACGGAACGGAAAAATCAGGCGGAGCTGATACTGGCGAAGAACCGCAACGGCCCGACGGGTACCGTCGATTTGGTATGGCGGAAAGAATGTACCAGCTTTCGGAGTTTTTCGAAGTGGAATGAAACCAAAGAGAAAGGACCGTGGGAATGATGCTGCAGGAATTAGCGGAAAAAATGAAACAGGAAGAACAGCCGGAGCCTGTCGCAGAGCTGCGGCGGATGCGGGCTTTTGTGAAGGCTCACCCTCACGAGGAAATGAACCAGCGTTATGCAGAGGCAGCCGAGGCAGAAAAGAACATCCATACGGCGGCGGATCGGTATGAGTGGTTGAAAACCATGGCAGCCATTAACCGAGATGCAACACTTTTGAATCTGTGCCGAAACTGTTTACGGTTGGCGGAGCGGGAGGAACGGAAAGAGGCCGGCGGCGGCGCTGTCTTTTACGAAAAATACAGGGGTGGCATTGAGCGGATCGAACGAGAGACCAGAGAAAAATGTGAAAAGCTGTATGGTTATCAGCTGACGCTGGATGCCATGGGCGTTTAGGAGGTGTTTGGGATTGGACAGAAAGGAAATGGAACAGACGGTACGGCGTGCCTTGGGTCATGCTGCTAAGATGATTGAGGAACAGGAACGGCTGCGGATGCTGCGGGATCAGTTGGAAAATATCAAGGTGGGCGGCGGCATGGGAGAGGGCCACGGAGGCGGCGGCGTATCTGACAAGGTGGCGGGAGAGGCTGCGAGGCGTGAAGAAATCAGGCATGAAATGGCCATGTGTGAAAAGCAGATACAGCGCCACTGGAAAGAGTGCTTTCGTGTTCATCGGCTCTTGTTTGACGTTCTGCGGGAGGACGAACGGCGGTTGGTGATGCTGCGGTGTGGGCAGGGTTTAAGCTGGACGCAAATCGTTTTCAAATGCAAATACAGCCGCGCCCAGTGTTTCCGGAAATACCGACGTGCTATGGATAAGATCGGGAAGCATTGGGAGGACATAACAGCAAGCTAGACTGTGAGATATATTCTCGTGAAGTGAGGTAGAGCCTCGAAAAAGAAAAAGCCCCGAAAGGGGCTTTTTCTTATCAAAAATCAAGGGAAAAATCGGGGAAAATTCTTCTCATATCTTCGTTGAACATCTGTTTTTTGTGATTTGCTGCACACTTTTGGGACAGCTGTTCTTCGGTTTCTTCAAACATGATGCGGATTTCTCCGTTTTTGGCATCGATCCAGATGCAGTGAAAAGCGTTGTCCCGATATACAGCAAGGGCATTTTCTGGGCTTTGGTTGTTTTCTGCCCACAATTCAGATTCTCCCCAGTCCTGCTGAAAAAAGCGGGAAAGGGAATGGAAAACGAAGAAATGGAAAGCCGGATCACGCTGCATTTTTCTTGTCACGTCGTTGTCAATTGTCATATGGATTCTCCTTTCTTAGTGGGGCGGGATGCCTGCTTCGGTGGTTACTTTATGCCATTTCCATCCAGATGTTATAAATCTGTTCCGGTGTATATTCGGTGAACCATTCTACAATCATTTCTAACCGTTTGCCCATCTCTTCCCAGATGATTTTCAGATCATTTCCCATTGCTTCGCAGTCCAGAAATTTTCCTGTGATGCCGTAATCGATTTCAGCGTTTTTGTACCAGCTGTTTGTAATTTTTTCATTTAAGTAAGTTTTGATTGTCATAGTGGTTTGCTCCTTTCGGTGTGTGGTTTCGATGTGTTTTCTTAACTTGTGCTTTTATTATAAATCTATGGCTAGCAATAGCCAATACACAATGTGAATAAATATTGCTAGCCATATGCCGAGAAATATTGTTCATGTTTTATATTGCTATCAATATACACATGTGATATAATAATTGCGGAAGGTGGAAGAGAAGCCGTTTATAAAAATAGTTGAGGTGATACAATGGAAGAAAAGAAAAGCAGATACACGCAAGCACAAAATAAAGCAACGCAAAAATATCAGCGTGAAAATCTGGAACAGATAAATTTTAGAGTAAGAAAAGGCGGTAAAAAATATTATCAAGATGCCGCCGCCGCTATGGGTTTGAGCATGGCACAGTTTTTTGTAAATGCGGCTGATGACTATATTGAACGGGAGGGGAAAGAACCATGCCAGAAATAAGCAGATTCTACGGAATTGTAATTAAAATGATTTTCAAAGATGATGACAAGCACCATAAACCACATGTACATGTATATTATGGAGAATATGAAGCGTCTATGTCGCTTGACGGCGAAGTTTTAGAGGGGAAAATACCACTAAAACAGTATAGATTGGTTTCCGGCTGGATGGCTATTCATGAAGATGAATTATATAAAGCGTGGAATAATGCTGTAAGAGAATTGCCATTTGATAAGATTGAGCCGTTAAAATAGGGAGGTGTAACAATGTTTATATCTAATGGGATTGTATATGGCGGAGAACCGGAAAAATTATTGAAAGTGACGAATTTTAAAATACTGACTGATAAAATGATGTTGATTACATTTTCCACGGGGGAAACACGTTTGTTTGACGCTACTATTTTACAGGGGAAAGTATTTGAAAAATTAAATGATGAAGCGATTTTTAACAATGCAAAATTAGAATACGGCGTTATAACGTGGGATAATGGCGAAATAGATTGCGCCCCGGAATTTATGTTTAAAAATAGCTATGAATATTCATCACTTGAAGTAGTTTAAAAATAGTTTCATTATCTGCTATTAATGAAAAAATAGAACGGGAGGCGTTGAAACATGAGTAACAGAGAATACGCACATTTATTATTAGACAGAGTACCGGAAAGCAAAATTTATTATATTATGGGTATTTTGGAGGGCGCCGCAATTCCGGAAATGGAAGAAATGGAGCCGGATCAATGGGATTTGGACATGATGGCGCAAGCCCAAAAAGACAATGACGGAACAACGCTTACACTGGATGAAATGTTGAAGTTGTAAAAATCATTACGATCGAAAACATTGACAATCGTGGAGATGTGTATAAAAGATACTAAAAAAGCAAAAATGAGACTTTTTGAGACTTTTTTGGTGCTATAATAAAAGCGTCAGAAAATGACTGTTGATTTTCCATCATGAAAAAAGGGTGATCTGTTTTAAAATGCAGATTGCCCTTTTTTCTTGCATGGAATTTCTTCAAAAACGCCTCTATTTGACATTTTTAGAAAATGTTAAATAAAAGGATAGGCGAAAGAAAAATATCCTTATAAGGGGCAAAATTTTGGAAATTAACACAATGTAGTATTTTGTAAACTAAACACAAAAAAACTAAAAAGGGCGGCAGGGCTTGAGAAATCAAGTTTTTTGCCGTCCTTTTTTATTTATGCAACCTTATACGGGGGTAAAAAGGGGTTAGCACTTTTTTAGCCCCATTTGCTAAGTTTTGCATACGAAATAATGACGAAAAAACAGCCGAAAAACGTTGATATTTCAATAAAAATCGGCATTTTGAAAAAATTCTCAAAATTGAGAAAAAGTTTCTTATGAGTAGAAAAATGGGGTAAAAAGTAGCACTTTAGCACTTTTTTGCTTGCTGTGCTACGCTAAAGCGTCCGGGGAGGTGGTGAAACGGTGAC
>ERZ894232.1203-NODE-1203-length-26518-cov-20.370366_pt1 | contig 26518 bp, 25 predicted proteins | sample MGYA00380296_ERZ894232 | MGnify/ENA primary metagenome ERZ894232 (study PRJEB32331, sample SAMN06328433) | human gut metagenome | biome: human gut microbiome; feature: stool | host: Homo sapiens | collected 2014-08-14 ... | reverse complement strand
GCGCCCTGCTCAGATTTTACTGCCCATTCTGCTCAAATCTACTTGACGAAACACACACATGATGGGGTCCCTGGACGCCTCGCCCTCGACCACCCGCGTCGACGTCCCGCAGGTGACGTCCGGCACGATCCGGGTGCAGACCTTGCCGCCGCGCTTGGGCGGGCCGGAGACGATCGCCTCGCCCCTCGCCCCGCGGCCCCGGGCGCCCCGAGCGCGCCTCGCGCCGAAGCGGCTCTCGTCGGCCTCGACCTCGCCGTCGAGGGGGCCGTCGGCCCCGCAGGCCTCGGCAATGCGGGCGCGGGGCATGCCGTGGTGGCGGCTGGCCGTGTCGCGGTTGAGGCCCGTCGGGGAGGCCGCCGAGAGCGCCGTCGCGTCGGCGCGGAACAGCCTCGGCAGCTCCCCGAACTTGCGCTCCGAGAGGTGCGAGTTTTTGACGTACTTGTTCTTCGGTGCCTTCTTGCTGCTCATGGCCTAATTCTAGAGCCTTTCCGGCCCCTAAACTAGGCAAGCCCCTAAAAGAATAGGAGCGTTGTCGTCATGCAACCGCAGAATAATCTTATCGAAAGCCTCATCCAACCGACGCCGTCTTTCTGCCCTGGAGTATTCAGCAACTTCAAAGTTTTAAAGACACCCAGTAATTATTCTACACGCTCCTCCGCGTACTCGCAGAACTCCTCATAAGAGGCGAACGGCGCCCCCCCTCGTCTGAGCCATTCGACGCATTCCTTGGGGTTCCCCTTGTCGTCGAGCTTCCTTCGAAACGCATCGCAAAGCTCGTCGGGATTCGTCGTGAAGAGATAGAAGTACTCATGGAAAACCTCGACAGGAGGAACTTTGCCAAACCGCTCCTTGTACGCAGCGTACACGGCAAGCGCCTCGTTAAGCTGGTGCTTCTTCCTCTTCTTGTAATACTCCTCAATGCTGCATACGGGCTTTGCTGGCGAACCGGCATAGATGAATCCACCGGGAAGATTGCCCGTCGCAACAGCGTGAGCCCCTATGACGGCGTTGTCGCCGATGGTTGTTCCGGCGAGTACTGTGCACCCCCACCCAAGGAACACGTTGTTGCCGATCGTTGCCTTCTTCTGGCTACCGAGCACCTCGCCGTGGCTCCAGCGCTTCGTGACGCCAACACTATAGTCATGGCAAAGAATCGTGACGGGACCGGTCATGTCGACATGTGATCCGATAGTAATCAGGTGGGGGTTCGCTTCCTCGATGTGGGTCAGCTCCGGCGACCAAACGACGCACCCATCCCCAATTTCGATTCCAATCGATTTAAGATGGTTCAAATAGGTCGCGGAATCCGACTTATCACCGTACAGGAACCTCCTGCGTAGGCGCTTCAGTTTGCCGACTAGACTCATCACTCGCCCTCTTTCCTCAGCACGTTAGCGATGCGCTCGCTCGCGTGCCCGTCGCCGTAGGGGTTCGATGCGCGGGACATGCGCGCGTACTCCGCGTCGTCGGAGAGCAGGCAGCTGAACTCGCGGTAGATCACGCCCTCGTCGGTGCCCACGAGCTTGAGGGTCCCCGCCTCGACGCCCTCGGGGCGCTCGGTGGTGTCGCGCATGACGAGAACGGGCTTGCCTAAGCTGGGAGCCTCCTCCTGGATGCCGCCCGAGTCGGTGAGGATGAGATAGCTCGCGGCCAAGAAGTTATGAAAGTCCAGCACTTCCAGGGGATTGATGATGCGCAGCCTGTCGAAGCCATCCAGCTCCTCGTGGGCTGCTTTCCTCACGAGCGGATTCATGTGTATAGGGTAGATAGCCTTAGTGTTGGGGTGCTCCTCCATCACACGGCGAATTGCCCGGAACATCCTGTGCATGGGCTCACCCAGGTTCTCGCGGCGATGCGCGGTGATAAGGATGAGTCGGCTGCCCTTTGCCCACTCCAACTCCGGGTGCGAGTAGCCCTCGCGCACCGTGGTGGCGAGCGCGTCGATCCCCGTGTTGCCGGTGACCCAGATGCGCTCGGCAGGCTTCCCCTCGTCGAGCAGGTTCCGCCTGCTCGCCTCAGTAGGCGCGAAGTAGTACCCAGTGATTATGTCCACGGCTTGACGGTTGAACTCCTCGGGCCAAGGGCTGTATATGTCGCGCGTGCGCAGACCCGCCTCAACGTGGCCCACAGGAATCTGCAAGTAGAAGCAGGCAAGCGCCGCAGCGAAGCTCGTCGTGGTGTCGCCATGGACGAGGACAACGTCGGGGCGCTCCTCCTCGAGGACCGCCCCGAGCCTCGTGAGTACGTTGCAGGTCACGTCGAACAGGGTCTGACCAGGCTTCATGATGGCAAGGTCATGGTCGGGTACCACGCCAAACACGCGAAGCACCTGATCGAGCATTTCGCGGTGCTGGCCCGTAACGCAGACGACGGTCTCGAACTCGTCCGGGCGGGACTTGAGCTCGTTGACGAGCGGGCACATCTTGATTGCCTCCGGCCGCGTGCCGAAGACGAGCATGACTTTTCTCAAAGAAGATCTCCTATCTAATCAAAATCAATCGGCTGTTACTTTTGTCAAGCCGAAGAAGAGAAAGGCCGTGAGGACCGCCTCGGCGATGGCGACGGCGGAGGCCACGCCCATTGCGCCAAAGGCGGAGCCGAGCACTACGTTCAACACAAGCGAGAGAACCGAGTCTGCAAGGATGAGCTTGCTGTAGACGGCTTGGTAACCGAACGGGATAAGCAGCTGCACCCCGAGGAAGTTGTTGACAACACCTAGAAGCACCCAAAGAGCAAGGGGAATCAGCGCGTTGGCGCAGGAAAGGTAGTCCTCGCCAAAAAGGAGGCCGACAAGTGGCTTCCTCAGGAGCACGATGGCGGCAAGACAGACGGCGAATCCCCCGACAATGGGAATCGCGAGCTTTAACACATAACGTTTAGCCTCGCTCTTTGATCGGAGGCACTCCTCGTTGACCCTGGGGTAGAGCGCCTGGCTCACAGGCGAGAACATCATGTTGATGATCTGAGGAATTTTAAGGACAACGGAATATGAGCCTACGACCGCCGTTGTCTGAGAAAAGCCGAGGACGGTAACGCCGACGTTGCTAATGATTTTACTCGCCGCATTCGAGAGGAACAGGGGGAAGCCGTCCTTGAAGGCATCGTAGACGTCCTTGAACCTGATGCAAGCTAAGCGCACGCGGTATTTCCTCCACGCGAAAAGGTGAGTCAGCACTCCAGAGAGCAGGAACGTGAAGGAGTACAGAAACGCATAGAGCAGAAGCTGATCGGGCCGGTTCACCATAAGAACGATGAGAACCGCCGAGGCCACACGAGCAACCGCCGTTGCCACGGTGATGAACTTCATGTCCTGCAGACCGAGGAAGAGCCAGTTGAGCTGGAGGGCAATCCCGACGAGCATCGAGAACAGGACAACCATGCAGCCCAATTGCTCACCCGTCGCGATGCAGGTCACCGCCAAAACACCAGTGGCAGCTAGACATAGCGCGACCAGCATCAAACGTGCCGCGACGACGGCCGAAACGAGCCTGCCCAGTCTCTTCGGGTCGTCGGCAACCCCGACAACCCTCCTAGTGGCGCTCAAATCAAACCCGTACTCGACAATCATCTGGAAATACGTAACCCAATTCAACGCCACGGCGAAGACTCCATAGGTCGACGCCCCGAAAACGCGAGTCACGTACGGGACGGTCAGAAACGGCACAATGATGTTGACCCCTTGGAGTACCATGAGCCAGCTGGCATTCTTGACGAGCTTACTTTCTTTAGACACTTAAATCCAATCGTCTTAATTACCAGTCCCGTGGCGGCTATTCTCTGCGGACGCCGAGATCGGACACAATCCGCCTCATGGTTTTCATGTTGTCAGTTGCCTCAAAGAAACGGGTCGAAGCGGTCGAGAATCGCTCGTAGTCGCCCTCTATCTCAGAGATGGCCCTCTTCAGATCGTCTTTGGTGAAGTCGCTGCATATTGCGGCACCGGCAGCACCGACGGTGCCCTCGAGTCCGGGAATCTTGTTGGCGAGCATAGGCATGCCGAAGGCGGAGTACTCGTAAATCTTGTTCGGCGCACAAAAGGCCTCGTTCAAGATTAGGTCATCGTAGTAAACGACGCCGATGCGTGCTCTACTCGTCACCTCGAGGTGCGTCGGCGCCGGCACGCTCGAGAAGTAACGCGTCCGCGGGTAAATCTCGGCGATGCGCGGAGCAATGTTGAGGTTGTCGACGCCTAAAAGCACGAGATACAGGTCGCTGCCCAGTTCCTCTAGCGCCCCGGCGAGCTCCTCAAGATACCTCACATTCTGGAATATCCCCTGGTAGATGATGAAAGGTTTACCTGCGAGCTCGTCGACTATCGCACGCGTGGCGTCGGTGGTGACGGGCAGCTCGCACGAGTTCCCGAGCCCATAGGGCTTGTTGGGCATCACGTACGGCAGCCGATCGAGACTCCACCAGTAGCGCATAATGTAAGCGCGTGTCCTCTCGCAGGCGACCATGGCGCTCGCGTCACGGGATACCACGCCGAGCATCTTAGCCTCCAGCGGGTGCTCGTCATAGAGCTCAAGAGCGTTCGTAACGAACGCATATTTCCCAAGATGCCCAATCATGGGCATGGACGACTCGGCAGTGCCAAACCAGAGCAGCCACTCAGGCCTGTAGCTCCGCTTGAGCTCACGTTCAAGGGCACGCCTGAACTCGATCCAGTTGTTGACGGTATCGAGCTTGCCCTTGAACCGCCCGCGCGGATCGACGAGCTGCTTACGAGGGATGCCCCGTCTGTCCAAGATGTCGAGGGCGGTTTCGGCGCTAGAGCCGTACCACACCTCGATATCCACGCCGAGATCCTGAAGCATCTGGATTTGCGACATACAGGGCGGATAGTAGGAAAGCTGCGATTTAACGATATAAATGACCTTATTGAATTGGCTCATTTTCCAGCCTCTCTAAAACAGACTACTTCAGTGGGCACCTTCAGCGGCGCACCTTCTGGACGATGCGCTTGAGCGGCTTCGCGGGCGAAAGCCGATAGTCGGACAGGTCGACTGCCTCAAACGAAGCCGTGCGCGAATACGTGTGCAGCCTCCGGAACGCCCGTCCATCCGCAGTCTTCACATCGGCTGGCAGGATTTCGCGCACCACGCGCTCGCTGGAAAGATCACGGAGCAGGAGACTCTGGCCGTAGAAATATCGGTTGTTCTGGGTCGGAAAGAACAGCTCAGCATTTTCGCGAAAAACCCTGCCGCCGGGGCGCAGCAGTCCGTCCGAATCATACGTGCGCTTCTCAACGGTCAAGGCAAACGAATCCATGTCGAGAGTAAACCTGATGAACTCTCTTGCCTCCACATGATAAGAGCAACCCCAAACTCGTCCAGCCGCATCTCCATAGACCGAAGTATCGACGTAGGGCCCCTCAAGCAGCGTAGCAAGCTTGCGCCAGCCAAATGGAAAGTCATCGGCAACGTACAGTGCCATCTCGGCCGCAGCGCTCGACTCGGGAATCATGTACCGCTTCCCGCCATGGTTAAACACAAACGGGTAGGAAAGGTGCGAACCGCTATCAAGTATAAGCTCGAAGTCGCCGAAAGCACCGTCATCAAACGGGAGCACCGCGAGCTTGCCATAGCCTTCCTTGACGTCAAACGCCTCGACGAAAAGCCAGGCACTGTCTTCGTCTTCGTACAGGAGGGGATCCGCCAACCAGAACCCGCACGGGTTATCAACTAGGTTGTAAGACTCATCGCCAATGCGCCGCCAAGCGATGAACCAATCAGTGGTTTGAAGGAAAGCCTTGTTCAGAAATCTATTCTCGTACCACATCGATCCCCCTTGTTATATGTGTTTTCGAATGGTGCTGTTGGCGAATCTGTTCATTCTTGATGCAAATGACTCGTTACCGAGCTTTCAATCTTCGGCAGAAGGAACATAAGCGAGAGATAGATAAAAATCCACTGAACATCCCATCCCTCAATCTGCGCCCTTATCATCTGCGCAAATAGTCCAACTGCAAAAATATAAGAGAAGTTCGGATGCCTACAGGAATCGAACGATGACGCCACGACCGCCAAAAGTGCCGCGAAAACGCCGAAGAGTACGACGCCTCCGTCAAATAGCATCATTAGATATGTGTTATGAGCATTGACTCCAATGATATAAGGCAGCATGGATTGGAACGCGAGTCCGTCAATCATCCCGTAACCCGTTAAAGGACTGGCAATGATTTTGTCGATTGTGATTCCCCAGATAACAGTACGATCCGTCAACGTAATGTCTCTGTTTAAAATATTAACGATGATGTCTTGTAGGAAATCAATTCTGTTAAAAATGACAAGACAGAGAAAAAGGACTACGTTGATGCCCAAAATTAAGTGGATGGTTTTTTTCGGAAGGCGTTTCGCGAGCATGAGAAAGGCAAGCCCAAGAAGGGCGAGACCGAACACGACCTTTCCTCCCCCAAGGTCACGCACGACCGAAAAGACAAGAAGGTTAACAAGAGGGATGTAGGGAAGCGATAGCTTCCCGTTCCGTTGATATTTGCTAATGGCACAGAAACATATACTGGCCAGGTACAAGCTGACCGATGAGTTGTCTCCTCCAAGGAAAAATATCGGGTTCTGATTATCGCGGAACAGAGATCCAGGATAACTGACAATCGCCGTTGTAGTGTTCACTAGTGTGTAAAAGAGCAAGAGGCCGGAAACATAACTGAAGAAGATGACCGGATTCTTCTCTACTCCATACCTCATCGTCAAATACAAAGAGGAGAACAGGAGAACCTCTTTGCCATAATCGAGGATAGCCCCTTTATGAATGACAGTAGTTAGAAACAGCCAGAGATAGAACAAGCCAACCAATCCGTCGACTATATTCGGCTTCTTTTTCATCAAGTAGAAGAAGGTACAGCCTATGCCGACAATTTGCCCGACATACCAAACAGCATTGCTACCACCTGAATAATAGGACACAAAACTCGGCTTAAACGCAATGAAAATGGCGAGCAGCATCGCAAAGTCTATCTTCGTGTTCAAAATACTGTTCTTATTCATCTTCGCCGCGCCCGCTTAACGCCCTATTATGATAATTGTTCGCCGCACGAACAAAGCTCAAATAGAAAGCGGTCTTCCTTCCGCCTAGCGACTCAGCATCGAACTCTTTCGCCTTAACGAAGTTATCCGTCGCCGCCTTGCGGGCCTCGCCCATAATAGCCTCGACACCATCAGCGATTGCCTCAACATCCCCCTTCGGAAATAGCCAGCGTGCATCGACAAGCTCTGGCAGCCCGCCCACGTTCGATGCGAGCACGGGTAGGGCTCTGCCCATGGCCTCCACTACGGAGCGCGGCAGCCCCTCAGTGTGGCTTGGCTGTATGTAGAGGTCCACGTCGTCGAGAATCCTGAAAACCTCGTCGTGGGGAAGGATGCCCAGAAAGTGGACGCACTCGGATACTCCGCACTGCTCTGCAACGGCCTTGAGGCGGCTGGCGTCACCGCCACCCACGAGGAGGTATTCGGTTTCTATGCCCCTGTCCTTCAAGATCCGCATGGCCCGGATAACGCTGCTCTGCCCCTTATAGGGAATCTCGATGCTTCCGACGGTCGTCATGACGAAACGCGCGCCCTCGCGTCTACCGGCGATACGCGCGAGCCTCTTCTCCAGGACGTCGTCGATTAGCGGCGGGATGGACACGTCGGATACGCCGGCAAACTTGCCCTCGGTCGGGTACCTCTTCTGAAGATATTCACTTGTCACGTACATGACGTATGGCGCCTTGCGGCAGCACGCCTTCGTTGCGGCCGTCATGAACGGCGCGAACAGCTTGCCCCTCCCGCTGTGGTACCAGAACAGGTTCCACGGATCGCCCACCATCTCAACAAGGTAGGGCACTCCCCGCCTGCGGCACTCCCCCACAGCCATCCATCCCAGTACCGACGGCATACGCGACACCACGCAGCCGGCTTTACCCACGGCCTCACGCACCGCCTTACGGTATTCAAGGTAGTCTATGGGGTTGCCGCTCTTCTCAACCAGCGTGAAGTCACCATCCACCCTGTTCTCGGGCTTCACCGCTTGATTGTCGGAGCCGACGCTTTTGTGCCTAGCAAGCACCGAGATGCTACCGAACCAGTCTTTGTACCGGTCGAGCAGCCCTTGGTTCAAGGTACCAGTGGTGTACAGCGAGCCTTCACACTCAACGAAAACATGGTCGTGGACGAATAGCAAGGGATCACTCCTGTATGGTTTCGCATCGAGACGTGCGGCGTGCGCTTAGGCCTCTTCAATGAGCTTGACAAGGGCCGCACGCTCCGCAGGCATCTTGGCCATATAGGCTTCGATCTTGGCTTTCACGTCCCTCTCATTGCGTAGTAACGCCGTAAACTTCACTTTAAGCTCGTCGGCCGTTACCGAATCGATATGCAGCACGTAGTCGCTGAGCCCCATATCTGCCATGATTCCGACGCTCTTGTTGCCTACGTAGGAAATAGCAAGACCGGGGACACCGCTGGCGAGCGAGAAGATGACCGAATGGAAGCGCGTTCCCACGATGTAGTCGCAGAAGCTGTATAGGCGCTTGAGATCTTGGCAATCGTAGCCAGTGTTTGAAATCACGCGGTAGCGTTCCTCGGGCAGCATCTTCACGATGTCCGTTATACAGGCATGATCGTTCTCGTGGGAATTGACAGCGAGCGTATGGTTCACCAGTACCGCGATGTAGCCCTGATCGTATAGCCATTCGACGAAGTCAGCCACGCCTCGCTTGAACGACTCGTAGGCTGCCTTTGGATCGTCCGCACTGGGAAAGCGGTATGGCCGAACCGTGATAGCAACGACCTTACGATCAGTAGGGATTCCGTACGCCGCGAAGACTTCACTCCTGTCGAGCTGCGAAGGCTTCAAGTTGAACGCAAGGTCGGGCGAGAGCACGGGTTCCACACCGAGCTCGCAGGCCGTCATGTCGCGCGATATGCTCTCGCGAGCACTCACGAGGCAGCACTTGCTCAGCGCCTTGCGCACAATCCACTTCACCATGGGCCCATCGAAAGGCCCCAGGGAGTTCGGCATCATGTAAACAGGCTTGCCGAGGCGCGAAGCAAGGAAGATGTGGTACGCGTCGAAATAGGCGGTGTAGCTTGAGGTCAAGCCGCCATAGAATTGAAAGAAGCCGCCGCCCTTCACGAGTAGCGCCGTCATATCCTCCATGACCTCCAACGACTCCCTAGTGTGCTCAGGCAGCAGGGGCTTCAGCAACTTGCGGCCAAGCTTTGTGAGCAGACACAGGCTGACGATGAGGTCGCCCAGCGCGACGATGCCCCATTTGAGCTTCAGCGTCGCGTTGTACCGGACGTTCTCCTTGTTCTTATACTTGCGAGAGGGATGCTCGAGCACAGGCAGGATACGCGTGAACCCGCGCTCCTCACTCTGCACAACCGGCTCGTTCGCCTCAGAGGTGAAGTAGTACTTGCCTTTGAGCCCAGCATCCTCGGCTATCCTCCTCGTCTCCCAAACAAGCGCTTGGTCGCCGCGATTAAGATCCGAACAGCATGGGACGATGACGTAGCTATTGGGCATGTTGTACCCCCGAAATCAAATCGTAGTAGTAGTCCTGAAGACGCGAGGAGGCGTCAGCAATGTCGTAGGCGGCGAATAGCCCCACAAGCGCGTCGATGCGGTCGCGTTTCTCCGAGACGGTCTCGAGTGCCCGCACCCATTCATCGACTGAGTCGATGTGGAGAAACTCAGTGCCATCGGTCAGCGCCACCTCGCGCGTGATGGCCGTCGAAAGCAGGCACCTCAGCCCGGCGCGCTGCGCCTCCACGGCGACAAGGGGAAGCCCCTCATATAGGCTTGGGAGGACAAAACAGTCGAAGGCTTGGTAGAGGCAGTCGGAGTCGCTACGATAACCGAGAAAGCGCACCCTGTCCGCAATCCCCAGCTTCGCGGCGAGTTCCTCCGTTTGCGCCATAAGCTCACCGTTGCCCGCCAGAAGAAGCAGAGAATCGGGCACGAGCTCGTTGAACTTCGCAAAGACGGCAACCAAGAAGGAATGGTTCTTCTGCGTCATAAAACGACCGATATGCCCGACAACAAAGGTCGCTTCAGGTATGCCAAGCGCGTCCCTAGTGCGGCGGCGCTTCTCGGCGTCGAACGCAAAGGAGTCAAGGTCAATGGCGTTATAGAAGAGCGCGTAGTCGCGCTTCTCGCCGAAAAGCCACTTACCCGCCAATTCGCTACACGCGAACCGATGCGTGGGATAGCGGTTTGCCTGGGTCCTCAGCACCGCCTTCAGCGCGTTCTTCGCATACTCGCCCTTACCGCTCGTGGAATGGCTGTGGGCGATGCGAACCGGAACACCCACCTTCTTGGCGGCACGAAGGGGAAATACGCTGAGCGCATTAATGTGGCTATGAACAATCTCCCAGCCCTGAACTCGGAAAAGAGACTTCAACGCCTGTTGATATTCAAGAACGTTCTGGTACGGCGGGACAACGAAAACACGTCCGCCGAGCGACTCGATCTCTTCCGTCGGAACAAGCGTCGAGTCGGCGTCAACCAGGAAATCGAACTGCACCTTCGACCTGTCAATGTGACGGTAGTAGTTCATGACCACCTGCTCGACGCCGCCGCCGACCATCTTTCCCATCACATGGGCAACTCGAATAGGTTCAGCCATCTACGCCGCCCCCTTCCCGGTGAAGACGACCGCGATCGTCTGGAGAATGATCTTGAGGTCCATGGCGACCGACCGGCGCGCGATGTAGCCCAGGTCCAGTCGCACCATGTCGTCGAAGTCCACGTCCGAGCGGCCGCCCACCTGTCAGGGGCCGGTGAGGCCGGGCTTCACGGCCAGGCGCTGCATGGCCCACTCGTCGTACTCGGCGACCTCCTCGGGCAGTGGGGGCCTGGGACCCACCACGGACATGTCACCCAGAAGGACGTTCAGGAACTGCGGGAACTCGTCGATGGAGTGCCTGCGGATGAAGCGGCCGATGCGGGTGACGCGCGGGTCGTCCCTCATCTTGAACATGGGGCCCTCGACCTCGTTCTCGGCCATGAGGGCGTCCTTCATCTTGTCGGCGTCCTTGCACATGGAGCGGAACTTCCACATGGTGAACTCGCGGGGGCGCCCGTCCGCGCCGATGCGACCCACGCGCCTCTGGCGGTAAAGCGGGCATCCCGGGCTCTCGATGGCGATAGCAGCGCACAGCACCGCGGACGGCACGATCGCCACGGCGATCACGCACGCGGAGAAGGCGATGTCGAACGCGCGCTTCACGAAGCGGTAGCCCAGGCGCTCGCGGTCGAAGGCCTGGGCGTTGCGCATAAGCGTGAGACGACGCACCGAGCGCTCCCCGTCCTCGGCGGCGCGGCGCGTGCCGGCCACGGGCGTGTGGACGGGAGCGACCACCACGCCGTCCTCGCGGCCTGCGGGCATGCCGTCCTCGGGAACCGCGCCAGTGCCCGAGGCACCGCTCTGCATCTCGTCCATGTACTCGCTACTCATGGCTCACCACTTCGCGCCTGCGCAGATCCGCTCCGCAGCACAAAAGAGCGAACAGGCACGGCCCGTCCGCCCAACTCGCACGCGCAACCTCGTTGCAGGCCGCGCCTGTGCCGATTTTTTCTAGCAAGGAGCTAGCCCCCCCCCTGATTCACGCAACACCCCTTTCAGGTGCGGTTTCGTGCTCGATGCGAAGGTCACGCATCAGCCACTTTTCCTTGGAAAGCACGCCCAGGCCCACGCGCGTGGTCACCGTGCGACCGCACATGTCGATCTCCAAAATCGCGATGCTCTTGCGGCGCCAGATCTCCTTGACCATGGCCTCGTGCCCCACCAGCGGCCCCTGCGTTATCACCACGCGGTCGCCGTCCTTCACGCCCACGCTCATGGGCACCACGCGGTCCCCCGGCTTGGTGAAGCCGCCTATGACCTCGACCTCCGCCGGGGCCAGCGGCACGAACTCGTTGCCCTGCGCCAACAGGCGCGCAAACTCGGGCAGGTCGCGCAGCATGGCCTCCAGGCCCTCGGGGTCGCTCGTCACCGCGATGAGGTAGCCCGGCAGCAGCGTTTTTTGCACGGGCACCCAACGGCCCCGGACCTTGATCTCGGTCGCGTATTTGGGTGAGAACACTTCTTGCAGCAGAGGCTTGGGCACCACGCGCCCAATGAGCGAGGCCATCGAGTCCTCGCGGCCCTTCATTACCTGAATCACATACCACTGCACGCGCATCACCACCTTTAGAACATTCCTATCGAGCGGGCGGGGATGCATGTCTACGGCTACGCCGACCGACCTTGTGGCCGGTTTTGAACCTCTATGCATGCCCCAACCCATCGAGGTCTGCTCTTGGCACCACGTCGACAAGCGGGTATGGACAACTCCGCGCGGCGTGCTCTGGACAACACCGGGCGGCTCGCTCAATCAACCCCGAGGGGTCGTTGAATCGATATCGATAGTTTACTCTGAGTAAACCTCTTGCGCCAACATTCGCGATAAATTTACTAACACAAAACTTACGCCGCAAAACCTGACAGCGTGTCTCCTATGACCAAACTAGGAGGTACCAATGGGTGAGCGAAACAAAACTCGGCTGGCACAACTGCGCCGCGCACGAGGACTCACCCAGTCCGAAATCGCCTACGATCTGGGCGTGAGCAAGGCGACGTACAGCTCGTGGGAGAGCGGGCGCATCGAGCTTGGAGCCGCTCGGCTCGTCGCGCTGGCAGAGCGCCTGTGCTGCACGCCCAACGACATCCTGGGGTATGGCCACGAGCCCAGTGCAGCGCACGGCGAGCCCGAGCGCTACGAGGCCCTCACCGCCGAGGAACTCCACGCGCTCAAACTCTTTCGCTCGTGCCCGCCCAACATTCGCCACGACCTCCTCGACATCATGCAGACCACGGTAAAGGGCTGGCGCATCGGGTAGCGGCGACCCAGCGGCCTGCGCCCGGCTTTCGAACGAATGCCGCGAGTGCGCACCCCTCGCGCAAGCGCCCCGCGAACGAACGTCCCTCGTGTTAGCATTCCGCGAGCGAACGTCCCTCATGTGAGCGTCCCGCGAGTGTGCGCTTTTCCAATGTTTCAGCACCCTCAAACGTTGGAAAAGCGCACACTCGGCGCAAGAACGAACGCGCGGACGCACGCCTTTGTCGTCTTGGCCAGCGGAACAACTCCTACGGAAGCAACTCGCCACCGGCACACCTCCCACTGAAACAGCTCCCACTCGCACACACTTGAGGCCCGTAAACCTCGCGGCGGGGTGTTGCTAATTAAAATGTGCGGGGTTTATCCGGACGGGCCGAGTAGCGGGCACTCTTTCGCCACTTTTTCCTGCGGAAATGGTCCCGGAAACGATCGCTATACTCGGGTCCCCTCGGCTAAACCCCACACATTTTGCGTTCCGGCCCCTGCGGGCTACAGAACGAAGCGGTAGCGGGCGCCCACGTAGTACTGGCGACCGATGCACACGGGGCGATCCTGGTCGTCGGCAAACCAAGCAATCAGGAAGAGCAGAGCGAATCGGCAGCGGGTGCCTAAGGCAACGAGCGCCCAACATAGTACGGTCGACGCTGCAGCCCCGCGCCACGCCAAAGCCCAACGAAACGACCTCAAAAACGAAGCGACCTCAAATTAGTGCCTGTCCCTAATTTGAGGTCAGCCGTCCAGGTCGTCTTTTTCGTACGGGAGGACCTCGGCCAAAAAGCCCTTGGCAGCCAGGGCCTGTTCAATGGCGTCGAGTGCCGCCTCGTTGTCGGCGGAAATGCGGTGGAAGTGGTAGCCGCTCGTCACCGTCATGAGCGGCGTGCTTTTGCCCGTTCGAATGTCCTCAAGATACCGTTCGATGCCCGTCCGGCTGCGAATATCGAGATTGGCGGTGATCTTGCCGTACGCGCGATGGTTCACCATGACGCTCTGGACGGTTCCGCCCAAATCGACGATGGTCTCGAGCTCCTCTTCGAGCTGATCGACGGCGTGATGGACCTTGATGAGGCGCGTGGGCACCGATGGCTCGGACGCGCCCTCGCGCAGCACGTACCCGCGGTTGGTCGCCACGATGTCGTGACCGTCGGCACGCAACAGGGCAATGTCCTGTACAATCACCTGCCTGCTCACGCCCGCGGTCTTGGCAAGCGAGGTCCCACTCACCGCGCACCGAGCGCCGCGCAGGCACTCAAGAATCGCATCTCTTCGCTCATGCCCCATCAACGGCATCTCCGCACCTCCCGTCTCGCATCGACTCACCAGCCACACAACGCACGAACTACAGCAGGCGCAGGTGCTTGAGCGAAAGATCCAGAATCGGGGCGGAGTGCGTCAGGGCACCGGACGAAATTATGTCGACACCCAGATCGGCTAGCTCGCGAATGTTGCCGGCGTCCACATTGCCCGAGGCCTCGACCATCGCGCGGCCACCGATCACGGCAATCGCCTCGGCCATCTGCTCGCGCGTCATGTTGTCGAGCATGATGATGTCCGCTCCGGCATCCAATGCCTCGCGCACCATGTCCATGGTCTCGCACTCGACCTCGACCGTGCACACGAACGGTGCGTGGGCGCGCGCCCCCGCCACCGCCGCCGTAATGCCACCAGCAGCGCCGATGTGGTTGTCCTTGAGCATCACGGCTTGCGACAGGTTGTAGCGGTGGTTGTGCCCACCGCCCGCCTCCACGGCCGCCTTCTCAAAAATGCGCAGGCCCGGCGTGGTCTTACGCGTGTCCGCCAGCATGGTCTTGGTGCCCTCGAGCTCCTTGGCCATGGCGTGCGTGTACGTGGCGATGCCGCTCATGCGCTGCAAGAAGTTGAGCGCCACCCGCTCGCCGGAAAGAAGCACGCGCGCATCGCCGCGCACGGTCCCCAGCAGCTGGCCGGCTGTGACCTCATCGCCATCCGCAACAAGCGCTTCGAACGACGTTGCGGGGTCGAGCAGCGCGAAGGTGCGCTCAAACACATCCAAACCCGCAATGACGCCCGACGCCTTTGCGATGAGCTGGACCTCGGCCTTGCGCGGACCAGGGCAAACGGACTCGGTCGAAAGATCGCCCGCGTTCATGTCCTCGCGCAGGGCAAAGCGAATGATGTCGTCGGCAACCAGATTCATAGTGATCGGATTCATGCACAGCTCCTTCCATGCGCAAACGGGACCCGCTCCCTTTTACGCATCCAACGCGACGTCGATGTTGAGCCGCCGGCCCACCTGGCCCGGCAGTAACCGATGGACGCCGTCGAGCGCGGGCTCGCCCGCAGCCTCGACCTCCAAGCTCGTGCCGGTGGCCATCTTCCATGCGGCGCGACGCGCAAACACCAGCGACTCGAGCAGCGAGTTGCTGGCAAGTCGATTGCGCCCGTGAACGCCATTGCACGCGGTCTCGCCCGCCGCGTACAGGTGCGGCATGGTCGTTGCGGAATCCCGGTCGACCCACACGCCGCCCATAAAGTAGTGCTGCGTTGGAACCACGGGGATGGGCTCGCACAGGATGTCGCGCCCCTCCTCCAGGCAGTGCGCGCGAATGTTGGCGAAATGCGTCCGCGCCGCCTCGCGATCGACCTGCTCAAAGCTCAACCACTCATGCTCAACGCCCTCGTCGCGCATCTCGTCCTGAATGGCGCGGGCAACCACGTCGCGCGGCTGCAGCTCATCGGTAAAGCGCTCGCCGGCGTGGTTGAGCAGAATCGCGCCCTCGCCACGGCAGCTCTCCGAAATCAAGAACGTCCGCCCGGGCTTGTCCGAATACAGCCCCGTGGGATGAATCTGCACGTAGTCGAGGTGCTCCTGCTCAATGCCATATTCGCTGGCAAGGAAGCACGCGTCACCCGTGAGCTGGGGGAAGTTTGTCGAGTGCTGATAAACGCCGCCGATGCCGCCCGTGGCGAGCAGCGTGTTGACCGCTCGAATCTCAAACGGCTCGCCCACGCCCTCGGGGCGTGCGGGCTGCGCCGCGTCCGTCTCGCCGCGGAGCTCCTCGATGGTCGCCACGGAGGCCTCGGCAGATACGGGCACCGCCCGCACGCCGCGGCACACAAGGCCACAGCCTCCTTCCGGCTGTTCCTCGTCGCCGCCCGACGCCTCTTCGGCAAGCAGGTCGATCACGGCGACATGCTCGAGAATCGTCACGTTGGGCAGACGGCGCACCGCCGCCAGAAGCGTCTCGGTGATCTCCTTGCCCGTCACGTCGGCCTGGAACACGATGCGCGGACGCGAATGGGCGCCCTCACGCGTAAAGGCAAGCCCACCGTCCTCCTCGCGGTTGAAATCGGCTCCCAGCGCCACCAGGTCGTTGACCACCGAGCGCGACGATCGGATCATGATGTCCACGCTCTCGCGGCGGTTCTCGTAATGGCCGGCGCGCAGCGTGTCCTCAAAGAACGCATCGTAATCCGCGCCTTCGGGCAGCACGCACATGCCGCCCTGGGCGAGCATGGAATCGCACTCGTCGAGCCGCCCCTTTGAGAGCATGATGATGTTCGCGGTCTCAGGCAAATTGAGCGCGGCGTAAAGGCCGGCCACGCCGCAACCGGCAATCACCACATCGCACGTCATATCCGTGTACGAGGTCGCCATCGCGCGACTCCCTTCATGAAATCGAGCTATCGCGCGGCGTACTCGAGCATGCGATCAAGCGTTGCTTGAGCCCGCTGCGCAGCATCCTCGTCAACGCCGATCTGCACCGCGCCCGAGCCCGTCTCCAGGCAGCGCACGAGCTTTTCGAGCGTGATACCGTCCATGTCGCCGCAGGTTGGGGGCGTGTGCGTCACAAAGAACCGCTTGCCCGATGCGGCACAGCGGCGCTCGAGCTCATAGAGCACGCCCTGGACCGTCACCACGATGAACTCCTGCGCAGCGCTCTGCTCGGCATACGCGATGATGCCCGCCGTCGATCCGATGTAGTCTGCCTCCGCGAGCACCGCGGCGGTGCACTCGGGGTGTGCGAGCACGAGCGCCTCGGGGTGCTCGCGCTTGAGCTCCTGCAGCTCCGCCAGCGAGATCGCCTCGTGGCGCGGGCAGCAGCCGTCGTTCAGGATCACGTGCTTTTCGGGCACCTGCTCGGCAACGAACCTGCCCAGGTTGCGGTCAGGGATGAACAGGACGTGGCTCTGGGGCAGCTCGCGCACGATCTTGACCGCGTTGGACGAGGTCACGCACACGTCGCTCCAGCTCTTGATCCTCATGGTCGAGTTCACGTAGCACACCACCGCCAGGTCGTCGCCGTACTCGGCGCGAGCGGCGTCGATGGTGGCACGCTGCACCATGTGCGCCATGGGGCAATCCGCGGCCGGCTCGGGCAGCAGCACGGTCTTGGTGCGATTGAGCAGCTTGGCGCTCTCGCCCATAAACTCCACGCCGCACAGCACGATGGTCTGCTGAGGCAGCGATTTGGCGAGCTTTGCCAGGTAAAACGAGTCGCCCACGTAATCGGCGACGGCCTGGACCTCGGGCTCCACGTAGTAATGCGCGAGAATCACCGCATCGCGCTCCGCCTTGAGGGCCTCGATCCGCGCGCGCGTCTCGGCAGACACGGCGTTGGCGCGCTCAAGCGCGGTGGGTTCCATAGCCGCAGGATTCTTCGTCGTCTCCGTCATGACGTCCTCCCGACGAATCGTGTCTTGTTGGAGGAAGTATGGCACTGCACGACGCAACTGACAAGACAGGTGACAAGACAACAAAATAATCCGACGAGAGTCAACCCGCGTACTCACCTTCGAGTGCGCCCGCACGGCTGTAATCAGTCCAAGCCTCGAACACGGCCGCGCAGCAACAATCAACCCTCGCACGCAACCTCAAACGCGCCCCCGCAGCGGCAACTGCCCCGGCGCCGAACGTGCCCTCGTGGCAGGCATATCCCCCCCGCCTTCAAACACGCCCCGCCGCGGCAAGCACCCGCCTTCAAACACGTCCCCGCGGCGGCACCCCCTAGTACGGGGCGCCCAGCGGGGTCAACTGCTTGAGGTACGCCCACATGCGCTGCTTCTGCGCAGGGTCGGCAAGCGAGGCCTCAAAGCCGTCGAGGGCCAGCACGCGACGACCGAGCACGGGTGCGACCAACCCCGGCTTGAGCATGGCGGTGTCAAAGTCCTCGATGATGGCGAGGGCATCCGCATAGGTCTCCCGCAGGGCGTCCGCAGCGGCATTGTCCAGCAAAACGATCGCCTCGGGATCCAGCGCCTCGACCGCCTCGCGCAGCATATCAACCGGCAAGGGCTCACCCGCCTGCGGGCAATCGGCAATCGAGGGGTCCGCCTCTCCAAACACCGTCGCGAGGGTACAGAAATCCTGGGGCTCCCATCCAATGGCGGAGAGCGCCGCCCGCAGCGCGCGGCCGTCCGCACCGGACAAAAGCTCAGCCCCCTGCCGCTCATCCACGTTGAGCTCGCCCTTTACGAGGAGCACGGGCGAGAAGGCGTTGCCGGAAACCCTCACGCCCCGCGCTTGGAGCGACGCCATCTCCTGCTCGACCGCCGCAGCCAGAGCCTCTTTGCGCTCGCCCGTCGTGATTGTCATGCGCTCCCCCTTGCCGGCATCGCCTCATTCATGTGAAAACATTCTAGCGCTCGGTGTAACGCCTACGCGCGTGTGGGTATAACGACCTCGATGAGAACAACCCTCGCGCCGCGCCGGCGCGAACCTACCCATACAGGAGGCTCTTATGGCCAACATCATCGAAGCAAACGCCGCCACATTTGACGACCTGCTTACCAACGACCTGCCCGTTGTCATTGACTTCTGGGCGCCGTGGTGCGGCCCGTGCCGCATGCTCTCCCCCGTCGTCGACGAGATCGCCGGCGAGCTGGAGGGCAAGATCGTCGTTGCCAAGTGCAATGTCGACGAGAACCAGGACCTCGCCATGAAGTACGGCGTTATGTCCATCCCCACCATCGTGATGCTCAAGGGCGGTTCCGAGGTCATGCGCTCCGTTGGAGCCGTGCCCAAGCCCAAGCTCAAGGGCGATATCGAGGCGAATCTCTAGGGTTTCATCTCCCCCTTGCGAACCCGGTGACGCACAATCGCGACAACCTCGCCGTTCGCCCCACCCCCGCGGCCGCGCCTTCCCCCAGGCGCGGCCGCTTTTTGCGTTATGTAACCCTGCATGCCGCGCGGAGCCCCTGTTCAATCGGCTCAGTGGAGCTTATGCGTGCATTCCCTAGGCTTGGTACACTGTAGAGTGTATGTCGCGCGGCGCAGGTGATTCCGCGCGCTCGAAATCCCGCGCACTGCGATCTGAGCCGCGATGCGCAAGGTTTGTTAGGGGATCCGCATGGAGTCCATTGCACAGGGAATGCAGGGGCCTGCCGTCGAGGACGTGCAGACGCGCCTGACCTCCTTGGGATATACGATTGACGAAGCCGAGACGTCCGCAAAGGAGTTCGGCACCACTTCCGCCGCTGCCGTGCGCGCGTTCCGCGCCAGCCAGGGCCTCGAGCCGGGTGACGAGGTCGATGGCGCCGCATGGAGCGCCCTGGTCGACGCGTCCTACAAGTTGGGCGACCGCACCCTGTATCTGCGCTTGCCCAACTTCCACGGCGCAGACGTACAGGCACTGCAGCGCGCCCTCAACACCCTTGGCTTTGCCTGCGGCGTCGACGACGGCTTTTTTGGCCCGCACACCGAGGCCGCGCTCCAGCAATTCCAGGAGAACGTGGGGCTTTTTGCCGACGGCATGGCGTTCCAAGACACGTTCGCCTACATCAACCGCCTGCACCACGTGTGGGAGGGCAAGCCCTCGGTGATCGACGTCGAGGCCGAGGCGCGCATGGGCTTTGCCCGCGCCGCTAACGTGCTCGAGAGCTGGCACATCGCCATTGGCGGCGAGGACGCCATCGCGCGCAACGTCGCGTCGCGCGTGTGGAACATCGCCTCGGCGACCACCGACGGCAGCGGCATCGTTTTGTACGATGACACCGCGCCAAAGGACGTGGACCTCATCGTCGAGGTCGCCTCCGACGAGCTGCCCGAGGATGCCGAACCCCGCGCCACCATCGCGCTTGCCGAATGCCAGAACCTCTCCCTGCGCGTCAAGACCGCCGTTGCCGCCGCCACCTCCAAGCCCATCCTGCTCCGCATCGAGCTCACCGGGATCACGGAGTACGGCATGTTCACCGCAAGTGATGCACAAACCCTGGCGGTTCGCCTGCTCGACGGTTTGTGCGATGCACTGAGCGACTAGGTACGCTACACTATGACGGTCGCGCTGTTACGCGACCACCGCGATTGGGGTATCGTCCAGCGGCAGGACCCTGGTTTTTGGTACCAGTTACGGGGGTTCGAATCCCTCTACCCCAGCCAAACAAGGCCACAGGCCGGAGTGCACGCGCGCTCCGGCCTGTTTGTATTTTTAGCCCATATCGATAAGGCCCCGTTCGTGCCGAACAGGACTGCCGCTACACCGCCAAACGCTGGCGCAGCCCTTCCTGCAACACCTGAGAAAAGTTCTCCCCGTTCTCCATAGCAAGCGCGTTGAGCCAACTGCTCCACATCGCCCCGCATCGCACGCCTCAAACTCCCACGACAAGGGTTGCGCTATCATGGCAGCGCTTAAACCTCAGTCGAAAGGCGCGCCGCATGACCTACACGCACGTGATATTTGATTTGGATGGAACGCTGCTCAACACGCTTGAAGACCTTGCCTGCGCGGGCAACCATGTGTGCGAAATGCGCGGCTGGCCAACCTTCACGCAGGACCAGTTCCGCTACAAGGTGGGTAATGGCCAGGTCAAGCTGGTCGAGCGCCTCATTCCCGCGGAGTTTGCCGGGGACGGCCGCGTTCTTGAGCGGGCCCTCGCCGATTACCGCTCCTACTATGCCGAGCATCGCGAAGACCACACCGCCCCGTACGAAGGAATCCTTACGCTTCTCGATCAACTCGGCAACGAGGGCGTAAGCCTCTCGGTGCTCTCCAACAAGGACCACGCCGCCACCGAACCGCTTGTCCGCAAGTACTTTGGCGACCGCTTCGACGTGGTTCAGGGGCGCATCGACGCGTTCCCGCCCAAGCCCGAAGCCCCCATCACGCTACATGTCCTCGAGCGCTTGGGGGCCGATCCCGCCACAACGCTCTATGTGGGCGATTCGAATGTCGACATCGCCTGCGGGCATAACGCGGGGCTGCACGCCTGCGGTGTTGCCTGGGGCTTCCGCGGGCGACGCGAGCTCGAGGAGGCGGGTGCCGATTACGTTGTCGACACGCCCATGGAGCTGCTCGACATCGTGACCGGAATGCCAGCCGAGCGCTAACCGCAAACGCCCTCTAGCAGATATCGTCTCTGCAACCGGCAGCAATCTCACCACGCCAGCGGGTCGAGCCCTGTACGGCAAAAAGCGGCTGCACCGCCGCCCGGACGCGATAATCCCGGGCATTGGTGCAACCGCTTTTTATCAGCCGTCGGTAGCCGTCATTCGTTGAGACTCAGATGAGCGGGCAATCCGACGTCACGTTACCGTCGGCGTCAAAAGGGAGACGCACAAGCGCGAGCAGTCGCTACAGCATGGCGTCCATGATGGCCATCTCGGCGTCCTCGGCAGCCTCCCACGTGCCCTCATCGTCCTTGGCGTAGTCGATGACGACGTCGCTCTCGTGGGGCTCGGTCGCCTTGGTCACCTCCATCAAAATCTCGCCGCCCTTGGCGTACAGCTCTTCCTCGGTGGGAAGCGCGCTCTGGTCGAGCCCCATAATCCAGGTCTCGAACTGGCTGGAGAACTCGGTCATGATGTCGGTAACGGACTTCATCTTCACCTTGACCACGGCGGTCGCCACGCCGTTCTCCTCGTCAACGGTCACCTCGTCGATCTTGTACTCAAACCCGTCGAGGTAGCTCTCGGCAAAATCCTGCGTATCGATGCCAAGCATCTCAAAGCTGTCGCCTGAGCTCTCGCTCATGGCCTCCACCAGCTCTTCATCGTCGGCGGAGATCTCGCCAAATGCGCTCTCGAGATCCTGGCGAATGAGCTCCTCGACCGAAGGGCCGCCGCACGCGCTCAGCAACACCGTGCACAACGCCGCCACCAGCACCATCGGAATGGCCCAGAACTTTTTCTTCATCGCTTCCTCCCAGCATCGGTGGCGTACGCACCCCATGCGCGTCACGGTGCCACAACCTAGCAGAATGCTGTGATAGTAGCCGAGCCCGGACCGCACCCTCAACGCGCGCGTGGGGATGCCGCCAAAAGGGAACCGTTCATCGGCGAACGGTGTATACGGACACGCGGCACGCGTCAACACGTGAGCCCCGGAGCTTATGCACTCCGAGGCTCATTTCATGCGAAATATGTCTGGCACTGGACTGGTCACGAACAGGCTGCCCGGCACGGCGGCAACGCACCGAGACGGGACATCGCAGGTTTAGGCGCGCGCGCCGTACTGCTCGTAGTAGGCGTCGATCGCGGCCTTGAGCTCGTCGTCGATCACCACGCGGCCGGCGACCTCGCGGTTGTAAAGGTGCTCGGTCACCTCGGCCATGGACACGATGCTCGCCACCGGGAACCCGTACTTGGCCTCGATCTCCTTTTGCGCGGTGGTCACGCCACCCTTGCCGACCTCCATGCGGTTGAGGCTCACGATCAGGCCCTTGACCTCGACGTTCGCGGCGTTCATGAGCTTGGGGTAGGTCTCGTCGATGGACTTGCCGGAGGTGGTCACGTCCTCGACCATCACCACGCGGTCGCCGTCCTTAAGCTCGTAGCCCAGCATACCGCCCTTGTCGGCGCCGTGGTCCTTGACTTCCTTACGGTCGGAGCAGTACTTGACCTCCTTGCCGTACAGCTTGTGCATGGCGATGGCGGTCACCACGGACAGCGGGATGCCCTTGTAGGCAGGACCGAACACCACGTCGAAGTCCAGGCCGAAGTTGTCATGGATGGCGCGGGCGTAGTACTCGCCCAGGCGCATGAGCTGCTCGCCCGTCACGTAGGCGCCGGCGTTCATGAAGAACGGGGACTTGCGGCCGCTCTTGAGCGTGAAGTCGCCGAATTTGAGCACGTCGGACTCGACCATGAACTCGATGAACTCTTGCTTGTAAGCCTCCATGAGGACTCCCTTCGACCTGCCAGGTCATAGTGCTGAGCATGTATTGGCTGCCTGTAAGGGTAGCAAAAACGCGCCCCGGCCGCTTGCAAGCGGTCCGAGGCGCGTGGTGGTTGCCTTGTCTGCAGGGTGCGCTATAGGACGCGCCCTTGAGCGCGCCCAAAACGCCATGGGCTATTCTTCGTTGGAATCGGCGCTCCCGTCGACCCCCGCGCGCTCCTTCTTGGCAAGAGAGAGGAACGAGGAGCCAGCGACGGCAAGACCCGCCGCGCCGGTCAGCACCATCGTCGCGATGTCGCCCGTGCCCGGCAGTCCGCCCGCAGTCGCCTTGCCCGAGCTGGAAGCCGAGGTGCTCTGCGCGCCGTCCCCCTGGCCAGAGGTGGTCTTGTCGCCCGTGGTGCCAAGGGAATTCATGGGGTCGGGCGTGGTGTTCTGCTGAGGCGCGGGGTCCTTCGGGGTCGTCTTGCCGTCGTCTTCCTCATCGCCCGTGGAAGCATCCGTCTGCTCGTCGTCCGACGAGCCCTGACCCTCCCCGGCATGCGTGGAACCGCCGCCGGGCGCGGCGTCCTGCGTGGAGCCGTCCTGCGTCGAGCCGCCGCCTGCGGAGCCGCCCGTACCCGTGGAGTCGCCCTGCGTCGAGCCGCCGTTGTTGCCGGTGTCGCCCTGCGCGGACCCGGAGTTGCCCGCGTTGCCGGACCCCGAACCGCCCGCGTTCTCCTGGTCACCCGACGAGCCCTGGCCCGCATTGCCATCGGGGACCGAAGCGTTGGGAGCGTCATCCGCATCGTCATCGGAGTTCTGGCTGCCACCGGCGTTCTGCTCGGCATCGGAGCCCTGACCGCCCTCGGGCGTCACGGCATCATTCGAACCCGCATCGCCGTCATGCGCCGCTCCGCCATCCGAGCCGCTCCCACCGGAACCGGCATCGCCTTGCGAGCCTCCCTCAGAGCCACCCCCATCGCCATTCTGCCCCTCGGAGCCGTTGGGCGCATCGGGCGCGACCGGGAGGCCGGCACCGGAATCGTCCTGCCCGGGCTCGTCGGCATTCGGCTGATCGTCCGTCTGCCCCTGGCCGTTCGCGTTCTGCTCCGCGTCATGCTGGTCCATGTACGCCAGGCAGGTGGCCTTTTCCTTCTTATAGCGGTTCTTCCAGCCGTCCCAATACTGAGGCTGACTGGGATACCAATCGTCGACGTACTCGACCACCGTATCGCACAGAGCCGTAATCAGCTCGCGGTCGGTCATGCTGTTGTCGATGTTCGCGCCCTTAAAGAACTTTTGCACGCCGCCCTGGCCAAACAGGTTGCACATGCCCCACACCAGGCCCTTGACGCAATCCGCGCGGTCGCGCACGTCAACGCCGTAGGTGTTGAGCAGGGAACTCTGAACCGGCAGGTAGTAGTTGTTGTACGCATAGGAATCCTGCAGGGCGGAGAACTCGGCGGGGTCGGCCGCATACGCCGCGTGCCACGCCTCGTTGAGGATTTGCGCGGGCGCGCTGAGCTGGCGCGACGTGTAGTCGTACATCTCGTACGACGGATTTTGCAGCACATCGCGATACGCGAGCGCCGCCCTGAGCATGTCGTACTTGGTGGAATTGTAGCCGTACACCTGCTCGATAAACGGCAGCAGGCTGTAGCGGCGGTCAAACTGGTAATAGCCCATCGCGTTGTAGCCGTCGCCATACGAGAGGCCCTTGTCGTAATCGCAACCGCTCTCGTACTTGGTGAAGTACTTCATCTCGTCGGAAAGCGACACGGGGGAAAGCGTGGAGGCAGAACGAGCCGAGGCGAACGTCGCAACGCCCTCGGTGCCCTCGTAGTAGTCCGCCTTGTCGTAGTCCGCGGGCGCGGGATCCCCCACGCCGTTGGGGTCGCTGTCCGTGGCGGGCGCCTGCTCGGTGTTAGCGACGGCGGGCAGGGCAACACCGCCGAACGCAAGCGTAACGGCAAGTCCGGCGACGACCGCCTTATTGCGATGCTGAGGCATATTTCCTCCTCGGGTCCGCCCTCCACATGGGGATGGCTGCGTTTAAGGTGCGTTTGCGGCAAGGCCACAAAGGGATGCACCCAGTATGAACGAAAAGATGCGTCCCGAATATGCGTTTTGGAGCGCATCTTCTTATTCTTCACCCCAAGCCCATGCGCCGTTGTCGAGGGCCCGGCGCGGCCCCGGGGCACTCGCCTTGAAACGACGAGGGGAACCGACGCCCTCGCGCCCGTTCCCCTCGCGGCACATGTTTTCAAGCGACGACTCGCCTTAGCAGATCTTGCACACCCAGCCGTGCACATCCTCGATCTCGCCGGCCTGGATGCCCGTGAGCGTGGCGCGCAGCTGCTTCATCACCGGGCCGGACGTCTCGTGACCAGCCGGGAACACCACGACCTCGTCGCCATCGTGAATCTCGCCAACAGGGCTGATGACGGCCGCGGTGCCGCACAGCCCGCACTCGGTAAAGGCGCCGGACTGCACTTCGGCCCACGTGACCGGGCGCTCGTCGACGGCGATCCCCAGGTCCTGGGCCACCTGCACGAGCGAACGGCGCGTGATGGAGGGCAGGATCGAGTCCGTATGGGACTTGGGCACCACGAGCGTGCCGTCCTTGGCGACGAACAGCACGTTGGCACCGCCGGTCTCCTCGACATAGGTGCGGGACTCGGAGTCGAGGTAGAGGTTCTCGGCATAACCCGCGGCATGCGCCTCCATGCCGGCCTTGAGGCTCATGGCGTAGTTGAGGCCGGCCTTGATGTTGCCGGTGCCGTGGGGCGCGGCGCGGTCGTACTTGGACACGCAGAGCTTGACCGCGGTGTCGCCGCCCTTGAAGTACGGGCCCACGGGCGTCACGAGGATGCGGAACTGATACTCGTCGGCGGGTTTGACGCCAATGACGTCGCCCGTAGCGATCATGAGCGGGCGAACGTAGAGCGTGGCCCCCGAGCCGAACGGCGGCACCCACGCGGCGTTGGCCTCGACGACCTGCTTGACGGCCTCGACAAAACGCTCCTGCGGGAAGGCGGGCATCACGAGGCGCTCGGCGGAATCGGCCATACGCTGGGCATTCATGTCCGGGCGGAAACAGACGATGGAACCGTCGACGGTGGTGTAGGCCTTAAGGCCCTCAAAGACCTCCTGGCAGTAATGGAAGATGCCGGCGCACTCGGACAGCGTGATGCTGTGGTCGGTGGTAAGGCAGCCCTCGTCCCATGCGCCGTCCTTGTAGTTGGACACGTAGCTGTAATCCGTCTTGCGGTAGCTGAAGTCGAGGTTGCCCCAGTCCAAGTCCTTCTTCTCAACGGTCATGGCATGCTCCTTCGCACTCGTGCCCGTGCGTTCGCGAGAGGGGGTGGTCGACGCTCGGGTGCACCCTCCCGCGCGAGCGCGCGGTGTTTGTATACCGGCAACAAAGCCAGGCGAAAACCGTCCAGTCGGTTTTGCGGCGAAGTTCATTGTACTGCGCTCAAATAAAGCGTGGCATATGTACGAAATCTTTAACGAATCATGACCACCCGCATAGCGGGTGGTTTGCTCTTAGGGTGTAACCCTAAGGGT
>ERZ894232.1198-NODE-1198-length-26630-cov-58.477479_pt1 | contig 26630 bp, 14 predicted proteins | sample MGYA00380296_ERZ894232 | MGnify/ENA primary metagenome ERZ894232 (study PRJEB32331, sample SAMN06328433) | human gut metagenome | biome: human gut microbiome; feature: stool | host: Homo sapiens | collected 2014-08-14 ... | reverse complement strand
CATTACTACTCAGTGCTTCAAATTAGTTTTATACAAAAGTGTTGCGGAAATTAGGCAATATACAGATAGATGGGATCTCCTTCATAGAACACATCTCCTTTAAGGCTTTCAACGAAGGAGTACGTTTGAAGGACTGTATTCGTCTGCAACAACAACTGACCGGGGTTAGAGTGAAGGCGCTTGCAGCGGATTCAATCTATGCTAATAATGCCAACCGGAAATTTTGTACAAAATATCACATCAGTACTTCCTTTAAGCGTAAGGGCAGAGCTGCCAAAGACGAGCCGCTTCGTAAGATCTTACGGTCGGAACTCGGTCGTGAAAGAGCCACCCGCCTGGAAGGAAGCTTTGGAACACAGAAACAACATTACTCACTGGCCAGGATAAAAGCCAGAAACAGGAAAACGGAAATGCTTTGGATTTTCTTTGGAATACATACGGCCAATGCGGCATGTATGATAGGAAAGGTTGAAAAGAAAATAAGAAAGGCAGCATAATCTGACTAAAATGAGAGGTAAACAGGAGAGGTTTTAACTTCCCCTAAAAAAGACATGTACATAATGCAAGGTTGGGAGAGAAAAAATAAGAGTATGTAAATAATATTCTATAAAAAAGGATGAAGGACTGGGGAGTTGACCGAAAAAATTAAGAGAAAAGCTCACGTAAAGTAAAACTTTTCTCTTGATTTATGAGAAAGAGGAACATTTACTGAATATCCCTAATTAACTGAATTACAAACTTTTAAATCAAGAAACAGAAGCTGTTTTCAACTACTGATTCGCATAATGTTACTAATGCTTAAACTTCTTTGTTTTGGAGAGTGCACCGGTATTACTTATGTAGATAGTACTTATATCCCCGTATGCCATAATAAAAGGATTAAGCGTAACAAAGTCTTTAAAGGTTATGCCGAAGTAAGCAAAAACAAGAACCAAGTGGAATTATTCTTATAACCGCTTAATCCCGAACTTAGGTTTGTATTTGCCGCATAAGTATTGGTTGTAAACAAACAAAAAAATGTAAATGAAAATAGTAAATGAATGAGTTCTTTTTGCATAGCTTATTATGTCCGTCAATAACCGGTTGCAATCTGTAAGCATCACCTGAAAGTCCCGATATGCTCTGAGATTTCTCATTCGGTTCCGCGCACAGCTCCATCAAAACAGTAACATGTTCCTCAAAACACCCAAATTGTTAGTTATACCATTTTCCCCTTCACCTGCCCTTCCCCTTCCCTCCCTATGGAAATCGCCGCCTGTCAGATATGACGAAGAATCAATATGCTCCTAAGCACGACATTCATTTATTAATACCCGACTTTCTTTCTTTTAATAGCCATAAATCAATCCTATATTCATCCTCTGTGGAACTCTGTGTACTCTGTGGTGAACTTATTATTTCGAATTACGATACATAGCAGGTGAAATTGCCGCCCTTCACCCGCTATCCCTTTATTCATCGGGGATACAGAAGAAAGGTGAAGGGGCGGAAAAAAAAGAAAACAAGAAGAGATAAGGTTGTTTTGGGCTATCAACCGTTTTTTATCAAAAGAAATATGGTTTAAAGAAGAACCCCGATGAATCTAAGTCATTTTTTTGCTTTTAGAGAGTTTTTCAGGTAAAAAATCAACCTCTTTGTGAAAGTAAAAGCCTACTTTTGCCCTGTGGAATTATCTTTGAAACAAAATCTTTACGTATGAAACATATCAGATTACAGTTTATACTTGTTTATTTATTCTTATTCATTTCTCTTTGTCATTCGTCCGAACTTCCGGAAGTCTTTACTACTTTGTTGCCCGCTCCGCAATCTGTCCGGTTGCTGTCGGCAGAAGCAGGCATTCATCCGCAAGATATTGTAGGCTATTGTTTGAAGAATAAGGCTGAAATCCCTTTCCGTCAGGATTATTTTCCACGAAAGCTGCTGAAATCGGTTCGCAAAGGCACTATTTTATTGAAGATAGACAATCGCATAAAGGAGGAGGAAGGCTATCGATTAATCGTGTCTTCTGGAAAGGTTACGGTGGAAGCACGCACGCAAGTCGGGCTGCAATATGGCGTGCAAACGTTGGTACAGTTGGCACAGAATGCTGTAGAATTGAATACATCTCTACCGGCTTTTGAGATAAAGGATTATCCTTCAAGTTCCTATCGCGCGATTCATATCGATTTGAAAAACCACATGAAGCCGAAGGATTACTTATATCATATTTTGGATCGTATGGCGGAGTATAAACTGAATGCTGTCGTTGTAGAGTATGAAGACAAGTTGAAATATGAGAATTATCCCGAGATAGCGTTGCCTGATGCGCTTTCCGTAGAAGAATGGAGTGAGTGGGCGGAGTATGCGCATCGGCTGAATATAGATGTCAGCCCTTTGATTCAAGGCATCGGGCATGCCGATTTCATTTTAAAACATGATGAATATAAGTCGTTGCGTGAGAATCCCGCGTCTGACTGGACTTGCTGTCCTACCAATGAAGACTATTACGAACTGCAATTCGGACTTTATCAAACTGCCATACGCGCAACTCCTCACGGAAAGTATCTGCATGTAGGAGGAGACGAAGCACCGGGTGTCGGAACTTGTCCTCGTTGCAAGGCAACCGGCAAGACACCGTTGCAGCTTCAGTTGGACTGGCTGAAAAGAGTCAGCGATTATGCGGAAGCTCATGGACGTATCCCTATCTTTTGGGATGATATGCTGTTCAAGGGAGTAGGTCTGTATTATACCATCCTCGATTTGGAGAAGTCCGAACAACAAGACTCCATTTGGGAAGCACGTTTGCCCGAATTGGACCGCTATGCCAAACTGTTTCCCCGAAACGTGATTTATATGCGCTGGAAATATGAAGATGCATTAAGTAAAGGTAACCGGTTGGCATTGGGCTGGTATAACAGGCAAGGTCTGCAAGTGATGGGAGCCAATGCCGCGCAGACCACCTTTGCCATGTTGCCGTTGGAAAACGGGCAGGCAGAGCATATACGCTCCTTTCATCTTGTAAGTAGCGAAATACCTTTGAAAGGAATACTTTGCACGGCATGGGACGATTCCTCTCCTCTGTTTGACACCTATTGGAAAGGATTCATTGCCAATGCGCAATATAGTTGGAACATAGCGGAGGAAATGGATATCCGAGAGTTTTCCCGTCGTTATTTGATTCGGGAGTTTGGAAATACAGTTTCTTCACTTCCCGACTTCAGATTGGCTTTGGAGTCCGCATTTCCGTTGTGGGAAACAGGTCTGCTGGATTATGGCGTCCGCAAGGCGATGTGGAAGACAAAAGGGAATTATAAGGTCATCTCTTTGCCCGGCGGGCAAAGAGGGGAGTGGAGCAGAAAGTATGCGGAACGTTTGAGAGAAGCGGAAAGAAACAAGAAAACCCATGATGATATTTCTTTCCTTCTAAAACAGTATCGGGACAAAGCGGTCCGCAATGACTATTCTCTACAGGTGTTTTCCATAATCAACGAATTGACCGGTTATACAGCCCGCCTGTTGCTGGCAGTTTCCGTATATGACAAAGACCGGGATAAGGCAAGTCTGAACAGCTTGAGGCGTTGCATGGACGATTTCAAAACAATCCGTAGGAATATGGAGGAACTTTATTCGCGGACACGCACAATTGAGCAGCCGGCAGGATATATCCTGCCGATGGGATACCGCTCGCGTCTGGGACTGAATACGCCGGATTCCAGTTGGATGTTTCTTTTTGAGCTTGAATTATTGGCGCATCTTGATAAAATGCTATCTTTGTACGAAGAACCTAATTGACGGACATAATAAGCTATGCAAAAAGAACTTGTTCATTTACTATTTTCATTTACATTTTTTTGTTTGTTAACCACCAATACTTATGCGGCAAATACAGGGAAGTATGCTTCCAATTTGAAATTCATTCCGATACCTTCGAGCATATTACCAACTAATGATGTGCGGATATTGTATCAAGACTCTGACGGTTATATCTGGCTTCCCACTTACAACGGACTTGTGCGTTATGATGGGTATAGCGTAGTGAATTACGGGTTGAATGACGGAACGAATCTGTCTTTCAACTGTTATCTGAATGTAGTGGTCGAAGACCATGACAAAAACCTGTGGATTGCTGCGGAGAAAGGCGTGTTCAAGTTACACAAACTTACCGGAGACATAGAGCGTATCGGAAACGATAAACTGGAATCCCTGAACGCGGCGGATATATTCTGCACGAAAAACGGGGATATTTGGGTCGGTGGCGATCGTGGACTTTTCAGAAAGAAAAAAGGAGAAGACATTTTCGAACGTATTGACTTGCCAAGCCAGCGGCTGGCAAGCGTCTCTTCCATTATAGAGGATGATCGGGGAGATATCTGGGTGGCGGCATGTGAAAAAGGGCTTTTCCGCTATGACGTGGAGCAAAAAAAGTTCTACGCTTATATCGATCAGGTTCTCTGCCTCTCGAATGTCGTCTATCAAGACGACAAACAGCAGATTTGGGTCGGGACATGGGACAGAGGATTGCTGAGGCTGGCCACTCCTTATACTACCGGTCGTATGCAGTATGACCGGTTTCATCGGGTGGAAGGTGAAGAAAACTCGTTGTTCGATAATATCGTCTACGATATTGGTCAGGATGAGTCTCATCGCATTTGGGTCAGTACCCGTAGCGGGTTGAGCATTATGCACGATGAATCCGATTTCTATTCTTTCGAGAACTTTCTTCCCGAAGAAGGCATTGGAAAATTGCCTTACAATGAAGTGAGCTCCATCTTGCGCACGCACGACAATCAGATGTGGATAAGCATGTTTGGCGGTGGAGTCTGTAAGATTCAGACGGAGAATAAGAAGTTTGGCGTTGACCGTATGGAAGCTGTAAGAAGCCTTTATAAGACCATTTCCATACGAAATGTGTTTTATGCGGGCGATGATGAATACTGGATGGGGATTATCGGCTTCGGAATGATTCTCTATAATGCCCGCACTCATACGTGCATCAATTATCAGGAGCATCCCGATTTCAAGGATTTGCCTTATACTTCTACGGTGGACGCCATTATCAGGAGGAAGAAAACCGGAGAAATCTGTTTCGGCACATATAGTCGGGGTGTCTGGCTTTACGATGAAAAGAGTCATAAAGTGAGGGCGTTGAATCATTTGACGCAGAGGAAATTTGAGAATGATTGCGTTCATACGTTGATGGAAGACTCAAAGGGTAATCTGTGGATAGGTACACGACAAGGCGTATATATTTTAGACGCGGAAGATCAGTTCCATAAATTATCGGACTGGATGCCCGGAGTGGAGTTGGACTTTCTTAGCTCGCGTGTTTTTGATATCAAGGAAGACGCGGAACACCATATCTGGATTGCTACCAATTATGAGGGAATTGTCCGTCTGGATTTGCAGGATAAGACGTGCAGGCGGTATGCGGTAGGACAAAAGCGGGATGTGCAGAATATCTTCTGCCTGCTGGTCGATTCCCGTCAGCAGATATGGGCAGGCTCTATGTGGAGCGGACTTTCTTATTATGATCGCAAACAGGATGCTTTTGTAACGATCAATTCTTTCTCGACTATTGAGAATAAGGGAATCACTAATATTGTGGAAGATAATCGGGGAAAAATCTGGGTAACGACCAATAATACGGTGTTGTCTTTCACAATGAATGATTCCCATACATTGGAGAATATCAATTATTACGCGGTGGCAAATGAGATGGAGACGTTCTCGTTTAATCGTAGTTCCCATTGCAAGATGGCCGATGGCAGACTTTTGTTTGGCAGTTCGCACGGCATCCGGAGTTTCATAACAGATAGGATAGAGCATGAATCAGCTCCTTTCCCGCTTGTGTTTACCGACTTTAAGGTGCACAATCAGTCATTGAGAAGCATGTCACCGGATGAAAGACTGCGTTTCTCTTCAAAAGACGTGAATTATGCGGATGAGATCACCCTTACTCATCGGGATAATAATTTTACCGTTGAGTTTTCTCTTTTGAATTATGTGAAACCGCAGGAGAATATGTACACCTACTGTCTGGAAGGCTATGACGATAAAGAAATCGTAGTAGACGCCCAGCGCCATTTCGCCACTTACAATAATCTGCCTTCCGGCAGCTATCTTTTTCATCTGAAAGGAACGAATGAAGACGGAGTACGGGGAAGTTCGGAGAGAACCCTGAAAATCCGTATTCTTCCTGCGCCCTGGCTGACGTGGTGGGCCTACTGTATCTACGGTGTTATTCTTGCCGCTATCTTCTGTTTCATATTCCGCTTCTTGCGGTATAAAATGCGGATGCAACATGAAATCCAGATAGGCAAACTCGAAAAACAGAAGATTCAGGAGATAAACCATCTTAAATTGCAGTTCTTTACGAATATCACCCACGAACTGATGACACCCCTAAGCATAATTCTTGCTTCGTTGGAGAATCTGAAAAGCGGAGGCGACAAGCGTGCGCTGCATGCGGTAATGGCTGCCAATGCTACCCGCTTGATGCGTTTGATACAGCAAGTATTGGAATTCAGGAAAGTAGAAAGCGGCAACCTCAAAATCAGTGTTTCCTACGGTGATATCTCTTCTTTCTTGCGCAGTTGTGCAGAAGTTTTTGTCCCTCTGCTTGGAAAGAGGCGTCAAATCCTTTCCTTTGAAAGCTCGCCGGAGGAGATTTCCGGTTTCTTCGATTCCGATAAGCTGGATAAGGTTATTTACAATCTCTTGTCGAATGCCGCCAAATATACACCCGAAGACGGACGGATATCCGTGAAAGCGAGGCTGGCGGACGAACATACCTTGCAGGTGGATATAGCCAATACCGGAGAACTGATGACGCAGAAAACGATGGATGGATTGTTTAAGCGTTTTTATGAGGGGGATTACCGGAAGCACAATACAATAGGTACGGGAATAGGCTTGTCGCTGGTAAAGGATTTGATAACTATTCATCGGGGAACAATTCAGGTATTCAGCAACGAAGAGATCGGCAATTGTTTCCGTATCCTTTTGCCGATTCATAGAGAGGCTTACCAGCAAGGAGAAATCAATGAAACGATAGCAGCGCAAACGCAGACCGCTTTTCCGGTTCCTATTTATATAGATGAAACGATGAGTGATCCGGATAAAAAAATGGAATCTCTGTTGCGATCGGATTATACAATACTAATTGTCGACGACAACGAAGAACTATGTATGCTCTTTTCTAATTTGCTGTCCAACTGTTTTCGGGTGAAGACTGCTATGGACGGCAGGCATGCACTGAAGGTATTGGAAGAAGGAGGTATCGATTTGGTGGTTTCCGATATTATGATGCCCGATATGGACGGTATCGAGTTGTGCCGGTATATGAAGACTAAATTTGAATATAGCCATATACCCGTCATCCTGCTGACCGCAAAACGTGCCGAAGAGAGCCAGATAGAGGGATATAACTCGGGGGCCGACGGATACATCAGCAAACCGTGTAATTTCTCTCTGCTTTATGCCCAGATAATGAATTGCCTGAAAAGGCAGGAACGTAAAGGGGCGGATTTTCGGAAACAGATAGTTTTTGAAGTCGGCAAACTGGAGTATACTTCGTTGGACGAAACATTCCTCCAGCGAGCGATTGACTGTGTGAATGCCCGTCTGAGTGATGCCGATTTCGACCAAGCGGAGTTTGTCAGCGAAATGGGCACTTCACGGAGTGTACTTACCGAGAAATTGAAGTCACTGACGGGGTTGACCCCTTCGGCATTTGTGCAGAATGTCCGGCTGACTGCTGCATGTAAACTGATGGATGAGCAAGGTAAAATAAGGATAAGCGATCTTGCCTTTGCGGTGGGTTTCAACGACTCGAAATACTTCAGTACTTGTTTTAAGAAGAAGTATGGCATGACACCGAAAGAATACATAGAACAAGGAAGAAATTGATTGAATACTATCCGCCCTTATAGAGAAATCCTGTTTTGAATGGCTCGCATTGCCGGAATAATGAAAAAAGTGCTTTCTCTGATATTGAGAGAGCTTTTTCGGTAAATTTTCAACCTCTTTTATAGAGTGAAAGCCTACTTTTGTGGTGTTGAAAATTACTAAAAATGGTAATAAAGACATAACATTATTAATTAAATTCTATTTATTATGCAATAGTTCGTTAAAAAATCGCCAAGCCTAAGCGGCTATGGCAGTAAATAAAATGAGTTCTTTGAAAAGTTTGTCAATAACTTGCATGTCCGGTTTAATCCCGAACACGCAAATAAATCGTTCAAGCATATAAGCATTGTGTATGAATGACTTGCAAGAGGATATGGAATAGGCTATTCCGAGCCTCTTGCATGCCGCTTTGGCCAAGTTGACAGCAGCAAGCGATGCATTGAAGTGAAAATCCAACTTTCTGAAGTCAGTTGACTGGCAGTTGGTGATTCCTGCATGCTGCTTTCCATCTCTAAAGCAAAATTCCAATAGGAATCTGGTCCTGTAATAATCCAGCACTTCGCGTCCATCCATGGAATCGTCTGTAGAGAAATAGAGCTGCCACTTGTCTGTCCTCCCGTCCATCGGATACCAGATGGTTAAGGAAACATACCTTTTGAGAGCTTTTGCATATACCCTCAATCCGTATAGCTTTCCTTTGTTCACCTCGTATTCCTTGCACCGGGTCAAATCCAATTTGGCAAAGTCAATTCTGCCGTCAAACCACTTGGGATGGCCCCGTTTTCCTGTTTTCTTTTCCAATGTCGGATAGTACAGGATTACATCGTTCCTGAAGCGGCTGATGATATGGAAATCGCTCTCACACATAGGCGTTATGAATGTTTCCTTGGAAAAGAATGCGTCTGCAACCACTGTTTTGGATAGGCTCTGTAGCTTGTCTTTTCTACTGATTAGATAGCTGCTGTACCAGTCAACCAGATTCTTCCCATGTTATCCAAGGTCTTGCAATCCGGCGTCTGAATGGAACCTAAAGTCATGCATTCGTGGTTGTCGATGTCAATGACTCCGATGCCCAAGATTTCCAATCCTCGTTTATAATCCCCTGCACAGCCTGACCAGAAGTAACCAATCCAAGGTGTCTTCTTGCCTGATTTGGGGATATAGGAAGGATCGATGGCGATGGCTTTTCTTCTACCTGTGAGATGCTTGCTGATGATAGAATCGTTGAACGCAAACCAGTCGAATGTCTCATTCTCAAAAAGATTACGGTAGGTCTGTTCCGAAAAACGTCCATACCTGCCCAACTGGAGGAAGTTTATACGATCTGGAATGGCCATGAATAATTTCATTGCATCCATGAACGTTTTTTCAAAAGGTTTTTGTATATTCACGACTGATTTGAGAGCCGACAGGCACTCAGATTGGTATTGCATAAGGAGTGTTTCTTTAGTCATAATCAGAAGAGTTGAGAAACTTCTAATTTACTAAAAAATAACGAATTATGCAATACTCTTTTCCCTTTATTATCAACAGGTTAGCACTTCTTTCAGCACATTTCTTTATGCTTAACCATTCGTTTTTGACAACAGTTCAATGACCTCTTTAGTGTTTTTGAACCGACTTCTGCCGGTTCTATTGTTTAACTTTTAATTTTCCGGTAAAAATTTACCGAAGTATTGTATTATGAAAACAGAATCTTTATTCTTAAAAAAGATGTTGCTGGTGTTATTCGCTATTTTGGGAATAACTTTGTGTGTTTCCTGTTCTGATGATGACGATAAGGAAAATGGTGATGACGGTGGCGGAACGACTGCGACTACTCCTTTTAGTTCTGTAAAAGTAGAGGCTGACGGAGAAACCGTAACCGGTAGTGTAGACGGAACTACTATTACTTTTGCTTTTGACCGAGCGGAGAATTTCTCCAGTTGCAGACTGATGGTTGAATTGAATACCGGTTGGCAGTTGACTTATCCTACCGACGTAGATGATTACGATATGTCTGATGATCCGGATTTATATTTTAAAGGGCCGGATGGGTCAAAACCCAAGTATAAAGTAGTTGTTACTTCCAATGCTCTTCCGATCATTGATGCTTCCAAGATTACGGTAGAAGGTGGCTATGCGCTGGAAATAAATAATGCCACTAAAGAAATGGTGATTACCTATGATGCGAATATGGATAGGAGCAATGTTAGGTTGAACTTTGCCGAAGGGGCTTTAATGGCAGGGGCTACGGTTGAGACTACTACATTTGATCTTTCTGATGATCCGGTTACGCTGAATATTCGAGTAGCGGGCACTAATCGTTCATACATATTAAAAATAGATTATTCGGCTCTTATGACTCCGGCCAGTGAATTTGGTTTCCAGGATGTGACGGAAGACTATGTAAACAAAGCGGAATATCCGTATATTACGGTGATGAAAATAAATAACGCTACGTTGAGTAATGTCATTGATAAAAAACCGGTAAAGCCAAATCCGGAACGTTGGGACCCGAGTGGTTGGTATGGAAAGACGCAAGCTGAGGCGATGGCAGTATTGGGTGATTTCAATGATCCTGCTACGTATCCGGGAATAACGAATATCTCAGGTGTCAACTTTACTGTTGTGACATTGGACGCTTCCAAAGTAAAAGGTAAATTAATTATTGATGACCAAAATAGCGTATCTTTGTCAGAGGTGAATAATCTGGTGGTAGTAACCGGTAATCATATTGCGGATAAGGGCAATGCAGGTGGTAGAGGTATTTTATACGGTGATAATAAGGTTTATTCTGATAAGCTGGCTTGGATTGAATCTCAACCGCTTAATGTACAGTTTGGCGAATGCTTCGGCTTTACCGAAGACGGAAAAATCTCTTTTGATGTAGCTACCGTGAAAGACAACACATTGATGAAAGTGAGATTCTATAATGCGGATTATAGTGAAGATATTGATGACGGAAATAAATTTCCGGAACCTGAAGAAACTTTTGATTGCAGGAACTATTTAGATGGCGCATGGAATGTGAAGTATGTGGCATCCGGATATCCTTGGCTGGTTAGGAAAGGCGAAAAGCTTACCTACAAACAAGTGATGGGTAACAATGGATTCAATGACAGTATGGGCGATAATGAAACGAATCGTCGTGGGTTAATTGGAAAAACTTACGATGGGAAGATTGGTATTGCAGTAGTTGGCGTAGGAGATGCGGACGGTGCTGATGGTCTTACTTTATTGCAGGCAGCTTATGTGCTGAATAAGATGGGGTGGAAAGAGATTATGTCGTTAGGTGCTACGGGGTGGCTAACTGGAAATTCTTGGCTTCCTTCTATAAAGATAAATGGTCAACTGGTGAGTGGCGTAGACGGAGAAGGATCTGCATACGTTGTCGCTTTTGATGCAAAATAATTAATAAAAAACTGAAGAACATTATGAAGAAACACAAGTATCTGTTTGTTGCATGCCTGTCGTTATTTCCTATAATGGTAGTGGCTGAGAACGATACTCGAAATGAGATTGCGGAAGTTTGGGCAGCAGCAAATATTAACAAAAACAGGCTCTATAAAGGTAAAGTGGTGGATGAAAAAACATCCGAGCCTTTGGTGGGAGCTACTGTTAAGGTAAAAGGTTCTACTATCGGAACCATTACGGACATAGATGGTAATTTTAAACTGGATGTTCCAGCCAATATCTCGCCCATAGTGTTCGAGGTTTCATATATGGGGTATGCTTCGAAAGAAGCTACCCCTCATAAAACGGAAGGATTCACCATTCGTCTGGCCGAAGATTCGCAAGTGCTGGAAGAAGTACAGATTATCGCTTACGGTAAACAAAGCAAAATGTCTGTCACTGCGGCTATCTCTTCCATTAGCAATAAAGACTTGTTGAGGTCCCCCAGCGGAAGTGTGGCGAATGCTCTTTCGGGAGCTGTTACAGGACTTTCGTCCGTACAGGTGTCCGGTCAGCCGGGAGCGGAAGACCCGGATATATATGTGCGGGGTACGGGGTCTTTATCTGATGAACTTTCCAAACCGCTTATTTTGGTGGACGGAGTGGAACGTTCTTTTTTCCAAATGGATTTGCACGAAATCGAAAGCATCACGGTTTTAAAAGATGCAGCTTCTACGGCAGTGTTCGGTGTACGCGGCGCCAATGGAGTTGTGTTGGTTACTACTCGGCGAGGAACCGCCGGAAAACCGAAAATATCATTGAACTCTTCATTCGGTCTGACACAAGCTTTGCGCAACCTGAAAGGAGTGGACAGCTATACGTATGCCACTCTGTATAATGAGACGCAGTTGAGTGACAATCCTTCGCTGAAGGAGTCGCAACTGGGCTTCTCTCCTTATGTGAGAGAGATGTTCAGGACGAATGCAGATCCCATCATGTTCCCCAATGTCGATTGGAATGATTATATTTTCAAGAATCTTTCCTGGCAGACGCAACATAACCTGACAATGTCGGGCGGTGGCGACCGTTTCCGTTACTTTGTCTCGTTGGGATATTTGCTGCAAGACGGCATGCTGAAACAATTGGGAGAGTCTTATGATCCCAATTACCAATATAAGCGTTTCAACTATCGTTCAAACGTGGATATAAACTTGACAAAATCAACCCTGCTGAAAGTAAACATCGGTGGGTATGTAGGCACGAGGCGGGAGCCGCAGACGGATGAACTGTGGCGAAAGGTGATGTGGTGTACTCCTTTCTCCAGTCCGGGAATTGTGGATGGAAAGCAAATCACCAATATTTCATCAAACAGATATATTACCATCGGCGAACGCACATGCGCGCTGGATTACTATTATAACGGTGGATATAACGCCAATACGGATAATGTGCTGAACCTTGATTTGGCACTCGACCAGAAACTGGATTTTATCACCAAGGGGTTGAGCCTACAAATAAAGGGAGCTTATAATACCAACTACAATGTGAAGGTTTACCGTGCACCTACGGGAACAAACAGCAAATATACTCCCATTTATCTAGGTACGATAAATACACCGGGAATGGATTTCACAGATCCACGGTTTGACAATACGATTGTTTATCAGACGGATGGCGTAAGCGGGTTGAATGAGCCGATGAGCTATAGTGAAGCAACCGGTAGAGGACGTAACTGGTATGGAGAATTTAGCTTGAACTACAACCGTTCCTTCGGCGACCATGATGTATCCGTCTTGTTCCTTTACAACCAGTCTAAAAAATATTATCCGGAGACTAAAATAGACGGAAAAGTATTCTATGTCGATATACCGACAGCTTATATAGGCTATGTGGGACGACTGACGTATGCATACAAGAAACGCTATATGCTTGACCTGAATGCCGGTTATAACGGTTCGGAGAACTTTGCGCCGGACAAACGTTTCGGATTCTTTCCGGCGGCTTCTGTCGGATGGACTCTCTCGGAAGAGAAATTCATGAAGAAGCAAAAGGTGATTGATTTCTTGAAACTACGCGCTTCTTACGGTATTGTAGGTAATGACAAAATGGAAAATGCCCGGTTCCTCTACCTTTCAGGTTCGTGGAATGGTTACAATACCGTCAAAAAGAATCAGGGAAGCTGGCAGTTCGGACAGGAAGGCGGTACGGCTTTGCTGCCGGATGCAAAGGAGAATACGGTGGGCAATCCGGATGTGACCTGGGAAACCGTGGCAAAGCAGAATTATGGTATTGATCTTAAGATGTTTGATTCGAGACTGAGCTTTACAGCCGATATATTCTTTGAGAAGAGAAAAGATATCCTGTCTACGCGTAATACTTTGCCTACCATTACCGATATACAACTGCCTAAAATTAATTTGGGTAAAGTGAATAATCATGGATATGAGTTGTCGCTTGGATGGAATGACCGCGCAGGAAAGGTGAATTATTGGGTAAAGGCGAATATGTCTTATGCCAAAAACAAAATCATATATATGGACGAAGTGGTTCCCAACGAACCTTATATGGCGGAAACAGGAAGAAGCACCGGACTGAACTATGGATATCTTTTCGACCGTTTCTTGCAAAAGGATGATTTTGATGCGGATGGCAAATTGAAGGTCGATGCAAATGGTGAACAGATTTTGCCTAAGATGTCTTTGGGTACACCCCGTCCCGGTGATACACTCTTTAAGGATTTGAATGGAGATGGTGTAATAGATGGAGATGATAAAACTTACTTCGGGTATGCGAGACATCCGGAATATGTGTTTGGTTTCTTAGGCGGATTTAGTTGGAAGAATTTTGAATTCTCCATGCAATGGACTGCTGCTATGAATGCTTCCAGAATATTGGAAGGGGAGTATCGGAATGCTTTCGGAAGCACTAACAGCCGTATGTTGCTGAAATTCCTTGCCGACGGCAGATGGACAGAAGAGAATCCTTGCTCCCGGTTTCCACGACTGACATTTATGAATAAAACACATTATCTGGAGGATACCGATTTGTGGCTGATGAACGGTTCTTATCTTCGCCTGAAGACGGCGGAAATCTCTTATACTTTCCAAAATAAGGATTTCTTGAAGAAAATAGGTGTAGAATCTGTTCGTCTCTACTGCAACGGATACAACTTGTTGACCTTATTCTCGGACTTGAATGATATAGACATTGACCCTGAAGGAAAAACAAGCGGGGGTGACAACACTTATCCGAATGTGAGGATTTATAATTTCGGAATCAATGTTTCATTTTAAATCGATATAGTATGAAGAAGATTATTACATATTTCTTTTTAGGTTGTTTTAGCTACGTCGTGAGCAGTTGTAGTGATTTGGCTTTCGGCGATTCTTTTCTGGAAAAAGCGCCGGGAGTGGATGTGACCGTCGATACCATATTCTCTTCAAAGCTTTATGCCGACCGGGCATTGAATTCGGCTTATTCCACTTTGCGCACGGGATTGACCGTACATGCAAATAATGGTAATTTTGAATATCAGCAGGCCGGCAATAAGTTGGGATGGGACAATTTGGATGCATTGACGGATATTATTAATTCGCATTGTAATTGGGGAGGAGTGTATCAGGTTTACTATAATGGTTCTTATAGTTCGGAGTCGGAGAATGAGAATTCGACGCATGCCTCGAGTACAAAAATGGGGTTTTATCCTAATCAGGATGTGACTTGGAGAGGTATCCGGAAAGCTTATCTGTATTTGGAGAATGTGGATAGGGTTCCTGATATGAGCGAAACGGAGAAAACAATAAGGAAAGGGGAAGCACAGATGATTATTGCTTGCCAGTATCACGAATTGTTGCGTCATTTTGGAGGAGTGCCCTTGTTGTATTCTTCTGTGGATACTTCCAATAGCCTGGATATTGATTTCTCGCGGAAGACATTTGAGCAGACGGTCGAGTTTATCATAAACTTGTGTAGTGATGCCGCCAAAAAACTTCCTTGGCGTGTGGCTGCTGTAGATGACGGGCGTTTTACCGCTGCCGCCGCTTTGGGACTGAAAATCAGGGTACTTTTATTGGCAGCCAGTCCGTTGTTTAATGCCAACGAGCCTTACCTGGCAGCCAATCAGCCGACAGGCGGTAATGCAGGCAAGATATCGGCGGCAGATATAGATAAAATGGTGTGGTATGGTAATTATGACCGCAAACGTTGGGAAAGAGTAGTGGAAGCGTGTGAAGAATTTTTCCTGGAAAACACCAGGAATGGGAATGTATATCATTTGGTGGAAGCGGAAACTCCGGATGCGGAAGGATACAGGAAGGCTTTTTCTGGTTGCTACGCCGACCGTTATAACAGTGAAATCCTCATTGCGACATTTCGTAACCTGAGAACTTTCGGCGATTCTTATCACCGGATGTATTTCGGTCCGTCAACCGATACGGATGGAAATACCGGTCGTGGATATGCTGGCGGCTCGGTTACGTTGGATTATGTGGATATGTTTCCTTATGCTACAGGCGAAAGAGCCTCTTATAATGAATGGATAGAAGAGAACGGTTCAATAGGTACATTAGATAACAATCCGTTTACAGGTCGTGATCCCCGCCTGTATGAAACGGTGATGATTGCAGGGGATCATTTTCAGAGTCGTCCGGCGGAAATGTGGATTGGCGGTCAGGAAAGGGGAGCGGAATCAAACGGCGGACGTGCGCCGTCCGGATTCTGTATTCGTAAGTTCCTATGGGATTACAATCAGCTTACTTTCCATGACCGTCCCGCCAATTACGCTTATTTGAGGATGGCGGAAATTCATTTGGCTTATGCTGAGGCGCTGAATGAAACCGGACAAAAGAGCAAGGCATATAAGGAATTGGATAAAGTGCGCAACCGTGTGGGGCTTCCCGATATGAGTGATGCATTGTTGCACCGGCTGCAAAGTGGAAAGGTCTTGCCGTCTTATGCTGAATGTGCTTTGGAAGGAGATGCGGAATTGCGCGAAGAAATTTTGGATGAACGTGCCCGTGAATTGGCTTTTGAGGAGGTGCGATGGTTTGATATTGTCCGTTGGAAACGTGCCGATGTGTTTAAGAAAGAATTGCATGGACTGGATATTACCATTGCGGATGGTTCGCTGAGTGCGGGTAACTTGAAACTGAATTTCCCACAACCAAAAGTGGAGTCCGTATCAAGATATTGGCAGGATAATTTTAGTCCTAAATGGTATATGAGTGCATTTCCTTCTAATGAAATAAACAAAGGATACGGACTCTTGCAGAATCCGGGATGGTAATACGAGTGGTTTAATCAAAATGAAGACAACAATGAAAAAACTTATTATATGGGCAATGCTGATGTTCGGATTTTGTTCTGGGATGAAGGCGCAGGAAATGGCTATGCGCATTCTTGTGGTGGATGAATGGAACCGGCCGTTGCAAGGAGTAGCAATGCATATCAATGGCAATGACAAAGAAACTTTCCTGTCGGATAAGGAAGGAGTGATTGAATGTCAGGTTGCTAAAGGAGCGGAATTGAGCTTTATAAAATATAACCAGTTGCAGCGCAAGGTGACAGCGGCGGGAACGGTGATGACGGTGAAGCTGGATAAGAAGAACCGCATCTTTGATTTGGGATATGATGAGCGTGTGACGAAAGAGAATACGTCGGCGGCTATTGATGGCGTATCGGTGGAAGATATGAAGGTTTCCGGAGAAATAAGTCCGCTAAATACTTTGTATGGCTTGATTTCCGGACTGGGCGTTTATCACAGCAAATCGCTCCTGTGGGATTCTTCTCCCGCTATAAACGTGCGTGGTCGCGGATCGTATCAGGGAAACGGCGTACTGGTATTGGTAGACGGTGTGGAAAGAGAAATCAACGACCTGAATGTAGATGAGATTGAGAGTGTTACTGTGTTGAAAGATGCTGCTTCACTGGCGTTATATGGTAATCGGGGGACGGATGGGGTGATTTGTGTCACCACAAAAAGAGGGGGAGACAATAAACTGCGTACGCGTGTCGGTTATAACTTTACGGTGCAGACTCCTTTCCGTATTCCGGAAATGGCGGATGCCGTATCGTATGCGAATGCCGTGAACGAAGCTCTGAAAAATGACGGACTTGCATCCCGTTATTCACAGGCTGACATACAGGCATTGCAGAATGGAACTTCTCCATTGGCAAATGTGGATTGGGAAGACCAGATACTGCGTAAGGCAGCTTTTAACCACGAGTTGAATCTTTCGTTTGACGGTTCCAATCAGAGGATGCGCTATTATGTTTTTGCTAACTATACCAGTAACCGGGGATTTTTCAACAATACGGATTTGAATGACGGATATTCTACACAAGTGGAAATGTATGCGTTGAAGTTGCGCACGAACCTCGAAGCAAATATCTCTCCGACAACGGTGGCGCGCATGAATCTGATGGGGCGTTTGATGCAGTATCAGGAGCCGGCAGGAGGCACTTCTTTAAAAAACATATTCAATACTCCTCCCATTGCCGCACCTGTTTATGCTCCTGGTGGAGGATGGGCGAAAAACCAGATGTTTACAAATCCGCTGGCAGTGCAAGCGGGCGGTGGTTACAAACAGACGTTGCGTCGCACGTTGTTTGCAGACCTGACTCTGGACCAGGACTTGTCGATGGTGACACCGGGATTGTCCGCTCAACTGCGGGTGACGTATGATAACTCGGCAAATATATTAGACCAGAGAACTAGAAGTTATGCTTATTCTATAGCGACTCCCGTGCTTGACAATGCCGGTAATATATCGGATTTGTCGTATACCCGATATGGAAATGATACGGAACTGAGCTTCAGCAGTAAACTGGATTGGCAAGTTATGCGTACTTATATATGGGGGAAAGTGAATTATGAAAAGGATTTCGGAATGCATCACTTGGATGTGGCAGGTATCTTCTCGCAGGGACGAAAGAAATATTTGAAAGCCAACAATACCTATATGTTCCGCGACTACATGGCGCATGTCTCTTATAACTATGATAGCCGTTATTTGGCGGATGTCGTTTTTTCCTATTCGGGAAGCGGAAAATTGCCGACAGGTGACAAGTACCGCATTTATCCGGCTGTATCTGTGGCATGGGTGGCTTCTAATGAACAGTTTATGAAACGCTTTTCTGCGTTGGACTATTTAAAATTGCGTGCTTCATTCGGCATTACGGGAAATGATTCACGATTGTCTTATGATATGGATAAGCAATTTAACGGTGGCGGCAATTCGTACATTTTCGTAGGTACTTCTTCTACGTACGGGTTGGCGCAAGGAGGTTTCCCTTCAACCGGAGTGGAACCGGAAAAGGAATATAAGGCAAACGTAGGTGTAGAACTGGGACTTTGGAAGGGATTCTCGATGCAAGTAGATGCTTTCTATAATCGGCGCAAACAGATTAAGGGGGAAAGCAGCGGAATATATTCTACTGTGGTAGGACGAGGAATGCCTTTCCTGTTTAATGGTGAAGTAAAGAATTATGGAGGAGAAATCAGCATGGGATGGCAACAGCAACTTAATCATTTCGGCTATTCCATTCAAGGAAATGTCTCTTATGCCAAGAATGAGATTATTAATATCAATGAGGGATATCATCCTTATGGCTATATGTATTACACCGGACATTCTATCGGACAATTCTACGGATTGATTGCCGAAGGACTGTATCAAAAAGAAGATTTCGACGCACAAGGTAATCTGCTTCCCGGAGCTCCGGTTTCTACTTATGAGGCCAAACTTCAGCCGGGAGACGTGAAATACAAGGATTTGAATGAGGATGGGAAGATTGACAATTATGACCATTGCTACCAACAAAACACGACTTTGCCCGAGATCTATTATGGGTTCTCTTTGGGATTAAATTATAAGAATTGGGGATTGAAAGCCAACTTTCAGGGTGTGGCGCACTATTCCGTGTGGAATACGTTGGCAAGTGTCTATCGTCCGCTTTATGGGAATGATAAAAGTATATCCAGGTATTATTTGGAGAACCGCTGGACGGAAACTACTCCGAATGCCCGTTATCCACGTTTGACGACCCTTTCCAATAATCACAACTATCAAAACAGCAACCTGTGGATGGAGAAAGGAGATTATCTGAAATTGCGTGTGCTGGAACTTTCTTATCGACTTCCCACAAAGCTTACGGAGAAGATGAGGATGAGTGATTGTAGATTATTCTTGAAGGGTATGAATTTGTTCTCGATAGACCATATCGATATCATGGATCCGGAACAGATTAATGCCGAATATCCCTCTTCACGTTCTTATTTGATTGGTATAAATGTCTTATTTTAAACAAGAATCATAGGTATGAAAACATATAATTTATTGGCTTTAGCGGGTTGCTTGTGGATGACGGCTGCTTGTAGCGATTTTCTAGAGCTTGACGAATCCCAACATCATACAGTGGAATATGAGTTTTCTACTTTCGATAATACGAAAGCGGTGGCCACCAATGTATACAGTTATTTAAGAAATGGCTATAGTGATGTGAACTCTACGATGATAGACGCTGCTACCGATGATGCGGTGAATGCATGGAATACCAATGGTATTAAGGGATTTTATGACGGAAGTTGGAAAGATTCTTCGCCGATGGATAATGTGTGGGGACATTATTATAAAGGGATTGCCGCAGCCAATTATTTTATGGAGCATTGTCCTGCTGACTTCCCGGAAGCAAAATATCAGGAGAAATATGAGGAGAAGTTGAAAGAATTGAAACTTTATCCTTATGAGATACAGGCGTTGAGGGCTTATTTTCATTTTGAATTGTTGAAACGCTATAAAAATATTGTGATTGCCGACCGGCAATTTACGCTGGAGGAAGTGAATGAATTGCAACCTTCTTCGTATGAGGAGACCGTGGAATGGATTGCGGGTGAATGTGATGAAGTTTCTAAATTCCTGCCTGTTACATTTGAGGGGATGACTTCATCGAGTGAAATAGGAAGGGTTACAAAAGGAATGGTATTGGCTTTGAAAGCAAGGGTGTTGCTGTATGCCGCCAGTCCGTTAAATACAACGGATAACAGGGAAAAATGGTTGAAGGCTGCCAAAGCCGCTAAAGCGGTGATAGACTTGAACGTTTACCAGGAAAAGAAGAATGAAGAGGTGATTAACAATGCGAAATCTTCTGATTTTATCTTCGGCAGGTGGAACGGAGTGGATAATAGTTTTGAACGGGCTAACTTCCCGATGGGTTATGAAGGCGGTAATTCGGGAGTGTGTCCTTCGCAAAATTTGGTGGAAGCCTTTGATATGCGGGACGGAACTCCGTTTGACTGGAATAATCCGGATCATCGCACTAAGGCATTGGACCCTTTGGAGAGAGATCCCCGATTGGCACAGACGGTACTGATGAACGGGCAATTGTTTAAAGGTAGAAGAGTGGAAAGTTTTACCGGAGGCATGAACGGGCTTCCCAAAGAAGGAGCTTCTCCTACATCTTATTACCTGCGCAAGCACCTGAAAGAAGATACTGACTTGACTACCGGTAGTGCTACCTCCTACCAACATATTTGGCCTTTGTTCAGATATGCGGAGGTTTTACTGAACTATGCGGAGGCTTTGTTGGAAGCAACAAAAGAACCTGATTTCAAGGGAATTATCGATAACGTGAATTATACGCTTTCTCCTCGTGAGGCTGTGAATATGGTACGCGTCCGGGTGGATATGAACCCGATAGGGACTGCCGGATATGATGCTTTTAAAAAACGTTTGCGCAATGAACGACGCATGGAACTGGCTTTTGAAGGACATCGTTTTTGGGACATACGTCGTTGGAAGATAGGATCGTCTACTACGAAACTGGAAGGGCTTGCTATCACTGCCATAGAAAACGAAAATGCAGTTGAAGGGGAGGATATGTATACTTATTCTTATGTGAAGAAAACTGTGCAGGAGAGAATATGGGAAGATCGTATGAATTATTATCCGATTCAAGATACTGAATTATTCAAAAATCATAATTTGATTCAGAATGATGGTTGGGACGGTAATTAAAGTAACCAAGATGAAACAGCTATATTTTTTGATAGGTATTTTTTTATTGCTCGCTTCTTTATTTTCATGTTTGGATGAGAACGATGAACAAAGGAAAGAGGAAGCGAGAGAGGTGCAGGTGGATTTCGACACTGAAGTAGGAGAAGTACCTGAAGGTTTGAAGGACTGGCCTCATGTCTTGTTCGTATTTGAAAATGAGGAGTGCGTGGAGGTAAAGGAGTCACCGGATGATGCTTCTTTACTTGTCCCTTCCACAGGTGATAAAATGGTGGCACTGGCATACGAAAGTAAGGCGAACCTTTCTTTGGGAGCCCTGTCTTCCGGCGTGCCTCTGGCTTCTTATTATGTGTCTGTGGAGGATGTGAATGAAGATATTCCTCAAGTGTGGATGGGACAATTGAAGGTGGCGTCGAACTCTGGGAATACGCTTACCTTGAAGCCGGTGACCTCTCTCTTGAAAGTAAACTTTGTGAATGCTCCCCAAGCATTTGAAGCGATTTCTTTTGCTTTGCCGGAGATGGCAAACCGGGTGAATATCTATTCGGGTGACTTACAGGCAACTAAAAATTCATCCGGTAGAAAGGAAGTTAATGTAGGGAAATCGGAAACGGGTAAAGAAGTTGTTATTTTCCCGATGTTGAAACCGGGAGACTGGACGTTGGCGTGTAAATTGATATTGAGTGATGGGAAGTCAGTGGACAAAAAAATGCCTGTTCCCGTCGGCATTAAAAATGGACAGTCTGTGGAGGTGAATGTCGATTTTACGGATTATGAGTCAGAAGGAACATGTAAGCTGACCTACCGTTATGCTGCCTATGGAATGACAGCCTGGACGAGTTATAGTACGGAAATTACTTTGAAAGAAAAGAAAGAAGAGAAAGAAGAAAATCGTTATTATAAGGTGTCTGTGCAACAAAAGGACGGTACATGGAAAGAGGTGGACGTACATTATGCGCTTTGTTCGGATGGTCCGAATCATCATACTGCTATCTGGAATGACTGGAATAATTCGAAGGGGCTGCGGGATACGATGAGCTTTGTTAATTTCACGCACGATTTTGATGCGCCGATAAAGATTAGAGTACAGAAAAAGAAAAGTTTCGGTAAGGTGGAGGTCAGGCCGAGCACGTATGGAATCGTGCCGGTTAGTGTCGGGAATAATACGATTGAATTTACTTTGCCGAATTGGGAAAAACGAAAAATATCCGTAGAATTTGACGGAGACCGATATCATAATTTGATGATATTACCGAATAAGCCTGATCCTAACAGACCTGATCCGGATAACCTGCCGGCAGGCATGAAGTATTATGGACCGGGAGAACATAATCTGGAATGGATTACACTGAAAGAAGGAGAAACCTTGTATATAGACGAGGGGGCGGTCGTTTACGGAAAAATTGCCGTATCCGGTAGCCACGTGACGGTTACAGGACGGGGAATCTTGTCCGGAGCCAAGCTGGCGCATACAGGTAACACTTATGCTTCCGGTTATCAAATGATAGAAACCAATGGCAGTAGATTGCCCAATAGGGGATATTTTACGATTTCGGATATCACTGTCGTTGATTCTCCCAACTGGACATTGTCTATTTACAATACCGATCATGTAATGATTGATAATATCAATATTCTCTGTTGGATATTGAATGGGGATGGAATTGATTTGTGTAGTGTGACGAACGCTACAATCAAAGATTGCTTCATACGTACCTATGACGATTGCATTACATTGAAAGTGAATCATCTGTCGCATTCTACGACTAAAGACATCCGCATCAAAAATAATCTCATTTGGGCGGATTATGCGAGAGGTATTGTGATTGGTCCGGAGAGCGGGTCATCTACCAGTGCAGGGATAAGCGATTGTATTGTGGAAGATTGTATTATATTGGAGTATTCTACCAATCTGTTGAGAACGAGTAGTACCGGCTTGAATTGTGACGGTGCGGGGCTTTCTATTTCACAGTATCCTTCTGGGGGAACCACTTCCGGGAATATTGAGAATATTACCTTTAAGAATATTGTAATTGATAATATTCAGCAAAACGGGCGTCCTATGGTTATTTGGCAAAAAGCTGGTCAAGGGAGCGCATTAATTAAAAATGTAACGTATCAGAATGTACGGATTCTGGATGGGAATAACAGGTGTCAGGCTTCGGGCATTTATACAAATGGCAACGCTATTGAGAAACTCATTTTTGATAGAGTGACTTATAACGGAACTGCTATCAATCAATCAGGCAAGTGGACGGTGGATAGACCGGATAATGTAGATATTATTTATCAATAAAAGATAAAGGAAAAGATATGAAGAATTGTTTGTTGTCAGGACTTACCAAGTGGATAATAAGGGGAAGCAGTAGCTGCTGTTTGGCAATACTCGTTGCTTGTACTCCGGCAAAAGTGCAACTGAACGTAGTTCCGCTTCCGAATGATATGGAAATAAAGACAGGCTTTTTCGAGGTAGATAGTGCCCAATTTGCAAATGAAAGCATGGACAAGTTTATCACTTGCCGGATTGATTCTGCTTTCAATCGTGATTTGGGAGAAGAAGGATATAATTTGTCGGTTTCATCCGGGACAATTCGATTGAACGCGTGCACCGAGAAAGGAGCTTTCTACGGAAAACAAACTTTGAAGCAATTGCTGTCTTCACGTGGAATACCTTGTGTGGAAATTAAGGATGCTCCTCGTTTCAGTTACCGTGGATTGCATATAGACGTATCCCGTCATTTCTTTCCGAAGGAAGAGATTATCAAGCTATTGGATGAGATGGCCTATTATAAACTGAATAAATTTCATTTTCACCTGACCGATAATGGCGGGTGGCGTATTCAAATTGATAAATACCCCCGATTAACCTCTATGGGCGCTTTCCGTACTCAGTGTGAATGGGTAGAGTGGTGGGACAAGAAAGACCGCACTTATTTGCCTGAAGGAACCCCCAACGCTTATGGAGGTTATTATACAAAAGAGGATATACGTGAAATTTTGGCGCATGCCGAAAAGTTACATATCGAAGTGATTCCGGAAATTGAGTTTCCCGCCCACTCTGATGAGGTCTTTATCGGCTATCCGGAACTTTGTTGCACCGGCAAGCCTTACACGAGCGGAGAATTCTGTGCAGGTAATGAGCGGACTTATACCTTTATGGAAAATGTATTGACAGAAATTATCGACCTTTTTCCATCTGAATATATTCATATCGGTGGCGATGAGGCTAGAAAGATTGCATGGAAAACATGTTCGAAATGTCAGACTTTGATGGAAAAGGAGGGTCTTAAAGATTTGGAGGAATTACAGTGTTATATGATTGCGAGGATGGAGGCTTTTCTCACATCGAAAGGTAAAAGGATGATAGGTTGGGATGAGGTGTTGAATAATCACCTGGCTCCTACTTCTACAATTATTTCTTATAGGGGGCAGGAAACTGCATCGGAGGCTGCAAATAGGGGCTATAACGTGGTTTTCACTCCGGGAGCCGCACTCTATTTCGATTGGTATCAGGCTACTCCGGAGACGCAACCGCGAGCCATGATCGGATATTCGCCCATTAAAAAGGTATATTCCATTTATCCCGTTGCAGCAGATTCAATAACTGCTCTTCACAATGAGGAGTTGATACAGGGAAAACAGCTTAAGCCGAATAGCGTGCAATGGGTTCGTCCGGAGAAAATGAAATATGTGGTGGGAGTACAAGGCTGTGCTTGGACTGAATTTATGAATGATGAGAAACAATTGGAATACATGATTTTTCCACGTTTGCTGGCGGTTGCCGAGATGGCATGGACACAAGAGAAGAAACGGGACTGGCAGGATTTCAAACCACGTATGAATGCGCATATTCCACAATTGCAAGCACGAGGAATCAATACTTTTACGTTGACTGATGAAATTGAATTGACTACTCGGTTGCTGAAACCCGGGAAAATGGAAGTGGTATTGGATACGGAGAAATATCCGGTGGAGATACGCTATACGTTGGACGGCACTAATCCTACGATGAGTTCTCTGAAATATGAAAAGCCTTTTGTAATCCATGATTCGGTAGTGGTGAAAGCTGCTATATTCCGTGAAGAAAGAATGGTGGAACCGATATTGGTACAAAAAGTCGGAGTCATAGAAGAAATTACCAATTATTTTGAATACATCGAACCGGAACATTGGAAAGAATTGAATTTATGAAACTGATATTTTATGACGTTGTTGTAAAGTTACTTCTCCGGGTTTGGCAATTACAAGGAAGAGTATGGTAAACTTTCCGGAGCACAATCGGATAAGTACGGTTGGTGGTATGAATATCGAGATGGTAAATATATTAACAGGTAAAAATAAGGAAGGTGATCGTATATGAAATATGTATATATTTTTATAGTATTAATGTTCGGAGAATATGTTTTTGCTCAAAGCGGGGTGATTGCACATCGCGGATTCTGGAAGACGGACGGATCTGCTCAGAATAGTATTGCAGCTTTGCTGAAAGCCGATTCTGTTGGTTGTTATGGATCGGAATTCGATATATGCCTTACGAAAGACAATAAGTGGGTGGTAGCTCACGGTCCTGCTGTCGGAGGGCATAAGATAGCCGAATCCACCTTAGAGGAACTCACCGTTTTGAAGTTGGAAAATGGAGAAAATGTTCCTTCACTGGAGCAGTTTTTGAAAGTAGCAAAAAAGAAGACTCGTCTGAAGCTGATTCTGGAACTGAAAGTGTATGATAATCCGGAATGGGAAACGAAGTCGATTGAGTATATTCTGGCTACTGTGAAGAAACTGAAATTGCAGAGACGCATGGAATATATCACGTTCTCCTGGTATTCGGTGCAAGAGTTTATCCGCCTTGCTCCGAAAGGTACGTCGGTATATTATTTAAATGGGGATATCCCTCCTGAAAAGTTGAAAGAAGCCGGTTGCACGGGTCCGGATTATCATATAGGAGTATTCCGTTCTCATCCGGACTGGATTGATAAATGTCATGAGTTGGGAATGAAAGTCAATGTGTGGACGGTGGACCAGCCACATGACATGAAGTGGTTTATAGAGAAGAAAGCGGATTTTATTACAACGGATGACCCCGTTGTATTGCAGCAGTTAATGAAATAGAGAGGCGATGAGAAACATATTGATTTTATTTTTTGCATTGTTTGTGACGGGAGTGCCAGCTCGAAATAAAACAGTGCCGGGAGATACTATATCTGATGGTCGGGAGACTTCTCTTCCGATGATAACATCTAATATTCCGAAAAGCGCATTAATTCATTTAACGGAATACCGTAAAGGTTTGTATAAAGTTTCTATGTGCGCCCGTAAAGGTTGCATCGTAAATATCTCTTTGGCAAGAGATTAGGAAAG
>ERZ894232.1195-NODE-1195-length-26669-cov-62.846359_pt1 | contig 26669 bp, 23 predicted proteins | sample MGYA00380296_ERZ894232 | MGnify/ENA primary metagenome ERZ894232 (study PRJEB32331, sample SAMN06328433) | human gut metagenome | biome: human gut microbiome; feature: stool | host: Homo sapiens | collected 2014-08-14 ... | reverse complement strand
ACAAAACAGATTGAAGCAGAGCCTATGACAATGGGCGAAGCGTATGAGAGAGGTCTTTTACAAGCAGGTAGAGTGCCTAACGAAGCAGAAAAGGATAAAGCAGGTTATCATGTGAAGTATCAAGACGGATATGAAAGCTGGTCTCCGGCTGAACCGTTTGAGAAAGCGTATAAATGTGCGGAAACATTTCTTGACCGCTTGCATATTGAGCATGAAGAGCTGGCAGAACGACACGAGAAATGTGCCGTGTTCGTTGATTCTGAAAAGTTCCGTGAAGTTGTAAAGGATGACTATCCGGCTTTTTTGCTCTCATTGCAACGCGAAATCATGGGGCGTTATGGTTCTATTCTTGAACAAAGAATGGCTATTGCAAAAGGGGAAACGAGTATTACCACACTTCCAAGAATGTCTTTCGGCATAGCTATTGAAGCGTTGAAATTCGGTCTTGCTATCCGTAGGAGCGGCTGGAACGGTAAAGGATTGATGGTATTCAAACAAGTCCCTGCCCATATCGAAAGCGACATTATTCCAAAGATGCAATCACTCCCACAATCAGCAAAAGACCTTATTCTGAAAGGTAAAGGGTTTATTGACTACACAAGTCAGTGTCTTATCTACAATGAGAATACTGGGCGTGCCGATAGCTGGGTTCCGTCTATCAGTGATGTGTTTGCCGAAGATTGGGAAATTGTACAATAGCCTATCTGCCATGTGCAGAAAAGGTAACGGGTGCGTTTGGCGTTTGTAACGCTGGCGCACCTTGCTAAAAACAAATCGTATATGGACAAACTTATATTTCTTGATATAGATGGAGTAATTTCCACGCAGAAGTCTCATTACGCACTTGATAAGGATGCGTGTGATTTACTTGGAAAGATTATAGATGCTACGGATGCAATGATTGTCATGTCTTCCTCTTGGAGAAAAAACACGGTGGAAGATACGAAGAACTATTTAACTACTATAGGCCATTCCGTACCATTTCTGTTCCCATACGCAGATAGGATTATAGGGGTTACGATAAGAGCGTATGCCTACGTTATGCAAGGTATTCATCTTGGTATTCCCCGTGGAGTTGAGATAAAACAATGGATTGACACCCATATTCACTCTGACAACGGTAAAGACTGGAATCACAAAGAGCTTGGGGTTGATTTCAATTACGTGATACTTGACGATGATAGCGATATGCTTCTTGAGCAAGCAGAACACTTTATTAAGACTGATACCTATTTAGGGTTGTCGGTAGATGATGTTGAAAAAGCTATTTCAATTTTAAACGGATAACTATGACCGAAGAAGAACAGATACAAGCCGACATAGAGCGATTTGAGCAAAGAGGTAGCGATATTCCCGATGATGGGGATGTAGTTGAGCAAGTTCCGCTGTTCAGCTCTTCCGATATGCAGTCTGTCATAGATGACGGCAAGAAGAAGCCGCCTATCCATAGACTGTGGGGCGATTTTTGGTGGGAGAACGAGCTTGTGTTCCTCTTTGCTGACAGCGGTATAGGAAAGTCAATTTTAGCTACGCAGATAGCTTACGAGATAGCCAAAGGGGAGAGCGAATGCGCGGAGGTAGAAATGAATCCGCAGACCGTCCTTTACTTTGACTTTGAGCTTTCGGACAGGCAGCTTGCAAGGCGGTATCAGAACGCAGATTTTCCGAAGTCTCTTATCCGTTGTACCATATCGGACAACGTGGATAGCGAAGAGTTCAGCATGAATGTGATTGAAGGGATTAAGGACAAATTGCTTGATACGAAAGCAAAGGTTATGATATTGGATAACCTTTCATTCCTTTCCACTCAAACATCGGAAGCGGAGTATGCCGGAGCTATCATGGACGGTCTTACGAGATTGAAGAGGGAAATGTGTATCAGCATCATGGTGATAGCGCACACCCCAAAGATAGAGGAATGGAAGCCTTTGTCTAAGACGAATATGGCAGGCAGCAAGATTCTTTCAAACTTTGCTGACGGTGTGTTTGCCATCGGTAGGACAAAGACAGGTGGAAGGTACTTGAAACTGCTGAAGACACGTATGGTGAGCGAGCCGGACGAGAAGTCTTTGCTGCCATATTTTAATATTGTATCGGAGCCTTATTTGCATTTTGAGAAGATAGGAGAGGAGACGGAAAAGAAACTACTTATGGGAAAGCCTGCCAAGGAGTTTTTCAGTTCCATTTGGGATAGAAATACGATAGAGCCTATTCCGTTGAATGAGTTGGTGAAGCTGATAGTGTCTAAAGACAACTCAAAGAACACTGACAAGGCTAAGGACGGCAATGCAAGGAAGCGTATTGACCGGGGAATAAAGTATGGTACTTTGAGAAAAGATGAACTGAAGAATATCTATTTGAAAGCGGATAATTAAGACTATGGACGTTGAAGAGATAAAGCAAAAGAAGCAGGAATTGAACGACAAGATAGCCGTTCTTCTGAATGAGTTTGAGGATGAGTCCGGGGTACAGGTTTCTGATGTCGGCTTTGTTAGGCGTGTGTCCTATGACGAACTAGGGCGTGAAGTATGTAAGATGTATGTGGCAGAAGTGGAGGTGAAACTATGAGCAAGAAAAAACTATTATATGAGTTTGACCCTGTAATATATCCTCGAAAGTTATGGGTGTGCATAGGTATAGACGAAGAATATCTCAATAGTAAGTTTCATGGAGAAGGGGGTACTAAGTTAAACTTCGGTAATAGTGACGACTATTATGCTATTACGTTTGACGATATAGTCAGGAATGATACAAACATGAAAGGTGAGCTTGTCGTTTTCAATAGCAAGAATGATATGAGGATGGGAGTTGTTTGCCATGAAGCGAGCCATGTAGTTGATGGAATAGAGAACGCAATAGGCATGAAACATGGAGAAGAGCCGTCTGCCTATTTACTTGAATGGGTATGCAAGAGTATCAATTTGGCGAGGTTAGGTAGTTGCGAGCCATTGAAATTTAAAGATGAATCTGAAAAATAGCACACTTATTTTTGTATAACCCACGTGATTTTTCTGACAAGTAATCCGAAAATCTTAAAAATAGCACAATTTAATCCCCGTTCGTAGCGTTCGGGGATTTTTATTATATTCTTTAAATAACCATGTTTAAAAACATAATTTGCTATTTTTGATGTATCTTTTGTTTGAGAACAAAAATATTGCAGTATATTTGTAACGTGATAGGTAGGTAAATCCTAAGTAAAGAGTGATAAGTGTCATAAGTGTATTTGCAAATGCACCTCTTTTAGGGTCTGCCTTTTTTTATGTCTATATGCCATGAATATATATTTAGATGAAAGTGGAGATTAGGTTGGGTTCTTAATAAGCCATACAGGAATGGTGGCTCAAGCTCAAGCTGGCGTTGTGACGGTTCCCTGTTACGGTCAACACCTTCAGAGAACATTTCCTGGATGCGAGCGGAAGGCATGGCGGCCAACTCCTTTATCGGTATACCACACTCTTGAAACAGGCGCACATATCTGCGCACCGTGTTGCGGGAAAGCTCAAAGCTCCTGCTTATCTGCTTTATCCCCATCCCCAATGCGTAACATTGGAGGATGTTTGCTATCTTTGTTGTCATAGTAGAAATGATTTTATCCCACCGGTCAAGACGGGAATCAAATCTACGAAAAATCCCCTGCCGGGCATTGTCAAGCAGGGGTATTTTTATATTGGAATCAAGGGGGGGGTAGGATTATTTTAGCACAAGGAGGCAGAATCGCTTGGTTTTAGGGGGCAGCTTACACTGGATTTTCCAGGCGGTATCTCGCAATATGCTATTAAACATCTATAAATTAAATAAGAAATCCATTGCAATACAAATTTTAGCCTCTATATTTGCATAATAATTACGCTCATGGCTACGCATACCTTAAAGCTGTATTTGCAGCTTGTCCTTGAATAATAGGTATGCTTACCCTTTGGGCTTTTTTACAAATAACTCATTAGTATTATGGCATACAAAGCATTAGACATCGCAAATAAAATTGTATCCAAAACAGATTTGGAACATGGTGATACTATATCAAATCTGAAATTGCAGAAGATGATGTATTACCAACAAGGTTTCCATTTGGCATATTTTGGAACACCATTGTTTGACGAGGATATTGTTGCTTGGCAATATGGACCGGTTGTCCCTTCTGTATATAAGGAATATAAATCGTTTGAATCCAACTCTATATCGACTTCAAAAGAAGGTATATCTTTATCAGATGATGAAGAAGAACTTTTCAACAATGTTTATGAGGAATACAACCAGTTTTCTGCTGTAGCCTTGATGAAAATGACACATGAAGAATCTCCTTGGAAAACCACGGAAATAAACTCTGTAATAAGCCGGGATAAAATGATGTCGTTTTTCAAAACACAAATTGAAGCATAAATGAGTGGCAAGTTTAAGTTAAAGCGCAAAGATGTAAAGCCTAATTTAAAAGAAAAAGAGGTTGATGCGAGAAGCAAAGAACCTCTTTTCTGCTTTAAGTATTTGGATATGAAAACATCTTTAAAAGGATGTGATAATAGTGTGTTCAAGGATTTTGTAACGAGAATGCAAAAATTGTGCTGTCTTACTTGGAAAGATATAAACATTTCCGGGAAACACCAGTATGGTTTTGAAATGATACCAGTTAAACAGTTGAGGCCAACATCCCTTCCTGCAATAATCACAGAGGATATTAAGGAACTTGCTGTTTTCAGATATAGTGGCGATAACCGCCCTTTCGTATGTCTAATAATGGACTGTGTGATATACCCTATATTCATAGAAGCTAAATTCGGTGATATATACGACCACGGAAGTAAATAATAATAGAAGTATAATAAAGCGGTAAGAAAATATCCTACCGCTTTATTTTATTGCATTATAACGCGAAGGGCTGGTCCCTTAGAATTAGGGCTTGGTGCGAACACCCTTCCAATATAGTCACTAAGTTTTTCCAAATATCCAGTCTGCGCCCTCAATTCGACAAGCATAGGATTGCTATCGGAGTATTCGGCTTCAAGTCCGTATCGGGCATCCAACAAGGCTCTGATTGCGGAAATGTCGGTTGTCTGCTGGGAGACGAAGAACCTGATAGAATTGAGCAGGCTTTCTAAAATTTCTGCTTCTCGTTCAGTTATACCTTGAATGCTTTGGGTTAGGGAAGACAATTCGGCTGTCTTATTATTTTTTATTCCAAGGGCATTGTATAGCTGTTCTAATGCTTCACTAAGCTGTGGGAATTGCTTTTTTGCTTCCTCGACAATCTTATCCATTTCTTGCCTTGTCAAGTCTGTACTACCATCAAATCCTTTTGCAATGGCTGCTTCACCTTCTGTAACAGCAAGGTCTATCATTTGGAACAACGGTTCAAGGAATTTGTTGGCAATTCTCATGGATGCTTGTTTCAAGAAGAGATTGTTTATGAAATCATCAAAATTCTCTTCCAGACCTTTAAGCCCGTCACCGGTTTCATTAAATGCGTCCAGCCACGCTTGAACAAATGAAGAGGCGGCATCTTTGTATTCGGATTCACCACCGATACCTCCCATTTCAATTTTTTCTTGATTCAGGATTTCTTGCTTGGTCTTTTCAAGTTCCTTTATAGCATCGTTCCATTCGTTTATACGGTCTTTATCCGTCTTTTTCTTGTCCTGCTCGGCTTTAATCATAGCCTGATAGGAAGCTATCTGCTGGTCTAAGTTGGCTACGGTATCTTTGGTCTGTGTGCGAAGGTCGTCTGCACTCCAAGCGGCTTCCATTTTCTCCTTCAACTCATCGTATGCCTTGCCAAGTGTTTCTATATTCTTTATCTGCCGTTGGATTTCACGTTCCTTCTTCTTGTCCTTGATATTAAAAAGACTTCCTATGGTTTTAGCAATTCCCCCAACAGCTTGGATATAACCACCAATATCAGCAGGATTAGCAATAGCACGTGCAACTCCGCTTGCTGTTTGACCTAATCCTCCAGCAATCTCTGCGATACTACTAATTGTATCTGCTGTTCCGGCAGACATTGTACCGAATACATTTTCAAGATTGCTTGCTACGTCAGTAATACTGGATGAAAATTCAGAGAGATTATTCCCAATTTCGCTGAATTTATCGGACAGGGTTTTACCTAATTTCTGACCATTTCTGATTTGTTCGGCGGTTTCTTCAGTTATTTCCCCTTCTGCTACAAGTTTCTTTAATATTATGTCAAGTTGTTTCTTTTCATATTCAAGCTGCAACTTCAAGTTTAATGCCTTAGCAGAGCCAACGCCGTTTAATTCAACCTCTTTATTGTATTCCAGTTGTTTCTGTTGAATAATATTTGATTGAATATTTTTTTGTTCGGTATAATATGCAACTGCATTATTGGCTCTAATATTTTTTTCTTCAAGTTCCTTCCTTTGCTTTAAGAATTGAATGTACTCTTTTACTCCAGAAGTAAGACCTGTGAAAGGATTCTTTTTGGAAATCATTTCGTCAATCTTCTCCTGTTGCTTGATTATGGCTTTCAGTTGGTCGGCAGGGAGGTCTTTTAAGTTCTCACGCAAACTCGCAAGTTTATCACGCATGGCAGTAAGCATACGTGTGGATGAACTTTCAATATTCTCAAACATGGAAATGTACATATCCGAATTTTGGAATTGCTTCCAAGTGTTTTCGTCAGACTTCTTCCCATATTGTTTTTGAAGGTTCGCTTCATATTGTGCCTTCTGCTCTTCTGTAAGATTGGCTTTGGCTATCTTTGCTCTCTCCTCATAATACCAGCGGTCAAGTTGCAACTGGTCTGAAAGCTGTGTTTTATAAGCCTTGGTCAGTTCGATAACAAGGTTTTGCTGTTCCTTTATGCGTTGCTGATTCAACTTATCCAAATCGGCTAAGTATTGCTTGTTTGCGTCGGTATCTGCAACAAGGTACTCTCCTTTGGGGAAATTCTTTTCGTATGCCGCTTTCATTTCTTTTTCGACATCATTCAACGTCTTTGCAAGTCCGGGGAACAACTGCTGCACCTCCGCTTCGGAAAGACCTGCATCTTTCAGCTTCTTGTGCAAGTCCAAGCCGTTGAACATATCTTCGATGTTCTTCTTGGTCTTGTCGAGCTGTTTCTTAATATTTTCTACATCATCGCTATCCAACAGTTGATATGAATCATTAATAGCACCTTGCTTCTTCCTAAAATCTGTGATTATTTTAGAAATCTCTTGTAATGCTTTTGCCGTATTCTTCTTGTTTGGAAGGAACATATCCCCGATGATGCTTTTAGGCATATTCACGTTTTTAAGTGATTCCTCATAACGCTCCATGACAGTTTTAGCCGCTTCCTTACTGCCCATTACCTTGTTCAGCTTCTCGTATTCTTTGTTAAGCTCTTTAATAAGGGAAATGCGCTCTGCTAAAATATCTCGTTCATGTTTGGGGTCTGGTTCAGGTTCTTCTTTATTTATCCCTGGTCTAAGAGGAACTTTTATATCTCCTAATTCATATACATTATATGCAAGTTCTTTTTTTATTTCGGACCATTGTTCGTCAAGAGCTTTTTTATCTATTAAAATCCTAAATTGTTCTCTTGTCTTATTACCTTTTATTACCTCATCATTTATAGTGTCAAAAATTTCATGTATTTCTTGAATGGCAGACTCTTTTTCTTTTTCCATGTCTTTCCTTGAGCCTAAGAACGAACTGAAAATAGAACTTTTCTTACCTGCAAAAAGAACCCCATTTTTTATTCTTTCCAAGTAATCCGCAAGTCTTTCATAGTATTCAATTAAACTCTCACCCTCTTTCTTTCCTTTTACAAGCTCTTGTATGTAGTCTTTTGCTCCTTTACCTAAAGAAGTTGATTCCTCGGAAATCCTTAATAGTTCGGCTTGTATTTTATTACCTTTCGCTATAAAATCGTTGAAGGCATTTTCGTATTCGTCTAAATCAGTTTCAATATCATCATTACCTATCAGCCACCCCTTTTTTCTGTTTTCTGCATAGTTGGCTTCAATTTTTCTAATATCTTCTAAGAAGTCTGTATATTGTTTTTTGTACTCTTCAAATTGCTCTTTTGCTTCTTTTTCTGATATATTGGGCTTTATCTCTATTTCAAATCCTTCATTATTCATCTCTTTCACCAAGGATGATAATGCTTTTCTTGTGTCATTTTTAGCTATTTCGTCTATTTCTCCTATCCTTAATTGAGCAGTATAATACTTATTGCTGCTTTCTCTCAACATTTTGTTATATTGGGAATGAACGTTCCACAACTCATTTACAAGTTGTAAGGCTGCTCCGAGAGCCATTAATGGAAGAGATGCTTTAAAAGCAAGACCTAAAGAGCGTAATGAAGTTTCTGCTTTTGTTAAAGCAAAAGATAATAAGCCTACTCCTTGGGTAACAGCTTTTATTTTGGGTGCTAATAGCAATGAGCCTACTACGACACCGAACGTCTTTGCAACTTCAACAACCGTTTCCCAATTATCAATCAATACCTTAATTGAATCAATAGAACCTTTCAGCGTATCTTCATTAGCCTTACCAATAGAATTAAGCATCACATCGATACTATCCTGTAAGTTTGAAATCTTACCTTGCAAAGTTTCGGCTTGAATTTCCTGCATATTGTAGAACAACCCTCCGCTTTCAGTTAACCGTTTGAAGATGTTCTCTATATCCTCGAAAGTCACCTTTCGTTTGGAAATCATATCCACTATTTGTGCAGTGGTATATGCCTCGCCTTTTGCTTCTTCAAAATAGCGTTGCAACTCTCCATACAAGTTTATACCAGCTTCCGTAAACTGCCGGACTTCCGTACCACGCAAGTATGCTGCCGCCTTGACCTGACCGTAAGCAAGAATAATTCTGCCCATATCAACGCCCAAACCAGCCGATACATCAGCAAGTCTTTTTGTCGTATCATACAACTTGCTTGATTCAATGCGGTATGCTGCAAGTTGCTTGGTGTATGAAACAAGTTCCTTGATTTTGAAAGGAGACTTGACAGCAAGTTGAACGGTCTTGTTGAATATTTGGTCTGCTTGTGATTTATTCTGCAATATGGCTTGCAAGGAACGCTGTTGTAGCTCAAACTCTCCACGGACGTTTGCGAGTTTCTTTATATACCCCTCAATTTGCGACACGGAGAACACCAAAGCAAGCTGACGGCTTAATTGCCCGGCCGTATCCATTAGGTTGCGATGGCGTGTGGCAAGCTGCTGTGATTTAACGCCTGCTTCAGTCAACGCTTGGTTGTGCTTGGCGATGGCTTGGTTTATCTGTTGTAACGTAGTTTGGTAATTCTTGTCAGTAGTGTTTAGGGACAAACGGGCTTTTTTCAAATATTCGATGGCTTGTACGTTCTGCAAGAGCGATTTTGTATTTTTGGAATAGTCCAATGCGCCTTGCGGAGTTGACCTCTGCGCATTTGCCAAATCTGCTGCCGCCTTTGCAGCACGTTTATCAGCGGCTATTCTTCTTTCCGTCTCTTTTTCTTTAGATTGGGCACGTTGTTCGTCAGTCTTTCGTTGCTCGTCAAGCTCCATCTTCATGTAGCGCATGGCTTCTACCGCAGCCTTCTGTTGCGGCTTTGACAAATCCATGTTCTCAACGTATTTTTTCAAATCCGAATATCCCTGCTTTAACCTGGAGATGTTTAAGTTGCTGAATGAGCCTTCACCTATTTTATTACTGCTTATTCTATTTAGTAGGTCTGCTGCACGTGAAAGGCTTTCATTCAGAGAGGTTGTCTTTCTCGTAGTTTCTTCCGCACCTTTACCTGCTCCTTCAAACGGATTGCCTTTTATGGCATCTATCTTTTTGGCTAAGGAAGTGATTGCACTCTCCAACTTACCTGTATCTATTACTACACTGCCAAACCCGTTCTTCAACGCATCCGCAGCTGTATGAGCGTGCTTCTCTATCTTCTCAAGCTTCTCATCGAAACTATCCAACTTCTTTAATACATCCGGTGTTATATTGAGGAATGCCCCTGCTTCGTTATTTGCCATCGTTATCCTGTTATTTATTGATTATCGGTAATCCCAAATCGTTCAAATTCTTCAAATCGTCAGCACTGCCTATCTTGCCGACCTTGTTATTCTTATCCTTGTTCAAGTATTCCACATGGGAGAAATCAAATGAGCTTAACCGTACCTGCCCGACTGTCATTCCCCACAAGTATTCATCACGAGAGCACCAAGTGTTGGAGCGAAGAAAATCAACCATCTGCCCCCACTCGGTACGGGAGATTATCAGCTTCGTTCCGCTTTCTTCGTCTTCCTCGTCAGGGTCATTTCCCTCACGGTCTGAATCACATTGGTACTCTCGAAAAAAAAATCCGTGCTTATGAGGTTTAGTATTTCGCCAAGTAGTAAAGCCCAGTCCTTCATGTCGTACTCTCCCCACATGAGAAGGTCGTAAACCTGCCTGTACTCTTCGGAAAGCTCTCTTTTCTCGTAGTCAGAGAAAATCCTTTCCTTGTCATTGAGCAAAGCCAATGTTATCACATGTACAACTGCCGGGAGATTCACGGCAAACTCCTTGATTACGTCCCCCATGCTCAACTTCTCTCCTTTGACAATCTGACAAGCCTGTTCCGCAATGAGCCACTGCACGCCCGGCTTCAATCCTGTAATACTCCATTCCGTCCCGTGAAGCGTTACAAGGCTTGGGCTGTCGTTCATTATCTTTGCAAGCCGCTCCATTGATTCATCGGAAACTCTTTTTACAGAAGTGCTTTCCTGTTCTTTGTCTTTCTTCTTTGTCGCTCTATATACCGCCATGATTCAAACAAAAAGGGCGGCGGCATATCAGCCTACCGCCCTGTTCAACAATCTTTTTACCTATATAATCTATGCTTTTAAGCCGTCTCTGTCGGAATGGTAAAGTCCTCATTCACGTATGCGGTCGTCTTGATGGTCTTTCCGTTAGCCGTCAGTGCCACACTGGTAGCCGTACCTGCAAGGTTCAGACGTGCGATGTTGCTGTTCATGCTCTCAACCATAAGGCGTGAGTTCAACTGCAACTTCGGAATACAGATACTCATATACTTGTCGCTTCCGTCTGTGTCAGTTCCGTTCTTGAAAACAAGGTCAATCTTTACATACGTCTTTTGGTACGCAGCCGGAGCGAACAACTTCTTGGCGGTCGAATCGTATGTGTAGTTTGCGAAGTTTTTTAGAATCTCAGTCTGAATGTCGGCTACTTCTGCCGCAAACTGGAATTTACCCAAAGACACAATATCAAGAATCGGGTCATCGGAAAACTCGTTCTCAATCGTTGTTGAATCGTTGTCATCCTGTGAGATTGTTGTGGTGTCACGGACTACCTCGTCAAAGATGAAAGTATCGCCTGCCGGATTGTCGGCTGTCTCCGTTGTAGCACCTGTGTAAAGTGTAGCTACCAAGCAATCGGGTTTGATTACCTGCAATGAAGTTGGGCTGGTTCTTTTTACTGTTGCCATAATGTTATCCTTTCTTTTATTAAATGTTTCTTACCGTTATGTTTACGTTTATCACATTGTAGTAGTAGTTCCTGTTTTGGTCGTAGTCAGCGTCACGGAAGTTCACTTCAATCACATAGTGTCGGTCGTTGCATGATTCAATAGCTTTGTCAAGCACAAGTTCCATAGCGTATAGCCGTTTAACAGGCTTTGTCCCGTGGCTGTCAACGGATTTTGCGTATAGGAATATGTTTGCCGAACCTTTTGCGTAAGCACCGTAGTCTTTGAGTGATAGTACATCCACAAGCACCATGTCTTTCCAACTGCTGTCAACGGTTGCAGGCATATTCCCGATAAACAGGTTATCCGAAATCCCTGCTTTCGTGAGAAGCATTGAAAAGAAGTTCTCAGCTCTTGATGTTGTCTTGTATATGTTCCCCATAATCAATAACTACCGTGACTTATTATCCCGAAATTCGCGTTCTTGAACTTTGAAGCAAGTTGCTTTACGTCATTCCTTGCCGTTGCTATCACCTCATACTTGTACTTGTCCTCAACTATTTCACCGTATGGCATTGCGACTGCAACAACCAAATCTATCCCGTCATGTGCCTTGTACTTGTTTTGTAGGAAATCGGTAATGGCTTCACGACCTTTAATCGTTTCACCATACCACTTCCTGCCTTTCTCGGCTTTAACAGCAGGGAATCCGCTTGCAACCAGTTTCTTGTCAACATATACTCCCCAACCGTAGCTGTCGTGAAGGTTGTGTGTACGATGCGTGTAACCTTTGTTTTGCAACTGGCTATCCACAATTTTCTGCCCTTCACCGGAAAGGAATCTGACAAGTTCTGATATGCGGTCTTTCTTTGCCATAGCCTACACCTCGCTCATCTTAATGTCAACGTGGCAACCACCCAACTGGCTGTATTCAAGTCCAACAACACGACCGTTAATAGGTATCGCATAATCCTCGCATTTGAAGTTAGTGTTGAACCTTATCGGAAGTTTAGCACCTATATCGCAAGGAAAGAACACCTTGTAATCAGCCATGATAGTACCTGAATTAATCAGCTTTGCTGCCTGCTGTATGTCGCATTCGGTTTCAAGAAGGATAGTCTCTTCCGAAGTCCCCGTATTCCCTTCGTTACCCTCAGTTGTTTCGCCTTCGGAAGGATTATCCGTATCTTCACCGCCAAGCAAGTCACCGTCACCGAGAAGGTCTCCATCCTCCGGCTTATTCGTCACAACGGTATAGAACGTACCGTGAAACGGGTATTGGGTTATTGCTTTTCTTTTCAGGCGCATAACTACACATCCAATGAATTTTCATTTACCCAACTCATACCTCCGCTATCCATGCTTGCCAACGCTTCTTCTTCACCGTACTTCTTGTACAATGCTTTCAGACGGTCTTTTAAGTTTTGGATAATAGCAGCAGTTACCGTCTCACTACCTACGTCCTGCCTGTAATTGCCGTGCTGGAGTGACGATGAAGCCACAGACCACGGGCCGTTTATGACAAGCTCATAGAGTGCGATAAGGCAATGGTCTTTCGTGTATTCGTCTATTTGTGAACGGTCGGTAAGTTCTACCAAACCGTTCTCGTATGCGATGTTTTCAAGCGCATCATCTTCAAAGACGAACCTCGTAAGTCCATTGAGGTATGCTATCGGGTCAAATGAATTTTCCATACTACTACAATGCCTTGGTTGTTAGGAATCCGCTGTGCTGGTATCTACAATCACATGGTTGCGGAACGTCTTCAATGCAGGGCAAGCCGACATCATTACATCGGTATGCCATTCCTTGTACAATCCGTTGTTGGTTGTAGTGTTAACCACTGTGCAGAGACCGTCATTAGTCTGGGCGAAAATCTTTGTGATTACGCTTGAACCGTACTTGTCGAACATCTGCTTGTCGAGGTTATTTGTGTATTCAAACTCGCAAGCATATCCGGCAGGACGAAGAACCGCAATCTTATCAGCCCATCCTTGAACGAAGGTATCTCCGGTATTGGTAAGGTTCCGTTCCTTCTCTTCCACAATTTCAATCGGGGAAACGCCCGGGTAGTCACGGAATGCGGCAAGGAACAAGTCTCTTGTAGTAGGAGCGGTCGTAGTGGATGAAATGTAAGCCAAAGGATTCTTCTTGTAGCTGTCAACAAGTTCCTTTGATTCTCCATTCGGCAAGATGACTTCGTAGAACATCTTACGCGTAACCTGCCATACCAATGCGCCTTCATATCCCCACTTCTCTCGGTATACCTTCTCTTTTGCGGCCATCTGGCTAAGGATTTTGCAATCGGGGTCAGTCCACACCTTAGTACCAGCCTTAGTGAAATTCTCTTCGGGAATATCCGCTTTGTGCAGAGGAATCTGAATACCACGGGCAATGTTACGGTAGTCAATGTTACCTTTTGACATCAGTTGTGCGGTCATAAAGTTCATGGTAGCGTCCGAGCTGTCAATCTGTGATTGCAACGTGTGCACCCATGCGGCTACCAAATCGGCATCGTTTCCAAACAACTCAAACTGTTGCTCTTTTGCTTCACGTTCCATAGCGGTTTCAACGTAACCGGGAGCGATGAAGTCGGGGATTGAAGCTGTGTACCAGTACAATCCTTCCTTATCCATTTGGTTGCTGTCACCAAGAGGCGCACGCAAGTCCATCAAAGGAGCGGCTTTCAAATCACGACCTTTCACGGAGAAGGTGGCAATACCATTAGGCGCAGTAGGCGTTGGAGCGCCGGCCTTTACGCCTTGTGTCTTGTACCAACCGTAATTGGTATAGAGCAATCCTTCCGTGTTGATGAAGGACTGCAAGAAACGCTGGTTAGTCTTGTCTGCGAAGAACTTAGCGTATCTGCTGTTGTTAAAATCAAATTTAGGCATAGTCTAATTAAGTTTAAATGTTGAACCACCCGTTAACCTTACTTTTGTTCAAGCCTTTCAAGGCTGCCGAAAGCGGCTGCATTCTGTCCGTGTAAAGGAACACGTCACCTAACGCCAAAGCAGGGGTAATAAGGTATCTCGCACCGTCAAAGTCATTGTCAGATGCGGCAGGGTCAAATACAAAGTCAAAGTCACAAGGAAGGTATGAATTGGGGTTAGTAACCATTGCTTCCTTGCTTGCTCCAGCCTCTTTTGCTTCTACAAGCACTGAAGAAGTGGTCAATGCGCCAAGTGTTGCGCTCAATGTCACTTTCCATACATCACCTGCCGTAGCGTCTGTTTCGGCCTTAACTGCTGTAACGGTCACTGCTGTTCCTTTTCCTGTCAATGTAGTTGGTGCTACCATAAGAATGTCACCTACGAACGGAATGAGAGAGTAGCCGTCCCTTTTCAGGTATATGTCCGTGTCGGTTGCTTCTGCTGTGGCTTTGGCTACTGCATACGATTTCAAAATATAACCAGTACCATCCGGATTGTACTCAAACAGAGTTCCTGCAAAAGCACGGGCATTCCCTTTGAACGGATTCTTGATAACGCATCCCGTAGTAGGGAATACAAGCGCGTCCTTTCCGCTCATCTGCAATTTCACGAAAACATAGCGGTGTCCACCAATGCTTCCACGAGCCTGAACCAACGCTCTACCGGGAAGGTAGCCGCTGTTCAATAGGATTTGCTGATAAAAATCTGCCATTTTCTTTAGTTTTTAAATGATTATTGTTTTTCTTCTCTGTGCGATTGCTTCTTCACGATAGCAACCACATCGGCGTAGTCATCTGTCTTTTCTGAACCTCCTCCTGCGCCTCCTGGAGTGATATTAGGCGGTGTGTTTGCACTGAACTTGTTATAGCTCTTTACCAGTCTTTCTGTCAGAGCGTCAACGTCAGTTTCAGAATCAATGTGAATCAGTTCGAGCTGGTCGTTAATCCAATCCTCGTTCTTGACTTCTTTCCCTTTCAAGGATGATTTGAGATGGTTGCGCTTTTCGGAGATTGCCTTAGCTTTCTTTTCTTCCTCACGCTCTGATTTCAAGTCTTGGAGTTCTTTAAGCAACTTGTCCAGTTTGCTTTCGTCTCCTTTTCCGTCCTTGCCATCATCCTTTTTGTCCTTATCGTCCTTTGTGGGGTGATTCTTTTCCCACTCCTTTACGAACTTTGAATTGTCGTTGCGTACATTGTTGTCGATACGCTCCAAGCGTTTAATCTTTTTGCCTACGACATCCTCCAGCTCCAATTCTTCGTCGTTACCACTCTCTTCCAAATCGGTGTAGATGTCTTCTACTTCCTCATTGAAACTTCTCTCACTCATAGCCAAGTTTTTCTTGCCGTTGTTGGTGAGTTTTGCTTTCAGTGCTTCTGAAAGCTGCTCTTTCGTAAATTTCATACAGTATGAATTTATAATGATTATGTGCGAAAGTAATGCTTTAATAAAAATGTATAATCATAAACAAATCAAGCTATTTATCACAGTGATAAATAAGTATTAGATTACATATATATTACTTTGTTATTAATGGGTATTTTTGCTCTTGATGAAAGAGCAAGAAGTACATAATGCGATAGTGAAGAAGCCCTTCCCAGGCTTCCAAACCTACTTTGCTTCAACTAACGTGGATATATGTTTCGGTGCTGGAGGGGTAGGAAACGGGAAGTCATACTCTCTTGTTCTTGGATTTACTGAACCGTTAATGCTTGACCCTGATTTTAGATGTTTGATAAGTCGTAGAAGTCTTGGAAATCAAAAAGCAGGAGGGGGATTTGTCGATACGTTTAAAGATATATTCGGAGAATATGTAAAAGTTAAAGAAGCCGATACTCCGAGAATATCATTTTCAAGCGGAGCGTATTGCGACCTTACTTATATAGACCCAACGAATATAGACAGAATGAGGGAGCGCGCGAAAGGATGGCAATATGACGCAATCGCTATTGACGAGCTTACAGAAATGCCATGGGAAGTGTTTACTTATATTCAATCCCGTAATCGTGGTAAAAGCAAAACATTTACAGGGAAATTCCGTGCTACATTCAACCCTAAACGGACACATTGGACGAGAAGGTTTATAGATTGGTATGTAGGAGTTGATGGGAAGGGTATTCCTGACAGGATAGGGAAGGTACGTTTCTTTTTCGTTGCAGGTTCTACTGTTGATGATACTGTTTGGGGCGATTCAAAAGAAGAGGTTTACGCCAAATGTAAGATACAAATAGATAGTTTGATTAAAGACTTGAAAGGTAAAGCGAAATATCAAGACTTTATCAAATCGTTTACCCTATACGAGGGCACAGTTGATGAAAATGAAGCTCTTATGGGAGGCAATGCAGGATATGTTGGTTCAGTTGCAGCTTCTGGTACTCGTTCAGCCGCTGGACTTATTGGCGTAAATTATAATGCTGACCCTGATTCAGACGAAAAGATACCTATCCCGTCCAATTCCGCACAAGGAGTATTCAACAACAACCCGGCTGTAAACGGTGACAAATGGATAACCGTTGACTTGGCAGACTACGGTACTGACAACCTTGTAGCCCTTGCATGGGACGGATTTCACGCATACGACATACTCATACTCAGCAAGTCAACTCCGAGAGAGAACGCTATGGCGGTAAAGACATTCGCGTTTGAGCATGGTACGGCAGAGAGCCATATCATCTTTGACGCTACCGCCGGACGTTACTTCAACGACTACATACCGGATGCCGTACCTTATATCTCATTGAACAAGCCTTTCGGTCTTTACCAGCTTACCGCAATGACTGTAAAGGATATGTGCTATATCCGATTATGCAAGATGATAGAAGTTGGTAACTTGACATTTGACGATAAACTTGCCGTGCAGACTTACACGCACCAAAACTTGAAGTACAAAGTAACGGTTGAGAATGAGTTTATGGAAGAATGCTCCGTTGTGCGGTTCGATGATATGCAGAGCGGAAAGAAACGGCTTTGGAACAAGAAGAAAATGAACCAAATGCTTGGGAAAGGTCGGTCAATGGACTTGTTAGACCCGTGTGCAATGCGGATGTTGCCTTGTGCAAACATCGAATATGGTAATGAGGTGCAGGCTGGGTATTACAATAGCGTTGAGGAGTCGAAACAGACTAAAGGTTTGGTTACGGAAGGAAGTATTTACGATGAACATTTATGGTATTAGGATATGATAAGTTACAATGACATAAAGGACATTATCAATTCCCTTAAAACGGAAGGGATTGAAGCAAGGGTAAGGGACGTTGCCTATTTGGTGATGTGCGATTCTTTCGTGGATAAAGCTCTTGCCGCAAAAGTAGCTTACCAAGATGATGAAAAGCCTTCAAGCAAGGTGCTATCCACGCTTGCAGAAAAGTTGAAACCTTTCGGGATAGGTGCAGTGACTACCATATCAAAGGACGAGAACCGGGAAGAACTTCTGAAACTTTTGCAAAGGGTACAGGATGCGGAGCGTGAAGGAACGATTGACCCCAAAGATGCCATAAAGATTGAAGCCGACATCCGTGTGAAGCTGAATGACAAGTTCAACATCGAAGAAGAGGAAGGACAGAGAAGAATCATAGTCGTACCACAGAAACACGACATCATTTGCAAATGGACTTCGAGAGAGTGTTCTGCAATGCCGAGCAAGGAATCCTGCATGAAGTATTACAACCTAATTGACGCAGACAAATGACACGGGAAGAGAAAAAACTATATTTATTACGGAACGTAGATGCTCTTTTGCAGAAGAAACCGTTCTTTAGGGGTAGTGATACATCTTCTGTCAATGATGCTTCCGAAGGGCAATCCGCAACCGTTACGGAAACACGGACGGCAAGGTTGCCTAAAGTGAGCAAGAATATTATCACACAGGAAAAGTTCTTGAAAGAGCTTGACCCTATGAGCCATGACGTTCTGTTTGACAATAACCTTCCGAGCATTTGTGTGAGGCTGGAAAATGGAGGTTATCAAGAAATAAAATTCCAACGTACCTCTTTAGCGTTGCAAGAGCAGATATTGGCGAGCCATGTAATCTACTTATGTGGCAATCCTTGCGTATTGTCTTTGAGAGGTGGCAATCCTTCTGAAAAAGACAAAGAAAACTATTCCACTATCAAAGAGTATTGGGTCGATAGGAATATGGACGGTTGGCGTACAAAGGCAGTGCGTTCACAGCTTGCTTCCGGGGATTCAGGATTACTTTTCTACTATGACTATAAAAATAGAGTAAAATGCCGTTTGTTGAGTTATGAGGACGGATATGTTATAATATCACACAATGACGAAAACGGAGACAGACTTCTTGAAAGCGTTTACTATGCTGATAGTAACGGTGTGGAGTACATAGACTGCTACGATGACAAGTATATGTACCGTATGCGCAATTCGGGAGAAAACGCCGGAGAAGATGGATGGATAAGGGAAACTCCAGTAGTGCACGGGTTCAGTGAGATTCCTTTGTGTACGAAGCGTGGAAATGTGGCGTGGGACAAAGCGCAAAGCCTTATTGAGATATACGAGATTATATACAACATATTCTTTGTCATTCAGAAACGTAATGGTTGGGGAATCCTGTACATACGAGGGAATTTATCCGAAACGACAAAGAAACTTGCCGGAAATATAATCCTTCAAGACAAGTCCATGGACGGGAATGGTAGTGCTGAATTTAAGGCACCGCCAAGCCCGGAAGGTATGCTTAATTCCTTGGAAGATTTGTTTGAGAAGATTCAGATTAATTCTTCATGCACATTCCTTTTGCCGAAAGATGTCAAGTCAAGCGGAGATATAAGCGGACTTGCTATCACGCTTACCCGTGACTTGGACTTGAAAAATGCTCAGCAAGGGGTTATCGAATGGCAGAATTTCGCTGATAAGATGATGCGGTTGTTCAAGGAAGGACTTGCAAAAGAACTTGTAAAGAAAGGAGAGAACACGAATGCGATAACTGAATTTGCAAAGCTTCGTATAAGCTGCAAATTCAAAATTTGGCAACCGTTTAGCGCTACTGAATATAACAATATGCTTATTTCAATGAAACAAGCCGGAATACTTTCAACTAAGACCGCTATTGAGAAGAACACTGAATCAACACCAGATGAAGCTAAGAGGATTGAAGAAGAGAATGCCGCAAATGCATCTGTAGAAAAAATGGAAGAACAGATTGATGTTGTCGAATAATGGAGAAGAAGAGCCTGTACATATATAAACTCGACGAGCAAGGGAACAAGGTAATGTTCCCTAATTCCGATATGCCTGCCAAATTGGGAGAATACACTTATTCGGCACAACGTATGGCAGGTACTCCAACGCTTACGGCTACATTAAATTATCCTTCTTGCTTGGATGATTTGTGGAGCGGAGAGGAATTTGTGGAGTTCAGAGGTGAGAAATACTATGTAGACCAAACCCCTACATCTTCAAAGGACAACAAGAGTGTAATGTATAAGCATGAACTCCAGTTCGTTTCAGAACGTATCGTGCTGGAGAACGTGTATTTCATGGACGTGGTGACTACCGGAGCAGATACATATCATTCCAATTCAACTTCAGTGAAGTTCATGGGAGACATAAACGAGTTTGTCGGACGGCTTAACGCCTCAATGACAAAATCGGGTATAGGATATTCGGTAGTCATGGATGATGATATTACTTCCGATTCCAAACTTGTTTCGCTTGATAACGTGTACCTTGCAGAAGCGTTGCAGTCCATATATACCATATATGAACTGCCTTATTACTTTGTAGGGAAAGTATGCCACATTGGATATACAGAGAATGTCATTTCCACTCCCTTCGAGTATAGGAAAGGGCTTGTATCAATCAAAAAGACAAACGCAAATTACAAGATAGTAAATAGAGTTACGGGTGTCGGTAGCTCTGACAATATTCCTTTCTACTATCCGAATGATGATGAGACAGAAACTATTGAGCGTAGCCAAAACCTTATGCCTTCCATTTATAGAGAGAGTGGGGGAGCGGAGAGATTCTACAATGCGCTTAATAACAAATATAAAATTCCCGGTACGAATGATTACTATTCGTTTAAGAATATATATTCTTCAAAGAAAGTAAAGGAAATAAAGGTCGATTTTAGCGACATAAAACCGACTATAGAAGGGGTAACAAACTCTTCCGGTAAGTTGTTCGGAGAAATAGCAGATATTGCTTTTGATGCCAATGATAGTGACGAACTTGGTACAGGTACTGGAAACAACGTGTTTAATGGTTCGGACGAGTATGTTCATTCCTATTTCTATATAAAGCTGCATATCTATAACGGAGATTACGGATTCAACCTGTTTGAGCAAGGCTTGGAAGGTGGGACTGCCGTAATCAACATGACTACGGGGAATTGTGCCGCTTGCGAGTTTGAGATAGGAGTTACCTATAAGGACAATGAGCCGGGCAGGGCTTTCAATCCAGTGTTGGTGGATTCTGCTGGGAACTTACCGGCAGGAGACTTTGAACAGAAGGTTACTTCGCAAACATCCCAATATGTAGAAAGCCAACAAAACACTTCTACAAATGAGGTTTGGATAGCTGTTAAGAAGGACAATACTTCTTTCGGTGTAGTCATGCCTAACGCCACAAACAACTATAAGCCTTCTATCGGTGACAAGTTTGTGATTACGGGCATAAAGATGCCTAAACCGCTTGTTCTTGCAGCGGAAAAGAGGCTAGAAGAAGCGCTGATAAAGTATATGTCAGAGAACAACGATGAGAAATTCACGTTCTCCGTAAACTTCTCACGCATATTCCTTGCCGATAATACTGATTTATGGGACATATTGAATGAAAACGCTCGCATATACATAAAATACAATAACAAAGAGTATTTTATGTATGTCAATTCATATACTTGTAAATCTGACAAGAATTGCTTGTATGACATATCCGTTGAACTTACAGACAAGCTATCCGCTAATGTCTCTGCATTGAGAAGTACGATTTCAGAGATAGCCGGGGATATTATAGGAAGTACATTGGGCGGTGCGAATAACAATAATGATTGGTTTGCAAAAGCGGCAAGAAGATTTATCCGCAAGGATACCAACGACCGCACTCCCTTCAAGCTAGAAGTTGGCGACAAGCTCACCGCGGAGAAGGGAATTCAGATAAGCAAGAACTTCGTTTCCGGCATTATCGGAGGAAGCGGCGGCTACATCTATCTGGACGAGAACGGGAAGGTTGTCATCGAGACGGACAAGGCTGTATACCGTGAGGAGATAATAACTCCCAAAATAACCTTCAACTGCATAGACGTAATATCGGGAGACAAGGCAAACACGTTCTCCTACGGAACGATAAAGACTGTAGATACCGAGAACCGCATTGCCACCCTTGACCTTCTGGAAGGTCAATACGGTACGCTTCATGTAAGCGACATATGCCGTGGCGTATTCCATAACATAGGTGGGGGAAACACCGACAAGGATACGATTGGCGCAAACGGTTTCATTGAGTATTCCGGTTTCGCCACATCCTACTTTACTCCGACCAATATACTGGAGAACAAGGCGGGCAGCATGAAGTTCGAGTATGAGCTTCAGGTGGGTACGTCCGTTCATCCGATGCCGGGCATGAACTTCTTCGGATACGGTAACTTCACCGACGAGGACCGCCAGGCTATCACCTACGAAAACCGTTACTATACACGCCGTCTGGCTCACGTCAACACTTGGGTGATAGACCCCGAGGTTAACGTCATGATGCAGACTGGTGACCTTAGTGGCCTTTCCATAGGCGGCATGGACTTCTCCGGTTATTCGTTCTACGGCAAGAATGTGTACATCTCCGGCACGATAGAACGCTTGAAGCCCAACGGCACCCCAGCCAAGGACTTGAGCTATGAGGGCGTTTGGGAATCCGGCAGAAAGTATGACTATTACGACAGCGTGACCCATGACGGAAGCACATGGGCCTGCATGAACAAGAACGGTTCGTCAGCCGAGCCGGGCACGAACAATGACTGGCAGAAGATTGCCTCCAAGGGTGACAAGGGCGACCCCGGAGAATCGGCAGTGTTCGCAGACCTCACCAACCAGATGGATAACGTCACCCTTACCAATGACGGCAAGGTGTACCAGGATACATCGATAAGCACGGTTGCCTGGATGAGCTACGGCAGCAAGAAGATGCCCCTTACCGGCATAACATGCACGCTCCCTGCCAACGTCACCGAGACGCACGACGTTTCCACCGGAGAGATAACTTTCAGTGTCAAGCAGGGCGTGGCTCTGGACGGCAGGAACCCGATACCCGTCGCGTTGACCGCCACCTACAATGGCAAAACCTACACCGGGCAGCTCACGTTTACCCTGGCAGGTGTCAAGGGTGGCGCCGATGCCGTTCTGTACCGGCTTGTCCCGAGCGTGTCTGCCGTGATAAAGGATGCCAATGGTAATCTCAATGTAACTTCCGTATCGTGTACACGGTTGAAGTCTTCGGTTTCCGGAGGCACGGCCGAGACCGGGACGGGCGAACTTAAATACTCCCTTGACGGTGGAGCCGAAGTCTCAATCGGGAACAATGCCGGGGTACCGGTATCAAGCTTCCAGAAGAGCATCAAGTTCGTATTCTACGTGGACGGGAAGGAGGTCGATGTGGAGACGATACCTCTTGTGGTGGACGGTAAGGACGGTGCCCAAGGCCCTCAAGGTGTTCCCGGTCCTGCCGGAGCTGACGGGAAAACTCTATACACCTGGATAAAATATGCCGACAACGCGCAAGGTGGTGGTATAAGCAACAATCCTACCGGAAAAGCGTATATAGGTTTCGCCTACAACAAAGAGACCGCTACGGAAAGTAACAATCCCTCCGATTATACATGGAGCGATATAAAGGGAGAAGACGGTATACCGGGTGCCGCCGGTGCCGACGGAAAGACTTATTACACATGGGTTGCCTATTCGGACAATGCGGACGGAACGGGCATGTACCAACAGCCTAAAGACACGACTAAATATATCGGTATAGCCGTCAACAAGGAGACTGCTACAGAAAGTAACAATCCTTCTGACTATACATGGTCAAAATTTAAGGGGGAAGACGGACAGAGCGTGTCTTCGCTCGGCAGATGGTATACGGGGCTTATCGTGCCCAAACTGGGAATCGTCACGATGGGAGGAAGCACCTTCTGCGCGAAGAAGGAGACCGCCAACCCACCGTTGTGGACCACTACGACAAATGACGGCAGGCGCATTACCCAGACGCAGGACGGAGGAAGGACTTACGGTTATATTCTGTCCGGTGAATCAAATACGGAGGAATACGACCTGCTTGTCCAGAGCGGAAAGGACGGAAGCGACGGTACCGATTACGAAAGAGTGTTTATCCATACCACGACGGAAAGCCGCCCTTCCACTCCGGCGACCTCACAGACGGACGATTATATCCCTTCCGGCTGGCATGATGACCCCATTGGCGTTTCCGAATCCCTGCCTTTTGAATGGATAAGCGAGAGGAAGAAGAGAAACGGCATATGGAGTAACTTCAGCACACCTGCCCTCTGGGCTAAATATGGATTTGATGGCATTGATGGCGCAGAAGGTGTGGCTGGTACGAGTATTGTATGGAAAGGTGATTTCTCGTCTGCCCCTTCCTCTCCTCAGAACGGTTGGGCGTACAAGAATACGACCGACAAGAAGTCGTATGTATATCAAGACGGCCAGTGGTATCAAATGACCATTGACGGAATTGACGGAAAGAACGGAAAGGACGGACTGAGCATCGTATGGAAAGGCGACCTGCAGTCTCCACCTTCCAATCCTCAAATCAACTGGGCATATAGGGACACCAATAACGGTCGTGTATACATATGGAACGGGACAGCATGGTCGTTGATGGTCGTTGACGGCTCGGACGGTGCTGACGGTGCAGCCGGTTCGAACGGATTGAGCGTGTTCATAACTTACAATGACAGCACTTCCCAGCCTTCTGTTCCTACGGGAAACGGTACTACCGGAGGCTGGCATACGAATGCTACAAGTGGAGCTATATGGATGTCGCAGAAGGTTGCTTCATCCGCAAGTGATGGGACATGGGGCACGCCAATTAAAATCAAAGGCGATAAGGGCGAGAGCATAACAGCCATGGGCAGATGGTATACCGGGCTTATCGTGCCGAAGCAGGGTGTAGTTACCATGGGCGGCTCATCATACATAGCCAAGAAGGAGACGACCAATCCTCCACTGTGGACTGTTACAACAAGTTCCGGTCAGCGAATCAAGCAGACCCAGGACGGTGGAAAGACATACGGGTACATACTTTCCGGGGAGATGAATTCCGCAGAGTATGACTTGCTGGCTTCAAAGGGAGAAGACGGTATACCGGGTGCTACCGGGAAACCCGGAGCTGATGGCAAGCCTGGGGAAAAAGGAGAGCAGGGTATCCAAGGCTGCATCATCCGGCATTCCGAATGGGCTGTCGGAGTAGTTTATCGTAACGACGAAGCCCTGACAAGCGGCACACGTTATGTGGATATTGCCATGATAAGGAACAATGCCGCAATCGACGGATGGGATGTCTACAAATGCAACACTACCCATACAAGCTCGGAAAGCAACAAGCCGGGAGTGTCATCGTCCACATGGACCAAGTTAAGCGGTGTAGGTCCTATCTACACATCCCTCATCATCGCGAAGAATGGTAGCATTGACTTCTTCCAGGGAAATCAGTTCCTCATTAAGAAGGATGACGGTACGGTAACGGCCGGGCTGTCCGGTTCCATTGCTGGTAGCAAGGTGCGTATCTGGGCTGGAGCACACGAGCCTGACGACGCTCCGTTCCGGGTGCTGGAAAGTGGCAGGATGATAGCTACCGATGTCGATTTGACTGGAACTATCAATGCTATAAGCGGTACGTTCAGAAATGTCTCCTCTCCCAATGGGTCATTCAAGATAAAGGAGAATGGGGATGTGGAATTGGTCGGTAAGATTTCCACTTCGTTGAATGGCACTCGCATTGAACTGGACCCAAGTTCCAACAGCATCAAGATGTATAACCAAGATAATAATGAAGTAGGGAATATATCTTTCATTACCGAATCTATCGGAGGGGTTACTAATTATTACCCTCGATTAATGCTCAGAAGGTATTCTGGAAATAAAGAGGTCGGGAGACTTGATATGTCAGGTACATCCGTGAATGGTTATTCAACGGTTGGAACCGACGCACTAAGCTTTACATTGGGACCTATCGGGTTAGTTTTCTCTGTTAACGGGCAAGTAACTAATTCATATCCAAACAAATAATTGATTATGAAGAAGATTAATTTTGAAAGATTCGAGATTTACACGAATGTGACCATGCAGAACTGCATAACAAGGGACATTCGGGAGGATTTTGCCGATACAATCATGCAGAACCTCAATAGGGCGCGTGGATATGCGCTTATGATGAAGGTGTTCCAAAGCAATGGAGAGACGGAGTTCTCTGACGAGGAAATAGCTCTGATTAAATTCATTGCGGACAATTACGGAAACATCTCCTTGTCAATGTCCATAGACAAAAATATAAAAGATTTGAATGATAATGAAACAAGAAAGGAGGAACAACAATGATTTTGCAGGCAGACGGAGGGCACTACCTTACACAGAGTGAGGATGTGCCCATAGATGAAAGGGTGTTCGGGAGTACCGCGTATATCAGCGACCCTTCGGAGGCTTCTAAATATCGCCAGGTATCTGAAGCCGAAAAGGAACGCATGCTCAATGCCGGAACGATATTGGACCCGTCCGACTTGTCGGATGAGTATCTGGACAAGGTGGACACGTTACATGAGATTATTAAGGAGAACATCAACACCGCAGGCTTGACAGTTGAGCAGAGCCTTAAGCATAAGGAGTATTTCCCCAAGTGGGATGACCTAATTGGCAAGACTAAGCCAATCGGATTCATGTTCTCCTACAAAGACACTTTGTATGAGGTAATTCAAGAGCATGAATTTGCCGAACAGTGGGTACCGGGTATAGGAACAGAATCCCTCTACAAGGTTGCCCAGATTGAAGCCTCCGGCACGAAGGAGGACCCGATAGCGTGGAAGCAGGGAATGGAGCTGTTCAACGGCAAGTATTACACCGACAAGGATGTGCTTTACTTGTGCATCCGTGACAGCGGTATGGGCTTGTCGTTTGACCTTGCCGACCTGGTGTCCGGTGGTTTTGTGGAAGTGGTCGAGGAAGTGGTCGAGGAATCTTCCGAAGGCACTGTTCTATAACAAGGAAACTTGTTCTTTTTTCGGCCTTCCCGATGCCGTTAATTCGGGAATTTATTTAAACAAAAACGAGTTAATTATTTAAATGTTAAATTAGGGTATCATGTTTTTAAAGCGGATGCCCCTTAAATGT
>ERZ894232.1192-NODE-1192-length-26706-cov-6.867435_pt1 | contig 26706 bp, 23 predicted proteins | sample MGYA00380296_ERZ894232 | MGnify/ENA primary metagenome ERZ894232 (study PRJEB32331, sample SAMN06328433) | human gut metagenome | biome: human gut microbiome; feature: stool | host: Homo sapiens | collected 2014-08-14 ... | reverse complement strand
CAACGCCACCGGCTGCTCCTCCATCTGGGGCGGTCCGGCTGCCACCTCTCCCTACACCGTCAACGCCGAGGGCAAGGGTCCCGCCTGGGCCAACTCCCTGTTTGAGGACAACGCCGAGCACGGTCTGGGCCTGTATCTGGGACAGAAGGCCATCCGCAACCGGCTGGCTGCCAAGACCGAGGCCCTGATCGCGGTGGACTGGGCCCGTCCTGAGCTGAAGGAGGCCGCCCAGAAGTGGCTGGACACTATGGAGGACGGCCAGGCCAACCAGGAGGCTGCCAAGGCCTATGTGGCGGCTCTGGAGGCCGGCCTGTGCACGGTGGACGAGCTGCTGGCCAGTGACAAGGCCGAGATCCAGGCCTTCGGCAAGGAGCTGCAGGCCAAGGGCGAGACGCTGTGCGACTGCCCCGCCTGCAAGCTGGCCGCTGAGATTCTGAAGGACAAGGAGTATCTGGTCAAGAAGTCCGTGTGGATCTTCGGCGGCGACGGCTGGGCCTACGACATCGGCTTCGGCGGCGTGGACCACGTGCTGGCCTCCGGCGAGGATGTGAACATCTTCGTCTTTGATACCGAGGTGTACTCCAACACCGGCGGACAGGCCTCCAAGGCCTCCAACATCGGCCAGGTGGCTCAGTTTGCCGCGGCCGGCAAGACAGTGGCGAAGAAGAGCCTGGCGGAGATCGCCATGACCTACGGCTACGTCTATGTGGCCCAGGTGGCTATGGGCGCCAACATGAACCAGACCCTGAAGGCTATCCAGGAGGCCGAGGCCTACCACGGCCCGTCCCTCATCATCGGCTACGCCCCCTGTGAGATGCACTCCATCAAGGGCGGCATGGCCAACTGCCAGTCCGAGATGAAGAAGGCCGTGGAGTGCGGCTACTGGAATATGTTCCGCTTTAACCCCGCCCTGAAGGCGGAGGGCAAGAATCCCTTCACTCTGGACTCCAAGGCGCCCGCAGGCGGCTATCAGGAGTTCCTGATGAACGAGGCCCGTTACTCCAGCCTGACCCGCTCCTTCCCCGAGCGCGCCAAGGAACTCTTCGCTCAGAACGAGGAGGAGGCCAAAGCCCGCTACGAGAAGCTCCAGCGCATGGTCAAGATGTACGAGGTGTAAGGGTAAGATCCCTCGCCCGCGAAAAATGAGAAGACCGCACGCCGCCCCACGGGGGCGGCGTGCGGTCATTTATCAGGCCCCGCCCGGGCGGCCCTGACCGCAACCCAATGTAAGTGGCTGAGGTTGGGAGAGGAGGAACAAGGGATCATGAGGTGTCGTCTTTTTTGCTGCAGAAATAAAAAGACGCGGCCGCAAAGGGGACTTTGCGCCCACATAGACGGCAGCTGCGAAAAATGTGCAGTAGCTGTAAGTCTGCACCAAAAACAAAATCACAACCCAGCATAAGCGGTTGTGATTTGGAGCGAGGAGCAGCAGGATGAGTGCGCGATGAGTGGCGCGTAAATTCCCGACCGCAGGCCGGGAATTGTGCAGGAGCGGCTTTGCCGCCCCCAAGCATTCAAAGGCCGAAGGGGGGAAGCCGCACTCTGGGCGGCGGGCCCCAAAAAGAAGGGCATGACCATAGGTCATGCCCTTCTTTTTGGCGGAGGTGAAGAGATTCGAACTCTTGCGCCGGCGAAGCCGACCTACCGGATTTCGAATCATGCTACTAACCCGTAACATGACGGAAAGTCGGAGAAGAAAAATGTACCTGATGGAACCTGAAACGCACCTTAAAAATGGGAGGCTGTTTTCTTCATTGTGCTTTTTCTCCCGTAATTTGGTCAACAGGAAATGGATAGAACAACAGGATATAACAGCCCCAAATTTTTGATTTGAATGCACCTGTAAACCCGCACGATTACTGAATTTCCGGCTATAAGTCCTACCATCTCTGTAACATGATTTCAGTCATATCTTAAATCGAAAATTTGACGGAAATTAAGTGAAGATGATAGTACATAAAGGAAGTAGAAAAACTGAATTAACCGGAGTTCTTGACTTGCTTTTTTACCTTTATTTGACCCCGCTAGTTCTTTCTGTATTCTTCCCAATTTTACCTCAGAAGCGCCCGGAAGATAGAACAAGGATAGAATAATACCCGACTTTGGACAAGAGGATTCAAATGTTTTTATGACAAAAACGCAATCACTCTATACTACTTATGGAAGTATTGTATTTGTCATATACAATGTCAAACCAGAAATCATCAACAACAGCATAGCTCACCTGCCAATGACAGACCAACAAGAAAGTGAGTGTTGCATATGGATTTGATGAGATACTATTCCGATATTATAGAGAAATACCCCACCTATGTTACTCAAACCGAGCTGTGCGAAATTTGCAAAATTTGTGCAAAGACCGCCTACAATTTGGAACAAAGAGGAGAAATCTCCTACACAGTTGAGCAAAACCGCCTAATTCGTACCCATAAGATCAAACTGACAGATATTCTCGAATATCTTTACAAAAAGGAGTGCAGACAGGAACTTGATAGTCCATACATTTGTGCTATGAAAGAGTTTTACGAGAGGCGCCTAATTCCCTATCCAGACCTTCTTTCTGTGAAAGATGTTCAAAAAGTTACGGGCTTTTCTTCATCTGCTGTGGTGGGATGGATCAGCCGAAATATCTTAAAGGCGTTCCAACCTGGCAAAGGATATGTTATTCCGAAAGACTTTTTTGTAGAATTTTTGATAAGCCCGTATTATCGTCGCATAAAAAATAAAACCCCCATTCAGCGGGAATCGTTAGCTACCTTTGAAAATCTGTGGCTGGTAAGAGGGGGTGAGCAAAATGCCGGGAGCTTCTAAATATAGCTACTTACTAAAGCAATATCCAGAAACCGTACAAAAAGAACAATTTCGTATAATGTGTCACATAAGTAAAAGAACTGCCCGATATTTATTACAAGCCGGTTTGGTTCCCTGTGTGCAAAGCGGGAAAAAGACCCGAAATTATACGATCAAGGTAAAAGATATTGTTCGTTATCTGAACCAGAGGGAAATTTATCCAGAAAAATACAAGTTGCCTCCCGGTTCGTATAAGAGTACATACGCCATCAAACCGACCCTTCCCGAATCTGTGACGGAATCAGAGCTGAGAGAATATTATACGGATCGGTTTAAGGATATTCCAGATGATATAGTCACCACAAAGCAGGCGGCTCGAATGGCAGGTGTCACAGCATCCACAATCACAAAATGGGTGCGATCAAAAAAACTAAAAGCCCTCCTTCATGGTACAGCTTTTATCATCCCTAAAGTTTGCCTTTTGGACTTCATGACCAGTAGTGAGTATCGGAAAAGGCAGTTAAAATCAGAAAAACAAAATGAGATTATAGGAGGTTTTCTGGCATGGAAACAGGGAAAATCATTGTAATGGCAAACCAGAAAGGGGGCGTGGCAAAGACCAGCAGCACCCGGAATCTGGCCTACTCCCTGGCGGAGCTGGGTAAAAAGGTATTGGCGGTGGACTTCGACCCCCAAACCAACCTGACGATCAGTTTTGGCGTGGCGCCAGCCGCTTTGCAGGAAACGACGGCCAGCCTGATGATGAAGTTAGTCATGGATGAAGCCATGCCAGAAAAAGGAAGCTACATCCTGAACATAGGCAAGGTAGATCTGCTCCCATCCAAAAAGACGCTGACCGTGGCAGAAGTGAATCTACTGATTGAACGAAAGGACGAGTGCCTTGCCAAACTGCTGGCACCCCTCCGGGCAGATTATGACTACATTCTGGTGGACACCGGCCCGTCCCTTGGCTCTCTCACCATCAACGCCTTTACTGCGGCGGATGAGATCATCATCCCCATCGACCCGGAGCTGTTCGCTCTGGTGGGCTTGAAGGAACTGACGGAAACGATCTCTAAAATCAAGCAAAAACTGAACCCCAAGGTGGAGATCATCGGCATCCTGTTCACGAAATGCAGTAAGCGGACAACCCTATACCGCCAGACCAGCGAACAGGTGCGTTCCGTATTCAGCCACCTCCCCATTTTTGAGAGCCAGATTCCGGCTACCGTTCAGGTGGGGACCGCCAACAGCAAGGGACTCAGCGTGATGGAGCTGGACGCCAAAAGCCCCGCAGCCGCAGCCTATATGAATCTGGCAAAGGAGGTGCTTGCGTATGCCTAAAATCAATCCCCGTATCAGTTCTCTGGATGACCTTCTGGGTGTTGCGCGGGAGGTAGAGAACACGGCGGCAGCGGAGGACAAGCCTGCCCAGCCTGGAAATAACGAAATTCAAATGCTTTCGCCGGAGATCATCCGTGGTTTCCGGGGGCATCCTTTCCGGCTGTATGAGGGCGAACGGCTCAATGACCTGGTGGAGAGCATTTCAGAGAATGGTGTTTTGGTTCCTGCCATTGTCCGAAAGATCGAACCGGACGAGAATGGGTTTGAATACGAAATGCTGGCCGGTCATAACCGGCAGAACGCCGCTATTGCTGCGAAGCGCCCACTTCCCTGTATCATAAAAGAAAATCTTTCCGACCATGACGCATGGATTTATGTCATTGAAACCAATGTCCTGCAACGCTCTTTCTCCGAAATGTTGCCCTCTGAAAAGGCGGCTGTACTGGCGCTGCGTTACTCCAAGATGATTTGTCAGGGGCGCAGGAATGATATTATCGAGGAACTGAAAAAGCTGGAAAACCCTGATGAAATCAGGGAAAACAAGACTTGTGGCATTGACTGCCACAAGTCCAAAAGCAGGGATGTTGTGGGGGCTGAGTACAACCTGAAAGGCCGTGCCGTGGCGAATTATCTCCGCATCAATGAATTGTCTGTTGCTTTGAAAATCAGGATCGACGATGGAGAATTTACGATTGCAGCAGCAGTCCAGCTCTCCTATCTGGCCCAAGAGGAACAGCAGATGGTGGAGGCGGTTTTGTCGGAAAGCGAGTATAAGGTCAACGAGGGCAAAGCTGTCCTGCTGCGGGAATACACCGGCAAGCTGACCCCGGAACGGGCGGAACAAATCCTCTCCGGTGAGTTCAGCCGGAAACCAAAAAAATCCACGGCTGCGGCGTTCAAAGTCAAACCGGCGATTTACAAGAAATACTTTACCGCCAGCATCACTCAGAAGGAATTTGACAGCATTGTAGACGAGGCCCTTGCCCTCTACTTTGCCCAGAAAGAGGCCGCGGCCGTCTAAACTGGAAATCCATCACAGGAAGGAGGAGCCTATTGAGAAACGATGAACGCCTGCGGACGATCTATGAGGTCATGGCCCCCTACATCGTCCGCAGCGAGCGGAACTGGCGGGATTACCTGGCCTTTGCGTCCCGGTTCCACAAGCAGAGCTTTGATAATATCCTGCTGGTCTACGCGCAGGATGAGGATGTGACCATCCTTGCCAGCAAGAAACAGTGGGCCAGCGTGGGCAGGAACCTAATTTCCCGTCCCAAAGGGATTGCTGTCTGCGTTTACAGCAACGCCCGTCTTACGCTTGACTATCTCTTTGATATAAGTCAAACTGTGGGCAGGGAGATTCACCCTACCAACTGGCGGCTTTCCGATGAGATGCAAAAGGCGTTGGGGGAACGGCTTACCTTCTCGCATGGGTTTCAGGCGCAGCCATTCCCGGATCTCTTGTATGCCCTGGCGCGTGAGTCCGTCAATGACAACTACGAGCATTATTTGCAGGGACTTCGGCAGGAAACCAAAAACCATCTGTTTGAGGAAATACCGGCAGGCGGCTTTGAAGCGCAGTATATCCAGCTCTTGACGGACAGTGTTTCCTATTTCATCGGAAAGAAATGCCACTTGCCAGATGATGCGATCCGCACGAGCGATGGAATGGCGACGGTCAATCATTTCAACACGGTTCCGCTGGTTGCCCATCTGGGCATGGCGGTCACCTCCATTTCAAAAGCGGTGCTTCTGGAGATGGAGCGCAACATCAGGATCATCAATCGGGAAAGGAAGGTGCAATATGAGCAAGCCGAACATCAATCTGAACTACAAAGAACAGGGCGGGATGCTTCTCCCCGACCTGCAAATCTCCAACAGCAGCGAGGCGGACAGGCCCCTGGGCCGGTACGGGCGGATGGCGCTGGAATATCTCAAGGACAACCAGCCGGAGCGATATACGATTTTGAAAATGGATGGCAGTCTGATGGAAGTCATGCACCGGGTACAGGACGAGGCCATGGAGAAGATCGAGGCTCTGACCCAACAGATGCTTCAGCAGGAGCCGATGCCGCAGACCGAGGATATTCTGGAGCGGACTCGCCACCTGAACGACCTGAAGCTGATGGCGGAGGAAACGGTACTCCAGACCATCGTGCTGATCCCCCGCTGACCGAAGAACAACCGCATATCGAGGCGCCGCAAGGCGCGGAGCATGAAGGAGAGCCGCCCGCACAGGACGGCTCTTTTTCTGCTCCCACGAAGGTTGAACATCACTTTTCCGATGAAGAAGTCCGCCGCCACTATGAGCATATCCTGACCAGCACCGACCTCTATCCCCCTGAACTCCATCAGGCGGTGCGGGCGGTGTTGGCGGACGGCGTTGCAGACTACAACTGGACAGAAAAAGGCCGGGAGATCTGCGGTCTGTTCACGGCCTATGGCGACCGGGAGTTTCAGGGCGAGGTACTGTACCGCACAAAGCTCCGTGGAGAGGACGGCATTTCCTTTTATTTTGATGATGGCTACACCTACTTTCCCTGGCCCAGCCTTGCCAATCTGCTGGATGCCTTGATCGAAACGGGTGTTTACCCGGATGTAGCCGCAGAGGAAGAACCGGACCCCATCGGGGACTACAATATCCCGGATGAAATAGAAGAAATGGGCGGTGTCCCCCAGAGGGAGATCGGTCAGGCCGACTATGACTATGTTCTGGGTGCTGTGGCTTATGAAGCAGGTGAAACGGCGGAAGAACCTGTCCGCCCGCAAGCGGTATTTACTGAAATCAAGGGAATCCCAAAGGCAGATGAAATAGACTCCTTTGTGCCGGAGCCGGTTGCTGGCGGGCAACAGGTCATCGTGGCGGGAGATCAAGACAATCTGATTCCACCAGCGGAAGAATCTCCATCCCCGCATGAGTCCAGAGGGAATACCACCGCCCATAAAAACTTCCGGCGTTTTCAAAAGCTGTTCCCGGAGATCGTGTCCGGCCAGTATGAATCTCTGCGTTTGGAGGCTGGGGACGCCTATGACCCCCTGGTGATCCACCACAAATACGGCGCTCACTACTGCATGGAACATTACTATATGCAGAATGGCGACCGGATGTATGACCCCTATATGGACTTCCTGATTGACCGGGAGGCCGGGACCCTACGGGCCTTCAGCTATGAAAACAGCGGAATTGGCGTATATCAAGAGGCAGACCCGGCAGACCCGACGCAGGAAAAGCGGATCGCCGGGTTCGGCCAGTTCTTTGCCACCTGGCTGAATAACATCGCCAGTCAGGGCTATGAGCCGGTACGCGCCACCATGCTGGTCAACGATGAGGAAGTAGATGTGGAGCTGCGGCCAGCCCCCGAAGCAGCACCAGCCGCAGAAGCCGAGGAACCGGAGCAGCTTTCCCTGCTGGCCTCGCCTCCTGAAAGAAGCCCGGAAGATCTGCTGATTGAGCGCGCTATGCTACGTGGGCCTCTGAATACACAGAAAAAAGAGCGTATCTACGAATTTGCCCTGACCCATCCCACAGGCTCGGCTTTTGCCTCTTTCCTGAAAGAGATGTACGGCTATGAGGGGTTTCCCGATGAGGCGGCGGGGCTTGACTATGTGTATTCCGGTACGGACAGCATTGAGCTGCACTGGACCGATGAACATGGGGAAAAGAGGGAAACCAAACTGTCCTGGCCGCAGGTTGCCGGTATCGTCCAACGCCTGGTGGATGAGGGGCGCTATCTGGAGGCACCCGCCGTCAGTCAGCCGGTGCAGCAGGATGAAGCGCAGCCTTTCAGCGGCCAATACCGCCTGTTAGACCGTCTGCGTACAGACTGCGAGTATTTTCTGGGCGCGGGACAGCGGGCGGAAAAGCATTTGTGGGCGGGCAGCGTGGATGCACAGATCGTCAAAATGCGAGAGCTGTATGCCCAACTGCCGGAAAAACCCGAATGGCTTTCCACAGAAAAAATCGACGAATATGCCCGCCGTATGTCAGCCCTGGAGCCTGTCGCGGAACCCAGCGCAGAACCGCCGGAGGAAACCCGGATACTGGATGAGGCGCTGGACTCCCACAACGGCCAGATTGATATGCTCATGCAGGCCGTCCGTGGGGAACTGACGGTAGGCACCATCCGATACAGCATTTTCGAGGAACGGCCCCATATCAATATGATTGAGGTGCTGGAGGATTACCGCCGTCAGGGGATCGCCACCCAGATGCTCCGCTATCTGCAAGGGCAGTATCCCAATGAAGAAATTGAATGGGGCTATTTGACAGAGGACGGTTCTGCCCTCTACCGGGCGGTGGTGGACGAACAGCCCAACCCGGAATATCAAAAGGTCAAGACCGATCTGGAGGACATTACCCGTCTGTACGACGGCTATGTGCAGCGGATGGATAACGGCGGCATCCTGTCCCCAGCGGAAGCCGCTGATATGGATGATTTAGAGGACATTCAATACCGGCTGGAAAAGGAACTGGATGAGCTTCGACCTGCACGGGCCTTTATCCGCATGGAGGATGAGCCACCCGCACAGTCGGAGGAAAAGGCGGCCTCTGAACCGCCTGCCAATCCCCGGCCGGAACCATCCGTCCCCCGCAATTTCCGCTTTTCCGCAGACTATGACCTCTACCCCGGCGGCGCCAAGACCAAATATAAAAACAACATTTTGGCGATTAAGACCTTGAAGCAGATTGAGGCGGAGCAGAGGACGGCCACCTCGGAGGAACAGATCACCCTTGCCCGATATGTGGGCTGGGGCGGCCTTGCCAACGCTTTTTCCGATAAAGCGGCCGGGTGGGAAAGCGAATATCAGGAGTTAAAGGCCCTGTTGACCGATGAAGAATATAAGGCGGCCATGCGCTCCACCATCACCGCCTACTACACCGAGCCGGAGCTGATCCGCTATATGTACCGCGCTTTGGAACGGTTCGGGTTTGAGGGCGGCCCTGACCGCAGGATTCTTGACCCCGGCATGGGGACCGGCAATTTCTATTCTGTGCTGCCGGAGCAGTATCAGGGAACCAAGCTGTACGGTGTGGAACTGGATTCCATCACCGGGCGGATCGCAAAGCAGCTCTATCCAGAGGCGGATATTTCCGTTATGGGCTATGAGGCGGTCAAGTTTGAGGACAACAGCTTTGATGTGATCCTGGGAAACATCCCCTTCAACAGCGTCAAAATCTATGACCGCCGCTACAATGAACTGAACCCCTATATCCACGACTACTTTTTCATTAAGTCCCTGGACCTTGCCAAGCCGGGCGGCATCATCGCCTTTATCACCAGCAAGGGTATCCTGGACCGGAAGGACGAGAGCCTGCGGGAATATATCGCACGGCGGGCAGAGTTCATCGGCGCCGTCCGCCTGCCCAATACGGCGTTCAAAATGTTGGCAGGAACCGAAGTGACCGCCGATATTGTCTTTTTGAAAAAGCGGGCTGTCCCCATGACGCTTGACCGGACAAACACCCCATCATGGGTGCAGACAGACCTGGAAAGGGGCAAATGGATTTCCTACAACCGCTATTTCATGGACCACCCGGAAATGCTCATGGGCAAGATGGAGAGCAGCCGGAATATGTATGGTAACGAGGATGGCACGGCCTGTATCGCGCCGGAGGGTTTCGACCTGTATGAACACCTCTCCGACGCGGTGGAAAGCCTGTACGCCCGTTTCAGCGCGGAGCCGGATGTGGAACCGATAGAAGAAGCGGAGGAAGAACAGCCGACCGATTATGAGGACGCCCCCGAAGGGACCCGGAACTTCACCTTTGTGGTGAAGGACGGCGAAATCTACTACTGCGAGAAGAACAAGCTGATCCCACAGCCCTACACCGGCATGAAGGCAGCCCGCATCAAGGGCCTGTGTGAAATCCGTACCGCGCTGCTGGAGGTTATCAGTATCCAGTCCCGTGAGTATGATCCCTTGGACCTCCGTAAAGCGCAGGATAAACTCAATCAGGTCTATGACCGTTTCACCGCCAAGTATGGAGCCATCAACAGCAAGGGAAATATCCTCGCCTTTTCGGACGACGATCAATTCCCTCTGCTCCGCTCCATTGAGGACGAGCGCAAGGATAAAAGCGGCTGGGACAAGTCGGCCATCTTCCATAAGGCGACCATCCGGCCATTCCGGGAGGTCAATCACGCCGATACCGCCGAGGACGCCCTGCATATCTGCCTGAACCGTAAGCTGCGGGTAGACCTCTCCTATATGTCATTCCTGACCGGGAAAGGACCGCACGAGCTGGTGACAGAGCTGGGCGACCGCATCTATCTCAATCCGCAGAAATACTATGGAAACCCGGATGAGGGCTGGGAGCTGGCGGAGGAATATCTGAGCGGCCATGTGCGGGACAAGCTGCTCTACGCAAGGCAGAAGGCGGCGGAGGAACCGGAACTGTTTACCCGGAATGTGGAGGCGTTGGAGGCGGTCCAGCCGGAACCTCTGACCCCTGCCGATATTGAAGTGAATCTGGGCGCCATCTGGGTGCCGGTTGAGTATTACCGTCAATTCATGTATGAAACCTTCCAGACCAGCGGCTATTCCAAAGTAATCGACGGTGGGGACAACCGATACCGCATTGATATTGAGTATTTCCCCTATACCACCACTTGGCGAATCAGCAATAAAAACTCCGAATCCGATTCCGTGACGGTCAATCAGACGCTCGGCACAAGCCGTAAAAATGCTTATGAGATACTGGAGGACTGCCTGAATATGCAGTCCACAACCGTCCGGGATCGGCAGGAATATACCAATGACAGAGGCGATAAGGCGGTTCGGTATGTCATCAACCCGAAGGAAACCATGATCGCCCGCGCCAAACAGCAGCAGATTCAGGAATCCTTTGCATCCTGGATATGGAGGGAACCGGAACGCCGGGACGCCCTGCTTAAACTGTATAACGATACCTTTAACACTGTCCGGCCCCGTGAATACGATGGGAGCCATCTGGTGATCCCCGGCATGAACTCCGAGATGAAGCTGCGGAAACACCAGCTTGACTTTGTTGCCCGTGTCATTTATACCGGCACAGGGCTTGCGGCCCATGAGGTGGGCGCTGGAAAAACCGCCGCCCTGATCGCAGCCGGGATGTACCTGAAGAACCTGGGCGCGATCCACAAAGCGGTGTTTGTGGTTCCCAATCCCCTTGTGGGACAGTGGGCGACCGAGTTTTACCGCTTCTTCCCCAACGCCAATCTGCTGGTGTCCACGGTGGAGGACTTCACCCCCAAGAACCGGAACCGCTATGTTTCCAAAATCGCCACCGGAGAATATGACGCGGTGATTTTGGCGCACAGTCAGTTTGAGAAAATCCCTATTTCAAGAGAACGGCAGATCATGCAGTTGGAACAGCAAATCAATGAGATCGAGGCCGCAATCAGCGAAATGAAGCATGAGAAGGGTGAAAACTGGAGCGTAAAGCAGATGGCGATTTTCCGTGAGAATCTGGAAACCAAACTGGAAAAGCTGTCTGCCGAGGAAAAGAAAGACGATCTTCTGACCTTTGAACAGCTCGGCGTGGATATGATGTTTGTGGATGAAGCTCATTTTTTCAAAAACTGCTTTGTATTTACAAAACTGCGGAATGTGGCGGGCATCACCACCTCCTCCAGCCAGCGGGCCTTTGATATGCTGCTGAAATGCCAGTATTTGCAGGAAGTAAACAATGGACGGGGTGTGATATTCGCCACTGGAACTCCTATCAGCAACTCTCTTTCGGAGATGTTCGTTATGCAGCGATATTTGCTGCCGCAGGAATTGGAACGGTTCGGCTGGTCCTATTTTGATACTTGGGCCGCTCATTTTGGAAAACGGACCTCCGCTTTGGAGATCAAGCCAGAGGGCGGCGGCTACCGAATGCGGGATCGTTTTGCAAAGTTCTATAATATGCCGGAACTGATGGCTGTTTTCCGTGAGGTTGCCGACATCAAGACTTCTGATATGCTGGATATTCCGGGTTTACCTTCTGTTCACGGTGGCAAGGCAGAAATTATCACCACAGAAACGACTCCTGCACAAAAAGCGATCATGGCGGAGTTTATCCTGCGGGCAGACGCAATCCGCGCTGGCCGCGTAAAGCCGGAAGAAGATAATATGCTGAAGCTGACCAGCGAGGCTCGTATGATGGCGATTGATCCCCGTCTGGTAGACCCCAATGCGGAAAATGACCCCGAAAGTAAATTGAATGTCTGTATCAATGAGGTCTATTCACTTTGGGTGGATACCAAGGAGCAGAAATCAGTCCAGCTTATCTTTTGCGATGTAGGAACTCCCAAACCCGGAAGATTTAATGTGTATGACGAAATAAAACGAGTTCTGGTGGAGAAAGGGGTCCCGGAATCAGAGATTGCCTTTGCCCATGACGCCGCTACTGAAGCTCAAAGGCAATCATTGTTTGAACTCACCCGTAAAGGTGATATTCGCATTTTGGTAGGCAGTACTGGTAAACTTGGAACTGGTGTAAATGTCCAAGACAAAGTAATTGCTATCAATCACTTAGACTGTCCATGGAAGCCTTCTGATATTACCCAGCGGAATGGGCGCGGGGTCCGGCAGGGCAACGAAAACCCAGAGGTTATTGTCAAACAATTTGTAACGAAAGGTACATTTGACGCCTATCTCTGGCAGATACAGGAACAGAAACTGCGCTATATCACACAGATTATGACAGGCAGGAGCCTCGCCCGGTCCTGTGAGGATGTGGATGAAACCGTGCTTTCCGCCGCGCAGTTTAAGGCGGCCGCTACGGATAACCCCATGCTGGCGCAGAAGATGGAGCTGGAAAACCGGGTGACGGAGCTGAAAATCCTGCGAGGTGCGTGGAGCAACGAGCAGCTTTCTTTGGAACGGAAGGTGAACACGACCTATCCCAGCCGCATCCAGCAGTACCAGCGCCAAATCGAGCAGATTAGTCAGGATGCGGCCCTGCTGGAACAGTCCAGAGGTGGGAACTTCTCCATCGTGCTGGATGGGAAACGCTATACAGAACGCCCCGAAGCAGGCGAGGCCCTGGCGTTGCTATACCGTAGGATAAGCGAGGGGCGAAAAAAAGATGACTACGATTTTGAGATCGGCACCTACCGTGGATTTCGGCTCTATCTTAGCTTTGATCCATTCTCAGCGGGGCTTGTTTTACGGGGAAGCTCCCGGTACAACACAGACATTGGTTCTTCTGGTCAGGGAGCAATCACCCGCATTGAGAACCTTGCCGAGCGTATTCCCTCTTATCTGACATACGCACAGCGGGATTTGGAAGAAGTGCAAAAGCAGTTGGAGGCTGCCCGTCAGCAGATGGGCCAGCCTTTTATTTATGAGGAAGAACTGTCCGAAAAAGTTGCTACCCTGACGGAGATCAATACAAAGCTGGAGTTCGAGTCTTTGCAGGGACAGGAAAGCGAGGTGGTTTTAGATGAGGATGGAGAACGATCTGATTGCAAGAAAGCTCAATCTGCTGACTGTGTTCTTCCCGGCGCTGGCGCCGAGTTATAAGGAAATTATTTTGAACTCATTTGACCAGTATTCGCTGTTGAAAGCGTATGTGCGTCGGATTATGGACAACTACCCTGGCATACAGGCAGAAGATCACGAGAAACTGGAAAAGGCCCTTACACAATCTCTGCGGGATTCGGAAGTGGACTGTATCCATAAATACCTGTCTGCCAAATTCAGCGATGAAGCCATTGAAGCGCTGGTAAAGGAAATGGAGGGGCGGCATGATGAATGAAAAGCATTCCTCCGTCTGCTATATCTTCCGGGAAGGCGCCTTCTCTCCTGTACGGGAGGCCAAGCCGTTCCGCAACGATTTTTGCCTGGACCTGTTTCAGTACAAGGGCGCCGTCTATGAGGGCAGGACGGGTTTGCATCTCTGCCCCTTACAGGAGGCGGAATACCTGGACCTGTTCATCAAGTCGCATGGCGGGATCGAACAGGTTCAGCAAATAATCACCCGCAGTTTAGAGCGAACTGGCCTCTCTCCCCGCTACACCCGGCCGGTCGAAAAGAAAAAGGACATCTTCCCGCCAAAGGAAAAGGATGAAAACCGGGTGTTTGCTAAAGACCTGATGGGCAATAAGCATTACTATTACCGCTTCTACAATGAGAATGGTATTGAACTCTACACGATGGAAAAGAAACGGGAGTTTTTTCAGACGGTCTTTATCCCCTGCGAGGGGTTCATGGTAGGCATTGACCAGCGGCACCGGCTGGAGGAAATCTTGAAATGGCTGCCTACATTGGAGCATGGCATCCGGGGTGAGATTGAACGGGTTTTTAATGAGAGTATGGGCGATCCGAAGCGGTGGGCAGACCTGGGCTTTGCCAATCTGCTGGGCCGGTACTATGAGGCAAAACGGCACAATATTCCATTAGAAGCAGAGCGCAGGCAGCGGGAAGAACGATGGGCGGCAGAGCGTGAAGCAGAAAGGTGTCAGAGGGAACAGGAACAGCAGGCCCGCTATGATACCGCTATCCAGGAGGCTGAGAAGGATATTCTGGCGGGAAAGGAGGTGGTAAACCGGGAGGTCAACGGCAAGGCCCTGATTATGCAGCTTTTCCGGGAGCATGAGATTCCGGTTCCTCTGAAAACACAGGGCTGGATCATCAATGCGCTGCACAGCATCCGCTATTCCCCGGAGAGCGGACAATGGGACTACCGTTATTATAAAGGCAGCCGTGACAGCACGAAAATGTTTGAACTGCTCCCGAAGCTGTCAGCGGCAATTCAAACCAAGCAGCAGTTTGAGGAACGGGGCGAGGCCAGCCCGGAGGCTCCTGCCGCTGTGGATGAGGATGAGCAGGACATGGAACTGTAAACCTGTTTTTGGAAAGGAGTGCGTATGAAAAAAGTAATTGTTGGTATTTCCGCCGCTGCCGTCGTGGTTGGCGGCTTTTTCTATTTTGCCTGGTACCGGCATTACCGTGACGCGATCCGGTGATGTGGTCCCAGCGGGCAAGGAGGTGAGGCATTATGCCGCTTGCGGCAACAAGGGCGCCCTACACTCTGTTTATCGTAGACGATGATATGCCCCTGAACCCCCGTGAGGATTACGACTGCCTGGGGAAAATGGTCTGCTGGCATGGGCGCTACTCTCTGGGTGAAAAGCACGATTTCGAGGAACCCCGTGATTTCTTGAAGGATTTGCTGTTTTCTGAATATTCCAGCAGCCATAACCGGAGCAATCCGATCTTTGCGTTTCTCAAATCTGGTAAGGCCAAGGACGCCAAGCTGGAGTACAACCGCTCCACAAGGGAGTGGGAGCTGCTGGAGAACCAACGCTGGACTTCCGAGAGTGACTGGTATGTATCGTCCAGCTATGCCGCCTCGCTGAAAGATGATGTGCCGGATTGGTTTTTGGACGACTGCCTCTCCGCTCTCTCCACCGGCGAACTGTTTTCGCTGGTGGAGCAGATGGAGGGCATGGTGATCCTGCCCCTCTATCTCTACGACCATTCGGGCATCACCATGAACACCACCGGCTTTTCCTGCCCGTGGGATTCCGGTCAGGTAGGATGGATTTATGCGGATAAACGGAGGATTGAAGCGGAGTACGGCAAGGTAACGCCTGAAACTGTGGAGAAGGCCTGCCAAGTGCTGGAGGGCGAGGTAAAGTCCTACGACTACTTCCTGACCGGCCAGTGCTACGGGTTCCAGCTATTCCGGGAAGATGTGGAGGTAGATAGCTGCTGGGGCTTCCTGGGGGAAATCAGGGATGTGCAGGATGATGTAAAAGACTATCTGCCGGAGGACTGCGATCCGGCTATCGTGGAACTGCTCCAGTTCCGCTATGAGGAGCTGGAAATTGACGAATATCTGGAAGAATTGAGGGAAGAAACGGAGGGATTGGATTGTGAAGCTGGATAAAACACAGCCGTTGTATATCCTTTATGGGTGCAACATCGTCAAGGAGCGAAGTACCATGCGGCTGGTTGCCGCCACTACGGATGAGGAAATGCTGAAGGTCATTATTGGCTCCCAAATTCTCCTTGGTGTCATGGACTACCGTGGTTTCAGCAACATGAAAGGATTTCAGCAGTTCCGGGCTGCCTGCCGCAACGGGGACGAGCGATATGATGACCTGTCCTATGGATTTGTAGAGCAAACGGAAAATCTTCTGCTGCCCGACTGCGCCAAAGAACCGCTGTACGCAAGAGCCTACAAATATCTGAATATGCTCGACCGGGAGTTTGACGAAATCCGTAACGGAACTTTGGAAACCCTTCCGGGAGAGCGCAAGCACCAGATTTTAAGTAAGGCGCTGGAGTGGGCGGCCGCGCACTACGATGGCTGGGAGTTGTACCGCCACCTAAAAGATCATTTGGGCATGGAGGATCAGGAGATCTCCCGTGCTGGGTTTGAACTGGATGAGTTCTACGAGGATGAGGCGCCGGAGGACGAAGCGGACTATGAGCCGGAGGACGATTATGAGGAAGATTGTGATGAAGAACTATAACACACAGTCAGGAAGGCGGTGATTCTATGCGAAGAAGCGCCGCTGCGTATCAGAAATTCACCGAGGACGAGATACGGCAGGCAAACAGTGTGGACATTCTCTCTCTTGCCCGTGGATATGGCTATGAGCCGGAAAAGGCTGGCCGCAAGGCCGTCCACATGAAGCACAGCGGCGGTCTGTATATCTTCCCGGAGAACAACCGCTTTTTCCAGTGGACGGGGCCGGATGACGGCATCAAGGGCGGCGCCATTGATTTTGTCATGCGGGAGGAAAATCTGTCCTTCCCGGAAGCGGTGGGCAAGCTGATCGGCAAGGAATACGCGGCGGAAGCCCGGCAGGTGACGCCCTATGAGAAGAAAGAGCGCGGGCCGCTGGCGCTGCCTGAAAAGGCGGACAATATGAAGCGGGCCTATTGGTATCTGGTGTCCATCCGGGGGATCAGCCCCCAAATCGTCAGCCATTTTATGAACCGGAAAATGATCTATCAGGAGAAAAAGTACGGCAACTGCGTGTTTGTGGGTTATGACGCCGAGGGAACGCCCCGGTACTGCTCTATGCGGGCGGCCAGAGAAAACAGCTCATTCAAGATGGACGCGACCGGCTCTGATAAAAGCTACCCCTTTTTCCATGAGGGAACAAGCGACCTGTTGATCGTCACCGAAGCCCCGATTGACCTGATGAGCCATGCGTCCATCGCCGCTGACTTTTACGGGCGGGACTGGACGGAGGATCACCGTATCTCCACCGGCTGCCTCTGGAACGGGGCCATTGACCGCTATCTGGAGGGCCATCCGCAGATCAGGCGGCTGGTATTTGCGGTGGACAACGACTATCTGGCCCGTGACAAGGACGGGCGGTTTCGGAATTGGGGGCAGCTTACGGCGGCCAAGTGGGTTCGGGAATACACCGGACGGGGTTTTCAGTGTGCCGTCCATGTTCCCCATCTGAATGATTTTAACACCGACCTGGTGGAGCGGCGGAAAGGCCGCACCGTGGAGGCTTTAGACCGCCTGCGTATGGCGGAGCTGGAGGCGGAGTTTAACAGGGACGCTACTGAAGAACCTGAAAACGAAGATGAACAGGAAATGGAGGCTTGATTATGGCAAAGATACAGACCTTTGAATTGGACCGATGGAGTGAACCGGATGAGAACCACCGGGTCAAACACATCGGTATGGCTGACGCCAAGGAAACCTTTGATAAGCTGAAAACGCATTTGGAGGCTCATGGACTTCTCCCGGATGAATACTTTTCGTTCTCCGGCAAGTATGAGGGATTGACCGGCGAACTTCCTGAATTTGAAGAAGCCCTTTGCATCCCGAATTTCGGTTCCAGCGAGGGAATCTACCTGGATATTTCCCTGGCCTGCCGGGACAGCGATGGCAAACGGTATTTCCAATCTTTCGCCACCGGCAAGACGCTGGGCGAAACGGCAGATGATTATTTCCGAATGTTCCGTATCGCTGCCGAATGTTCCCTGATGCTGAATGGGCGAGGCTTTTCCTATGAAAGAAACAATGTGAACATCGTGCTGACCGAGAAAGAGGCCGCAGCCGTTGCAAATTCGGTGGAATTAGATCTGTGCGGCTATTTGGAGCCGGAGGCCGAGGCACTGTTGTCCTCCGCTCTGGAGAAGTTCGCTGGCGCCCCCTGCACGGCCATCCAGACCATCACCTGTCATGGACGCGACGATTACGCTGTCTGGAATGTGGAGATTCCGTCCGATATGTTCCGCTCCATTGTCCGTGAAGCGGCGGAAAAGGTGGGGACGCTGGAAGAACTGATGGACAGCATGGATGCTACAACCGGCTGTGAAATGCGGCTTTTGACGCAGATGAAGGACGGGCGCTTTGCGTTCTTCTCCATCCCGGAACGGATGAACGGTTTGCGGGATTATGAAACACAGGGCAGTTCCACCCGTGGGAGCAAGGAACAGATCATGGCGGATATCTTCACAGATTGGGAACCTGCTGAAGAACCGGAGGACGAGTTGGAACGCTGACCCTCTCACTTCTCTTTTCATCCGTACTGACCGCCCCACCGGGGCGCCCCGAAGCCGGGAAACCGCAGGCTGGGCCTGCGTTTCCCCGGTTAAGGCAGGAATAGCCGTCATACCTGACGGCGGGCCGACTGCTTGAAAGCCGTGCTTTCAACGGGTTTTTGAGAATTTTACAAGGTATGATTTTTTGATTTTGGTGTGATTTTTGTCACACCTTATGGAAGGGAGGCTTGACTTGAAGGAATCCCCCATCCGAACCGAGCGCAAAACCATCCATCTGCCCCCGGACACCATTCAGGCGCTCAATAAGCTGGCGGCCAGGAATGGGACGGACTTCTCCAAAGAGGTACGGCGGGCGATTGACGAATATCTGGATTTGGAAAGTACCGCTGAGAACATCGACATGATAAGCGGCGTAATTCGGCAGGAACTCAGCGGACAGATCAAGGGGCTGGGAAACCGGCTGGCCGGACTTATCAACCGCCTGACGATCATATCCGCCGCAGGCTACTATGCCAATATTGCCATCATCGCTGACCTGATCGACCGGGACCGCTATTCTTCTTTTGAGAAGATCGAGGCGGCGGCCCGAAAAGAGGCGTTGGCGTTTGCAAACCAGAAGAACGCCGACGCCCTGCGTATTTTTCTGGATGACGAGGAAATGAAAAAGGCGATTCAGGCTGTTCAGGGAGGTCGCCGTGTCGATCCTGATCTATAAGCAGTGCCACCGGCACCCCAATCAGAAAAAGACGCCCAAGTGCAACTATGCCCACATCGGCTATATCGCCACCCGTCCCGGCGCGGTGAAAAATGAGGGGATGCGTCACGGCCTGTTCGGGAAGCTGGAACCCGGCGAGGTGCGGGAGTTTGCCACCTGGCAGGAGGCAGCCCGTCTGGTGCGGGAGCTGTCTTACCGCCGTGTGAATATGTATCGGGGTATTATCTCTTTTTCCCCGGAAACAGCGGCCGAGCTGGGGCTGACCGATCACAAAGCCTGGGAGGACTATATTGAGCGTCACATTTTAACGCTGGCAAAATACAACGGAATCCGGGTGCAAAATCTACAATGGGCAGCCGCCCACCATAATGAGCGAGGCCATCCGCACATCCATGTGGTGTTCTGGGACAAAAATCAGCGCACAATGGTTCCCTTTGTCCATCCCAGCATACCGGATAAAATACGCAGGCAGTTGATCCGTGACACCTTCGCGGACAAAATTCAGGCATATTGTGAAACGAAGCAGCGGGCCAGAGAGCAGCTTACCGCAGCCGCCGTTGATCTGGTTGATGAGTTTGAGCAATATATGGAGCGGCTTCATCCCAGCGAGTATAAGCGCCTGCGGGAAACCTTCGGCCATATCACGGATGATGAGTTGGGCGCCGTCCCACTGGACGGCATTTTGAGTGCGGATGAGCTGGCCCATTTCATTCCCGGCCTGTTTTCCCTGAAAGAAAAGATGCCGAAAAAAGGCCGCCTGGCCTATAAACTGTTACCAGAAGAAGTAAAGGCCGAATTGGATACCTTCGTCGCCAGCTTGAAAGCGAATTGTAAATACATCGGTGATTTGGTAAACGAATATGCGGACGCCAAGTGCCAGCTTGCCATGCTCTATGATACCGACCCCGCCCATGTAGAGGAACAGCAGCAGAAAGGAATCGCGGAAGCGGACAAGTTGATCGCCAACAAGGTATTGGAGGCCATACGCGCCATGCTTCGCAAGGATCGGGAAACCGGCGCTTTTGAGTATGCGGAGGCCCGAAAAGCCTACTATACGGAGCAGATGATTTGTGAAATCCTGATGGCGTTGGAACAGAACGCCGTCAACATGGGTATGGAGTACGACGATTGCCAGAAGGCTATGGGAGGTGATCTTTCCAAGGCAGCCAAAAAGGAATGGTATTTACGGCACAAGGACAGGGGCATGGAACCATAACCAATGTGCAGCGCAAGAGAAAAATCGGAAAAGTTGATGCTTGTCGATAAAAGTCGCTTGAAAAAGTTTTCGGTTTGCGTTAAAACTCCCTTGAAAAAGTTGTTGCTTTCGGCTATACTGAAATAAAACAGAATAAGGGAGGCGAAACTGTCATGCTGAAAAGGAAAATTGAGCAGAAACTGATTGACTGGAAAAACACAGAAAATCGCAAGCCATTGATTATCAAGGGCTGCCGACAGTGCGGCAAGACATTTTCTGTCCTTGACTTTGCAAAGAAAAATTATAAAAATGTTGTGTACCTGAATTTTTTTGAAAATCCAGACTATGCCTCTGTATTTGCCGGGTCCCTGGAAGTGGACACAATCGTGATGATGCTGTCCGCCCTGCTGGGCAGCGAGGCGGTGTTTGAAAGCGGAAGTACAGTCTTGATTCTGGACGAGATTCAGGAGTGCCCGGAGGCCCGAACCGCCCTGAAGTTTTTCCGAATTGATGGGCGCTATGATGTGATAGGCACCGGCTCTCTGCTGGGTGTGAAGGGGTATGGAAAAGAACCGAAATCTGTTCCGGTCGGATCGGAAACGGTGATTGATATGTACCCTCTGGATTTTGAAGAATTTCTGTGGGCCAACAGGATTGCTGACCCTGTAATTGATATGTTAAAGAAGTGCTTGCAGAAAGAGACGCCTGTCCCGGAGGCCCTGCACAACCGTATGAAGCAACTGCTCCTGCAATATGTGGTTGTCGGAGGTATGCCGGATGCCGTACAGACCTTTGTAGATACGAAGCAGATGGATGAGGTACTGCAAATCCAGCGCGATATTGTCCGCTCCTATGAGGACGATATGGTGAAGTATGCCGAGAAGAAGGACAAATCACGGATTAAGGAGTGTTTTCAGTCTATCCCGAAGCAGCTCAGTAAAGAAAACAAGAAATTTCAATACTCCGTTGTCAAAAAAGGTTCAACCGCATCAAAATATGCCGGGAGCCTTCAATGGATCGAGGATGCCGGGATCATTGTCCGCTGCTATAATCTGAGCATTACGGAACTGCCTTTGGATGGGAATGCCGAGGAAGATATATTCAAGGTGTATATGCGGGACTGCGGCCTTTTTGTCAGTATGCTGGAGGATGGCACACAGTACGACATCCTGCAAGGAAATCTTTACGGCTATAAAGGCGCGATTTTTGAAAATCTGATTGCGGATGTTTTCGGTAAGATGGGACGAAAACTCTACTATTTCCACAAAGACAGCGGCTTGGAAGTGGACTTTGTGATCCGTTATAAAGGACAATGCACACTGGTGGAGGTCAAAGCGTCCACAGGGAATACGAAAAGCACCAGAACGATCCTGCGCCATCCTGAAAAGTACCATGTCAGCCAGGCAATCAAGCTGGGGGACTACAATGTAGGACGCACCGAACAGCTTCTCACACTCCCGCTGTATATGGCGTTCCTGCTGAAAGAACTGTGAGCGGATAGCTCAAACTTAAATATGTCCAATGCGAAAGGCAGTCCATTGAGGGCTGCCTTTTTTGCTGTCCTGCGGCATCAAACAAATCAAACAACCGGCCGCCCGGTTCGAGAAAGGAGTTTGGATGAACACAGTAACAACGAGTTATAAGCATAACGGGGTGCCGGTGTCTATCCCCAGAGGGTCCTATGGCGTGACCCGCCTGACGGCCCGGCTGTATGAGTACCCCAAAGGGCATCCCTGCCGGGGGTGCCCTTTTACTTTACGGACTTCCGTTCCGTCCTGTATGTTCCCCAGCCGAAAGGACGGCGGGTGCCTCTGGTACGATCTGAAGCGGAAGAAGCGCCCGCCCCTGCCGCACACCTATCCCCAGAATCAGGCGGCAGTAGAACGGATTTTTGATTTCATTGAAGTTCTCAAAAAGATGATGAAACAAAAAGGTTACTCGTAAGAAAGGAGGATTGCCGGTTGCGGAGCAAAACAGATTTTTACCGGCTGTTCTTTGAACAGCTCGCCCGAAAGGGCTTTGATGTAAAACGATCCCAATCTTCGGATTATATTGCGGACATCTACTATAAAAATCAGCTTGTGGCCTACTTCTCCAAGGCGGATACGGTGATCCAAAACCCGTTTGTCGCTGTGAAGGATAAGGTCATGCGACTTATCAACGACACCGCCCAGAACACAGCGGTCAAGGTGGGCATCTGCCGGGACTGCCCCTACACGGACGCCAACGAAAAGCTGCCCAACGGTTCCTACAAGCTGGCGGAATACAACGGCGTGACTTTGGCCTGCAAGGAGCATCACCTGTTCGGCTATGTGTTCTCCACCTACCGCACAGCCCCGGATTCCGGGGAAATGCTGGCGCGTCAGGTCTTTTACAACAAAGAGTTTGCCGGTCAGGACTTTGCCAAGCGCAGCGGCCTGGTGGACGAAAAGGCACTGTTCAGCGAGGAAGAACTAAGGGTTCTTCACGCCGGACTTGTCAAAATGAGCATACTCGATCAGGATGTTTCCAATGACGCCCGTGAATCCGTGGAGCGGATTCTTGATAAAATCGAGGAAATTATGCCGGAGCTGCGGGAGGCCGACATGGACTTTGATTTTGATATGGAATTTGGGCTGAATGATGAAATGGAGATGGGAGGATAGCCTATGATGAACAGCAAGCGGAACCAGACAATCGCTATCGCCCGGTTTCTCATGTATAAGCACAGCCTGAACCAGCAGCTTGACGGCATGACGGACGAGGAATATCTGGCCGACCCTATCGGACTGGATGTGGGCAGCTATGTGAAGGATTTGATGCGGTACTGCCCGGAAAATGTGGTGGATCAGGTCATGGAGCATCAGGACGCGCTTTTGAGGCGGCTGGGGACGGACTATCTCTCTGTGATTGCGTTTATGCCCTATGAGGAAGATGGAGGTGTGAGGTATGCGTGACGGGCGCCCAAATCCCGATATATGGGGGAACATCATCACCTGCGGCGAGATCGCCGTAGGCATCTATGAGATTGTCGGAAGCAAAAAGCGGGGGCTTGAGATACCCAAGGCCGTTGCGGAGGAAATTCTGCCGGAATCCGTCATGGAGCAGGCCGTACAGGACGGCGAGGCCCTGTGCTTTACCGATCCGGTTTCCAACGCCATTGTTGCCGACGCCCTGCTGGAGCAGGAGCTTGTGACCGACCCGAAGGCTGCCGCACGATTGGAGGCCATCCGGCAGCTTGATGATGTGTCCTATGACACCGGCTTTGAGCCACCCATCAGCGATTTAGAGCTGGACGGGCTGGATTTGGAAAGGTAGGTGATAAATTGCGGCTGGTTTATATCTCATCCCCCCTGCGCGGGGATGTGGAGCGGAATATCCAAAGGGCAAGGGACTACTGCGCGTATGCGGCATCCTGCGGGGTGATTCCCCTGGCGCCCCACACGATCTTCACGCAATATCTGGACGATGAACAGCCGGAGTAGCGGGAACAGGGATTGCGGATGGGTGGTGAGCTTCTGACCCGATGTGACGAGCTTTGGGTTATGGGCAGCGCCATTTTTTCCGGGATGCGGGAAGAAATGGAACTTGCAAAGAAACTCTATATGCCCATTTTCTATGTATCAGACGAAATGGTACAAGATAAAGTTAAAATCCGTCAGCAAGACCGCCTCCTGGGATTGGATGACTGCGTGGAGGGCAGCAATCAGAGCGGCTATGAGGGACAGATTCTTGTTCTAAAACCGGAGGCTTACGGCAGCAGTATGGATTTGACCGCAGACGATTCCCTGTGGTATGCCCGTGACGGGTTTGGCTGCATTTATGGGGCCAGAGGGCAGGCGGTCTATGCAGAAAACCTGCTGGATGGGCGGTACATTCACAGGGAGCGAAAGGACTTTTACGGTATCGTAAAGCCGGAAAGTCTGGCCGCATGGCTGTCAGATAAGCCAATCCGCAGCGAGGTGGCGGAAGCGGTGCTGGAGGCCGCCGTACAGGATCTTGCCCCTGAGCTGGAGGGCGAGGAGGAGATGGAACATTAATTGGACTGAATTTGGAGAGGAAGGTGAGAAATTGAGGTTGCATTATTTTGTGACACTTATTAAATATCTGCTTGACATAGGTACATTCCAGTGTATAGTAAGTAATACTTGGAGTCATTGGCAAGGAATGTCCGGGGAGGTTTCATATGTGTGATCGCTTTTTCCCAGATGAACCTGAGTATGATATTGAGATTTTGGAATGGATTGTGGAAGAAGATTATACGGTTGAATGGGAGTATGTTTGGGGAGTGAAGCTCAAGGAGCCTGTTTTTCTTTTGGTTTTGGGTGGATATATTGAGAGACTGAGCCTTGCATTTATTTATGAGCGTGTGCTTACAAAATACGGTTATGACTGCTTAAAAAGAACAGGGAAAGATCATGGCCCGGTCCCAATTCCCACACATATTCTCATTGACTGCCCCGAAGACGATGATATATGCGTTGGAGAAGCGCCAGAAGCAAAGCAGCAGAGCTTGATTTCAAGAATGTTCCAGCGTTGGAGAAAGGTACACCGTTGAATTGTTTGTCAGTAGAGAAATTTAAAATAAAGAAAACATTTACCGTTTCTGAAAGTAGCCGCCTTTCAGAAACGGTTTTTTGCTAAAGAAAAAAGCGAGGTGATTATAGACTTTTGAAAACCAAGCAAAAGATATTGATATGTGCCATGATTTTCATTTCCGGCACAGTCTTAAACCTCTTTTTCTCCACCGCTGTTCATGGGCTGCTGACAAGGGAGATCACCCGGCTGTCCCTTCTTCCCATAGGGGAGTGCCTTGCCAGCCTGTTCTCCAGCCGCCAGCACTTGATGCTGTACCTCTGCCTGCAAGGGTTTGTGTGCGTGCTGGCCGTGATGTTCTTTCTCACCAATATGCGGCCCTATGAATCCGACCTGGACACCATCACGCCGGAGATCAAGACTCCCAAAGCAGTGGGCCAGTATCAGCACGGTTCGGCCCGCTGGATGAGCGACGCGGAAAAAGGCAAAGCCTTTGACAGCTTTACCCTTGACCCGCATGATCCGGCCATCCGGGAGCTGTTAAAAACCGGCTATGACGGGCTGGATTTTATGAAGAAGTGAGGTGTTTGTTTGAAACTGAATCTGCATCCCAAAGTGATTCCCAAGGACGCACCGCCTTCCCCGTTGACGAAGGGCGGCGTGGTGGTGGGCATGAAAAAGGAGGGTGACAAGGAAAAAATCTATTTTATAGGTGATGACTGCCATCTGCTCTGTGTCGGCGCCACCCGTTCCGGCAAATCAAGATGTCTGGTGCTGGAGAGCATCTGCCTTCTGGGGCTTGCCGGGGAATCCATCTTCTGCTCGGACCCCAAGGCCGAACTGTTCCAGTACACATCGGAATTTTTGAAAAAGCTGGGATATGAGGTGCTGGTGCTGGACTTCAAGAATCCGGCCAAGAGTATGCGCTACAATCTGCTTCAGCCCGTCATTGACGCCATCAACGAGGGCGACACCGACCGGGCAGAAATGCTGGCCTGGGACTTGACCAACAACCTGGTGGGCAAGCCGGAGGGCGAGAAAATCTGGACCAACGGCGAGTGTTCCATTATTGCCGCCGCGATTCTATGCGTAGTGTGTGATAACCAAAAGCGGCCGGAGTTTCAGAATATGACCAATGTGTATTGGTTCATTTCCGAGATGTGCCGTACCATCGGGAATAAATTGCCCCTGCTGGAGTATCTGAAAAAGCAGTCGCCAACACACCCGGCGCGGGCGTTGCTATCCATCTCCGATGTGGCCCCATCCCGCACCAGAGGCAGCTTTTACACCTCTGCCCTTACCACCCTGCGCCTGTTTACCTCGAAATCCATCTACGCCATTACCCATGCCAGTGATTTTACCCTTACGGATTTGGGACGCAAAAAGCAGGCGCTCTTTGTGATCCTGCCGGACGAGAAAACCACCTTTTACCCGATTGCCTCTCTCATTGTGTCCCAGCAGTATGAGCTTTTGGCGGAGGCGGCGGATCGCCGGGGCGGGCGGCTGGAGCGGCGGGTGAATTTCCTGCTGGATGAGTTCGGGAATTTCACCCCCATCAGCGATATGACGAACAAACTCACCGTGGCGGCGGGACGCGGGATGCGCTACGCTCTCTATGTGCAGGGGTTCGACCAGCTCAAGGAAAAGTACAGCGACAATATCGCCAACACCATCAAGGGCAACTGCCAGATATGGG
>ERZ894232.1190-NODE-1190-length-26816-cov-26.497702_pt1 | contig 26816 bp, 37 predicted proteins | sample MGYA00380296_ERZ894232 | MGnify/ENA primary metagenome ERZ894232 (study PRJEB32331, sample SAMN06328433) | human gut metagenome | biome: human gut microbiome; feature: stool | host: Homo sapiens | collected 2014-08-14 ... | reverse complement strand
CAGATTTTCAAGATACGCGCCTGTAGCTCAGTGGATAGAGCAGTGGTTTCCGGTATCTATGAAAAACCGACTTAAAGCCTTATAAAACAAGCACTTCTTAAAAAACTTCACCCTTATTTCACCCTTATTAAATCGAAAAGAGGTAATTAAAAAATGGCAAGAGTAAGAAAAGTAGAGCTTACATCAGAAGAAATTAAAGCACAAATTACATCTATAGAAGAACAAATTACTAAGCTTACAGAAGATATCAAAGGCTTGAGAGTGCAGAAAAAGAATCTTTCTAAAGATCTTGTTGCAGCAGAGAGGAAAGAAGCAGCCGTAAAAGAAGCACAATCTATGAAAGATCTTGCCAAATTACTTCGAGAAAAAGGACTTTCTGTAGAAGACGTTCGGAATATGCTTGATAAAGAAAGTAAGGCAATGTAACAAATTAAACTAAGAAATGGACGGAAGAGCATTATACTCATCTGTCCATTTTTTCTAAGAGGAAAAGTATATGAAACAGATAGACAAAATTAAAAAAGATATAGCTGAAATTACAGAACCGTTTGAACTGGCAGGATATCTTGATGGCATAGCTACAGCTGCGGCAATATACTGTAAGAAAGAATATCCAAATGAAGTGATATTTAAGGATGGAAAATTGAAAGGAATGACTGTTTGTGGGATGAGCTGTTACTTAGAAAGTGAAGTTCAGGTAGTCAGATTATAGAGGATTTTTTAAGAAAAACCACAAATATAGATTAACAAAAAATGTAAAGAAGGTAGTTAGGATGAAATTAAATAATATTATATTTAAAGATATCGAAAGTTTGAGTAAAGAAGAACTTGCTTATTTCGAAGCTTCAAAACTTAAAATGTATGCTTATAAAAAGAATGACGAAATAATATATGTATTTAGAATATACACTAACTCAGATGATTGTGCAGTTTCTAAATATATTTATAATAATGACACATATGTCAGCAGTTCGTTAGAAGAAATGAATCTGTTGAAATGTGATTATAATGTTTCAAAAATAGAGTAAAAAAATGGGTAGTCAAGCATTATACTTGGCTACCCATAAATTATAGTACACTGTCTTTTGTATATCTGACTTCCAGAGATTCAATATCCGGAAGTAATTTCTCATGATAAATATCATTTCCACCGGCCTTTTCATAAAGCTTTCCCATCTCTAGGAATGTCTTTAATCCATCCGGTGTGATGTATCCTTGTGCCATAAAGTCTCTATGCATTCTCCAGAGAGCACTTCTAAACGATGCTACAGTGCATTCATCTTGATTAGTTATAAAGTTCTGCATCAAAGTTGTAAGATCAGTAAGCTGTGTGCTTAGAGTATTTTGATTTGTTCTCAGATCATCTCTGATATTAATGGACTGATCATGATAATTATGCTGAGACTGTTCGAAATCAGCAATTTTCTGTTCCATATCAGACAACTTCTTCTCTAAAGCTTTCTTCTGTAGAGATGCTTTTGTTTCGAGACCAAGAACATCAAGAAGTTTCTCCCATCCAGCTTTTAAAGCTATAACAAGCATTGCACAAAGAAGTAAAGATATGATCACATTGATCTCACCAAACTCATGGATTTTCTGTATCTGTTCAATACCCATGACGTACCTCCTTATGCCTTAGTAATATATTTGGCTGATACATAGCCAACATATTCATTTTGAGTAATTGATACTTTGTACCATCTGTCACCTTGAGTATCTTTTGTAACTCCGAGGACATTAATAAGATTGTCTTTATTTAACATCGGATACTCTGGAAGTAATGGATGTTCAGTACCGGGTTTTTTACGAACATTCAATTTACTTGCAGTTACCTTTCCTACAAAAGGATATTTCTTTGTAGTTGTTGCAGCAGGAGTATTAGGATTTTTAATGTTAGATTTTTCTACATACCCTATATATTTTGCAGCGATACGAACCTGATATCTTGTACCAGATTCACCGATGATATCCACAAGATTACCTGCATTAAGTTTAGGATATGTACTTAACTTAGAAGCTCCTGTAGCGCCTGAGAATACATCTGTTCCATTAGCTGTACAAGAACCTACCCATGCAGTATAAGATGGCTGTACAGGTGCAGGAGATGTTAAAATAGATGCGACAATAGAATAGTCTGGACGACAAAACTTTGTTCCAGGGAGATTTGAATTATAATAACTCTTAGCATAAACTCCACCACCATTTGGAACAATAGAAGAGCCTCCTGAAGTGTTACCTTCAATAGTATAAAATTTATCTCCTTCGACTTTTGTTACTAATCCAGTATGAGCAAATGTGCCATTACGATAGAAGATTACAATGTCTCCTCGCTGTGGATTTGCATACTTTGTGAAGAGATTTCCAAGAGTAGGACAGTATACATAAGGCCAATGTTTAAGGAGTTTTTTAGCTACATCAAGACCAAATGTTTTCATCATACACCAGCTCACAAATGCAGCACACCAAGCCTGTGCCTGATACTGAGGATATACGTCTCTCCAGTATTTAGTGTAGTTATTGTAACCTGCATTTGCAGTTTTATCATCAAGCTGAGAATTAGATTTCTTCTCTAAATATCCAACCTCATTTTCAGCGCAAGCAATAAGAGCATCAATAGCCTTTTCTTTGTTCATAGCGTCACTTCCTTGTGTAGTTGTTGGTTTGGGAGAGTCTGTAGAAGTAGTAGAAGATTTAGAATAGTCTTTATAGAATACACTTCGATCAGTTTTTGTTGGAATACCAGGAATGGTTGCTTTACTAGAGTATTGCCATCCAATAACACCAGTAGAAGCAGGAACTCTTAATCTTTCCTGTAACTCACCGGTATCATTATTAGGATATCGGGCAACCCAACAATCATACTTTTTAGCACCTTCTGGTAACTGGTTCTGATACCAAGAATAACCGCAATAAATACCAAATTTATATCCAGCTTTGACAATAATAGCTCTAAACGCTTCAATCATTTTCATCATTAAACTGTCAGATAAATTCTCCTGACATTTATCCTCTATATCAAGAAACACTGGATAATCCAGTTTTCTTTTATTCAATGTTTTAATAACTACATTTGCTTCATCTTCAATTTGAGCAATAGTAGTAGCATAGCTGTATTTATAGACTCCAACAGGAATTTTATTCTCAATACAGCCTTTATAATTAGGTTCGAATGTGCTATCAACAATATTTCCTTTTTCTGTAATTCTTAGGATAGCGAAGCCCATTCCATAACTAGCAACAGTTTTCCAGTCGATTTTTCCATTCCATCTGGAAACATCAATTCCTTTAATTTCTGCCATAATATCAAGCCTCCTTTTAGTCAATAAAAAAGAGAGGCTTTTAATCCTCTCTTTCAAGTTCTTTCAACATATTAAGTTCTGATTCAGAAATAATCTCAAGTGCCCATTCATCTGGTACATAGTTTTTCATTCGTTTATTCATATTATTTTTTCTATAATATTTATTCCAGAAATACAGGTTTCCAAGAGCACGAGCTTTATGCATAACACATATATAAGTAGCTTTTGAGTCAGGAGTACCATTCACTTGATAATCATAACCAGAACAATTAGAACATCCTGCAGCTATAGGACAATAGAAACATTCATCTGTACTCTGTGTCCTTCTATCTATTTTTGCCATACAATTAATTCTACATTTATAACATTCTGTGCATCCTATACCATTATCTACATCACCAATAGAGTACGGTTCTTGCTCTCCATTAAGAGAAGATCCCATATATCTGATACATGGAAATATGCGACCTTGAGGATCGCAAGCAATCATTGAATTACCAACGCCTCCACACCAACTTTGTAAATCATCAGGATCTTTAGGCTGAAAAAAGTCTTCATTATAAAGGGAACAGAAGAAATCACGTTCAAAATCAAAATTCTGTTCCAAGAAATAATCAGATATGCGTTTCATTTGATCGTAAAGAACAGTTGCATGTACAGGTGTCCAACCCTTTTCATATACACAATTGGCATTGATTTCATCATATCCAAGATCAACCATATGCTTAATAGCATCATATAAGAAGCTGATATTACCTGGAGCAATTGTGATCTTGCTTCCCATATGATTTCCACGTTTCATCCAATCTGACGCAGCATCGACAGCTATATCATAACTTGGACCACCATCTGGAAAAACTCGGCAGGAATCATGTAATTCTTTATTCCCATCAATAGTCACTGAGAAAGATAATCTATTGGCCCACTTACGAAGAAATGCTTGTACTTTTTCGTCCCTGTATAAAACACCATTTGAACAAATAGAGAACATAGTTTTCATGGCCCAAGGATGATCCAACTCTATGAGTTTATCCATAATATAAGTACAGATTTGATCTATAAGCTCTATCTCAAGAAAGGGTTCTCCTCCAATGAAATCTACAACCAATCCAGGAGATTTCTCTGGATTGATATAAGATTTAAAACCTTTTTCACCTGATACAACTAAATCAAAGAATTTCTTAGCTGTTTCAAACGACATTCGATTTTTTCCTTTGTGTCCTTGGTAGCAATATAGACACGCAAGGTTACAATCATCAGTTACTTGAAAAGTGATACTCTGTGTTAATATTCTTTGTCCGTCATCGGTTTTTACCTTCTTAGATGGATAAAGTCTAGCTATCTGGTCCGAATATTGTTCTGTCCTTTTCATGCTATTCCCTCTAATTCTGGAATCTCACAATTACATTTAATAGTAATAGTCATTTCATCAGAATTATTTGGAATAATCCAACTATACTGATGACCTTCGAGGCATTCTGGGATATATTCCTTTTCCATCTCATTTGCAAGAGCAGCATACTTTCTCTGTAATTCTGCACCACGTTTATTGTAAGACATAAGAGTATCTCCATTGATGAGTTCTAAATCGCTTGGATGTGATTCAATAACTCTCTGTACAATGTCTTTTACGAAGTTTAATTCAAAATTAACTCTTTCAAGCTCTGTAGCTTTTTCTTTATCAACCTTTACGATTATTTTTCTCATATCCTTATATTCCTTTCATTCTTAATTATTTATCAGAAGCTGTTTCCGTTTTTTCTTTAGTTTCTTCTTTAGTTTTTTCTGTTGTTGTTTCAGTGGTCTCAGTAGGAGCTATGGTTTTATCTGTAGCTAATGAGATATTAATAACACTTCTTTCATTGGAGATTTCTTCTGAAATACTCTCAATTTTCATTCCAGTATAATCTTTCTGGGTATTCCCATAAATAATTCTAAAACCAGTTCTATTCTCGTCAGTGATCATATCTCTGATTGTATTCAAGGATTTATCAGAGTTGAAGATAGAAATAGTAGCCACGATATTTCTATTCATATCATTTCCCAACCCATCTTTATATCCTTCATATGAATATGTATCGTTAGCACGAGTAATAGTTAGTTCTTGTCCATCTTTTAAAATAAGTTTCATAACAATTCCTCCTGTAATTTAAACATGGACCAAAGCATTACACTTTGATCCATGATCCGTTTTGTTTTACAAATATTTTTCCTGATTTACGGGTGATTCGACAGAAACCATTTCCGGTATGCCCTGTTTCATTTGTTCCATCAGGTGATTTAAATGATTGATTTCCTGCTATAGTTTGCGCATTGGTAAGGTAGTAAGAAGAATTTACATAGTTTCCGTCTGGATAGTTTACAGCAGTTTCTGCTGTATAAACGTAACCAGAACCACCTCCACCACCTCTATCATCATCACCAGATCCGTCTGGATAAGAACCAGAACCTCCATACCAGCCACCGCCACCGGCACCACCATAACCTGAACTGGCATAATTACCGTTTCCTCCGAATCCAAATCCTGCATAACAAGAAGCAGTATCATAAGATGCATTTGTTGATCTTGTAGTTGTCAGCCATGTATTTCCAGTTTGTGTTCCTCCGTATCCACCAGAACCACAGCTTTCAGTAGTAGATCCACCTTCAAGACCTCCGCCGTACATTCCTTTTTTATTTGTCGCACCGTCAGAACCTCCACCGCCCGCAACGATAACACGGGCGTACAGAGAATCTTTACCAATTCTTACATCGGTAGCTCCGCCACCGCCTTTATAATCATAACGATGACCACCACCATTAAATCCACCTTCGTAAATACTTGAATTATTAGACAGTCTTGTAGTTGAAGAGTTTCCTGCTCCACCTACATATATGTATAAATCGGTAGACTGAGTAAGAGTTAATGTTCCAACAGAATATCCTCCCTTACCACCATAATCGGAAGAAGATCGGTAACCACCTTGTGCTCCCCAACACTCTATAATATATTGTCCTCTTGGAAGTGATATAGCTTGAGCTGTTCCTGTATAAGCAAAATCCATTACAGCATTAGCGCCAGCATCATAAATTTTATTGTTCATCTTCATAAATACTGGAGCTGCTTTTTTAATTTCATTATTCATTTTACAATGTAGGGTTTTCTTTTTGATATAACAGGTAATCCTACAATAGCCATTATCAGAATGACCTGTTTCTGTAGATCCAGAAGGAGATTTAAAAGATTCATTGCCAGATAAATTAGAAGCATCAGAAAGATAGTAAGATGAATTTAGAAGACAGCCTTGAGGATAGTTAGAAGCAGAAGAGGAAGTATAAACGTAACCTGATCCACCTCCGCCACCACCATCATCATCTCCAGAACCATCAGGATAAGTACCTTGTCCACCGTACCATCCTCCGCCGCCAGCTCCGCCGTAACCTGAAGCGTAATAACATCCAAAACCACCGAAGCCAAAACCAGCAGCACAGTTAGAAGAAGAATTTGTGGTGCCTTGTAAATTAATAGCACTTAAAGATGAATATGAAGCAGTTTGAGATCCACCATATCCATATGAACCACATCCAAAATTACCCCTAGCACCAGATACGCCGCCAGCATATCCGCCACTATATCCAGAACTACCATCAGAACCACCACCACCAGCAACAATTACTCTTGCATATAAAGAAGCACTTCCAATACGAATATCAGTAGCGCCACCACCACCTTTATAATTGTATCTATATCCACCACCATTGAAACCTCCGGGATAGATTGAATTTGATGCTGATGTAACAGAATTTCCAGATCCACCGACATATATGTATATAGTAGTTTTTTGAGTCAATGTTAAAGTTCCTGTAGAATAGCCACCTTTTCCACCATAACTAGAATTAGAACGATAACCTCCCTGTGCTCCCCAACATTCAAGAACATATTTTCCGGGTTCGAGGGTTACAGATTGAGCTTTACCTGTATAAGCAAAATTCAATACACTCTTTTCCGAGTTTCCACCGTACACAGAAGATACAGAACAAATAGCAGTACAATTGTTATCACATGAAGCTTCACAAGAAAAGCCGCATGAGTTATCACAAGAACCACCACATCCACCTGTACAGGTTCCTTTACATCCGCCAGTGCAGTCATTGGCGCAAGTGGTGGTGCAAGTAGTATTACAAGTGCCAGAACAACCACCAGAACAGGTAGAATCACAACCATAACAACCAGTATAACAACCGGAATCACAATTTCCTGAGCAATTACTTGAGCAAGATCCACCACAACTGGTGCAATCGTTGGCACAAGAAGCAGTGCAAGTATGCTCGCAATCATAAGCACAAGTAGCAGTACATGCAGCATTGCAATCATTAGAGCACCTTTGAGCACAGGCGCTTGTACAGTCTCCACTACAGTTATTCCCACAGCCAGTGCATCCGGTTACACAAGCATTTGTACAAGCTCCAGTACAGTCATTAGCACATTTGGCAGTACAGTCAGAACAAGTACTTCCTGAACCTCCCTTACAAGTTCCATCACAATATCCAGAACATCCACCAGTACAGTTAGTAGAGCAAGAACCACCACAAGAACCACCACATCCACCAGATGATGAATGAGTGCAGTTGGTAGCACAAGAAGTTCCACATCCATTACTACAAGCCATAAGCCTCACCTTCCTTTCAGTCTTTTATTCATAAGTAATCCAAATATCTCCATTCTTTCCGTCACTAGCTGCAGGTTCCGTTGTTGAAAGATGAATACCTATTTCAGCTAATGACCAGCTTACGTTTCCAGATCCATTTACAGATTTACTTGTATTTCCTACAGTGACGGTTCTTGTTGTTCCCCAATTAGCAGTAGTAATATTAGCTGTACCATCAAAATTCGTACCATTAATAGTTCGTGCGGTTTTTAGTTTTTTAGCAGAGCCGCCACTGCCAGTCCCATGAAATATAATTGGCATTTTAAGCCCTCCTTTATAAATTTATGTAATTCCAACCAGAGTTCGTTTTTATGTATAATCCATATTGTATTGGAGTTAAATTTGTGATTCGACAAAAGCCATTACCTGTGTGTCCAGTTTCATTTTTTCCTGTTGGTGATTTAAATGATTTATTTCCTGCGATAGTTTTAGCATTTGTGAGATAATGAGTAGAATTTAGTAGACATCCGTTAGGGTAATTTTTAGCTGTAGAAGAGGTATATACATATCCTGAGCCACCTCCACCCCAACGTCCATCAGAATCAGAATCATTATCGTAGGCTCCGCCGCCACCGTACCAGCCGCCGCCGCCGCCACCACAAGAGTAGCCTGAAGCATTTCCGCCTTGACCAAAAGTAGCCTGAGTGTTCGTGCTCCATGTTTTGCCACCTGCAGTTTGTGAGGCACTACCACCACATCTATTTTGACCTATAGTATAAGAACCAGTGGTATCATTGTAATATCCATCTCCACCATATTCTCCACCGCCACAACCACAAGGATTAACATTGGCGCTTGTTACACCAGCGCCTCCACCTCCTCCAGCCACAATAACTCTTGAATATAGAGAATTTTTACCTATGCGAACATCTGTGGCTCCGCCACCACCTCTACCAGAAGAAATACCAGTTCCTCCACCATTGAATCCGGCAGTAGTAGAAGAGGAAGATCCAGCCCCACCAACAGATATATAAACAGTAGTTGCTTCAGTAAGAGTAATTGTGCCTTTGGAGTAACCACCATATCCGCCAATGTAACCACTATAAGTTCCTCCTTGACCACCCCAGCATTCTATTGTATATGTACCTGGTTTTAGAGTTTTAGATTGTATAGAACCTGTATAATTAAAATCCATTATGTTATTATTAGCATGAGTAAGATATATTACATCTGATAATTTAGTGATTTTTACATGTCCATTACCAGAATGACCAGTTTCTGTACCACCTGTTGGTGAAGAGAATGATTGGTTGCCAGCAATGGTTTGAGCATTAGAAAGATAATAAGCAGAATTTAATAAACATCCAGAAGGATAATTTGAAGCAGTGGTAGGAGTATAGACATAACCTGATCCACCACCAGCAGAATCACAATGTAATCCACCTCCGTACCAGCCACCGCCTCCACCAGGCGCTACATCTGTAGAATTACTGGCTGATGCTCCACATCCGAATTTAGCTTGGACGGAATACCTATTAGGTTCCTCTGATGATCCTCCTGTACCAAAAGTAGTTTGTTTTCCGCCAGTGCCATGATAAACGCGGTTTGATAATCCATCTTGTCCTGTAGTACCTCCGCCAGCACCACCATTAGCTGCATTATTACTAACGTCATATCCTGCAGATCCTCCGCCGCCTGCAACAATAATTCTACTTAATAGTGAGTTTGTATCTCGAATGTTATTTATAAAATAAGATGAGTGTGAAAATACAGGACTCGTTAAAGAAATATCAGAAGCTCCACCACCTCCGCCACCTACGCCAGAGTTGTTAGTACCATAACCATCACCGCCGCCATTAAAACCACCAGCAGTTCTAGTATTAAGGACGCCATTTTGACCTTGCCCTCCTACTGTTATATATATAGTGGTATTAGTTGAAACATTTAAAATACCAGTAGAATAGCCACCTTTTCCACCATTACCATAAGTTCCGTTTGATTGATTGCTATTTCCACCTTGTGCTCCCCAACACTCAAGTTTATATCTACCAGGAGTCAATGTAGCAGTCTGGACTGATCCAGTATAATCAAAATTCATAACTGCACCATTAGAATTAGCAGAACCAATACCGTACATTTTGTTATTATTTAATTTGAAATAAAATGCAGTAGCCTTTTTCATTGAATTGTTTATTCTGGTATATAGTGCCGTATTCTTGCATTCAATAACAGTAATTCGACAATAGCCGTTACCAGAGTGCCCTGTCTCAGATGAACCTGTGGGAGAAGCAAAAGAATTATTGCCTGCGATTGTTTGTGCGTTAGAAAGATAATAAGAAGAGTTTAATAAACAACCTGATGGATAGTTTTTAGCTGTGGATGATGTGTAAACATAGCCTGAACCGCCACCACCGCCTTCAGAATCAGATCCAATAGAGTATGATGAAACGGAGTATCTACTCGCTCCACCGTACCATCCTCCGCCGCCAGCTCCGCCATTATAGGTATTACCACCAAGGCCAAAGCCAAATGAATTAGTTCCACCAGAAGTTTGAGAAGCTTGTGTTAATGAAGTGTTCCCAGATCCTGCGCCACCGGTTTCACCACCACCATATCCGCCAGTTTCGTTATCTTCACCTGAACCGCCACCACCGCCTGCAACAATAATTCTTGCATATAATGAGTCTTGAGCAATTCTTACATCAGTAGCTCCGCCACCACCATTTCCAGGTTCACCTGTACTCTCGTGAGAAGCAAAACCACCGCCATTGAAACCTCCTTCAACTTTCACATTACCTGTAGAACTAGACATTCCACCTTGCCCACCGACATAAATATAACAAGTAGTTAATTGTGTTAAAGTTAGTGTTCCAATAGAATAACCACCAAGTCCAGAACCTGTAACTGTAGCAGAAGCACTATCTTGGCTCCGATTTCCCCCTTGAGCGCCCCAGCATTCCAATTTATAAGTTCCTTTAGGTAATGTGACACTCTGAACAGCACCAGTATAATCAAAGTTTAAAATATCACCTGTTTTAATATTACTCATCGCCATACACCACCCACATATCACCAGGTTTACCATCAGTTGTCTTAGGTTCTTCAGTAGAGAACGTCACATTCCTTAACTGAGATTTCATAATATCTGACTGATAAGCAGTTACAGCTCCATTAACGACCGGTTTATTCTGTAATCCATTATAATCAGTTGTACCCGGATCACCTTTGTCACCGTAGACACCAATAACTGTCGGATTGGTATATAGGTGTTCTTCATTTGTTAAGACAAACTCATGATAACACCACAAATATTTGTTTGTAGATGTCATAACCTGAGCAGAAGTCGCCCATCCAGTAGTTTCCTTAGTAACATTTTGAGATTTAGGACTAGCAAGATAATGAGGGATAACACTTGATATGCCGACTCCCTGATCACCTTTAGGTAATGTAAAATTCAATATAGCATCTGTATCAGTACCAGAATTAGTTACCGCAGCTGAGGAACCAGTTTTAGCAGTACCAATTTTAATAGTTGCATTCTTACCAACTCCGGCAAGACATTGTTCACCTTTATAAATTGCCATGTTATCGCCTCCTTTTATAAATCATTTCTTATAACAATAGTAATGGGAATATCTACAGTTGGTTTCTCGGTTGCTTTTATAGTAATTTGATTTGTAGTCTGTCCTCCGTCAGCTAACATTGCATTTTGGTAAGCTTCAATAGCAGCAGATGAAGCATTAGAAGCATAATCTATTTCTACAATATTTGAAGAAGTTACTCCAGATACGGATAATACATAACTATATGGAGCAAAAGATCCAGTCCATTTACTTGCTGTGAGAGTAGTATTAATAAGTGTACTTTTCTTAGCATAAGTTTTTTCAGACATGTTACTTGAGAATGCACTGTTAATTGTTATAGTCGAATCATTAATAACCGTTGCGGAATCAAATTCATCAATAACATTATAGTATGTATTCGCATCTAAAGCTCCTGCTTTCTTCTTTGCAAGATAGTCCGCTTTTGTGATTTCGACAGGAACATTAAGTCCCATCTGAGATAAAGTAATATCAGTAGTACCATCGAATGAAGCACTACCAATCTTTCTTGCAGTAGCTAATTTTACAGCTGCGTTCGCATTTCCTCCAACTGAAGATGATCCAGCATAATTATGTGTGTGTCCAGTAGCAGATTTTCCATTTAGGGCAGTTGTAATAGCATTTTGAGTCATGGTGCCATCTGTAGCAGATCCTGTGGAAGTATAGAGTTTAGTTGTACCGGAATAGCTTGTAGTACCTACAGAATATGTCGTATTTGTAGGAATTACCCATGTACCATCTGCACGAAGAAATTTTAATTGTTCTCCTATATTAGGTGCAGGAACAAGACCAGCACTTCCGGCGGAAGAAGAAGTAGCACCCTTCATGTTTCCATAAGTATGATCGGTAAATAATGCATCTGCAGGCACTGACTTACCAAGTGTATATGAACAAGCTACTGGCTTACCACCTGAGAAATATACTGGCTGAATTGATGATCCAGCATTAGAAGTAAGAGCAGCGGCAGATGATGCGCTACCTGCAGAAATAGCATATTTAACACTTTTTGTGGCATCAGCAGTATTGTCAACGTTGCCTAATCCAACTTCACTTTTAGTATGCGTATGTACTTTTGTAGCTTTTTCAGCTAATTTACTATTCATCTCAGTCTCGGTATAATAACGTTCATCATGATTATGAGATGCTGGTGGATAGCTGCTAGGCTTTTCAGTAACTCCAGACCATGGTACAGAAGTAGCAGTTCCGGCAGTATATACTGAATAACCAGCCTCAGAAGATAATTTGCTCTCATCAACAACATAATACATTTTTTCAGTCTTAGTTACTTTTACGGTATCACCAAGCTGAATATTAGCAGTAGTAAGTTTAAAACGTGCAGTATCATCTTCAACAATAACCAGACGTTCTAATGCTCCATGGGGAAGCCTTGCAATATCAATTGTTCCAAAGAGTTTACTTGCGTTGAGAGAAGTAATAGTTGAATCATTATGATTATGCGCAGAAGGAGTATAGGTAGAAGGTTTTCCTGTAATGTTACCCCATGCGACACTACTTGCAGTCGCAGCATTTCCTGTAACATTTACCGTCAGATTATTAGTAACAGGATTATATTTAAACTTATCGCTGTATGCTCGCTTTGTCTCTGTGGTAGAGTCAGAAAACCAAACATGTCTAGCTGCATCAGCAGTACCTTCTCCAGCGGATACATTTGTAGCTGTTCCTGCAGTAGTTGCACTATCAGCAGTAGTTGCATGTTTTACACTCTTATTTGCATCGGCAGTATTATCTACATTGCCAAGCCCTACCTGAGCTTTTGTATGAGTATGCCCGGCAGAAGAGTAAGCACTTGAATTTGTATATGCAGCAGATCCTAATCCATGAATAGGAACAGTAGTTTTATTACCATCTACAGTGAGTGTGATTTTTCCGTTTTCAGTAGCTTCTGAAATAGCAACAGACTTTACGGCTTTTGCTAGAGTAATATAAGTTTTGCTTGAGCTATCCCAACGATAAATAGTATTCGTAGCAGTATTTATATAAATAGTATTTATATCTCCAACAGACGGAAATAACTTATTGGAAGCATATGGAAGTATTTCTTTATGATTAGCTATACTTGTCTTCAAATAACCAACCAGTTCTGTTAATCCAGTGAGATTAAGAAATTGTTCTTTCATTTTGCATTAGTCACATCCTTCCATTTTTATTTTTAAAATAGAAGGAGAGCATTGCAGCCCTCCTCCCAATAAAATCAATTGTATTTTTACGCAGTAAATAAACCTTTGATAGACGCACTTGGAATTGCTTCATATCCATCTCCAACAAGCCCCTTAAGAGCGGTGATATCAGATGTGTTCTTAGCAATCTTCGGTTTTTCAGTAGCAAGATCTTTTTCTACAGCAGTAATTTTGCCTTCTGCTGTATCCATTCTGCCTTTAACAGCAGTAATATCTTCTGCATTCTTTGTGTCAGCAGCTTCTAATGTAGGAACTTTCTTTTCAAGAACATCAATTCTACCTACAGCAGCTGTCAAATCTTCAGCTTTTGCATACTGAGAAAGATCAGAATCAGCAAGAGCTTTAGATACATATTCTGCAATATAAGCTACAATATTTGTAGATACAGCAGACTCTGGAAGAGTACCGATAAGAGTTTTCAGCTTTGTGATATCCCCTTTATTTGTTGTAATCTGAGAATTCATTCCTGCAGCATCAGATGCATGGCTAGAAATCCAATCAGAAATCTCTTTCAGTGTATCGTATGCTTCTGGAGCGCCGTTAACAATCTGAGCAACTGCATCAGCAACAGCTTTCTTTACTGATCCGGCACCAGTACCATTTAGTGTTCCAATAGCTGCTGTATTAGCTGCAACGCTTGCTTTTAATGCAGAATCATCATATTTACCAACAGTAACTGCTTCTTTGATATAATTAACTACATCTTTAGCTTTTGCATCAGCAGGAATAGTACCAACATAAGACATTACTTCTGTTTTTGCGGTGTTAGCAGCTCCGGCTGCATCGAAATCTGTAGCTGCCTTTCCAGAATCTACCAGATTACCATTAGCATCAAGACCTGCAAGATGTCCGGAAATAGCACCTTTTACTTTATCTGCCTTACCTGTTGGCTGAGGAATAGTAATAGTGAATGCTGCTTCATCAATAGTTACTGGAGCAGTTTTTGTGTAGAAATAAAGTGTGTATCCGTCTTCTGACTGAGATACTGTTTTAATTGAGTTTTTGACAGCCTCACTGATTTTAGAGTCGATCTGTACGTTATGCAGATTTAAAAACTCCTGAAGATTAGAAAGTGTAAGTGTACCTATAAGATTTACAATAGGTACATCAGATAATTTGTTATAAGATAACTTTCAATCTTCCCATATCCACCATATTCATCGTATTTCTTACTTAATTTTGAATGTTTCGATAGATACATATTGATTGTAATTTCATCTAATGTATTTTTTTGTTCTACATTGATGATATCGTTCGCAATTGAAAAATATACTCTCCAAGCATTATTTGTTATATCTTCCAGTTTCAAAGAAGTGTCTCTGACTAAATCCGGGTTCTTGTAAATAGAAGACACTGCATTTGCTTCTGCAATTAACTTATATTCATTTACCTTTTTAATAGTCTCAATACATTCCTTTTCAAAAGGAGACATTGTTTTCGCACTACTGCGATCCTTCGTCTTAGTAGTGATAGATGTCAATTACCAAATCCCCTCGAATGTAGAATTTATGACCTCTTCCGTCTGACGTTGATATTTAGCGGCTTCACTATTTTGCGCTCCTATATCAATCTTTTCAGACTTCTCTTCGCTTTTCTTTGCATTTTTCATTCTGGTGTACATATCATTAATTCGGTTGCTTACAATAGCACAAATGTAAGCCACTTTCTGATCTTCGCTGTTAAATGTTTTTCCTTTTATTGCTTTTAAAATGACATATTTGTTCGCTTTAAAAGTATTAAAAATAACATCAATAGGATATTCTCCATACATTTCATGAGAATTATTCGCCATACTTTGTCCTTTTCTTAGCCCCTGCAATCTTAGACATGCGTTCTTATGCAAACGCTGCGTCCCAGAATACCCCATCAATTCTCTTTCAACCCAATCACACATTTGTAAGAAGTCTTCATTTTTCCAACCAGTTGTGTCCTTTTTATTTTCCTTACTCAATGTTATTCTCCTTAGAAATCCCAAGGCAGAAGCCCTGGGATCAATATTTATTTACGCAACAGTAAGTTCAAGAATCTTTTTTGCGTCATCAATATTTGTTACTTTCATCGGATTGTCATAACCCATTTCTTTAGCTGCAGCTACAAGTGGTTTTAATTTTGCTGTTTTACCTTTATTAGCAATACAGAACGCCTTAATCTTTTCTGTGATTTCACTAAGTTCTTTCTGTATTTTAGCTTCTGCCTCAGCTTCCGCAATCTTTTCAGCTCTTTTTTCTGCAGCTGAATCCTGTTCTTTCTTTAATTCATCAACAGATTTACTCCCTTTAGATGCTTCGGCTTTGATAGCATCTGTAAGAGCTTTGATTAATGCATCTGAACTAAATTCAATTTCCGGAACAATGTCAGCAAATCTTGATTTGGAATCGATAGAATAAGAATCATCACGGAATGTAATTTTACGGCTTTCGCTTGTAATTACACCTTTCATAATATCTACATCTTTTTTACCTTCCTTTTTAGTCTTGCCAGTCTTTTCCTGCACGATTTCTCTATCAATAGAAGCAACACCAAGAAAATGTAATTTTGTTTTGATTGCATTAAAATCTCTCATTGACATATTAGTTGTTAGAGAAGTATATGTCTGTCCTGTTGTTACATCATCTTGTGTACGCTGCTTAACGTGTCCAATAATAATGAAATGAACACCAACCGATTTCAGTTCCCATAACTTATTCAGAACAATTTCTGTTAGATCATTTCTCTTTGTAAGTGAAAATCCTACTCCTGAAAGCTGATCATCAACATCTTTTACATGTGCTTTTGCTCCAAGCGCTTCAAATACTCTTCGGTGCTGCTCAAGTTCCGGTTTCAAGAATTCATTATAATATCCATTCGGCTCTTCTGGATTGATGCAGTCCTTCAGCATAAAGAATAAGTGCTGATGACCAATTCCCTTCTGTTCATCCCAGTAATTTGGTGAGTAACATACAACTGATACCGGTGTAAACTGCAAAGTTTTAATTCCCCAGACATCTTTACTGATTGTTGCACAATTTCCTGGAAGTTTGTCCACTACTTTGAAATTTCCTGACTGATCAAGGATTACTTCTGCAACATCTACATTACCACGTACTGGAGTATTGTATTCGTAAGAATGAATTTCACCATTTACCTCTACCTCAGCCTTAAATCCCTGAGAATTTCTGAATGAATACTGATTAACATAGAATTTATATGTACCAGGTTTCATTCTTTCTTTTGATGGATTTGTTGTGCGGATGGTGTGCATCAGATCAATAGTAAGATTCCTCTTGATCCTAACTATAAGACAGAGTTGGTTCTTGGCGATGGTACAAGATATGATGACGGTACAGGTAAAATTAGTCTTACAAGAAACTCTATTCCAAACAATTGGTGGAACTTTAAAGTAAATGTAGCATCTTCAAATATGGCAACTAATGCATTAGGACAGAAGAGATTCAACGACTTTTTACCATATGAAAGTCCTGCGGTACGTAGAGATCCTAAAGTTAAAAACTCTATGGAATTTGTCAACTGTGTAATCTTTATTAAAGAATCTGATCCTGATATTACTACTCATAGAGAATTTCAGGATACAGACTGGCACTTCTACTCTCTCGGTAATATGGGAGATTCAAAGAAGACTGATATTACAAGAGCTTGCTTCTATGTGATATCACAGAAGCACAGGCTATTTTAAGTTCAGACGGAAAATATGGATGGCACATTGAAGGTCTCTATAATTTTCCGCCTGATAATGACATTTATGCAATAAAAGAAATTTCAAAATATGAATATGACAAATTGAAGAGGTGATCACAGCATGGCGTTAATTCCAACCTGGTATTCTGCATCAACTAAGCAAATTGCAGAAAAGGCTTTACAAAGAGGGGTGCTAAAATACCCAGGACTTTGTTACATCCAAGACAGTAAGAGTATAGCGTGGGTGACCATCGACAACACATTAGAATATGTCAAAGGTGATAAACAGATTACAGATGTAAAATGCATCGGATCAAATCTTATGTTTTTCTCTGGAGATAAACTGCTTTTCTCTTATGACATATCTATGACTGATGAAGATAAAGATCATATTATTGAAGAAGTCAAGAAAACAATCGGATTGGATAATTATGTCAAATCTTCTGAGCTTTCTACTCTTTTAGATAATATAATCGGTAATCTTGAAGATAAGTCCACTGTTGTAGACTATATCAACAGCTTATCTTATTGTGAACATTGTGGCCATGAAGAATTAAATATGGATATGTGTCCTAAATGTGGCAGCGAAGACATTACAAAGATAGATCGCATGAACGGATATATTGGTTATACTCGTGTTCACGGTGATACAAGATATAATAAAGCGAAAATGACTGAAATTGCAGAAAGGAGATCGATGTAATATAACAAAAGATTTTCGAGAATATATTGGACGAGAATATACTACTAACGAAGGATATAAAATTACCATTTTAGATTATATTGGAAGACATGAAATTTTAATAAAATTTAATGATAATCCAGATGTCACTATTTGGACAACTTTACAAAATATCAAAAATGGTCAGATAAAAAATCCATATAAAAGGTCTGTATATAATATAGGATATTATGGAGTTGGTAATTATACCGCTAGAAATAATAATATAAAAACAGAAGAATATATCAAATGGATTAGCATGTTTGTTCGTTGTTATGATGATAAATATCATGAAAGACAACCCTCATATATAGGATGTACTGTAGCAGAAGGTATTGACAAAGTATATGCTTGTTCAAAGAGTCCTTTCAGTGAGATCCCCGGCAAAAGAGCTTTTATCAAAGATAATTACGGCCTTCCGGATGATAATATCTATTTTACTTTAGAAAAGACAGAAAAACTTACTGTGCTTCAGACGCTGCAACAAAAGCTTGGGCTTAAGCCGTCTCAGATTGCAATTGTAGAGGATACAGTAAAAACTTTGGATTATATTCGTGCACATAGTGATTTTGTAACTGTACACGTTTCATCATTTATGGAGTAAAGAGGAGTAAAGAGAATGAATTTACAAAGTATTAGTAGATATATAAGTCTTATATTAAGACATAAGCCTGAAGTTATTGGTATTACTATAGATGAACATGGTTGGGCGAATGTAGAAGAACTGATTCAGGGTATCGCTAAAAACAATCCCGGATTCAACAAAGAATTTTTAGAGGAAATTGTACGGACTGACAATAAGCAGCGATATTCTTTCAATGATGACAAGACATTGATCAGAGCGAATCAGGGACATTCAATTCCGGTAGATGTAGAACTGGAAGAGAAAGAGCCACCTAAAATTCTTTATCATGGAACTGGCGAGAAATATATAGCGTCTATTGATCAGAATGGACTGATTCCTAAAAGTCGTTTATATGTTCATTTGTCAAAAGATGTTGAAACCGCCAAAGCTGTCGGCAAGAGACATGGTAAAGAAGTTGTTTATTCTATCAATAGTGAACAGATGTACAAAGATGGATACAAATTTTACTTATCTAAAAATGGAGTTTGGCTGACTAAAAGGGTTCCAGTGAAATATTTAATGAAGGAGGTATAAAAATGAGTAGTACATATTTTACGGATTCAGTTTCAGATCTTTGTCAGGGGATTGTTGATAAAGCAGATACTTATGAAAAACGAATTAAATACTTAGAAGAAGAAAACAAGAAGCTCAAAGATGAGCATTATAAAGATTCTGAAATGCAGAGAATGGAAGCAGAACTGAAAAAAGCGAAAGAGGATCTGTATAGAGGATTTCCAATTTCAGAAAAAGAACAAGAGAAAATCAGAGAGTGGGAATTAAAACATGATGCTGAGAAACATGGTTTGAAAACTATGGAACAGAGAGCAATGGGACATGGTTGCATAGGCGGCTCTCTTACATGGTGCTTTACACCAACATCAATCGGAACTATTGGAGAAGTGATTTGCTCCTGTGGCGAGAAGTTTACATTTCAGGATTTATAGGAAAAGATTTATGATTAAAATTATTGAAGGTAATATCGTTAATGCAAAGACAGATTTTATAATTCATCAGGTTAACTGCCAAGGAGAAATGAACACTGGAGTCGCTAAAGCATTAAGAGATTATGATGAAGGCATTTATAAACACTATAGAAAGTTTTGTGAGTTTTGTAAGTTCGAGTCGGAAGAACTACTCGGAACGTGTGATGCATATTTATTGAAAGATAGAGGTCAAATTGTATTGTCTTTATTCGCACAAAATAAATATGGATATGATGGTAAACAGTATACAGATCTTGAAGCTTTTAGATATGGTTTAAGATATATTTCGCAACATTTTGGAGTATGGCGTGAAAAAAATGGACTAGAAGGAAAAGATCTTTGTAGAACTTCAGTAGCACTTCCGTATAAGATTGGTTGTGGAAGAGGGGGAGCAGACTGGGAAATGGTTTATAAAATCATTGAAGAGGAACTTAAAGATTATGATGTGGAATTATGGAGGCTGGATGAATGAGCGAGGCGATGAATATTATTATAGCCGGTTCACGAGATTTTGATGATTATCGTTTGCTTAAGAAAACTGTGTCAGATTATATCGAAGAGAATCAAGTTAATAACACTCAGCAAATTAGAGTTATCAGTGGTGGTGCAAAAGGTGCAGATAGGCTTGGTGAATGTTATGCGTTTGATAATGGTTACTCCGTTATAAGATTTCAAGCGTTATGGGGAGTTTATGGAAAGTCTGCTGGCCCTAGACGTAATAATGAAATGGCAAAATTTGCATCAGAATCAGGCTCTGGTACGTTGATCGCATTTTGGGATGGTGAATCGCGAGGTACAAAAAATATGATTGATACTGCAAGAAGATATGGATTACATGTAATTGTAGTTGAATATGAAAAAGATTCGGAGGAATTAAATGAACAGAAAAGATAATACATTAGAAGGAATAGGTGCGTTTACAGTAATCATCCTTGCGATTTTCACTCTTGTTATTAGTCCGGCATTATCATTTATGTTTGCTTACATAGGTGGATGTATACTGAAATTTTTTGTAGGGGACGCATTGGTTAATGGATTAAATATCATATTTAATACAACTAGATTTACGAAACCAATGATCCCTGTTATTTGTGCAACAATTGCAACAATTGGTAAATATTTTAAAACAACAGTCGATATGTCAAGACATAAAGGACAGTAGGAGTTACATATAAATTCTTATGAAAGTAAGAAAGGAACTGCAGGAGGAATCAAAATGAAAAAGGCAGCTACTATATTAATTCTTCTGCTTATCAGTGCATTTATGTTAACTGGATGTGCTAAATGTATTGATAAGAAAGAAGAAAGTGTGAAAGTCAAAATTGTTAATGAATACTATAAGCCGAAAGAAACTCGTTTCATAGGTATAATTAATCATGTTCCACAATTTCGGACAGATTATGCCGAGTATGAAATTACGGTAGACTATAACGGAGTGGAATATTCACTTAGTGATGAAAGTACATATCGTAAATATCATGGAAGAATAGGACAAACAGTGTCTGCCGTATTGATTACAAAGACATATGATAATGGCAATGTTAAACAATATATTAATTGTTTAGGAGGATTATAAGATGAAATATTACGATGGATATTTTAAAGAACTCAAGAATGAAATTGTACAGTGGATCAGAGACTGGTTCGATCAGAATGGTCCCGGCTGCAATGCAATTGTAGGAATCTCTGGCGGAAAAGATTCTTCCGTAGTAGCAGCGCTTTGTGTAGAAGCTCTTGGAAAAGATCGTGTAATTGGTGTACTAATGCCACAGGGTCAGCAGAAAGATATTTATGCTGCGTACAAGCTTTGTGAATTTCTTGATATTAAATCATACGAAATCAACATTAGCGACACAGTTCGAAGTGTATTGTCAAGACTCGAAAGCTCAGGAATCGAGATCAGCGAACAGACAAAAATAAATCTTCCGGCACGTATTAGAATGTCTACATTATATGCTGTCTCTCAGTCTTGTAATGGAAGAGTAGCAAATACATGTAATCTTTCAGAATCATATGTCGGTTATGAAACCAGGTATGGTGATTCGGCAGGTGATTTTAGTCCGTTAGGAAAAATAACTGTATATGAAGTTAAAAAACTTGGATATGAATTATTGCTTCCTACAGAACTTATTGAAAAGATTCCAATTGATGGATTATGTGGAAAGACAGATGAGGACAATTTAGGATTCCCATATGAAGTTCTGGACAGATATCTTCGTACAGGAGAGATTGACGATCTGGCTGTAAAAGCTAAGATTGATTTAATGCATAAACGATGTCTCTTCAAATCAGAGAAGATTCCGGTATTTAATCCTGAATTAAAAGTGGAGGCAGAATAATGGAGAACATATTTATATCATTCTTGTTAATCGAAATTCTTTTCACAACAATTTTAATAATTAATTGTGCAATTGATGAATTATTACCAATAAAAGAATATAAAAAGTGGTCCCAAAATAAAAATTGGTTCGGTAAGATATATATATTTCTTACAGTTATATTTACTATTCCTGCAGCAATTATTATATATATCGCTTTTTCCATTGTGTTCTTAGTAACATTTATTTATACACTTGGAATTAAAGAGGAGAAGAAATAACATGAAACCATATGATGTTGGGCTTGTTTGTGGGCGTTTTCAAACGTTCCACAAAGGCCATGAAAAACTTATTGATACTGGGTTATTGCTTTGTGATCGGATGCTTATTCTTGTTGGCAGTGCACAAGAATGTGGGACAAAACGTAATCCTTTGAATGTTAATACTAGAATCAAGATGATACGTGAAGTATATGGTGATGATCCAAACATTATGATTTATGCATTATCAGACCTTACTGATGAAAATGATATTACTCCAGATTGGGGTAGATATCTTCTTCAAAATGTGGATCGGTATATTTATAAAAATCCAGATGTAATGATTTATGGTAATGATGATAGCCGGAGCGGATGGTTTGATAAGAAAGATTTAAAGAACACAACCGAATTAATCATTAATCGTGAAGAATTACCCATCTCTGGGACCATGTTGAGAGCACTTATGATACAGGATAAACGGCGAGAATGGATGACTTTTGTTAATCCTAAACTACATAAAATGTATGATGAAATTCGTAGTGAACTTATGGAAAGTATGAAGGAGAATTAGGATATGGAATTTGCAAAAGCAGCAGCATGGATTTCAACTGCATTAGCAGTAATTGTAGGTATGAAAATTACAGAATCTCCATGGTGCTTGTGGGCGTTTTTATTACCATTGTCAATGAGTTAAAGGGAGTAAAAAACTAAAATGAATTGTCTCAATTGTGATTATTATAGAGAAAACTATTTATTTAACTGTTGTGAGTTAACGCAAGAGGAATGCTTCTTTATAAAGACAAAAAAGCATCCATGTTACTATATTAATGATGATTATACTTTTAAAGAAGATGTTCCGTTCTTTGGATTTAAGAAAGGAACTGATTCTAAAGAGGTTTTTAAATGGCAAAATATCTAATGAAATATAAAGGTACTTACAGACTAAAAGCTGCGATAGATCAAAGTACCAATGATTATCCCAGAGATGATTCTGGAGGAATAGATTCAAGTTTTGATGATATTTATATTAAGTGTTATGGTGGTGCTCAAATATATCATTATGGTTTTTCTACTCTTGTAGCTTATATCCCATCTATAGGAAGAGGACACAATATTTTAAAAGCTATAGCTAATGATATTGGGTTACCGGAATATGAAACTTATGAAGAATTATATAAGGCACTTGAAGATGAAGGAACTGTACGAAGTATCATGGAAAACGACAAAGAAATAGAGTTTAAGTTCCATGCTCGTAAGTTAGAATACATAGCACTTTTTCTTAAACCTGCGATTGCAGGAGCTGATATTAGTCCTTTCTCGACTAAGAACTTACCCAAATGTAATTACCCTATTCCTGAGGAAGATTTAGCAGAATACAACGCTATTTTGGATTCTATGGACAGTAAGGATTACTTGTTAGTCTCTAGGGTAACCGATGCTTTTTTGACCAATAAACTTCAAAAAAGTAAGCAGTATAGGACAATTGATTTGAAAAAAGATATGAAGAAAAAATGTTTAAAAACTAAAGAATATATCCATTCATTAGGCGAATGGAATGAATATATTGAATATTTAAAAAAGGAGATTTGTAAATGAAAAGAATAGCAAAGTTTGAAAAAGTGAGCTTAAAAGAATTCATGAAAGATTGGTGTGATACATTCGAATTAGACGCCTCTGATGCTGACACGAGACGTGAAATAGAAGGCATTTATGGTAGTATTGAACTTCCTAAAAGAGCAACAGTAGGAAGTGCCGGTTATGACTTCTTCACACCGCTTACACTTAATATGAAACCAGGTGAAACAGTAAAAGTGCCAACTGGAATTAGATGTAAGATTGATGAAGGATGGGTACTGAAATGCTATCCAAGAAGCGGCCTTGGATTCAAATACCGTCTGCAGCTTGATAATACAGTAGGTATCATCGACAGTGATTACTATGATTCTGATAATGAAGGTCATATCTTTATTAAAGTTACTAATGATAGTAAAAGACCATGGAAAACTCTTAATGTACTTCGCGGAGAAGGATTCGCTCAGGGTATTTTTGTTGAATATGGTATTACTATTGATGATGAAGCTGCAGGAGTACGAAATGGCGGATTTGGAAGTACAACAGAGAATAAATAGGAGGGTTTTATGTGGATCAGAAGTCAAAATCAAGAAAATTATTTAGATGCATCTGGAAAGACATTTTCTATATATAATGGAAATCAGATTCGTATGAAATATGCAAATAGTTCTGTATTACTTGGAGAATATTCTTCTTCTAAAAAAGCACATAATGTATTGAATAAATTAAGAAAACAAAATGATAAATGGCATTCTATGAATGTATTTTATTCAAGTAATAATATGGGTTTAACTATTTCATCTATGAATAATGTACTTGCTGCACTAGAAGAAACCAATACATTTGAAATGCCACAGGATGAAGACGTGTAACTATGCTTACAACAGACAAAGAAAAGGCTATATGCGAAAAATATAGCGCATATGATAAAAATAATCGTGTCCATTGTAATGAGTGTCCACTTATTAAAGGGGATCCTGCTCAACATGACTTCCGGTGCAAAGCGAATAGTCATTATAATAGACACACTCGTGAATGGGAATATGATGATTAAAAGTAAAAAAAGAGGCACTCCGTATATGGTTAGTGCCTCTTTAAAGAAAAATGTGTATGGTTATATGTATGAATGCTATACATCAAATACAACCATGCATAGTATATCATTTTATTTGATAAAAAGAAAGGATAACTATGAAAATTCGACTAAATAATTCAGCAGATGCTACGGCTGTTGTATCTATTGCAAATAAGTTTAAAGATTGCGATATTGATGGTAGTATAGGACGATGCATTATAGATTTGAAATCTATATTAGGAGTATTATCATTTGGTCTTCCGAAAGTAATTGATATTACAGTAAGAAGCGATGATAAAGCTTTAGTTAAAGAATTTGAAGATAGCATAATGTTCTGGAGGTGCAATGACGATGGATGAAATGTTAACTCCAACAGATATACAAAAACATCTAAAAATAGGACGTAACAAAACATATCAGCTTATTCAACTAAGTTCTTTTCCTAAAATAAAAATAGGAAATACATACAGGATTCCTAAAGAAAAGTATCTTAAATGGATATCTGATAATATACGTAAAACAATATTTTTATAGTAAAAAATGGGAACTATATCGAAATGATATAACTCCCTTATTTTTAATCAAGTAAATTTATGACTTCTGATTTATGCTTGTTCATGATATGCATATATATGTTATAAGTTGTAGAAACATCTTCATGTCCAAGTATCTCTGATATTACCTTGATATCTACAGGTTGGTTCTGTTCCCATCCTTTCTGTAGTACCATAGATCCGAACGAATGCCTAAGATCATGTAGGCCGAAGCCATCAGATTCGATGCCAGCTCTCTTGAGGATCGCTTTAAGCGTCCTGGTAAGAGTTGACTGTGATGGTGGAATATTATTTTCAGTTACGAATATGTGATCATCTCCGGATGCTTTTAAGCCAGGAGAGACAGTTTTAAGCCAGAGCAGCTGTTCCTTTGCACGATTTGCCAGAGGAATGACTCTGATTGACTTAGGACGCTTTGGCGTATCTATGAGCCACTGATATTTGCCATCTACTTTGATACGCTCCATTGTTTTATCTATGTTAATGGTATTATTCTTAAAATCTATATCTTTCCATGTGAGAGCATAAGCTTCTCCTATACGCATGCCAGTATAAAGAACTAACAGACAGAACCTGGCATTACGTCCATAGATGTAATCACCTGTCCTTACGCCGGGCAAAGCAGAATCTGCTTTCATAAGAGCCGTCTTATAAAACTTCTCAGCTTCTTCTAAAGATAAGAAAGAATGTTCTTTTTTCTGTACTGCATATTTTGACTTATGCGGCATCTTAATCCCTTTTGCAGGATTCTCTGTGATAATATTACAGGATACAAGATAGTCGAAAACAATATTGAAAAGAGTGCGTGTCTTTTTAACAGTGCTCTCAGAATATTTCTTCGACATATTTGTATAGTATGTTTGAATGACAATCTTGTCTATAGCAGCCATCTGAACATCAGCAATCGGATTAGTTTTAATATAGCAGCGATTTGTAGACTGAAGAGTAGCATAGTTATTTGTCTTGAAAGTCGGCTCCAACGTCTGCAGAATATTATCTATACATTCCCCAAGAGTCATCTTACGATAATCTTTTTGGTTAACCCTCATACTCTTAGCTTCAAATTCTTGTATCTTGCGTTTTACATCAGCTTTTGTCCTTCCTACAAATTCTTTCCGGCTTGTCATACCATCATATTTCTTACGGTACCTATAGTATGTAATGTCATTCTTTGTTACAGTATCCCATGATCCTGAACCTTTTTCCCTTCTTGCCATATACATCCCTCCGTTGTGTAAATTTACACTAATTTTGGGTCAATCATTTTTTTCGTGGGATTGACGTTACCACGTTATAGGTTTTCTAA
>ERZ894232.1160-NODE-1160-length-27292-cov-51.199435_pt1 | contig 27292 bp, 23 predicted proteins | sample MGYA00380296_ERZ894232 | MGnify/ENA primary metagenome ERZ894232 (study PRJEB32331, sample SAMN06328433) | human gut metagenome | biome: human gut microbiome; feature: stool | host: Homo sapiens | collected 2014-08-14 ... | reverse complement strand
TGGTAAGTCTATCTTACATCAGTTTGAAGGTTTACACAAACTTTGGGATACTCCCCTGACATATAGCAGAGCTGCCTGCTGGACGATACGGCATAAAAGCAGAACGTTCTCCCAATTTTATTAAAATTTAAAATTGATACAAAAAAGGAAGCATTTCAACCACTCATTTCTGTTGAAATGCTTCCTTTTGTCTAAAGCCGGGCTTTAGGCCCCGCTTTCTTTCACTGTTTTCTCCGCATCCGGCAGCTTTTTCACCAGAACGGATTCAATTCTGCGGTTTGCAATTTTTTCCACGTGGAGGGAAAGACCATGCAGCTCTGCATCGACGGTGGTTCCGTCTTTGGGAAACGTTCGAAGACAGCTTAAAACCATGCCGCCAATGGTATCGTATTCCTCTTTATCGGGAAGCGTAACGCCCATCTGTTCCGCTGCCTCTTCCACAGGCGTGTCTCCGGGAAATCTCCAGAGATTTTCATCTACTTTTTCAATTTCCGGTTCCATCACTGGGTCAAATTCATCATAAATATTTCCCACAATCTCCTCCAGAAGATCCTCTAAAGTAATCAGTCCGGACAGATTTCCATACTCGTCGACCACAATAGCCATGTGAACCTTCTTCGTCTGCATATCCCGGAAAAGATCGTCGGCATGGATGGATTCCGGCACAAAGTAAGCGTCGTGAAGCAGCTGGTCAAGAGACCTGGGGTGAGGCGCAGTGAGATTCAGAAGATATTCTCTTGTATAGAGAATGCCCTTGATATCCTCCCGATCCTTTGTGTAGACGGGGAGACGGGACAGGCCGGATTCCCGGATAATACTGATAATCTCCTGATCAGTGGAATGTTCGTCCAGACTGACGATATCGGCTTCTCTCGTCATGGAGGACAGGATAGAGGTATCCCTGAAATCGAAGACGTTTTGAATCCATTCCGTCTCGTCCTCGTCGATAGCGCCTTTTTCTTTTCCCAGCTCAATCATCATGCGAAGCTCTTCTTCTGTAAGATTTTCCTCCTCCGCTTCCGTCTTCATTCCCAGCAGACGAAGCACCAGGTTCGTGGAAAAAGCCAGAAAGGCGATTACAGGTTTTGCCAGAAAGGCGATGGCAGCTACGATCCGGCAGGAAAATCTGGCGATCTCATAGGGTTTCTGCATGGCTGCCCGTTTAGGGACCAGCTCCCCGAAAATCAGGGTAAAGTAGGAGAGAACCAGGGTAATGAAAATGACGGACACAGTATTCAGGGCCGCCGGAGAGAGAACCTGAATCCCCAGAATGTCATAAATCCAGTGCGTCAGGGGATCCGAAAAATTCTCGGCTGCAAAGGCGCTGCCCAGAAAACCGGCCAGGGTAATTCCAATCTGTATGGTAGAGAGAAAGCCGGATGGCTCTTCTGCCATGGCTAAAAGACGCCCAGCCGTCCGGTCGCCTGATTCCTGAAGTTTTTTCAGTTTGGCATGATTGAGAGAAATGACTGCGATTTCAGCTGCTGCAAAAAATGCGTTGAGAAAGATGAGACCTGCCTGTATCAGCAATAGTCCAGGTAAATTGTCCACAAATAATACTCCTTTTAATTTAATAACTGTTTTTTGAAGAATAAAACAGAACTTTAAAGCGCCGGATCCGGCCGGACGACACAGGTATTCTACTAAAAAGCTTTAATAATTGCAATCAGAAAGCCCTAAGCTTAACAAAGCCTTAGCAGATAAGGAGCCGGACAGGCCGGAAGGCTGATAAACAGCAATAGAGAAAGAAAAAGCATAAAATTTCAGAAAAAAGTAAAAAAACAGCGTCAAAACACGTTAAAATCTTGTCATTATATTGACGAAATGACATTTCAATAGTATTCTTATTCTATTATATAAATGCAGGTTGTTATACCGAACTTGCATTTTTTTGTTTTACAGAATATCTCTGCAAAACAAAAGACTCCGTGGAAAGACAAAGATTCCGCAGGTTCCGCGGGGCGAAGCAATTACTTAAGGGAGGAAAAAGTGATGAATGAATTGGTATGGCTGGCGCCGATAGCGGCAGTAGCGGCGCTTGTTTTCGCGCTGATTCTGGCGTCAGGCGTGAAAAAGCAGTCGCCGGGAAACGACAGGATGAAGGAGATCTCCGGCGCGATCAAGGAAGGCGCTCAGGCCTTCTTAAAGGCTGAGTACAAAATCCTTGTACTGTTTGTCCTGGTTCTGTTTGTTGTCATCGGACTGGGAATTGGAAACTGGATTACAGCGGTATGCTTCTTAGTGGGAGCTGCATTTTCCACTATGGCCGGATACTTCGGCATGCAGGTAGCTACAGACGCTAACGTGCGTACGGCAAACGGCGCAAAAGAGGGCGGCATGGGAAAGGCTCTGGGAATTGCCTACAAAGGCGGCGCTGTTATGGGAATGTGCGTAGTAGGCCTTGGCCTTCTCGGTATCAGCGTGATTTACCTCTTTACAAAGGATGTAAATGTGCTGACAGGCTACAGCCTGGGAGCATCCTCTATCGCACTGTTTGCCCGTGTAGGAGGCGGAATCTACACAAAGGCTGCAGACGTAGGAGCTGATCTGGTAGGTAAGGTAGAAGTTGGTATTCCGGAGGATGATCCGAGAAACCCGGCTGTTATCGCTGATAACGTAGGCGATAACGTAGGCGACGTAGCCGGTATGGGAGCTGACCTGTTTGAGTCCTATGTAGGTTCTCTGGTATCTGCCGTTACTCTGGGAGTTGTGGCATATCAGGTAGAGGGAGCCTTCTTCCCTCTGATTCTGGCAGGAATCGGAATCATCGCTTCCATGATTGGAACCTTCTTCGTAAAGGGAAAAGAGGGCACAGATCCTCAGAAATCCTTAAACCTTGGAAGCTATGTAGCTTACGCTATTGTAATTGCCGCATCCTTAGTTCTGAGCAATCTGTTCTTTGGACGGATGCACGAGGCGGCTGCGATTATTTCCGGACTTGCAGTAGGCTTTATCATCGGACAGGCTACAGAGATCTATACCTCTGACAAGTACAACTCTGTTAAAAAGATTGCAGAGCAGTCTGAGACAGGATCTGCTACCAACATTATTTCCGGACTTGCAGTAGGTATGAAGTCTACCGTTGTTCCGATTCTCTTCATTGCCATCGGAATCATTATCGCTTACTCTACAGCAGGCCTCTACGGAATCGCTCTGGCGGCAGTGGGTATGCTGGCTACTACAGGAAGCACCATCGCCGTAGACGCTTACGGCCCTATCGCGGACAATGCAGGCGGTATCGCGGAGATGTCCGGTCTGGATGAGAGCGTAAGAAACATTACTGATAAGTTAGACAGCGTAGGAAACACAACGGCAGCTATCGGAAAGGGCTTTGCCATCGGTTCTGCAGCCCTGACAGCCCTGGCTCTCTTCGTATCTTACGCACAGGCAGTTAATCTTACAACCATTGATATTTTAAATCCGAAGGTTATCATCGGACTCTTCATCGGAGGCATGCTTCCGTTCCTGTTCTCTGCCATCACCATGGAATCTGTTTCCAAGGCAGCTTACAAGATGATTGAAGAGGTAAGACGCCAGTTCCGCCAGGATCCTGGCATCTTAAAGGGCGAGAGCCGTCCTGACTACACCTCCTGCGTAGGTATTTCCACTACTGCAGCTCTTCACGAGATGTTAGTGCCAGGCGTGATCTCCGTAGTTGTTCCGATTGCCATGGGCCTTCTGTTAGGCACGGATGCTTTAGGCGGTCTGCTGGCAGGTTCCCTGGTAACAGGCGTTCTGATGGCTATCTTTATGGCGAACGCAGGCGGCGCATGGGACAACGCGAAGAAGTACATTGAGAGCGGAACTCACGGCGGAAAGGGAAGCGATTCCCACAAGGCAGCCGTAGTCGGCGATACAGTCGGCGATCCGTTTAAGGATACTTCCGGCCCGTCCATCAACATCTTAATCAAGCTGATGACAATCGTATCACTTGTATTTGCACCTCTGTTCCTTTCTATTGGAACGATTTTCTAGGAGGTTAAGAAAATCCCCGATCACACTGTCTGTGACCGGGGATTTTTTTTGACCGTATTTGCTACCGCTTGACAAACTCCTCAAAGGAGAGGTAGTTGGGCGCATATTTGATCTTTGTATATTCAAAAATACTTCCGTCGTCGATGTACCCGTTAATGTAAAGCGCTCCCACGCAGTTGGCTCCGTTTAAGTGGAGATAATCAATGTCCTCACTGGCCGCCGCCTCGATGCGCAGACGTCTCCTGGAACCCAGGATTTTCAATCCCAGCGTCTGTTCGATGTATTCGTAAACAGAATTCTGGGCAATCTCAGCAGTCAGTTCAGGAACTGCGTCACAGAGAAAATAGTTGCAGTCTAAAAAGACAGGTTCTCCGTCCACGAGCCTGAGCCGGTGGATGTGATAGGCTTCCTTTCCGATGGAAAAACCGCTTTTTCTGCTCAGCTCTTCTGTGACAGGAACTGTTTCAAAGAGGAGGACTCTGGTAGACAGAGCGGCTCCTCTGTTTTTTTGTATTTCCCTCATTCCCATAATATTGTTGAAGGAAAAGGTGTATTTGTCCTCGTCGGGAATCTGCTCCAGAACCACCACGCCCTTTCCGTTGATACTCTGGACAAGCCCCTCCTGGTTCAGCTGCTGGATCGCCCGCCGCACAGTGTTGCGGCTGCACTGGAACTCTTCGATCAGATGGGCCTCGCTGGGAAGCATTTTCGTCCGATCGTATCCGTGATTTAAAATAGTTTTCTTTAATGCTCCGTAAATGGCGGAATACTTTTCTTTTGCCATACGTTTCACCTCTCAGATTCAATACCTAAATTTTATATAAAAACAGCAGGAAAGGCAAGGGAGGAGAGGAAAAAATTTCTGCAGGAGGCAGTTTCCTGTGCATCAGCTCAAACCTGTTTAAACAGATATTCAAAAACTTGTTGACAACCTGTTTAAACAGGTGTATAGTAAAGCCATCTGAGGGGATGAAAGAACAGCAGATCCCTGAACCAGGAGGTAACATATGAAGAGGTATTTAAACAAGCTGATGCAGGAATTATCCCTGCTGGGCAAGGCTATGCTGGTACCAATCACCGTCATGCCGGTAGCTGGAATCATCGGCCTTATTTTCGGCGCTGATTTCCTGAATATTCCTGTGATTGCAGGACTTTCGTCCATTGTATTTGGAAACGTGGATTTTCTCTTTGTACTGGGGGCGGCAGGCGCTTACTCCAAGGCAAAGGACAAGACGACAGTGATGGTGGGAGCCGTCGTGGCATTTTTAGTATTTAAGCAGACGCTGGGAACTTTGAATCCTGACGTTAACGCAGGTGTGTTCGGCGGAATTCTGGTGGGAATTGCCGTAGCTTATACGTATAACCATACCCATAAGCTGAAAGCTCCGGCTGTGTTAAGCTTTTTTGCCAATGAAAAATGCGTCGTTTCTCTGTCTCCGATTATCGGTCTGATATTTGCATGGCTGTTTTCCGTCATCTGGATTTATCCCCAGAACGCCATGGACGCGTTCGGCGTATGGTTAGGCGGTATGGGAGCTGTCGGCGTATTCCTGTTCATTTTCCTGAACCGGGCGCTGATTCCTCTGGGACTTCATCAGGTATTAAACGCCTACATTCTGTTTGAGATGGGCTCCTACACCAATGCGGCAGGCGAGGTGGTTCACGGAGAGATTCCGCGCTTTATGGCAGGGGACCCGACTGCCGGATGGTTCTGGACGGGATTTTATGTGATTATGATGTTCGGCATTCCGGCCATTGCCCTGGCAATTTATAAGACGGCCAGAGAGGACAGGAAAAAGGAGGTAAAGGGAGTGATGACGGCAGGCGCTGTCACAGCCTTCGCCTCTACGGTTACAGAGCCCATAGAGTTTTCCTTCCTGTTTGCGTCTCCGAAGCTGTATCTGCTCCATTCCTTCTATTCTGGACTGGGCGGAGCGGTTCTGGCGCTTTTAGGTTCCAGACTGGGAACCTTTAACGGAGCTGGAATTCTGGATTATGTGCTCTGCTTCCGCTATGGAGACAGGGCGTGGATGGTGATTCCGGTGGGAATCGTATTTTTCTTCCTGTACTACATTACATTTAAGAAGATTATCATTAAGGACCAGGTGGAGACTCCGGGACGGGAAAGAGAGCTGGAGCTTTCTGAGACAGCCGGAGAAGAGGAGAAGCAGTTAAAACTGTCCCACAGCAATTACGCTTACATGGCTAAGAAGCTTCTGCAGAACTGCGGCGGCCCGGAGAACATTGTCAGCGTGGCCAACTGTCTCACGCGCCTCAGACTTGAGGTAAAGGACGCAGGTCTTTTAAACGACGAGAATATTAAAAAGACGGGAGCCAAGGGTGTGATCCGCTTAAACATAACTCTGTGCAGATTGTCATTGGAACAGAGGTTAAGAATGTAAGAGAAGAATTTGAAATGCAGTTAGAGGAACTGAGAAAGCAGGCGGAGGACTAATGAAAAAACTGTTAATACGGGCGGACGATATTGGATACAGCGAGGCAGTTACTGCCGGAATCCTGTCTGCTCTGGAGTCAGGCCTTGTAAAGAGCGCAGGGCTGATGGTCAACATGCCGTTTACTGAGAAGAGCGTGGAGCTGATAAAGGACAGGACAGATATCTGCTTTGGCCTTCATGTGAATCTTGTCATCGGACCGGCCTGCTGCCAGGACCGGGAGGCTGTGAAAGACCTGGTTGACGGCCAGGGCCGCTTTATAGCCAGCCGGATCAGAAGAGAGGAGTTTGCCAGGGGCCTGGATTCTATGCCCTACGCTCAGGTGTGCCGGGAAATCGAGGCGCGGGCAGAGCGGTACGAGGCGCTGATGGGAAGGCGGCCGGAGTATATGGACCTTCATGGGGTGGAGAACGATACGCTTATTCAGGCGGTGCGGGACATGGCGGAGCGCTGCGGCGTTCCCGCCACTCCCTACAGCGGCCAGACGGTTCTGTTGGAAGAAATGCTGCATCACGACTTTTACGAGAGCGGGGAAGCGTTCGAAGCGTTTTTCTCAAAACCCTGCTGCCGCATTCAGGAGGGAGTCAATAACCTGCTGATTATGCATCCGGGCTTTGTGGATTACGATCTGATCCAGTCCTCCTCCCTGACTATGGATCGGGTGTATGAGCACGCTCTGCTGTGCGATCCGAAGGTAAAGGAGTGTCTGAAGCGGCAGCAGGTGGAGCTTTTAAGCTTCCGGGATCTGTAAAGGCGGGGAGAGTAAGGAAAAGCGGACAGAGGAATGTCAAAACAGGAAAGGAAGGCGGAAGATGGAGGGAGTATCCAGGACAGGACAGGAGAAGAACTGGTGGAAAAAGGCCACAGTATATCAGATTTACCCCAGAAACTTTAAGGATTCCAATGGGGATGGAATCGGAGATATCAGGGGCATCATTGAAAAACTTGACTACATTAAGTGTTTGGGAGCAGATTTGATCTGGCTTACGCCGATGTACGTTTCACCGCAGAGGGATAATGGCTATGACATTGCCGATTACTATCAGATTGATCCGGTTTATGGAACTATGGAGGAATTTGAGCTGCTGTTAAGGGAGGCCCGTAGGAGGGGAATCCGCATTATCATGGATATGGTATTAAATCACACCTCCACAGAGCACGAGTGGTTTAAAAAGGCGGTATCGGAGCCGGACAGCCCTTACAGGGATTACTACTTCTTCCGCGATCCGAAGCCTGACGGCTCTGTGCCCAATAACTGGATCTCGCGTTTTTCAGGTCCGGCCTGGAAAAAGGAGGAGAAGAGCGGCCAATACTACCTCCACCTGTTTGAGGAGACACAGGCAGATTTAAACTGGGAAAATGAGGCGGTCAGGGCAGAATGCATTAAAATATTAAAATTCTGGGCAGAAAAGGGCGTGGACGGCTTCCGTCTGGATGTGGTCAATCTGCTGTCCAAGACTCCGGGGCTTCCGGACGCTCCGATTACCGGCCCTAAGGGAGACGGCAGAACCCACTATGCGGACGGGCCGAGGATCCACGAATATCTGCATTTAATGAATCAGGAGGTATTTAAGCCTTATGGCCTGGTGACAGTAGGAGAGATGTCCTCCACCACTCCGGAGGAGTGCGTTCTCTACACCAGAGAGGACAGGGAGGAGCTGTCCATGGTATTCAGCTTTCACCATATGAAGACAGATTATAAGGAAGGAAGCAAGTGGACCAATCAGATGTTTTCCCTGGAGAAGCTGAAAGAGACACAGTCCTATTTCCAGAATAAGATGGAGGCGGGAGGCGGATGGAACGCGCTGTTTTATTCCAACCACGACCAGCCCAGAGCCTTATCCAGGTTTGGAAACGATACTTTTTACCGGGAGGAGAGCGCCAAGCTGCTGGCAATTACCCTGTTTGGTCTGCAGGGCACTACTTACATCTACCAGGGAGAAGAGCTGGGGATGAGAAACGCGTGCTTTGAGACGCTGGAGGAGTACGACGACAGGGAGAGTACGGGAGCTTACTGGCAGATGAGAAAAGACGGCGTCAGCTATGAGGAGGCTCTTCTGATCTTAAGACAGAAGTCCAGGGATAATGCCAGAACGCCCATGCAGTGGGACAACACGAAGAATCACGGCTTCAGCCAGGGAGAGCCGTGGCTTGCTTCAAATCCAGACCGCATCAGCGCAGAAAATGAGCTTAAAAATAAGTCTTCCGTGTTCTACACGTATCAGAGACTCATCCAGTACAGAAAGCAGTATGATATTTTTACGGAGGGAAGCTACCGTCTTCTGGAACCGTCTCATCCGCAGCTGTTTCTCTATGAGAGAACGCTTGGGAAAGAACGTCTTCTGGTAGCCGGCAATTTCAGCGGCCAGTGGTGTCATCTTGCGCTGCCGGAGGGATATGAGGCGGGAACGATTCTGGAGTCCAATTACGGCAGAAGCAGCCTGGATCAGACGATGGAGTTAAAGCCTTACGAGAGCCTGATGATTTATCTCGCGGAATAGGGGACAGTGCCTTTGGACCTCTGTGGAGAGCTGTTTCTTCCTATTATAAAGCGGGGAAAAAGCGCAGAAAAGAAAGATAACGAAATAAATAGAATGAAACAACAGAAAAAGGCGGAAGGCCTGTCCCCTTGGGGGACGGTTCTTCCGCCTTTTTAATAGGATATTAATCCATTCCCAGAGCGTGGTAAGATTCCTTCAGAACCTCGCAGGAGCTGTTCAGCTTTTCAAGCTCGCCTTCCTCCAGGGAGAGGGGAAGCACCCGCTGAATGCCGTTCTGGTTGATAATGCAGGGAACGCCCACAAAAACGCCGTTCTGTCCGTATTCTCCCCGCAGCATGGCGGAGACAGTCATCACACTGTTTTCATTGCCCAGAACAGCCTTCGTAATTCGTGTGAGCGCCATCCCGATGCCGTAGTAGGTGGCATTTTTCGCCTCAATGATTTTGTAGGCAGCAGTCCGGACCTCCTCAGAAATTTTTTCCAGATCCTGCTCGCAGATGGAACCATGGGATTCCTTTACCAGCTCCCGGATGGATTTGGTGGCTACCATGGCCTGGCTCCACGGAACAAACTCAGAGTCTCCGTGCTCTCCGATGACGTAGGCGTGGACGTTTCTTGGATCTACCTTCAGATAATCGCCTACCAGGTAGCGGAGCCGGGCAGTATCAAGCGTTGTGCCCGTTCCCAGAACGCGTCTTGGGTTAAAGCCGGAGAGGGTGCAGGTGATTTTTGTCATAATATCCACCGGATTGGTGGCTACCAGGAAAATACCGTTAAAGCCAGAGGCGGTGACAGGCTCGATAATAGACTGGAACACCTCTGTGTTTCTCTTTAACAGATCCAGGCGCGTTTCTCCTGGCTTCTGGGCAACCCCTGCACAGATCACTACAATATCGGCGTCTGTGCAGTCGTCGTAGCCTCCGGCGTAGATTTTCATATTGGAGCTGGAAAAGGCCAGACCGTGGTTGAGATCCATGGCCTCCCCCAGAGCTCTCTTTTTATTTACATCAATTAACACCAGCTCGTCGCAGACGTTTTGGTTTAACAGAGAATAGGCATAGCTCATTCCTACCATTCCAGTTCCTATCAGGGCGATTTTTCGATTGTCATGTCTCATCATAAAGAAGTCCTCCTGTGTTTGGTGTATAAGCTTGCAGACAGTCGGATAGTTCCGACTAACCACACATTGTTAATAATATCACAATTACTGGAAATTGAAAAGAGGAAAATTGCTTCTACTATGATTTCCGGAAAATAAAGATTTATACTCAGAAAATACCTTTTCCTTCCGGGAAAAATATGATATGATAAAATATCATCATATTTATGAACAAGAGAATAACGGAGGAAATGAGATGGAAGAAAACACAAAAACAGTGACAGAAGCGGAAGAGAAAGAATCCGTTTCCAAAAACTTTATCGAGAGAGAGATTGAGAAAGATTTGGCTGAAGGTGTTTACAACCATGTCCAGACCAGATTTCCACCGGAACCGAACGGATACCTTCACATTGGACACGCCAAGTCCATTATCCTGAATTCCGGACTGGCAGAGGAATACCATGGCAAATTTAATCTGCGCTTCGATGACACGAATCCGACGAAGGAGAAGACAGAATTTGTCCAGTCCATTATTGAGGATGTGAAGTGGCTGGGAGCAGAGTTTGAGGACAGACTCTTTTTCGCTTCCGATTACTTTGAGAAGATGTATGAGTGCGCGGTTCTTCTTATTAAAAAGGGCAAGGCGTTTGTGTGCGATTTAAGCGCGGAGCAGATCCGCGAGTACCGCGGCGATTTCAATACTCCTGGAAAGGAGAGCCCGTACCGGAACAGAAGCATCGAGGAGAACCTGGAGCTGTTCGAGAATATGAAGAACGGCATGTACAAGGACGGAGAGAAGGTGCTCCGCGCCAAGATCGACATGGCGTCCCCGAATATCAACATGAGAGATCCGGTTATTTACCGTGTGGCTCACATGACTCACCACAACACAGGCGACAAGTGGTGCATTTATCCGATGTACGATTTTGCTCATCCGATTGAGGACGCTATCGAGCATATCACACATTCCATCTGTACGCTGGAATTTGAGGATCACCGCCCGCTGTACGACTGGGTGGTAAGAGAGTGCGAGTTTGAGAACCCGCCGCGCCAGATTGAGTTTGCCAAGATGTACCTGACCAATGTGATCACAGGAAAGAGATACATTAAGAAACTGGTGGAGGATAAAATCGTAGACGGATGGGATGATCCGCGCCTTGTCTCCATCGCAGCTCTCAGAAGGAGAGGCTTTACGCCGGAGTCCATCCGGAAGTTCGTAGAGCTGGCAGGCGTTTCCAAGGCTGACAGTTCCATCGACTACGCCATGCTGGAGTACTGCGTGAGAGAGGATCTGAAGTTAAAGAAGGCCAGAGTGATGGCTGTCCTGGATCCGGTGAAGCTGGTGATTGACAATTATCCGGAAGGCCAGATGGAGGAGCTGACAGCGCCGTGCAATCTGGAGAATCCGGAGCTGGGCGACAGAGTGATTCCGTTTGGAAAAGAGCTTTACATTGAGCGGGAAGACTTTATGGAGGAGCCTCCGAAGAAATATTTCCGCCTCTTCCCAGGCAATGAGGTCCGCCTGATGAACGCCTACTTTGTTACCTGTACCGGCTGCGAGAAGGATGCGGACGGCAATGTGACAGTGGTTCACTGTACGTACGATCCTGAGACTAAGGGAGGAAACGCTTCAGACGGCAGAAAGGTGAAGGGAACCATTCACTGGGTAGCGAAAGAAACAGCAGTTCAGGCAGAGTGCCGTCTCTATGAGAATCTGGTAGACGAGGAGAAGGGCAAGCTCAATGAGGACGGAACCCTGAATTTGAATCCCAACTCCCTGACTATCTTAAAGGAGTGCTATGTAGAGCCGTCCCTGAAGGACGCCAAAGCCTATGACAGTTTCCAGTTTGTGAGAAACGGCTATTTCTGCGTAGACTGCAGAGACAGCGCGCCGGAGCATCCGGTATTCAACCGTATCGTATCTCTGAAGAGCTCCTTCAAGATTACAAAATAGAATGAAAGCAGAGAAGGCCGGACAGGGGAGGAAGAAGAAACCTCTCCTATCCGGCCTTTTATATAGTTTACCAGTTTAATCTGGCAAAACAAAAGAAGGGTGTGTTTTCTTTGTCAAGGAAAAAGAAGAGAGAAATATGGTTTTTTGTGCAATTTTTATGAAACCATCCGTTGACATTTCAGGAGGCCGCTGTTATAATTTAGTTAAACAGAGCTTGTTGTAAGAGCTTTGTTTGCATATGAGTTAGTAGGGGTAATAGTTCCCCGATTTTTTATGCTTCCAAAATGGAACGCATTCCATAATGCGGAATGCAAGGTGAATAAATTTTATTTCTACAATTTTTCACAAAGAAATGCGGAGCTAATTCAAAATTAAAAAAGGAGGTGCTAAGGAATATGTGGACTCAGTCAACCATGAGCATTCCAGAGTCAGTTGTTATATCTGTTCTGGGAATTTCAGTTGTTTTTATCACTCTGATTGTACTTGCCCTGGCCATTGTCATCATTTCCAAGATTCTGCGCGTAATTATCAAGGACGAGGTGAAGCCAGCCGCTGCTCCGGTTCAGCCGGCAGTTTCAGATGAGGCAGACAAGGAGACACTCGCGGTACTTATGGCTACCATTGGAGTAGACCTGAATTTATCGCCGGAAGAGTTTAAAATTGTGGACGTAAAAGAAATCAGATAATGTCCGCTATTGGGAATGAAAGGAAGGTTTAGTAAATGAAATACACAGCCACACTTAACGGAAAACAGTATGAAGTAGAGCTTGAAAGAGTAGATGATTACAGCCCGATTCCGCGTTACGGCGAGGCAGCACCAGCCCCGGCAGTAGCTCCTGCACCTGCAGCACCAGCCCCGGCGGCAGCTCCTGCGCCAGCAGCAGCACCGGCTCCGGCAGCAGCACCTGCAGCAGGAAGCACAAATGTAGAGGCTCCAATGCCAGGAAAGATTCTTGACATTAAAGTGGCAGCAGGACAGGCAGTATCCTACGGACAGGTTCTTCTGACCATGGAAGCTATGAAGATGGAGACAGAGATTGTAGCTCCGGCAGACGGAACAGTCGCTTCTATCCTTGTTAAGAATGGTGATATGGTTGAGACAGGAACAGCTCTTGTAGCGCTGAATTAGTGAACGCAATTCTCAAGTGAAAGGATGAAAAAGTAATTATGAAATATGTAGCTACAATCAATGGAAAAAGATACGAAGTTGAGGTAGAGAAAGTTGACGCGTACAAATCCCTGGATCGTAACGGCGTAGCAGCTCCGAAAGCTCCGGTACTTGCAGCATCTGCTCCTAGAGCAGCAGCACCAGCGCCAGCACCGGCACCGGCAGCAGCTCCTGCGCCAGCAGCAGCACCGGCTCCGGCAGCAGCTCCGGCTCCAGCTCCAGCAGCAGGCGGAACTACAGTAGAGGCTCCGATGCCAGGAAAGGTTCTTTCCGTAAAAGCGGCAGTAGGACAGGCTGTGAAATTCGGTGAGCCGTTAGTGATCATGGAAGCTATGAAGATGGAAACAGAGATCGTTGCACCGGCAGACGGAACTGTCAGCCAGATCCTTGTAAGTACAGGTGATGCTGTAGATACTGGAGCTGCAATGGTCATCCTGAACTAGGAGGTACGTGATGAACTTTTTCTCAATTTTAGGGGAATTACTGGCACAGTCCGGTTTCGCTGCACTGACATGGCGTAACTGCGTAATGTTCCTGATTTCCTTTGTCCTGTTATATATGGCAATTAAGAAGCAGTATGAGCCGCTTCTTCTTCTGCCTATCGCATTTGGTATGTTCCTTGCAAATCTGCCTCTGGCAGACCTGATGAAGGAGGCAGAGCCTTGGTATACACAGGGTGTTCTGCGTATCATTTACATGGGAGTTAAGTCCAGTCTCTTCCCATGCCTGATTTTCATGGCAGTAGGTGCAATGACTGACTTTGGTCCGCTGATTGCAAACCCGGTCAGCCTTCTGCTTGGTGCTGCTGCTCAGCTGGGTATTTACATTGCGTTTATGCTTGCTAACGCAACAGGCCTTTTCACAGTAGGCGAGGCAGCAGCCATTGGTATTATCGGTGGAGCAGACGGCCCGACTGCTATTTATGTAGCTAACAACCTGGCACCGGATCTGGTAGCCCCGATTGCTGTTGCTGCTTATTCCTATATGGCTCTGATTCCTATGATTCAGCCGCCGATTATGAAGCTCTTAACAACAAAGAAAGAGCGTGCTACTGCTATGAAGCAGCTGCGCAAGGTAAGCAAGGTAGAAAAGATTGTATTCCCAGTATTCGTTGTACTGTTCTGCTCCCTGCTGCTTCCATCCGTTGCACCGCTTCTTGGTATGCTGATGCTTGGAAACCTGTTCCGTGAGTCTGGAGTAGTAGAGCGTCTTTCTGACACAGCTCAGAATGCACTGTGCAACATCGTAACTATCATGCTCGGTACAACAGTAGGAGCAACTGCAAACGGTGAGATTTTCCTTCGTCCGCAGACAATCGCTATTGTAGTCATGGGTCTGATTGCATTCTGCTTCGCTACAGTAGGCGGTGTGCTTTTAGGAAAACTGCTCTATATTGTAACAGGTGGAAAGATCAATCCTCTGATTGGTTCTGCTGGTGTGTCTGCCGTTCCGATGGCAGCTCGTGTATCCCAGACGGTAGGTTCCAAAGAGAACCCAACAAACTTCCTGTTAATGCATGCTATGGGACCAAACGTAGCCGGTGTTATCGGCTCTGCAGTTGCAGCTGGTTTCTTCATGCTGATTTTTGGCTAGGAAGTTCCATACGAAAGATGACGTTCAGGACGGCGCAAATTTTGCGCGTCGGCCTGGGCGGTTATCTATATAAAAGGTAACAATGGTGTTTACCAAAAAATTATAAAGGAGGCTTTATTGTGGCTAATAAAGTAATGACATTACAAGAGGCAGTTGCAAAGTATGTTGAAGATGGCGACGCTATCTCCTTCGGTGGCTTTACAACAAACAAGAAACCGATGGCTGCTATCCGTGAGATCCTTCGCCAGGGTAAGAAAGACTTCATCGCATATGCAGGTCCGGCAGGATCCGACTGGGATATGCTGATTGGAGAGGACCGCGTAAAAGCATATATCAACTGCTATACCGCTGACTCCGGTGTTACTAATGTTTCCCGTCGCTTCCGTAAAAAAATCGAGGCTGGCGAGTTAATCTATGAGGATTACTCTCAGGATGCTATTATGTACATGCTTCACGCATCTTCCTTAGGACTTCCGTTCTTACCGGTACGTTTCATGATCGGTTCCGGTCTGGTTGACGAGTGGGGAATTACAAAAGAGGTTCGCGAGACCATCGACAAACTGCCAAACGACAAATTTGTGTACATGGACAACCCCTTTAACCCAGGCGAGAAGACTGTATGCCTTCCGGTTCCTAAGCTGGATACAGCAGTCATCCACGTTCAGAAGGCTTCCCCAGACGGAACATGCATCCTGATTGGCGATGAGTTCCACGATGTAGATATTGCCTGCGCTGCCAAGAAGGTTATCGTTACCTGCGAGGAGTTAGTAAGCAACGAGGTAATCCGCCGCGATCCGACTCTGACAAAGATCCCTTGCTTCGCAGTTGACGCTGTCTGCGTTGCTCCTTACGGCGCATACCCGACACAGTGCTACGGCTACTATGATTATGACAACGCTTTCCTGAAAGCATACGGCGCAGCCAGCAAGACAGAGGAAGATTTCAAGGCATTCTTAAACGAGTACGTTTATGATGTAAAGGATCACGAAGAGTTCCTTGAGAAGATCGGTGTAAATCGTCTCCTTAAGTTAAAAGTATCTGATGGCTTTGGATATGCGACAGATGTAAGCAAGGAGGATTAATCATGGCTGACTACACAAAGTATACAAATAAAGAGATGCAGGCTATTACGCTTGCACAGCAGATCACAGATGACAACATTGCAATCGTAGGTACCGGTCTTCCGTTAATCGGCGCTTCCGTTGCAAAGCGTTTATTTGCTCCGAAATGCAACCTGATCGTTGAGTCCGGTCTGATGGACTGCTCCCCGATCGAGGTTCCCCGTTCCGTAGGCGACCTTCGTTTCATGGCTCACTGCGGATGTCAGTGGCCGAACATCCGTTTCATCGGATTCGAGACAAACGACTGGTTACATGACAATGATCGTATCGTAGCTTTCATCGGTGGCGCTCAGATCGACCCATACGGAAACGTAAACTCTACATGTATCGGCGATTACCATGCACCGAAGACACGTTTTACAGGTTCCGGCGGCGCTAACGCAATCGCTACCTTCAACAACACAATTATCATGATTCAGCATGAGAAGAGAAGATTCATGCAGAAGATCGATTACGTTACAAGCCCAGGCTGGATCGACGGACCTGGCGGACGTGAGAGACTGGGACTTCCGGGCAACCGCGGACCTTTAGCCGTTGTTACAGACCGCGGTATCTTAAAGTTCGACGACGAGACAAAGAGAATGTACCTTGCAGGTTACTACGAGACATCTTCACCGGAAGATATCATCGAGAATACTGGCTTCGATCTGGACGTATCCAGAGCAGTGAAGTTAGCTCCTCCGTCTCCGGAAGTAATCAAGATGATCCGTGAGGAGATCGATCCAGGCCAGGCATTCATCCAGGTTCCGAAGGAGGAGCCGGAGGCAAAATAAGCCGGGTTCTGCATGAAAAGAGAAGAAAGGGGCGTGTCGCCAGGCACACCCCTTTCAAAAATAAATTTAAGTAGAAGCTATAGTTGAAATAATTTGAAAAGAATAGGAGATTCAACATGAATATGTATTCTATGCCTGGATATTTCCAGAATATGCCTACCGTTGGCAAGAGCCTGGTGAATCCAAATCCGGAGAACGAGGAGAGCTTAAAGGCTGTAGAGCAGGACATTCACGAGTCCATCGAGAAGGTTCTGGCAGCCGGTATCACTTCTGAGGAGAAGTTAAACGAGCGCGGACAGTTATCTGCTATGCAGCGTATCAACGCTTTAATTGACGCAGGTACATGGTGCCCATTAAACAGCCTCTTCAATCCGGAGGACAACCGTTTCGGTACAACTAACATTGTAAACGGTCTTGGACGTGTAGACGGCAAATGGGTTTATATCATCGCATCTGATAACAAGAAGATGGCAGGAGCATGGGTTCCAGGCCAGGCAGAGAACCTGCTGCGTGCTTCTGATACAGCTAAACTGCTCCACCTTCCGTTAGTATACCTGTTAAACTGCTCCGGCGTTGAGTTCCCGAACCAGGATAAGGTATACCCGAACAGACGCGGAGGCGGTACTCCATTCTTCCGCAACTCTGAGTTAAACCAGTTAGGCGTTCCGGTAATCGTAGGTATCTACGGAACAAACCCGGCAGGCGGCGGATACCACAGCATTTCCCCGACAATCCTGATTGCACACCAGGATGCCAACATGGCAGTCGGCGGAGCTGGAATCCTCTCTGGTATGAATCCGAAGGGCTTCATCGACGAGGAGACAGCTGAGGGCATCATCGCAGCTCAGATCGAGAACAGCAAGCATCACGTTCCGGCTCCTGGTTCCGTGCCGATCCACTATGATGAGACAGGCTTCTTCCGCGAGGTTTACGAGAACGATTTAGGCGTAATCGAGGGAATCAAGAAGTACATCAGCTACCTTCCGGCTTACAACCTGGAGTTCTTCCGTGTAGACACACCAAAGGCTCCTCAGTTCCCGGCAGAGGATCTCTACAACATCGTTCCGATGAACCAGAAGCGTCCGTACGACATGTATGACGTTATCGCACGTCTCTTCGACAACAGTGAGTTAGCTGAGTACAAGAAGGGATACGGCCCGGAGATGATCACAGGCCTGGCAAAGGTAAACGGCCTCTTAGTAGGTGTAGTTGCCAACGTTCAGGGTCTGCTGATGAACTATCCGGAGTACAAGCAGAACTCCGTAGGTATCGGCGGAAAGCTTTACCGTCAGGGCTTAATCAAGATGAACGAGTTCGTAACACTGTGCGCACGTGACAGAATCCCGTTAATCTGGTTACAGGATACAACAGGTATCGACGTAGGCGACGAGGCAGAGAAGGCTGAGTTACTTGGTCTTGGACAGTCCTTAATCTACTCCATCGAGAACTCCAAGCTTCCGTCCTTAGAGATCACAGTTCGTAAGGCCAGCGCTGCTGCCCACTACGTTCTGGGCGGACCGCAGGGCAACAATACAAACGTATTCTCCTTAGGAACAGGCGCCTGCGAGTATTACGTAATGCCAGGCGAGACAGCTGCAAACGCTATGTACTCCAGAAAGCTTGTAAAGGCTAAGAAGGCAGGCGAGCCGCTTCAGCCAATCATTGACAAGATGAACGACATGATCAACATGTACACAGAGAAGTCCCGTCCGAAGTACTGCACAAAGACAGGTATGGTAGACGAGATTGTAGACATGACAGACATCCGTCCGTACATCCAGGCCTTCACAGAGGCTGCTTACCAGAATCCACAGTCTATCTGCCCATTCCATCAGATGATTACACCAAGGGCAATCCGTGAATTCGAGACATTCAAGAAGTAATAAAACACAACGAAAACATACAATAAATTAGCCTGAACAGGGCGTATAAATGATAGTGATAGCATGATAGAGTCGGGTAAAGGAGCTGGAAACCTTTACCTGACTTATCGTGGTTATGGCTCTTTATGCGTTTTTTAGAAGAAAATGGAGCTGTATAAACGATTAAACATTACTGTTATATCAATAGTTTTATGCAGTTTCATTAAATAGTTTTGGCTTTTTCAGAGTACATATGGTATACTTAAAATGATGTGAGGAGATGGGCAGGGCAGTCTAACCGTTCGAACTCCTTCTACATTTGGAGGTCATTATGGCAATTTACACAATGGGTATTGACGTAGGCTCTACTGCGTCTAAATGCATTATTTTAAAAGACGGAACAGAAATTGTAGGAAAATCTCTGGTAGACGTAGGCACCGGCACCAGCGGTCCGGCCCGCGCTATCGAGGAGGTTCTGGCAGACGCAGGGATGACAAAGGATCAGCTGGATTACACTCTGGCTACCGGCTACGGCCGCAACTCCCTGTCTGACATTGCGAAAAAGCAGATGAGCGAGCTTTCCTGCCATGCGAAAGGAGCTTCCTTCCTGTTCCCTAAAGTTCACACAGTTATCGATATCGGCGGTCAGGACGTAAAGGTTCTGCACATTGATAACGGAGCAATGACAAACTTTCAGATGAATGACAAGTGCGCAGCCGGAACAGGCCGTTTCTTAGACGTAATGGCCCGTGTCCTGGAGGTAAAGGTAGAAGATCTGGGAAGACTGGGCGCCATGTCCAAGAAAGAAATTGGAATCAGTTCCACCTGCACCGTTTTCGCCGAGAGCGAGGTTATCAGCCAGCTGGCTATGGGAACCGACAAGTGCGATATTATTAACGGAATTCATAAGTCAGTCGCTCACCGTGTGACGGGGCTTGCTCACAGAATCGGAGTTGTGCCGGATGTGGTTATGACAGGCGGCGTGGCTCAGAACAGCGGCGTAGTAAATGCTTTGCAGCACGAGCTGGGCTGTGAGATTCACATTTCCCCACTTACACAGTATAATGGCGCGCTGGGTGCCGCGCTTTATGCGTACCAGGCAGCCAGCCGTCAGAAATAAATTTCACAGAAAGAATGGAGGATAATTATTATGGCAAAACAAGTTAGTCCAGGCGTACTCGCCCTCCGCAAGGTAGTTGACGACGTCCATAAAGAAGCGAGGGAGGCAAAGGCAAGAGGAGAGTTAGTAGGATGGTCCTCTTCCAAGTTCCCATGCGAGCTGGCGGCAGCATTCGACCTTCATGTTATGTACCCGGAGAACCAGGCAGCCGGTATTGCTGCTAACCGTTACGGCGAGCTGATGTGCCAGGCAGCCGAGGATCTGGGCTATGATAATGATATCTGTGGTTATGCACGTATCAGCCTTGCTTATGCAGCGGGTGTCCGCGTATCCCGCAAGTACGATCCTGAGACAGGCGAGTATATTATTGATCCGAGCACAGGAAAGCCGTTAAAGGACGCCGACGGAAACGTAGTAATGGGCGAGGACGGAAAGCCGGTGAAGGATCCGAAGACACAGACTCCTTACCTGCAGCTTGACAACCTCCTTGAGATTGAGAAGCTTCCGGACGGACCGGAGAAGGAGAAACGTCTTGAGGCTATCTCCCCAATCCGCCAGATGCGTATTCCGCAGCCAGATTTCGTTCTCTGCTGCAACAACATCTGTAACTGTATGACAAAATGGTACGAGAACATTGCCCGTATGTGCAATATTCCGCTTATCATGGTAGATATTCCTTACAACAACGACGTACACGTAGCTGACGAGAACGTGAAGTATGTGCGCGCTCAGTTTGACAAGGCTATCAAGCAGTTAGAAGAGCTGACAGGCAAGAAGTTCGACGAGAAGAAGTTCGAGCAGGCCTGTGCAAACGCTAACCGTACAGCTAAGGCTTGGTTAAAGGTATGCGACTACTTACAGTACAAGCCGGCTCCATACTCTGGTTTCGACCTGTTCAACCACATGGCTGACGTAGTTACAGCGCGTGCCCGCGTAGAGACTGCAGAGGCGTTCGAGCTGTTAGCTAGAGACCTTGAGGAGACCGTTAAGAAGGGAGAGACTACGACTCCATTCCCGGAGAAGTACCGCGTTATGTTCGAGGGTATTCCATGCTGGCCGAAGCTGCCTGCACTGTTCAAGCCTCTGAAGGCAAACGGCGTAAACGTAACAGCCGTTGTATATGCACCGGCATTCGGCTTCGTATACGATGGCATGGACGAGATGGCCCGCGCTTACTACAAGGCTCCGAACTCTGTCTGCATCGAGCAGGGCGTTGACTGGCGTGAGGGCATCTGCCGCGACAACAAGGTAGACGGCGTTCTGGTTCACTACAACAGAAGCTGTAAGCCGTGGTCCGGATACATGGCAGAGATGCAGCGCCGCTTCACAGACGATCTGGGAGTTCCATGCGCAGGCTTCGACGGAGACCAGGCAGATCCTCGTAACTTCAATGCCGCACAGTATGAGACACGTGTACAGGGCCTGGTAGAGGCAATGGAAGCAAACAAGCAGGCAAAGGAGGCATAATCAAATGAGTATCAATACATTATTAGATGAATTTAAAGTAAAAGCTGCCACACCAAAGCAGCAGCTTGCTGAATACAAGGCTCAGGGAAAGAAAGTAGTAGGCGTTCTGCCATACTACGCTCCGGAAGAGTTAGTTTATGCTGCCGGTATCGTTCCTATGGGAATCTGGGGTTCCAACACAAAGACTATCAGCCGTGCGAAAGAGTACTGCGCAACCTTCTACTGCACAATCGCTCAGTTAGCGCTTGAGATGCTGTTAGACGGAACCATGGACGGTCTGGACGGAATCATCACTCCAACTATCTGCGATACGCTCCGCCCGATGAGCCAGAACTTCCGCGTAGCTATGGGAGATAAGATGTCTGTTATCTTCTTAGCTCATCCGCAGAACCGTTTTGAGGATTTCGGCCTTCAGTTCACAATCGACCAGTACAACCATGTAAAGGAAGAGCTGGAGAAGATTGCAGGAAGAAAGATCACAAACGACGATATCCAGAATGCAATCAAGGTTTACAACGAGAGCCGCGCAGCACGCCGTAAATTCGTGAAGCTGGCTTCCGAACACTGCGATGTAATCACCCCAACTAAGAGATCTGCCGTATTAAAGGCATTCTACTTCATGTTAAAGGACGAGTATATCGCTAAGTTAAACGAGTTAAACGCAGAGCTGGAGAAGCTTCCGGTATGCGACTGGCAGGGAACAAAGGTTGTTACTTCTGGTATTATCTGCGATAATCCGGCTCTGCTGGCAGCCTTCGAGGAGAACAACATCGCTATCGCAGCAGATGATGTGGCTCATGAGTCCCGTTCCTTCAGAACAGACGTTCCAGAGAACGCAGATCCGATGATGGCTCTGGCACAGCAGTTTGCAAATATTGACTATGAGGTTCTTCTCTACGATCCAAAGTCCAGCGAGAACCGCCGCGGCGAGTTCGTTGCCAACCTGGTTAAGGAGAGCGGAGCACAGGGACTGGTTCTGTTCATGCAGCAGTTCTGCGATCCGGAGGAGATGGAGTATCCATATCTGAAGAAAGCATTACAGGCAGCAGACGTTCCGCATATCAAGCTGGGTATCGATCAGCAGATGCGCGACTTCGGACAGGCTCGTACAGCAATTCAGGCTTTTGCAGATGTGCTTGAGATGAGAAAGTAAAAACAGCAGTAACGGTCAGGGAAAGTCTGACGAGACTTTTCTCTGCTGGTTTTGGAGGAAGGGCTGTGCTGGACGCAGCAGGGCCTTTCCGCTGGAACAGCTGAAATAAAAGAACGGAATAAAAAGAACACAAAAAGTTCCCCGCAGGCAGAGGTTTCCACACCCACCGGCGGGGCTTTTTTCATGTATTTTTAATTTGCAGACGCTTAGGCAGACGCTAGATCTGCTTAAATGTATGGCCCATGTAGTAGGAGAGTTCTGCCGCGCTGTGGCGGACCTGTTCCTTCATGTGCTCCAGATGCACCTTGTCGGCAATCCGGCTGTAGGGCGCAATAATACCCACAGAGGCAGTGACGCTGCCGTTAATGCCAAAGACAGGAGCTCCGATCCCGATGGCGTCGTGGACGTATTCGCCGTGGGAGACGGACAGGCCGGTCTCACGGATTTCGCGAAGCTCTGCCAAAAGGCCGCTCCGGCTGGTCTGCGGAAAGGCCTCCGGGCGGTCTAAGACCTGTCTGGTATAGTAGTCCAGGTATTCCGGGCTCTGGTAGGCCAGAATGACCTTGCGGATGGCTCCGCAGTGCAGATCCAGCTCGTACCCGAATTCTTCCACCACCTTTAGGTGATTGGGGCCGTCTACCTTATCAAGGACAAGGCCTTTGTCACCCACCTGGATCACCAGATAGGAATCTTCTCTGGTTACATAAGAGAGATTTTTCAGGATGGGAAGCGCCGCATCCTGGATCCGGACATTTGAAGCTGCAGCGCGGCCCAGAGAGATCAGGGCAGGCCCCAGACAGTAGGTGTGGGTGTATTCGTCTCTTATGACATATTTCTTCTCGCAGAAGGTCTGGAGGATTCGGTGGATCGTGCTGGGCGGAAGCTCCAGCTGCTCAGACAGCTCTGCGATGGATATTTTGTGATCTGCTCCTTTTAAAACCTCTAGGAGATCCAGGGAGCGCATGAGGCTTTGAATCATAGAGTCAACCGCCTTCCATTACTGTTCCGGTTCTTCATCTTCCACAATGGTGGTAGCGGAAGATGAAGCAGTGTCTGGAATATCCTCTTCATCAAACATAGACTCGCCGTCCATTGGTTCGTCGTCCAGGAACTCCATATCGCTGTCTAAAAAGTCGTTCTGCGTCTCATCAGCTTTCTTCTCTGCCTCAGGGCTTTGTTCTGCTGCTGGATGTTCTTTTGCAGAAGCAGGCACAGTCTCTTTTTGAGCGGAATCTGCCTTTTCCGGAGTCAGGGAAACATAGTTGCGCTTCGCAGAGGCTTCCTCCTCCCTGCTGTCAAATTCGTCTAAATCCTCTTCAAAATCATGGAAATCCTCCTCCAGCTCTTCGTGGAAGGATTTGTATCTGAGAAAATAGGTAATTCCAACGGCAGTTCCCGCCAGGGCGGCCAGGACTGCGAGTTTTCCAAACTGTTTTTTTGCCATAGTATACTCCTTTTAATATCATTTTTAGTTTATTGTATTTTTGAATTGTTCCGCTGATGTATCAGGAACCTCAAACTCCGCTGTGCTTCGTTTGAGCAGCGGGAGTAAGGAACCCCAAACTCCACTGCGTTCCGTTTGAGTAGCGGGAAGTACAGAGTACTTCCCTTTATTGTAATACGATTTGGAGGAAAAATAAAGGGATTCGGTATGAATAAATTGTGAAAAATAGAATAAACTAAAGAGGAAACTGTAGTAAGAGGAGGAAAAACATGGATTTTATGGGAAAAATCAGATAATAATAGAAAAAAACAGGGTGGTTTTGCTGAGATTGGAAACGGCAAAATAAAAAATATATAAATTTCCTAAAAATTAGCACTCGACTCTTGACAGTGCTAGTAAAGCGTGATATAACTTGTGTTGTAAGTGAAAAAGGTAAAGATTTACAGGAAACAGACAATAACAGGAGACAGTCGGAAAAAAGCCGAACTGTTCCGCTGTCAGATTTTAGAAAAACTACAAACAGTAAGGAGGAGTCAGTAATGAAATTAGTGCCATTATTTGACAGAGTTGTTTTAAAACAGTTAATCGCAGAGGAGACTACAAAGTCCGGCATTGTGCTTCCAGGACAGGCGAAGGAGAAGCCGCAGCAGGCTGAGGTTATCGCAGTAGGACCAGGCGGCGTAGTTGACGGCAAGGAAGTTTCCATGCAGGTTAAGGTTGGCGACAAGGTTATCTACTCCAAGTACTCTGGTACAGAGGTTGAGGTAGAGGACGAGAAATACGTTGTAGTAAAGCAGAACGACATTCTGGCTGTGATTGAGTAAGCCAAGAGGCCGGACACACATCAGAAAACAGCAGAAAGTAAATTCAAATAAATCGGAGGTTGATAACCATGGCAAAGGAAATTAAGTACGGCGTAGAGGCCAGAAAAGCGCTGGAATCAGGCGTAAATCAGTTAGCAGATACAGTACGCGTTACATTGGGACCGAAAGGAAGAAACGTAGTTCTTGACAAATCTTTCGGCACTCCGCTGATTACAAACGACGGTGTGACCATTGCAAAGGAAATCGAGTTAAAGGACGCCTTTGAGAACATGGGAGCACAGCTTGTAAAGGAAGTGGCTACTAAGACAAACGATGTAGCAGGAGACGGAACAACCACAGCGACCGTATTAGCTCAGGCTATGATCAACGAGGGCATGAAGAACCTGGCAGCAGGCGCTAACCCAATCGTTTTAAGAAAAGGTATGAAGAAAGCCACAGAGGCAGCTGTAGAGGCTATCCAGAACATGTCCAAGACAGTAAAGGGTAAGGCTGATATTGCAAGAGTAGCAGCGATTTCTTCTGCTGACGACGAGGTAGGCCAGATGGTAGCAGACGCTATGGAGAAGGTTTCCAAGGACGGCGTTATCACCATCGAAGAGTCTAAGACTATGAAGACAGAGCTTGACCTGGTAGAAGGTATGCAGTTTGACCGCGGCTATGTTTCCGCTTACATGGCTACAGACATGGATAAGATGGAAGCAAATCTGGACGATCCGTACATCTTAATTACAGATAAGAAGATCTCCAATATCCAGGAAATCCTTCCGCTGTTAGAGCAGGTAGTTCAGGCAGGTGCCAAGCTGTTAATCATTGCCGAGGATATCGAGGGCGAGGCTCTTACAACACTGATTGTCAACAAGTTAAGAGGAACCTTCAGCGTAGTGGGCGTTAAGGCTCCTGGATACGGCGACAGAAGAAAAGAGATGTTAAAGGATATCGCTATCCTGACAGGCGGCCAGGTTATCTCTGAAGAGCTTGGACTCGACCTGAAAGAGACAACTATGGATATGCTGGGACGTGCAAAATCCGTTAAGGTTCAGAAGGAGAACACAATCATTGTGGACGGCTGCGGAAACAAGGATGAGATCTCTGCAAGAATCGCTCAGATTAAGGCTCAGATTGAGGAGACTACCTCTGAATTTGATAAAGAGAAATTACAGGAGAGACTGGCTAAGCTGTCCGGCGGCGTTGCAGTTATCCGCGTAGGCGCTGCTACAGAGACAGAGATGAAGGAAGCGAAGCTCCGTATGGAGGATGCGTTATCCGCAGCTAAGGCAGCTGTCGAGGAAGGCATCATCGCAGGAGGCGGTTCCGCTTACATCCACGCTACAAAGGAAGTGGAGAAGGTTGTTGAGTCTATGGACGGCGACGAGAAGACAGGCGGCCGCATTATCTTAAAGGCCCTTGAGGCTCCGCTGTTCCACATCGCTGCCAACGCAGGTTTGGAAGGCTCCGTTATCATCAACAAGGTAAGAGAGTCTGAGGTAGGAATGGGCTTTGACGCATACAATGAGAAGTATGTAGACATGGTAGAGGCAGGCATCCTGGATCCGGCCAAGGTTACAAGAAGCGCCCTTCAGAACGCTACAAGCGTGGCTTCCACACTGCTTACTACAGAGTCTGTAGTTGCAAACATCAAAGAGGAGACACCGGCTGTTCCTGGCGGAGCAGGTGGAATGGGAATGATGTAAAAATTCCTCTGAAGTCTGAATCGATTGAAGAGATGAAGAAATAAGTAAGAATAAACGGGAAGAACAGAAAGGTTCCAGCGGCTTCCAGCTGGAGTGGGGAACCTTTCCTGCTCTTCCCGTTTTTAGTCGGACGGTTGAAAGTTTTCTGCTTTTTCCTATTTCTCCTACTGCGCCTGATCGACCACCACATATCCGCCGTTCTGATACACGGCGGGGCGGCACTGGCCCTTCTTGAACACGGAGATAAAGTCGTCCAGAGTAGAGACGGTTTCCGGAAGCCAGGTGGCGTAGACGCCTACTTTGGACGGCACGTGGCAGTCGCTGGCTCCGGTGCACTGGATTCCCAGCTGCTTTGCGTAGGAAAATGCCTTGCTGCAGGCATCCGGAAGGGTGCTTCCGTTCAGAGCCTCAATGCCGTCTAAGCCTTTGACAGTGGCCAGATTTTCCTCCAGTCCCCTGTTATTGTTTCGAAACGGATGAGCGGCAATGCACACGCCTCCGAAGCTTTTTACATAGTCTACAAATTCCTGGGCTGAGATGCGCTCAGAGGGGACTTTAGGCGCTCCGAAAGCCAGGATGTCGCCCTGGAGAGAGTAAAATTCATATCCCACAAAAATAGGAAATCCAGTCTCTCTTGCATACTGCTCCGCGTATTCCTTGATTCCAATATCGTCATGATCCGTAATGCAGACGCCGTCTAACCCCTTCTCTCTGGCAATCTCCACAATTTCCTTCAGCGTTAAAAGGCTGTCCTTTGAAAATGTCCGTTCATGCATATGAAGATCTACAAACATTCCGTAACCTCCCTGTGCCCGCTCTGGGTTTCGTCCGGTTTCTCAAGCCGCTTGTCTGTGGCTGAGACATCGGATATACTGCGGGATTCTGTAAAAAATTGTATCAGCACAGGAGAAAGAGCGTCAAGGAAGAAGAAAAGCTTTATTGATAGAAAAAATCAATAAATAAAAAGACTTATAGATAATTTCATAAAAACGCATAAAAGCGGGGGAAAGCGTTGACGGGGAAACAGGAGAGGGGTAGTATAAATGAAAGAGCTAATCCCCCAGCTATGCTGGGGCGAATAGTGTAGTAGTGAT
>ERZ894232.1141-NODE-1141-length-27649-cov-11.035841_pt1 | contig 27649 bp, 24 predicted proteins | sample MGYA00380296_ERZ894232 | MGnify/ENA primary metagenome ERZ894232 (study PRJEB32331, sample SAMN06328433) | human gut metagenome | biome: human gut microbiome; feature: stool | host: Homo sapiens | collected 2014-08-14 ... | reverse complement strand
CGTCATTTCGCCTGAAAAGCGTGGTTTTCAGGCCGGCGCGGGCGTCCGCTCCCGCAGCCGCCGGAGCGGTTGCCGTTTTCAACGGCAAACCGCTCTAAATCCCGCGGGTACAAAGAACCCGGTCCGCATACAACAAGCCCCCGGTCATGGCGGCATGACCGGGGGCGGGGGGTTACGATTTGTTTTTATCGTCGGGCTTTTTCAGCGGACAGGCGCCACGCGTCTGCGGATCCTGTCCTCAACCGGGCAGCACGCCCTTGCGGCGCAGGAAAAAAAACACACCCAGCACCGCCACCAGCAGAATTATGGACACAATATCGCCCATGACACGGTCTCCTTTCGTCCGTTCCGGCCCCGTCAAGACTGTGTCGCGGGCCGGACGGAATTAAATACCCACGGTCTGAAAACCGCTGTCGGCATAGATGATGTCGCCAGTCACGGCGCTGCTCAGGTTTGAAGCCAGGAACAGAGCCACGTTGCCCACTTCGTCTATGGTGACGTTACGCTTGAGGGGCGCATTGGCCTCGATGTGATCCAGAATGACCCGGAAGTCGGAAATGCCCGAGGCCGAAAGGGTTTTGATGGGGCCGGCGCTGATGGCGTTGATCCGCACGTTCTTTTCGCCCAGGTCCGACGCCAGATAGCGCACCGAAGACTCCAACGCCGCCTTGGCCACGCCCATGACGTTGTAATTAGGAATTTTTTTCTGCGACCCGTAGTAGGTCATACAGATGACCGAGGCGCCGGGATTGAACAGGGGCTCGAAAGCCCGACACAGGGCCGTCAGGGAAAAGGCGGAAATCTCCAGCGCGGTGCGGAAGCCCTGGCGCGAAGTATCGATAAAGCGGCCGTGCAAATCCTCTTTGGGCGCAAAGGCCACGGAATGCACCAGCACGTCCACCGAACCCCATTGTTCCTTCACCAGTTCCGCCGTCTGCGCGATCTGTTCGTCGCTGGACACGTCGCACTGGAAGGTGAAATCTCCGCCCAGTTCTTCGCTGATGGGCTCCACCCGCTTTTTGATGGCGTCGCCCATGTAGCTGAAGGCCAGCCGGGCCCCTTCCCGCCGAAAGGCGGACGAAATGCCGTAAGCGATGCTGCGGTTGTTGGCCACGCCGAAAATAAGAGCCTTTTTTCCTTCCAAAAGCATAACGATTTCTCCTCGTTTCTTCCCCGGTCCGGCAACTCGCGCATCAAGCACCCGAGCGCTGCCGACAGGGGGGACCGGGGAACCCGCGTTCCCCCGGCGGGGTTCGGGGCGTTGTCAGAATACAGTTACGCGCATTCAAAACGGCCGACAACGTCCTGTCTCTGATTCAAGCGTTCATACCGGTCAGGAGCCGATAGGCCTCCCGATATTTTTCGGCCGTGGCGGCCGCCACCTCGGCGGGCAGCCGCGGAGCGGGCGGCGTCTTGTCCCAGGGCCGGGTTTCCAGCCAATCGCGCAGATACTGCTTGTCGAAACTCGGTTGCCCGTGTCCGACGCTGTAACCGGCGGCGGGCCAGAATCGGGACGAATCCGGCGTCAATACCTCGTCGATGAGGGTGATGCGGCCGTCCACCATGCCGAACTCGAACTTGGCGTCGGCGATGATTATCCCGCGCGGCCGGGCGTAGGCGGCGGCTTCGCGGTAGATGGACAGGGTCAGTTCCGCCGCCTGCCGGGCCGCATCGCGCCCGGCAATACGTTCGGCCTGCTCCATGCTGATGTTCTCGTCATGACCGCCCACGGCGGCCTTGGTGGACGGCGTGAACAACGGTTCGGGCAAAGCCGAGGATTCCTGCAAACCGGCAGGCAGTCTGTGGCCGCACAGCTCGCCGCCGGTCCGGTACATTTTCCAGCCCGATCCGGCCAAATAGCCGCGCACGATGCACTCGACGGGCAGGGGAACGGCCTTGCGGGCCAGAACCGACCGCCCCTCCAGTTGCTCGCGGTAGGGACGAAGCTCGGCGGGATAGCGGTCGATGTCGGTTTCCTTGATGTGGTTGGGCACCAAGTGGGCGAAACGCTTCATCCAAAACAGCGTGAGCTGGTTGAGAATAACGCCCTTGCCGGGAATCGGGTCGTCCAGAATGACGTCAAAGGCCGACATACGATCCGTGGTGACGATCAGCAGGGTGTCGTCGTCGATATCGTAAATATCCCGCACCTTGCCGCGTGAAAGCAGTGGAAAGACAGGGATGTCGGTTCGGGTGATGATGGGGTAATCCATAAGAGGCGCCTCTCTTTCAGCTCCGGCCGCGCAGTTCCACGGCGCGCGCGTGCGCCTCCAGCCCTTCCAGGCGAGCCAGGCGGGCGATGGACGCCGCGCCGGCGCGGGTAAACGCGGCCGAAGCGGCAATGATACTTGTTTTCTTGCAGAATGTCTGCACGCTTAGGGCCGAGGCGTGGCGCGCGGTTCCCAGGGTGGGCAGCACGTGGTTGGGCCCGGCAAAGTAATCGCCTACGGGCTCGGTGGAATGAAGCCCCAGAAACACCGCGCCCGCGTGGCGGATATGGGGCAGCACGGACCAGGGCTCGCGGGTGGCCACTTCCATGTGCTCGGGAGCCACGGCGTTGGCGATGTCCACGCCCACGCCCAGGTTGGGCGCAACGATGATCGCCCCCCAGTCCCGCAGCGCGGCCTCGGCGATGGACGCGCGGGGCAGGTCCGCCGCCCGGCGGGTCAGGGCGGCGGCCAGGCGTTCCGCGAAGTGGGGACTGTCGGTGACGCACACGGCCGAAGCCAGCGGGTCATGTTCGGCCTGGGACAACATATCCGCCGCCACCCAATCCACGGGCGCGGAATCGTCGGCCAAGACCAGAATTTCGCTGGGTCCGGCCAGCATATCGATAGCCACTTTGCCCTGCACCAGCTTTTTGGCCGTGGTCACGTGGATATTCCCCGGCCCGGCGATAACGTCCACGGCGGGAATGCTCTGCGTGCCGTAGGCCAGCGCGCCGATGGCCCAGGGACCGCCCACGCGGTACACTTCGGCGATGTCCAGCAAATAGGCGGCGGCCAGAATATGAGGGTTGAGCGTACCGTCCGCTCGCGGGGGCGTCACCACCGCGATTTCGCGCACGCCCGCCACCTGAGCGGGCACGGCTCCCATAAGCAGGCTGGAAATGAGCGGCGTGTCGCCGCCTTTGCCGCCGGGCACATACAGCCCCGCGCGGTCCACGGGCTCCACCTTCTGGCCCAGCATGGTGCCGTCGGGCCGGGTCATGAACCACGAGCGTTCTTTCTGAGCCTCGTGAAACTCGCGGATATGGGCGGCCGCCTCGGCCATGATATCCAGATCGTCGGCCGGAATGGACGCGGCCGCCCGTTGCAGATCGTCGGGTCCCACGGCCAGGGGCAATTCCATGGTCGGGCAGTCGAAACGCCGGGTCTGCTCCAGCAGGGCTTCATCACCTTTGGCGGCCACGGCATCCAGAATGGCCCGCACGTTCCCCTCCACGTCGGGCGCGGAATCGGGATGGCTGCGGTCGGCCAGATGCCGGAAAAAATCGACCGCAACAGGATCGGCGGCCGTCTGCGCTTTCAGGATACGGCAGGACACGGGCATACTCCTTGCAACACGGACAAACAGGGAAAAGGACCCGTCCGGCGGTGCCGCGCGGGCCGCAAGTACGCAGCATGGAGAGGCCGCCGCCAAGTGTCAAGTGCTTTTTGGACGGCGCATGGCCGGGAATATGACGGCGCTCTTGCTTCGGGCAAGGTCCGGCGCGTTTTCCAATCGCAAAATGCCCCGGGAACGGTCCCACCCTCGGCAAGGCCGGGGCGGGCGACCTCGTCGGGCATAAACTGCCGCCCGGCCGGAGCCCGACCGTGCCTCCCCTTCCGACAGGCCTTGTCCGACAAGGTCCGCGGCGACCGTCGTTTGTTTGGCACGATTCCTGCTTTATCCGGGGCGGGAAATCCCGCGCGGCAACTTGTGCCGCCCTCCGGGCCGTGAAGTCCGGGCGGCGGACGATCCGCGCCGTTCCCGCCATGCCACTGAGGAGTCCTGACCATGATGCAGGGATTATATATCGGGGCCACCGGTCTTAAATCGCACGGCGACGGATTGCAGGTTGTTTCCAACAACCTCGCCAACGTCAGCACGGTGGGCTACAAACAGCAGATGATGCTGTTTTCGGACATGATGTATCAGCATCTGAATCTGGGCACGTCTTCCGGCGTGATCCAGAACCAGAAAGGCATGGGGTCCGTGACCGGAGATATCCGCACCCTGTTCACCGACGGCAGTTTCGAACAGGGCAACGCCATGACCGACCTGGCCATCACCGGCAAGGGCTTTTTCCAGGTTTCGGACGGCATAAGCAATTATTACACCCGCGCCGGCAACTTCCGCTTTTATGAAGACGGCGTGCTGCGCACGCCCTCCGGCATGTCGGTGTCGGGCATCCCTTTGGTGAACGGGCAGGAACAAGGGGGCCTGACGGCCGTTACGGTCAACTTCAACGACGCCGCCACCGCCTTTGATCCGCCCAAGGCCAGCTCCAGCCTCACGGCGCTGATGAACGTCAACGTCACCACCGATCAGGTTTCCGACCCGGACAACCCCTATTTTTCCATGATCGCCGCCTGGAACGGGACGCAGACGCCCCCCCTGGCCGACACGGGCTATGCGCAGCCGCTGGAATTCTACGACAGCCAGGGCAACAAGCGCGAGGCCACCATTCATTTTGACGCCGCGCCCGCCGCCAACGGCCAAAAAATTATGGAGTATGTGGTGACCATTCCCCCGGACCAGGACGCCCGGGCCAACGCCCAAGGCAGTCAGGGCGCGGGCCTGCTCATGGCGGGGACCCTTACTTTCGCCTCCAACGGCGAGCTTATCAACATGTCGGCTTTTACGCCCGGCGGAGGCGATCTCAAGGATCTCGACAACTGGACTCCGGCCGCCCTGTCCGGCGGCGTGCCTCAGTTCACGGTCGCCTTGCCCGGACAGGAGGCGCAGACCATCAGCCTCAACCTGGGCGTCGCCGGTTCGGGCGGATGGGACCGGAGCACGGCCAGCGCCGCCTCCGTGGGCGTCGAACAGGGCGCTCTGCCCGGCCTGTCCGATCCCGCTTACGGCACCACCAAGACCAGTTCATGGCCCGTTTCCTCGGCGCTCAACTCCTATACCCAGGACGGTTACGGCACGGGCCAGCTCAGCGAGGTATCCATCGACGACGCGGGCACCGTCACCGCCACTTACAGCAACGGCCAGAAGCACGACCTGTACCGCATCCCCCTGTTCCGCTTCGCCAGCGAGGACGGCCTGCGGCGCGAGGGCAACAATCTCTACTCGGCCACGCCCGATTCGGGTGTTATGGAATACGGCACGGCGGGCACCGAAAATTACGGTACCATCCTGGGCAGCACTCTGGAAACCTCCAACGTGGATGTCTCCAGGGAAATGGTCAACATGATCGTGGTTCAGCGCGGTTTTCAGAGCAACAGCAAGAGCATTACCACGGCCAACGAAATGCTTCAGAAGGCCATCGAACTGAAGCGGAATTAGCCCCCGAATCCGAAGGATTTTCCCGCACAATTGCTTTGGCGCGGCGAACTGTTTCCGGGAAAAGGGCAGTCGGGCTCTGCGCCCTATTCCCTCAGAGCCGCCGCCACGGACAGGCGGTAGCCGCTCCAGGCCGGCAGCAGGGCCGCCGCGCCGCCGACCAGCAAGGTCAGGCCAAAGGCCGCCCATTCACTCTTCCCCAAGGTCACGGTCAACGCCACGCCCGTGGCTTTGGCCGCCAGACTCGCGCCCCACGCGCACAGTCCCCAGCCCAGTACCAATCCGACCAGACCGCCCGCCGCCAGCATAAGAAACACCTCAAGCCACAGGGCCAGAGCTCCGTAACGGCGGGGCGCGCCCAGAGCCCGCAGCACGGCCAGCGTTTTGCGGCGGCGCGCCATGCCCGCGAACACCGCCATGAGCACCGCCGCCAGCACGGCCCCCTGAGCCAGACGGGCCATGCCCGAAAACAGGGTTTGCGCGTCGCCCAACAAGGCATACAGCCGCACCAGCACTTCGGCCGGGAACAGGGCCACGCTGCTTTCGGTACGGAATAGCTGGCGCAGTCGGTAGGCGTCGGCCACGCTCCGCGGCTTGACGACCACGGCCGACACCGGCGGGCTGCTTTGCCCGGCGACCAGGCCGTGCGTGCGCCACAGCGACGAAGCGGACACCAGCAAAGCCCTGTCCCAGGGGGTGCCCGTGGGAGCCAGCCTGCCCCTCACCACATATTCCGTATGACTTTCGTCATGTTCCGTCACGGCCGCCGCGCCGTGCGCGCCGTGGAAGCGTTCCCCCGGCTCCAGCGGCACCAGCGCGCCCGCATAGGCATCCTCCGGCGCACGAAACGCCCCCTGCCCGTCCAGAAAAACTTCGTCCACGCCCACGATGGGCAACCCGCGCCAGGTGTCGCCGAACAGCAGAGGCGAACACCAGGCTACGCCCGCTTCGTTCCGGACCCGGTCCAGCACCGCTCCGCTCAAGGGCGGCAGAGGCGTTCCGTCCAGATAGACGGCGGACAGCACCAACTGGGCCTCGCCCCCGGGCGCGCCCACTACCAGGTCGAAACGATCGGCCGCCGCCGTGGCTCCGCGCCGTATGGACGGTTCCAACAGCGACACCGCCGTGCCCAGGGCCACGGCCAGGGCCACCAGCAGCACGGTGGCCAGGGCCGTACCCGGATAACGCCGCCACGACGCCCGGATAATGGGAAAAGGATTCATGCCGCCACCTCGCCGCGTTCGGCCGATCCCTTTGCGGAAGACGGCGCGGGCGGGTACGCGTCCCCTCCGGAGACGAGCCGCCCGGCCGCCAGACACAAACGCCGATCGAAGCGATCGGCCAGGTCCGCATCATGGGTGACACAGGCCAGGGTGACGCCGCGTTCCCGGCACAGATCCAGCAGCATGGCCGCCACTTGGCGAGCGTTGGCCGCATCCAGGCCGGCCGTGGGCTCGTCCGCGAACAATACCCCGCAACCGCCCAGAAAAGCGCGGGCCAGGCCCACGCGCTGCATTTCCCCGCGCGACAGTTTTTCCGCCCGGGTCCGGGGGTGTTCGACGCCCAAGCGCTCCAGCAGATCCAGAGCCCGAGCCCGTTCGGCCTCCGCGGGCCGCCAGTGCCGGAAGCTCAGGGGCAGCAGCACGTTATCCAGGGCGGACAAACCGCCCAGCAGTTGAAAATCCTGAAACACCATACCCGCCGCGCGAGCGCGCAGAACATCGCGCCGGGCTTCGGACAGGTCGTAGACGGCTTCGCCGTTCCACCACACCCGTCCTCCGTCCGGCGGCAGCAGTCCGGCCAGCACGTGCAGCAAGGTAGTTTTGCCGCAGCCGGACGGACCGGTGATCCCGAGCGAACTTCCGGCTTCCAACCGCAGTTCCGGCAGGTCCAGCACCACCCGTTGTCGTCCGGCCTCGCGCACCGTCACCCGCAGATCGCGGGCTTCAATCCCCACGGAGAGCGCGGAGGCCGAATCGCCTATAAAAACAGGAACGGCGGACGCTTGTTGCGTATCGAGCACGGCTATCCTCCTCGTTAGAGCATGTTGCTTTTGAAATTGTCCCATTTCAAAAGCGGCGCTGCCGTCATTTCGCCCGAAAAGCGCGGTTTTCAGGCCGGCGCGGGCGGCCGCTCCCGCGGACGCCGGAGCGGTTGCCGTTTTCGACGGCAAACCGCTCTAAAGGGAAATGAACTCTACAACCGCTCCACGCGGGTGTCGCGCAGGCGCAACAGGCTAATGAACCCCGTATCCGGGTCCGTGGCGCTGCCCGCTTCCAGCAGGCCCACGGCCTCGATGAGTTCGTTGTTCTGCACAAAACGTTCGCCTTCGGCCAGATAGGCCACCACGATGTCGGCGGGCCAATCCGCCTCGGAATTACAAAAGGGGCACAGCGACACGGGCGCGGCGGTAAGTACGAAAAATACGGCGTCCGCCTTGAGGGGAGGAGCCATAAAGCCTCTGATACGCACCCGCTTGCCTTCCAGAGCGCGCACTTTGGCGGAAAATTCCATGCCCAGCACGCCCACCGAGCCGTACAACTCGTCAAAGCGCAGCTCGGCCGTTTCGGTCCGAGCCTCGGCGGGCCGGGGCAGCCCCGACGCCAGACCGATGCACAAGATAGCCAGAATACCTACGATACGTCGCATGGCGGTCTCGAAAAGCCGTCCCGACCGCCGCCTCGCCCGAAAAAACGGAGCGGTCGTCGCGGGAAGGCGCGTCGGAAGCCCGGGAGAGAAGCGGGCTTCCGACGGAAGAAAGTCAGCGGCCAAGGCCAAGGGCATCGGCCATAATCAGGAACAGGTCGGAATTCTCCAGATACCCGGCGATCTTTTCGGCATTGGGGCCCTGGGCGGTGGCCACCAAGTCGTCCACCGTGTGCACGCCCTGGGACTCGTCGCGGGGCAGCACGCCGGGCCGGAACAGAACACCCGGCGTATCCTTGTACGCCTGGTTGGCCACGTAATCGCCCTTTTCGTCCTTGACGGCGGGCACGAAGGGGCCGTCCAGCTTGGGCGCAAAGGTTTCGTAATGGTCGGGGACGGCTCCGAAGAACACGGCCAGGCGTTTGGGCACGTTCACATCGTCGGGGTAACCGTCGCCGTCCTTATCCTCGTACAAGGGATAACCCGCCTTAGCGTACACGCCCACTTTTTCACGCATGTCCGTGCCGGGCAGACGGTCGTCCACCGTGCCCGCCACGCTGATGGAATGGGTGTGGTCGCCGGTGACGATGAGCAAGGTGTCGGGGTTTTTGGCGCAGAAGTCGCGGGCCAACCCCACCACCTTGTCGAACATGATGGTGTCGTAGATGGCGCGTTCCCAGTCCAGGGGATGGGAATATTTGTCCACCAGCCCCGCTTCGACCACCAGGAAAAAGCCTTCGGGATTTCCGGACAGGATATTCAGGGCCGTGGCGGCCATGTCCGTCAGATCGGGCTGATCCGGAAACTTGTCCACCGTGCCTTTTTTCAGGAAACGGCGATCAAGCACGCCGTCCATATTGCCCGGATGGAACAGGCCCAGCAGTTTGCGCGTGTCGGCGGGCACAGCCTGCAATTCCGTGTTGCTGGTAACCACGGTGTACCCGTCGGCCCGGAAGGTTTCGAGCCAGTTTACGTCGTCCTTGCGTTTGGAACCGGGCACGGACCGGGGCAAGAAGTAGGCCGCGCCGCCGCCCAGCAGCACGTCGGGGCTGACGTCGTGGAGCATGGCGACGATAGCCGCCTTTTCGTCACGGCGTCGGGTGTGAGCCACGTTGGCCGCCGGGGTGGCGTCCTCCAACTCGGCGTCGGACACGATGCCGATGGCCATGCCGGTTTTGCGACGCAGAATTTCGGCCAGGGTTTCCTGTTTGGGATCGTCAAAAGGGTCGGCGGTGCGGTCGGCATATACGCCCAGGGCGTTGATGCTGGACTTGTGGCCCGTGGTGTAGGCGCTCATGGTGTTGGCCGAGTCGGCGGTGATGGCGTCCACGCTGCCCGTGCCGATAAAAGCCATGTGGGGCATGGTATCCATGGCCAGGCGACCGTTGTACTTGCCCTCGGTCATGCCCGCGGACAACAGACGCGCCGCCGTGCGATGCCCCACGCTGAGGCCGTCGGCGACGAGCAGGATGACGTTTTTGGCTTTGCGCTCGCCCGTGGCCGACACTTTCCAGGTGACGGTCTTCTCCTCATCGCCCGCTTTGGCCGTTACCGTATAATCCCCGGCAGGCAAACTGACCCCGCGCATGATGATGGCCGAGCCCTTGCCTTCTTCATCGGCGATATACCGCGCTTTGCCTTTCAGAACCCGCGTATAGTCCGCGCCGTTGACGGTCAACGAAATGTCGGATTCAGGCACGCCGGCGTCAAACTCGACCTTGAAGTCGAACAGGGCGCCCGCCAGCATGGAAGCCCGGTCGATGGGGTACACGGCGGCGGCGCGGCCCACGTCGGGCAGAGCCAGGCACAGGGCCATACCGCCCGCCAGGACGGGCAGCAGGACCTTGCGAACATGCGATGCGTTCATGGTTTGTTTCCTTCCTTAAAAAATGACGAAATACGATCGGAAAGCCCGTTCCACGTCGGGCGCGCCAAGTGCGTCAGGCGCGCGGAACGAGGAACGGGCTTAGATATAAGGATTCAATATGACGGAAACGCGGGAACCGTGTGACGATACGGCGTCAAGGTCGGGCAGCGCCCCAAGGACCGAGGCCGGAGACGACAGAGTCGGAAACCGGAGGCGCCTACCCCTTGCGGCGGGGGACGTTCACCTGACGGCCGCGCCCCACGGCCAAGGTTTCGGCCGGCACGTCTTTGGTGATGACCGAGCCCGCGCCCACCAGGGCGCTCTCGCCCACCGTCACCGGAGCCACCAGGGCCGTGTTGCTGCCGATGAAGGCTCCGGCGCCGATAACGGTGCGGTGTTTGTTCCTGCCGTCGTAGTTGCAGGTAATAGTGCCGGCGCCCACGTTGACTCCCGGTCCCACCTCGGCGTCGCCCAGATAGGTCAGATGGTTGGCCTTGGAGCCCTTGCCCAGGCGGGCCTTTTTCATTTCCACAAAGTTGCCCGCGTGGGACTCCTCTTCCATGACCGCGCCGGGCCGCAGGCGGGCATAGGGCCCCACCTGACAGGCGGCGCCCACCACGGCGTCCTCCAGATGGCAGAAGGAGCGCACCCGCGCGCCCGCGCCCACCACGGCGTTGCGCAACACGCAATGCGACTCGATCAGCGCCCCGGCCGCCACGCGGCTGTCGCCATAAATTTCGCAGGGGCCGAACAACTCCGCGCCCGGCTCCACTTCGGCGAAGAGACTCACCCGTATAGCCCCCGGCGAATGCAGGATGACGCCCGAGGCCAGCAATTCCGCCGCACGTCGCCGTCGCAGGCTTTCCTCGGCCACGGCCAGTTCGGCGGGCGTGTTCACGCCCAACCAGGCATCCGTATCCGCCTCCACGGGCAGCCCCAGGACGGACATCCCTTCCGCCACGGCCAGCGCCACCAAGTCGGTGATATAGTATTCGCCGCTTTTATTGTCGTTGGTCAGTTTGGGCAGCAGACGACGCGCCGCGTCCACGTTCAACAGGTAAACGCCCGCGTTGATCTCGTGCGGCTCGCGGCCGTGTCTGGCCTCGTCGTAATCCTTGGCCTCCACAATGGCCGCGACCTGACCGACCCGATCGCGCACCACGCGACCGAAGGCGCCCGGATCGTCCAGACGCAGGGTGGCAAAGGCAAGGTCGGCCCCGGCCGCCTCGGTGACAAAGCGACGCAACGCGGCGGACGGCAGCAGGGGGGTATCGCCGTTGACCACCAGCACCCGGCCGCATCCGTTTTCCAGTTCGGGCAAGGCGGTCATCAGGGCGTGTCCCGTCCCCCGCTGCTCGACCTGCTCGATACAATTCGCCGCTTCATCCGGACGCGGGCCGCGCCGGGCGCAGCGCTCCGCCTCGGCCCGTACCAGGTCGGCTTCGTATCCGACCAGGGTCAACACCCGCTCCACCCCGGGCAATGCGGCCAGGGCGGCGTATACCAGCCCCAGCATGCTTTCCCCCACCAGGGTCTGCAGCACCTTGGGGCGGGGCGACGGCATGCGGGTTCCCTTGCCCGCGGCCAGGATCAAGGCGTCCAGACGGGGATCGGCGGGCGACAGAGCGCCCCCGGGAATATGGGTCATGACAATACCCCCACGATTAAAAACGGCTCAGGGCGACCAGAACCAATCCGGCCCCCAGCAGAATAAAGCCCCCTACGCGCAATTTTTCGGGAGGGAGCTCCAAAAGTTGACGCAAGGCCTCGCGCATCCGGCCAGGCCCCAGCAGCCAAGGCAGGGATTCGAGCACGCAGGCCAGTCCGAGGGCCGCCAGAAACAACGATGCTTGAAAACGCATGGTGGTATTATTCCGGGGATATCCCGGCTTGTAAAGTGCACACGTCACCTGAAAACCGGAACATGCCTACAAACAACTTGCTTTGAGCCGAAAATTCGCGCACAAAAGCTTGGTCCTTTCTCCTCCATTTTTTCCGGCAGGTGCTCATGTTGTTGCCGACCTTCGCGCGTCTTCTCGCTCAGGAACAGCCCCGCGTTCAGGCGGCTTTGGAACAGGCCGTAGACCGTCTGCCCGCCTCGGTGCGGGAAGTGGCAGGCTATGTTCTGCTGGCCGGGGGCAAACGCCTCCGCCCCCTGCTGACCCTCACGGCGGCCCGCCTGTTCGGTTGCGAACGGGCCGATCTTTACGATCTGGCCGCCGCCCCGGAAATGATCCACGTGGCTTCGCTGTTGCATGACGACGTGCTGGACGCGGCCGATACCCGCCGGGGTCGCCGGGCCGCTCACCAGGTATTCGGCGTCATCCCCTGCCTGTTGGCCGGAGACGCCCTGCTGGCCGAGGCCAGCCACCGGGTGGCCCTGTTCGGCGATCCCGCTCTGGTGCTCTGTGTGTCCGACGCCATGTCGCGCACTGTGGCGGGCGAGGCGCACGAAATCGCCCGGCAACACTCCCTTGCGCACAGCCTGGACGAATACCTGGCGATTATCGAAGGCAAAACGGCTTGGCTGCTCCGTGCCTCGTGTCGCCTGGGCGCACTGTTCGCCGGAGCCCCCGAAGATGAAGTGGAAGCGCTGTCATCCTATGGCCTCAATCTGGGAATGGCCTTTCAAATAGTGGACGACGCCCTGGACTTCGCCGATGAGTCCGTCACCGGCAAACCCACCGGCGGCGATCTGCGCGAAGGCAAACTGACCCCGCCCGTTATGCGCTATATAGCCTCGCTGTCCGACGCCGAGCGGGACGCCTTTGCCGACAGCTTTGTTCACGGCCACTTCAGCGACGCCGAGGTGGTGGACATTTCGCGCCGCATACGCGACCGGGGATTCGATGCGGACGCCCGCGACATGGCGAACGCCTATCTGAGAAAAGCCGCCGCCTGCCTGGACGCGCTGCCCGACCGGCCCGAGCGCAAAGTTTTTCGTCTGGCCCTGTCCTTTGTGCGAGAGAGGCAGGCTTAATGTTCTGCTATTGCTCCTTTTAAAATTTTCCAATCCGGCGCTAACACATAAAAACCATCTACGTTACCCAAAAAATCCTTATTTGTATCAATATTTTTTATTACATCTGCACTATATTGCTCTTGAAGAATATATAATGTGTCTTTTTCAAATATTCCAGATGTTATCATAGCATTATTATGTTGCATAATTTTATTTAGTTTATCGGCATCGATTCTAGCAAGATAAGTAATGTCTGTTTCTAAATTATAATCAACTGCATATTTTGCAAAATATACCCATTCAGGAAATAAATTTTGAGTAGGTATATATCTTATTTTAGAATATTGTAGTGCAGCTTGCTCCCAAAATTTATCCTTAAGGGGAGTATTCCAGACAGTAGAGCGTGGCTTCATAAAAGTATCACGAAAATTTGACCAAGCAATATGCGTATCGAAAATTTGAAATAAAGCAGCAACTATTAATATATATATAGCTTTATTGCGTGTATAAAACTTTACTATAAGTAATATACATAAAAATAAAATCATATAAAAAACTGGCCAAAAAAAACGTCCAGAAGCTCGAAACATTTCAAAAAGAGGAATATTGAGTTTTATTAATTCAAATTTATAATTTAAAAAACTTATGTTTGTAGAAATGGCATATAAAGTAAACCCAAACAAAAGAACACATAGTGGATAATATTTTTTAGGGACAGATAACTCCTTTCTATTTTGCCAATACACAAAACTTGCCCATATTAAAAGAAAAACCCCTCCTAACCCTAAGTAATTAAATCCTTCATAATTTCCTAAACAGTCAGGAAAAGGTTTAAGAATATAAGACCACCCCCCGGGGTATCCTCCATTAGGATTAAATAGTGAAAGAAGGTTCATACAGTAGACACCATATCCGCCTCCAGCTATTCTTCCAGACAGACTAAAATACCCAGCCCCCCATAAAGTTATAAGAATTAAAATAAAGATAATTAGAATTTCTCCAAAAAATATTTTATAATTAATTTTTTTGTTAAATAAATTTATTATTATATTTATAATCCATAAAGATATAACCATTGCAGCCAAATAGGAATGAACTAACAATGCGCCAATTATTAGGCAAAGCCATAACCACTTCCCAGAAGAGTTATTTTGCTTAAATATAATATAAAGAGAAAAAAGAATAAAAAAATGCCCGACAAGATTATAATGTCCATACAATCTCCATAAAAATATAGGAGCAAATAGAAATAAGCAAGTACCAAATAAACAAATAAAAAAATTATTAGATATAATACCTATTAATTTCCAAGCAAATAATGCCTGCAGAACAAAACATACCAAAAGCCATATTCCAAAATATTGAAAGTGTTCCGGTAAAAATACAGAAAAAAGTTTAAATATAAATGCAAAAAGAACATTGCTGTCGGAATATATAATAGAACTGCTTACTTCTAAACCATAATGGGGATTTAATGCAAAGGGCAATCGCCATTGGTCATGACGAAAAAATTCCCAGCCAAGGTATCCAGTAGACGGATCACCGGAAGTTAACCACGCAATATTAGTGCCATCTAACACCCTAGGGCCGACAATTAATAAAAAAACAAGGCAACCTAATGTAATTGCACTTGTCCAATTAATTAGATTTATGACCTTTTTTGTCATTTGTAAGTCCAAAAATTATGCAATAAAAAGGTAAGAGGAGGAACAACCAATGCAACAAGAATAGTTCCTATAAATGCTTGCTTCCCAAGCTCTTGTATGACAAATGATATTGAGACAGAAAAAAAAAAGCCTATACAGGCGACAACAAAATATCTGTAAAAGTTTTTCTTCTTGAGAACAGAAGAAAAACTCCATAATGTATTAATCATATAAGACAACAAAGTAGAAACTATAAAAGCCAAACCATTAGCTTCAGGTGAATTGAATTGTAACAAAAATATACATATAAAAGCAATAGCTATATGTACACCAGTAATACATATACCTGTGCATATAAACCTTATAACTCTTTGTTCAATTCCTTGCAAAATTGCCTCTCTTATTTTTTAGTCGCCAAGCAAAAGACAGACAAACCACATATTTTATTAAATTTCATAACTGACATCTCCAAAGTACATATAGAGGTCAATATTTTATTACTTATTTTGCTATGTCGTTGAAGTTGTGAGCGGGGCGCATTAGATGACTTTATAAATTTTTGAGGCAACCTTAAAGCAGCAGCTAATGGAAAAACCAAGCCGAAATAATAACACAGCTGTTCAATTTGTAAACCGGAATTAACCACTACCTTTTCTAGTGTATGCAGCGTATAACGTCTTTTATGCTCTAAAAACACATCATGATTGCTCCATAACCATGGAAAGGCAGGAACTGATATAAAAATTTGACTATTTTTGAGTAACTTTTCTGAATAAAATTTTAAAATATCTACGTCATTATCTACGTGCTCAAGAACATCCATAACAAGCATACAATCGGCAGAAGCAAAATTATGTTCAACTTCTTTTACAAAATATATCGGCTTACCTTTTACAGTATCTTGATGCTCATAAGAATAGCTAATATCAACACACCATGCCTCTTGTGCTGCAGTGTGAGATAAAAGATAGCGAGAAAAAAAACCTGACCCTGCGCCAATATCGAGTATTGTTATAGGCGACTTATCATAAAAAAACTTCTTCATAGCTTTAGCTTTTGATATATAATACCAATGCCGCTCAATTGTATCACTTAATATAGAAATTTCTTTTAAATCCATTACTTCTTCTCCGCCTCAAATATATGTCGTATTATGTACAAAGGACGCCGTTTAGCTTCTAAATATGTCCTTCCTAAATATTCCCCAATTATACCTATCCCCATTAGTTGAATACCACCGAGAAAAGTAACAGTAATAAGAAGAGAAGCATATCCCGGAATGTCAATATCTTGAAAGATGGCCTGACAAAAAACGTATGCTCCCAAAATAAAGGCAAGACAAGCGATTATCAACCCCAGGTAGGTCCATATTCTTAAAGGAAGTGTACTAAAACTAGTTATCCCTTCTAAAGCAAAATTCCAAAGTTTCCAACCATTAAATTTAGAATTTCCAGCACTACGCTCAGGCCGAACAAAATCAATATAGGCAGTACGAAAACCAACCCAGGCAAAAATGCCTTTCATAAAACGACATGATTCAGGCAAAGACAATAAAGCATCTACAACACGCCTATCTAATAAACGAAAGTCACCAACATTTTCTGGGAGTTTTGGTTGTGCCATTAGGTTGTGTATTCGATAAAAATATAAAGCAGTAATACGTTTAAATTTAGAATCCGTGGAGCGATTAGAACGACGGGCAAGAACCACCTCATAACCCTGACGCCATTTTTCAATCATCATTGGAATTAATTCTGGAGGATCTTGTAAATCGACATCTAATGGAATGACTATTTCTCCAGTAGCTATTCTCAACCCTGCCGATAATGCTGCTTCTTTTCCAAAGTTACGACTAAAGTCAACAATACGAATTCTTGCATCTTTTTTTTGGTAACAAAGAAGAGAATTTAAGGTTTGATCAGTACTACCATCATTAACAAAAACAAATTCTATACTTACAGCCTTAATTGAACTAAAAACTTCATTAATTTTTAAAAAAAATGAAGGTATGGCTTCTACTTCATTATATACAGGAATAATTAAAGATAGTTTTATATTTTCAATATCTCTACTTTCCATGTCAATTCTCGCCTAACTTAGAGGGTACCCAACATCAAATTTGCGTTATTGAAGTTTCCTCCAGTACATACATGTACAGCAAGGTGAAGAGACCAATGAAATTATAGAAAAATGATCGTAGCATGTTTACAAACTACGAAATCTCTTCAGCCAAACACAGGCATGTTTCACCGCCTAGTAGCGACATAATTAGGATGATAGTGTTTTGTCTTCTCTTCTCCATATAATTCTTGAATAATTCTAAAAAAAACTCAATACATTCTCAAAAATCATCAAATTTACCTCGGTCATGTAATAGAGATACTTGATTTTCACAATAAGAATGCCAGATATTTTTTTATTGGAGTCTAAATATTGCGAGTACACTTGTCAAGAAAAAAACATAATATAATGATAGTATTATATTTTTAAAAATATTTTACTATTTGTAATATACAGGCTTATTTGCTTTTAGAAAAAAATATACTTTTTATTGTCGGAAATTCAACTAACAATTCACTTTTTCCTGCCTCAAGAAATACACTACAAATTCCGGGATATTTATCTATTTGTACACATGCGGATGTAAGAAATTGATTATCCTTATAAATTGTAATTTTATGGTATGGAGAAAATAAAATCGGTAAAGGATAAAAATTTTTGCAAGCAGTAGTTATTTCATATTGAATAAAACAACTATCGCGTTCTATATTAGATGGGCATGATACTATTAACTGACAATCTTCTTTTTCCAAAAATTCAATAATATCATTTTTACTATTTTTAGTTTGTTTGCTATTCAATCAGCTTGGCTTTTATACTCAATCTGCGCTTTTATAGTTTTATTATTAACACTTAAATTGACCAATGAGAAAGAATAGATTTACTCCTTACCATTTTGATATTTGGGCTCCATTTCCAAGTAGTAGATATTACCAGAAGATTGGACTGCCTTTGCTCTAGCTGTTGCACTTATTCTTGCAATTTATCATGTTAAAATCTCCCATCATGATTGAAGGATGAAAGATTCGACTTGCGGCCGACATTATTTGTGGTAGAAAGCAGATTGCCGATTTTCATAACAATGATTATGAAAAGTGGAGAAAAGATTATGAGCTTGTTCGTTCTAATTTAAACCTTCATTTTTTGTAGCCTAAACACAAGGCGCCAACGATTAATACTTATCGCTACACTAAATATTTAGATAGGATTGATTATCTACTTTTTGTCTTAACCAAGATGGGTTATTATAGCGAGGATCGGTCTAAGGTTGTTGGCGTCATCATTGGAAAGAGAATTGCCAAAGCACCAAGAACAAGGGCTAATCATTTCCTAGTCGTTAAGGTTGGTGACACTAAACGTAACTTTTTCGTCAGCCAATCTAACTTTAATATTCTTGAAAAGGGTGATAGCCTTTGGCTACGGAAAGTCAGAGTGCATTATAAAGGACGTGTCGTCCGCACTTTTTACGAACTCGCTGATCGATATTAGACAGTAAGAAGCTGACCTTGGGTCGGCTTTTTTTACGTCACATGACAAATGTCATATCATGTCATGACATCTGGTGCTAAAAAGAGAATGACCAAAAAGATATACTTTAGTCATAACTTAGAAATAATAAAAAACGAAAGAGGTCATCTCATGAAAATCAAAACATCTTACCTTGTCTACGCTGTTATCGCAACTGTCTTTGCTGGACTTAGCATGTTTACTGATATCTTTGAAAAAGGCAACTTTGAAGCTATTTTCTCAAATCTTGGCATGATTATTGGCTTGTCTATCTCAGCCTACATTCTCATCACTATGGCTAAAAGTTTTATCGACCTTGTCATTAATGAATTGAAAAACTAGGAGATCTAGCATGAAACTATTGAAACTACTGAGCATCATACTCCTAGCTACAATTTGGATCACCCTCTTTGTCTATGTCGTACTTCATGGTAGTAGTGGTATTCTCTACAGTGTTATGGGTGTCTCAGTTGCAGCTTGTTATGTCTTTTTAGCCTTCTACCAAAAGAAAGGAAATCACAAACATGAGTGAAGCAGTCCTTCAAGTCACAAATCTTGTCAAAAAGATCAAAGGGAAAACGATTTTAGACCATATTAGCTTTGAGGTGGGGCAAGGCGACTGTCTTGCTTTAATTGGGCCAAATGGTGCTGGTAAAACGACCTTGATGTCCTGTATTCTTGGTGATAAGAAAGCCAGTAGCGGTCAAGTCTTTATCAAGGGTAAAAAGGGAAAAGCTCAAGATCAAATTGCGGTCCTTCTCCAAGAAAATACCATTCCCTCGCAATTGAAAGTCAAGGAACTGATTGCTTTTTTCCAAGATATTTCTGATAATGGATTATCTAAAGTAGAGATTCAAGCACTCTTACAATTCAAAGACGACCAGTATCAGCAGTTTGCGGACAAACTTTCAGGGGGACAAAAACGTCTTCTTGCTTTTGTTCTATGTCTAATTGGCAAGCCTGACATTCTCTTTTTAGATGAGCCGACAGCAGGGATGGACACTACGACACGCCAACGTTTCTGGGAAATCATTAATGACCTGAAAAAGTCAGGTGTAACCATTCTTTATTCATCCCACTACATCGAAGAAGTCGAACACACAGCTGACCGTATCTTGGTCCTTCATCAAGGGAAACTCATCAGGGATACTACGCCACATGCCATGCGTAGCGAGGAAAAGGAAAAACAAGTCACTTTAGCAAGTCGCTTTGCACCAAGTCTTGATAAACTGGCAGCAATTTATGAAGTAACTGAAAAACGTTATGTTGTAACCTTTATGACCAAAGATATTGAAAGTATTTGGAGTAGTTTACAAGCTAAAGGATGTCGCATTTCTGACATTGAAATTCAAAACAAGACACTTTTAGATAGTCTATTTGATAGCACAAGGGAGGACAAGTCATGAAAGCACTACTTAAAATCGAATGGATAAAAACATGGCGCAGTTGGCCCGTCTTTATCATGTCTATCGGAATGCCCGTCGGATTTTTCCTCTTGTATTCAGGTATGGAAATGGGTCCTGACCCAGAGCCACAAAAAGCCTTTATCTTGTCTTATATGTTGACGCTGACAGGATTTTCTATGTCCAGCTTTGGTTTCTTTACCTTTCCCTACATGCTTAGAGAGGATCAAACGGAGCATTGGTTAACCTACATCGAACATTCAAAAATCAGTATTCAGGCCTACTACCTATCAAAAATCTTCCGAGTTCTTATGAATTTTATGGTTGCTATCATCGTAACTTTCTGTGTAGGAGCTTTTGTGCGTGATGTTAAGATGCCATTATCACATTGGCTCGGTTCAGGTGCTCTTTTACTCTTGTCAAGTCTAGTCTTCCTATCCTTTGGCTTACTCCTAGTCCAAATTAAGTCTCAACAAATCATGGCTATCGTCGGAAATATCGTCTTTTTTGGTCTAGCTATTATTGGTGGTTCTTGGATGCCAGTAACCTTGTTTCCAAAATGGGTTCAGCACATTTCCGAGTGGACACCCATCTATCATATTAATCAGTTGGTTGTCAATTTTGCGAAAAAAGGGGAATTTTCATGGAAATCACTCATTTTTATCTTGGTCTATGCTACAATAGCTACAGGCTTAGCCCTTTTTATCAAATCGTACAGAGAAAGTGACCATGTTTAGAACATACCAGAAAAATGATTTTGCTTATTTTGTTAGTCTGATTTTCCTTGTTTTCCCGATCTTAGGAGTTTTTGGTGGGTATTATCCAGTCTGGACCCTAGTTTTGACGGGTCTGTTTACCATCGCTTATCTCCTTATAGTCTATTTGAAAAAAGCTTATAGTAAGTGGATTCCCTTTCTGTGGTTTTACACTCTAGCTTACATTATCTTTATGTCCATTTCCTTCCAAGGTGGCATGATGTGGTTTGTTTTTTTCAATGTTAATCTTCTCGTTTGGCGATTTGAGGATAGCATATCTTCTTATCGATTCTTATCCTTTCTAGCGACACTCTTGATTTTGACGTCATCATCCTTCCTATTGACAGACGATTTGAGTACCCACCTGCTGTCTATGGTTATTCCCCTCTTTTCTTTGGGAATGTACTATTTTCAAAACCGTATGCGTCAGGAGAGAAAGATGGAAGAAGCCAACCGTACCATCAATATCCTATCAGCTGAAAATGAACGTAATCGTATTGGTCGTGACTTGCACGATACCTTGGGACACACCTTTGCCATGATGAGTCTCAAAACCGAGTTGGCTCTAAAACAGATGGACAAGGAGCAGTATGAAGCTGCTAGAAAGAATCTGGAAGAATTGAATCAGATAAGTCGTGACTCCATGTATGAGGTGCGTGAGATTGTCAATAAGCTTAAGTACCGAACGGTGGCAGAGGAGTTACTGGAACTTGAGCGACTCTTTGACCTATCTGATATCGTCCTGACCGTGGATAGTAGCCTTGACTTAGACAGCCTGTCACCAGTTAGTCAGTCTACCTTGTCCATGGTGCTTCGTGAACTGGCCAATAATGTCATCAAACATAGCCAGGCTGATAGCTGTCAGATTCGTCTAAGACGTGATCATGGTATTGTACTTGAGATTGAGGATGATGGTTGTGGCTTTGAGGAAGTCACAGGACAAGAACTACACAGTATCAGAGAGCGCCTCAGTTTGGTAGATGGAGACTTGGAAATTCTGTCTCAATCGCATCCAACCATGATTCGTGTGCATTTGAAAGAGGGAGGAAAAGCATGAAATTATTAGTCGCCGAAGACCAGTCAATGTTGAGGGATGCCCTCTGCCAACTCCTCATGTTGGAAGACGATGTCGAAGATGTCCATGCGGCCAGTGATGGTCAAGAAGCCATTGCTCTCTTGGAAAAAGAAGAAGTCGACGTAGCTATTTTAGACATTGAAATGCCAGTTAAGACAGGCCTTGATGTCCTAGAGTGGATCCGTGCCAACCAAAGAGAAACGAAGGTCGTTATTGTGACCACCTTCAAACGTAAAGGCTATTTTAAACGAGCCCTTGCAGCCCAGGTGGATGCTTATGTGCTCAAAGAGCGTTCCATCAGTGACCTTATGGCGACCATCCATACCGTCCTAGCAGGTCAAAAGGAGTACTCGCCAGAGCTAGTTGAAGGTGTCGCCTTTGACAATAATCCACTTAGCCAACGTGAACAAGAAGTCTTGGCCATGGTTGCCCAAGGTTCAACCAACCAAGAAATCGCAGAAAGTCTCTTTCTCTCAAATGGAACAATCCGAAATTACATGACAGCCATCCTGACCAAACTCGATGCAGGAAATCGAACAGACGCCGTCCGCATTGCCAAAGAAAAAGACTGGTTGGGATGAGGAGAAGTAGGTAAATTTTCTATCATTATGATTACATTAAAAATTGAAATTAGATTAATTAGTAAGAGTGAAGTATTTTTTAGTGTAATACGAGTGGTGTTAGGATGCGGTACATTGCTGTCTTTGTTAATCTTCCAGTAGACCTTAATACCTTTTTCGTGTGCAATATCAAGCGCATGCGGAATATCAGGATCATCAGTTTCCATACCTAAAATACCAGCCACAAGAGCCACATCTGTCCCATGACCTCGATAGGTTTTTGCAAAGGAATTAAAAAGTTGAAATTCTACTTCAGTGGGTGCATCACCAAAGATTGCCGAAACAATTTTTCCGATACGAACAGCTCCTGCAGTATGGCTTGAGGAAGGCCCTACCATGACAGGACTGATGATGTCAAAAACGGATTGAAATTTTAAATTTTTCATAACACGCCTCGTTTGATTAATCTTGTATTTTCAGTATACCATGAATTAGAGAGATTCGCTGTTTAAGTAAAAATCTATTGAAACCATAAAAAAAATAACTTATTTTAAGGTTTCTTTAAGGTTCAATAGATATAATAATGTTCTATTAAGTAAGCAATACTTATTTTTCATAAATCAGAGAGGGCGGCCTGCGGGTCGTCCTTTTTTGGGTAGAAGAAGGCTATAGCAATTTCAACTAAGGCAGAAAAATCATATTAATTTTATACTAGGACTAAGATAATAAATCGTACCTCAATGATTGGACTTTTTTTCCAATTATTGAGGTATTTTTGTTTTCAATTGAGAAATATAAATCATGAATAATTTGAAACTTTTACAATCGGTCATAACTTTTATTTATGATGCGCCATAAAAAAAATAGCTTATGCAAGACAATTGTTTGGTGATAACATAAAAAACATATTTAAAGAAAAGGAAGTACAGGGATGAAGATAAAAGCACAAAGAGGAAATCAACTAAGAACTAAGGGATGGCGTCAAGAAGCGCTTCTTAGGCTCTTGGAAAATGTTTTGGAAAATGCTGAAGATCCTGATAATCTTATCGTTTATGGTGCTCTAGGCAAAGCAGCAAGAGATTGGTCGTCGTATGAAGCTATTGTCGAAAGTTTAAAAACGATTGAGGAAGATGAATCCTTAATTATACAATCTGGGAAACCTATAGGCATTTTAAAAACACATCCAGATGCTCCCTTGGTTATAATGGCTAATTCTAATTTAGTTGGAAAGTGGGCGACTTCGGAAAATTTTTATGATTTGTATGATAAAAACTTAATTGCTTGGGGTGGATTGACTGCAGGAGATTGGCAGTATATTGGTTCACAAGGCGTCATACAGGGAACATATGAAATCTTTAAGTCTATTAGTCGTCTTTATTTCAGCGATGATTTGTCAGGGAGATTAATTCTTACTGCTGGTATGGGTGGAATGGGTGGTTCTCAACCTCTGGCAGCTAAAATGGCGGGTGCAAATATTATTGTTGTCGATGTTAATGAAGACAATATTGATAAGCGTTTATCAATTGGTTATGTTGATAAAAAGACTGATAGTTTAGATCAAGCATTGTCGTGGATAGATGATGCTAAAAGAAAAGGTGAAAATGTTTCTATTGCAGTTATCGGAAATGCAGCAACAGTCTATCAAGATATTTTAGATCGAGGAATCGTTCCTGATATTGTGAGTGATCAGACAGCAGCTCATGATCTTCTTTATGGCTATGTTCCAGAAAATTACTCTTTAGAAAAAGTGATACGAGTTCGTCAGTCAAATCCAAAGAAACTAGAATCTGATGCTGGTGCTTCAATTGCTAAAGAAGTCAGAGCAATTCTTTCTTTCCAAAATAAAGGTGCTAAAGTTTTTGATAATGGGAATAATATTCGTACACAGGCAAAAAGGTTCGGAGTTGAGAATGCCTTCGATATTCCTATTTTTACAGAAGCTTTCTTAAGACCTCTATTTGAAAGAGCCATAGGTCCTTTTCGTTGGATAGCCTTGTCAGGGAATCCAAAGGACATTCACATTATTGATGATTATCTTTTAGAGCACTTTTCAGATAATACCATTATCACAGATTGGATCAAATTAGCACGTAAGTATGTTCCTTTTCAAGGATTACCTGCTCGTATCGGATGGTTAGGCCATGAGGAAAGAACTCAATTAGCTTTAGCTGTTAATGATTTAGTAGCAGAAGGTGTTCTATCAGCACCAGTTGCCTTTACACGTGATCATTTGGATGCTGGAGCTATGGCACATCCTAATATTATGACTGAGAATTTAAAAGATGGTTCTGATGCCATTGCAGACTGGCCACTGTTAAATGCCATGTTAGCGGCATCGTCTAAAGCAGATTTGGTCGCTATCCATTCAGGTGGAGGAGGATACACCGGTTATATGCAGAGTGCTGGTATTACTGTTGTAGCTGATGGGACACATGAAGCTTCTGAACGTCTCCAGTTATCAATTACCAATGACACTAGCTTAGGTGTTCTTCGCTATGCGGATGCTGGCTATGAAGCATCTCTAGACGAGATTGAGCAAAAACGTATTAGACGTGTTCATTTATAAAGGAGTGAAGTTTTAAATGACGATAAAATATTTGACTAAGAACGATGTGTTAGCTGCTTGTATTGGAGGTTCCGTTTATGCGAGTGGTGGCGGTGGCTTTTATGAGCACGGACTTGAAATGGGAGAGGCAGCAGTTGCATTATCTCCAGTAGTCTTAAAAACTATTGATGAGTTTGAAGAGGATGATTTGATTATCACTCAAACAGCAATTGGAGCACCGGCTGGGACAACAGATTGGCAGATGTTGGGAAAAGATTATATTCGTGCGGTAGAATTACTCCTTGAGAAACATCCCCATCCTGAAAAAATCAAAGGTATATTAACACCTCAGAATGGAAAATCCAGTTCGACAAACGGTTGGCTATCAGCATCAGCATTGGGATTAGCTGTTGTTGACGCTACTGGTGATATCAGAGCCCATCCTACTGGAAAAATGGGAAATATGGGTGTAGCTAATGATACGACTTATGAAACTATTCAAGCTGTGTCAGGTGGACGTCGTGAAACAGGTCGCCATATTGAGTTATCCGTGCAAGGAACGGCAGCTTACACTTCGAAAATTCTTCGAATAGCTTCGGATTTATCAGGCGGTTTCATTGCTGCTGCCCGTCATCCTCTCACAGTATCTTATATCAAACAGAATGCTGTTATTGGAGGCTTATCTAAGGCTATTGAATTGGGATATTGCATACTAGAACATCAAAATGAAGATGGTTCATCGATTATTGATGCTATTGTTAAGCATACTCATGGAGAAATTTTAGCTAAAGGTAAGGTTATTGCCAAGGATATGACTTACACCGATGAAGCTTTTGATGTTGGTAAGGTAAAAATAAAAACTGAATCGGATAATGTAACGCTCCATGTTCAAAATGAATTTATGGCTGTAGATAGTCAAGCACTAGGACGTGTTGCTACTTATCCTGATGTTATTACTTTATTTAGGGCAAAAGATGCCAAGGCCTTGAGTACTGACGAGATTAGTATTGACGAAGAAGTTGTTGTTTTCAAAATTTCACATAAACATTTTCCGTTAAGTACTGGTGTGAAGGATCCTAGTGTCTACCCCGAAGTAGAGAATGTTTTAGGTATAGACTTGTATAGACATGCTTTCAAATAAGTTACGATTTAGGTGATAAGGTATGGAATTAACAGGATACGGATTGACCGTTGAATCAATTGAACGTGTAGTTAAGGGGGAAAAAGTGACAATAGCTCCTGAAGCTTATCATCGTCTCAAAGCTTCGAGGAAGGTCGTATTACAGGTTCTTGATAGTCAGCAACAGATTTATGGTCTTAATACTGGTGTTGGTAAAAATAAGGATAGAAAAATCCCGAAAGATAAAATTGAGGAATTTAATCGTCAGTTAATCTATGCCCACTGTGTTGGAATTGAACCAGAACTATCTATTGATAATGTTAGAGCAGCAATGTTGATACATCTTAACAATATGCTTAAAGGATACGCAGGTATCCAGGTTGCCATTCCAGAACGTTTAGTTGATTTTTTGAATTTAGGAGTTACTCCAGTTGTAAACGGCTTTGGTTCTGTTGGTGAGGGTGATATTGGTATTTTATCTTATATAGGTTTGGGATTAATGGGAGAAGGACTTGTTGATTATGAAGGTAATCGCTATGAGGCTAGAGAAGTTTTTAAGCGACTTCATCTTAAACCTATTCGTTTTTATGCTAAAGATGGATTAGCGGTAATTAGCTCAAATGCTGTTTCGTTTTCACGATTATCTTTATTGATTCCAAAAATTAAAAATCTTTTGTATTGGTTTGATCTGGCCTGTAGTTTATCTTTAGAAGCTTTAGGTGGAAATATAACACCTTTGGATGATTTGGTGGTTAAGGCGAAACATCACAATGGTCAAAACATAAGTAGTCAGCATTTTCAATCTGCCTTGAGGGACAGTTATTTATTAAATAATAAAACAAAAACGGTTCAAGATCCTCTCAGCTTTAGAAATGCCACACTGATTCATGGTGCCGCTTATGATAGTTTATCGTATGTTGAGGAGCAACTGTTACTTGAATTAGAGTCATCTGATGACAATCCAATGGTTGATATTGACAATCAACGTATTTTGTCAACACCACATTTTGAAACATTAAATGTTAGTTTGGCGATTGAAATGTTGAACGTTGCTTTGAGTCATGTTTCTAATGCTTCAATTCAACGTATGATTAAACTAGGTAATCCGGATTTTACAGGTTTGAGTCGTTTTTTAATTGCTGATGAACACCAATATTTCGGATTACAAGCTTTACAAAAGACGGCTGCAACCTTAGATGTTGAGATTCATCATGCTAGCCAAACCTTATCAAATATTTCTTATCCTTTGGCAGGAGAAATGGAAGATAGGCAAACCAACCTACCTTTAATTCTTCAAGAACTAGATGGAATTGTAAACAAACTTCACGAAATTTTGGCTATTGAGTTACTTTATGCTACTCAAGCCATAGCTATTCGTTTTCCAGAAGAAAGACCTTTAGGTTTATTAACTCATGAAGTATTCCAAATAATCTTTGAACGATACGGTACTTTACAAGACCATCATATGCTTTATCAGGTTATTAGAGGTATTTCAAAAGATATAGGAAAAATTTGTATACGAACTTTATTTACTAAAGATTACGTCTCAGCTTAGTAGATAAAGACGGGAATACAGTAATGAAAAGGAGATTAGGGTGATCATTCAACAAATACAACAGTATTTTATAGAACATGGTAAGGATTATGTCAAAATACTTGGAGATCATGTAGCGTTAAGTGGAGAGGCTTTGATGATTGCTTTAGTAATTGGTTTACCTTTGGGTTATCTTAGCTTCTCAAACCCTAAATTAAAACAGGTTGCTAGTTTTTGTACTCAGGGTTTGAGAGTTATTCCTAGTTTAGGTCTATTGTTTATTCTTATTCCTTTTATTGGTGTAGGCCGGTTACCTGCAATTATTGCTCTGGTTGTATTAGCAGTTCCTCCTATTTTATTAAACACTATTGTGGGGTTTAATGAGGTTCCACAGATATTAATTGAGACAGCTACTGGACTTGGAATGACAAAGTGGCAAACATTATATAAAGTGAGGTTTCCCTTAGCAAGTC